>Ga0102928_1001217_pt1 | contig 16442 bp, 10 predicted proteins | sample SalPonR1_B_D1_MG_FD_78504 | JGI IMG/M metagenome (GOLD analysis project Ga0102928, IMG submission 78504) | Salt pond soil microbial communities from South San Francisco under conditions of wetland restoration - Salt Pond MetaG R1_B_D1_MG | ecosystem: Environmental > Aquatic > Marine > Intertidal...
AATAATTTTGAGGAGGCAACACAGCTTGTAGTGATAGGTGAAATGAGAAATAACTCTTTTCATGCAGATGAGATGCTGATGAAGTGTCCGTCGAAATATAATGACAGTGACGACCTCGAATTTGTAAACGCCGAAGAGAGCAGATAGATATGGTTGCTACAATTGGGAATGCACTTCTAAGCGGGGCATTTATTGTATCTATACTTGCCCTTATAACATATGCTGTAGCTTCAAATAGTGAAAACAGAAGGATACAGCGACTCTCTCACCTTCTTTGGGGTGTAAAAGGTCTCTTTATTTTTGGATCCTCTGTGGCTCTTATATGGCTGATCATGACGCACCAGTTCCAGTACTACTATGTGTGGAACTACACCAGCCTTGATCTCGAAACCAAGTACCTTTTCTCCGCATTTTATGGCGGACAGGAGGGAAGCTTTATGCTATGGACGTTTTTTGGCTTCCTAGTAGGGCTTGGGTTAATATTCTGGACCCGTAAACCGTACAAAGCGCCCGTTATGTTTGTAATGGCGCTAACACAGATGTTTCTTCTTTCGATGATTGTCGGCTGGGACCTCGGTTTCAGCAATCTGGGGGCATCTCCATTCCGAACTATTGCACAAGAGATGCCGAATGCGCCGTTTATCCAGGCGAATCCCGGTTTTACCCCCGCTGATGGCTCGGGGCTGAATGATCTGCTTAAAAGCCCATGGATGATGATTCATCCGCCCATTATATTTGTTGGGTTTGCGATGATGACAGTGCCTTTCGCATTTGCCATTGCTTCCCTCTGGACCAAAACGTATCACGAGTGGATCCGTCCCGCGCTGCCATGGACACTTGCAGCGAATGTGTCACTTCTAACAGCTATCTTTTTGGGCGGCTACTGGGCATACGTCACACTCTCTTTCGGAGGCTATTGGGCCTGGGATCCTGTTGAGAACGCTTCATTGGTTCCTTGGCTGATTGGCACTGCTGGCATACATGCTATGATCATTCAACGTCACAGCAAGAGGGCACACAAGGCGTCACTCTTCTTTGCTATTCTTGCCTATATCAGTATTATTTATCAAACATTTTTAACCCGTTCGGGGGTGTTGGCAGATCAGTCTGTCCATAGTTTTGTGGATCTTGGATTGTATAACCAGTTACTGGCCTTTATTCTTACCGTAACTATTCTTGGTATAGGTTTTTATCTTTATCGGTACAGAGAACTTCCCAGCCCTGAAAACGAGTCGAAATTTTTGAGTCGGGAGTTCATGACGTTTGCCGGTGCCATGCTTCTGTTTATCCTTGGCTTTGTAATTATTATAGGAACCAGTTCTCCCATACTTGGTCGCCTTTTTGTTGAAAATCCAACTCCGCCCGATATACAGTTTTACAACAATTGGAGTATGCCTATAGTTATGGTAATGGGGGTTGCTACTGTCATTGGTCAATACCTGTTTTGGCAAAAGCACAATTGGGAAAGCCTTGCCGGAGCCATGGTAATGCCTCTATTGGCTACGTCTATTGCTACTATTCTGACCATAATTTTTGGTGAAGTACGGAACCTTTATTATATGGTGTACATATTTACAGCGTGGTTTACCATAATTGGCAACTCGTTTGTGATGTTGAGCCTCCTGAGGAAAAACCCCAAGCTGATTGGTGGTTCTTTAACCCACATTGGATTTGGGGCTCTGTTGATAGGTATTATTGCTTCTTCTGTTTACACAGAACCTCTGTTGGATCAGCAAACGGCTAACTATAATAAGAGTGTGGAGGCTGGTGATGTATTTGATGAAGAAGGGTTCCAGATCACTCAGGGAGTTGAAATGTTTGAGCTTGAGCTCGACCGTCCCAAGCTTATAAACAACAGGTATATGGTTACCTACGAGGGATATGACCTGAGCGATACACCACGACCGGGACAGCAGAGCTACAGGCTCCGGTTTGAACCGATTGATGGGGGTGCGCCATTCTATCTCGATCCTGTTGTCTATCCAATGCTAACATCTTCCGGGCCCGACAATATTCAGTGGTCTGTAGATCCGGATGTAAGAACAGGATGGATGAGTGATATCTATATTTATGTAGCTGGCAGTAAGTATGTTGAGAAAAAGAATGAAGAGGTGGAAGAAGCCGCACAAAGCACAATAATGCCGGTAACGGATCAGGCTGCAGATTCATCAGAGGTTAAAACTATAGAACTATCTAAGGATGAAACCGCAACTGCAGGTCCGTTTACATTCCGTTTTATTGATTTCACCCCTGCCTCAGAAGAGTCTGTCCCGGAAAACACACAGATTGGAATACGTTCTCTGGTGCGGGTAACACATGAACCTTCCGGTACCGCCTACGACGTTGAACCGTTGTTTGCAGTTTATACAGAAGAAGGACAGAGCTTCACATACTCACCTGCACTGCCCATAGATCGATGGGATTTTGAAGTGATGTTTACCAGAATTAATCCCGAAACAGATTCAATTGAGCTCTCAGTTGTAGGCCTGGATGAAGAATTTCAGGAAGACTGGGTTTTGGTTGTCGCTGAAAAAAAACCATTCGTTTCAGTTGTCTGGCTGGGTACGTTCCTGTTGATGATTGGTTTCAGCATTTCTATTATGCGTCACTGGAAACGGGAGAAGGATACCGGTAAGAAAAATATTGAGAGATTATAACCGGGCACTCCTCAGTTATTTTGACAAAGAACATATTGTGAAGCATTTTTATATTTTCGCATATGAAGTCCGATCGCAGACAAATAGTAGTTATATCGGGATATCCTAAAAGCGGCAATACGTGGTTAACGCGTTTAACCGCACAATTGATTGATTGCCCTGTAAAGGGATTTTGGACTCAACCGGAAAACAATGATATCTCAATAGAAGGAAAAGAAAGAAAATCGGAATACAGATGTTTTAAAGCTCATCATACCTTTCCGATATTGACCAAATCGTTCACAGACTATGGAAATGGGACAGAGAAAGTCATCTACATAGTTCGTGACCCAAGAGATGTAGCGATTTCGGCATTGTTTTTCTGAGGGGCAAACGAACATTTCGACTCCTTGGGTTGAACTGGTTACATAACAAACCAGCGTTACAAGCAAATCTCACGGGGTGTTGTAAACTTGTAGTAAATGGTGGGGACCTTTCTTGGATGAATAGTAAAAATTATCGGAAAGCCTATTTCTTGAGAACCGGTAAATCTGAACAATGGCGGGATGTATTTTCAAAAAAACAGAATAAAATAATTGTCTCAGCATGTGGAGATGTTATGCAAAGATGTGGGTACCTCTAAGCTTTTTAGTCCGATAACTCAGATGTATAGGCATGTTCGATTAAGTTATCCATTTCAATTATTTTTAAAACCTTCTCATTCGTGGCTTCAAGGACTACTTTTGGAGCCATTCCTGCCTCATAGGCTTCTTTCCAGCGTAGAGCACAAAGGCACCACCTGTCGCCCTCTTTTAGCCCCGGGAAGTTATATTGAGGAATGGGTGTGCTGAGATCATTACCCTGCAGTTTCGAATATTCCAGAAATTCATTCGTCATTATAGCACACACTAAATGTCTTCCGCTATCCTGCAGACCCGTCTCACAACATCCCGTACGGTAAAAACCTGTAACAGGATCATTACTGCATATTTCGAGTTTCTCACCAAAGACGTTAAGAGAGATATCCTCTTTCATTTTTCAAGAAATTTAAGTTTATCATCATCATTTTCGGAAAATCTTAACATCCTGTAGAAACAAGAAGTTCGAAACTGATCGTCAGCATTTTTTGTATGGCACACTCCGCTTCCCTCAAGGTCTGCGATGTAAACGAGTGCATCCTGATCGCAATCAACACGGATCTCCTTGATGTGGAGCACGTTACCTGACGTTTTTCCCTTCACCCATAGTTCCTCCCGGCTGGTACTCCAAAAAGCTGCAATCTTATGATGTACTGTATAGTCAAATGCTTCTCTGTTGGTGTAGCCCAGCATCAGAACCTCATGGGTCTCAGAGTGCTGTACAACCACAGGTAGAAGGCCGCCACGTTTCTTAAATTGGAGGTCAAGTGTTTTGGATTCTTCAATGTTTTCAGTTGATGACATATAAAAATATTAAGTGAACACATGATGTCTGATGAAAGGCGAAAGATACAATAAAAAAATGATTCCACTGCCGGTCTGGATATCGCCGAGTTCGATAAAAGCAAGAAAGCGACGAAATTTGCTGTATCTGAAATGATATTCCGTTTTCTGTCAATAAATATTGTCGTACCTTTCGGTGTTAGAAAAATTTAATGATTTCATTGTAAAGGATATATGCGTCTTTTAACATTATTGGTAAGCGTTACCGCCCTTTTCTTAATCTCCTGCTCATCAAATGACCCTGAAACTTACAATTTAACAGTGACAGCTGTTCCTGAAGAAGCGGGAACGGTTACACCTGAAAATGGAGAGTTTGAAGAGGGACGAGAAATTGAGATCGCTGCCACACCATCTGAGGGTTGGAGGTTTGATCGCTGGCAGGGTGATATTGAATCCGAGAATAACCCTACTGTTTTGACTATGGATTCGGATAAAGATATTGCTGCCCTTTTTGTAAAGCGTGAGTATCCGCTTACAATCGAAACCATAGGTGAGGGAGAAGTAAGTGAACGGGTCGTGACAGAAAAAACCACAGACTACGAGTCAGGAACACGTGTTGAGCTGACAGCAGAACCTGCGGAAGGGTGGACCTTTACCCGTTGGGAAGGTGACCTGGAGAGTACAGAAAATCCTGATACTGTTACGATTGAATCCCCCACGGAAATTACCGCTCTGTTTTCCCGAATTGAATATCCTCTAACCGTAAATATAGTGGGTAATGGAACTGTAGATGAGGAAGTGATCACATCAAAAGTCACTGATTATGAATCCGGGACGGAGGTACAATTAACAGCGATACCCGATGAAGAGTATCTTTTCTCTGACTGGACCGGTGATTTAGAGGGAGATGAAAACCCGGCATTAATCACCATAGATGGTCCAAAAACGGTAACGGCCACCTTTTTGCGTACGTTTAAATTTACTACGATTGTAAATCCGGAAGGTGCCGGAACGGTAACGCCCGACTCGGGTCGATATGTACGGGATGTTTCATTTGAAGTAGAGGCTATTCCAGAACCCGGATGGGAATTTACCAGCTGGGAGGGTGATTTTACCGGCTCCGTAAATCCGTTTGATCTGACTATGAACGGGAATAAAACACTGGTGGCTAATTTTGAGCGGCAGGCTTTTGTGCTTACGACAGATGTCTCCGGGAGCGGACAAATACTTACAAATCTGATATCGGGCAGTGAAGAAGACGGTGGATTTTTATTTGAATCAGAGGTAGAACTTACAGCAGTTCCTGCAGAGAACTGGAATTTTGTAAGGTGGGAAGGAGATATCGAAAGCATTGAAAATCCGATTACCGTATCGATGGATAAGGATGTTTCGCTTGTTGCCGTATTCAGTATTTTTGATGGAGGAGATGGAACGGCCGAAAATCCTTATCAGCTCTCGTCTGTTATACAGCTACAGGAGATTCAAAATCACCTGGACTCCCATTTCATCCAGATGACAGATATTGATGCATTGGCAACTGCTACTTGGAACAGTGGTGAAGGATTTGAACCGATAGGTGATGATGTTGACTCTTTCACAGGTAGTTACAATGGTAGCGGCTTTGAAATTGAAGGCCTTTCCATCAATCGCCCTCAAGAATTTAATATTGGCCTGTTCGGATATATTAACGGGGGTAGCGTAAGCAATGTATCGATGGTGGAAGCAGATATCTCAGGGGAAGAAAGAGTTGGGGGTATTGTTGGAATCAATGAAGGAGTTATTGACAGCGTACGTGTCGAAGGCTCGATTATATCAGAAAGCATAGCAGGGGGTATCGCAGGACGAAATATTGGCCTTGTCCAAAACGCTCAGGCATCTGTTAATATCAGCGGATCGAGTACAATCGGTGGTTTGGTTGGGATTAATTCAAGCATTATTTCAAAATCCCATTCCTCAGCGACCATGGAAAATGTTCTTTCGGTTGCAGGAGGTTTTGTTGGCAGAAACAGCGGCAGAATTGATGAGTCGTATGCTGAAGGTTTCGTCGACGGGACTGAAAATATCGGCGGATTTATTGGAGTAAATAACCCCGGGGGGGTAATTACCAACTCTTATACGATTGCTGATGTAACCGGAGATGATATCGTAGGAGGCTTTATTGGGGATAACAATACTGCGACAGAGGTCGAATTTAGCTATTCAGCCGGGGCTGTTTCAGGGGCAACAAATACTGGTGGTTTTATTGGTACTCATTCTACACAATCAACTCTGTTAAATGGTAATTACTGGGATACGGAAAATAGTGGCTTGGCGGACGGGATTGGTGACGGGCCCTCTGATGGTGTGACAGGTCTCCAGACGGCCGAAATGACAGGGGATGAAGCAGAGGTTAATATGACGGCTTTTAACTGGGTGGATATCTGGATTACTTCGGCGGCAAACTATCCTGTGTTGCGCTGGCAGATCACGGAATAAAAAAAGCTCAATCTGTATGAACAAATTGAGCTTTTGTAAAATGGAGCGGGAAATCCCGAAGCATCGGGACGCCCTTCCGAAATGGAGCGGGAAACCGGATTCGAACCGGCGACCTTCTCGTTGGCAACGAGATGCTCTACCACTGAGCTATTCCCGCAAATGAAATAATTTCAAATGCTTTAAAACAAAGCTATAAATAATGAGATGGCTTTGAATCAAGACTTAAAATATAAAGCGAAGTCAGGTTCATTTTCAACACTATTTTCGAATTTTCTTTAATACTTTTTCTGATGATATTCTCTTCTTTATTGAGCTGTCATCAGGGATCTTCGGGCGGTCACGAATGTTATCGACCACACAGATAAACCCCAGTGGTTGCCCGTTGTCTGCATGAAACTGATGAATGGTTTCAGGTGAAATATAGACCACATCGTGCTCTTTAATACGCTGGAGCTCATTATCAAGAATCACGCTGCCGCTGCCTCTGATGATAATCACGCTATGCGTATGCTGATGCTGTTCGAGTGATGAGTATCCTCCAGCCTTAATTTCAAAATAACGGGTTTCAACATTCAGGCCCTGAGATTCATCTTTAAGTAAAGTATACCGGTGAATATCCTTAAAATTTTGAGTGTCTGTCTTATACTCCTTTTTCTCAATATTTTTCCAGTTGTATCCTGTCGACTTAATAACTTTTGAGCTGTTCTTCATACCAGTTCCTCCTGGAATATTTTTGTTGCATACTCAATGCCATCAGGATGTTCGTAAAGACTGCCGCCGATTAAAAAGATAGTATTGCTACCGTATAACTTTTTAAAACTTCTGACTGAAGTAAGCTTAATACCGCCTGCAGGTACCGGAAAAGAGGTGTTAAACGGAAATGTCTGATCAGTTAGGGTTTTGTGCAAGTGACTGCATTCATCTCGGGTAAAATTGAACCTACCACCAGGGTTCGGAAATATTACGGCATCGGCACCCAAAGCACGCCATATTTTTCCGTAGTAGAGACTCATCGAAATCCCGCTTGATTTGTGTGTAACTAACGATCCCGAAAAGGACGGGTGAGCCATAACCGGACAGTTATATCTATTCCGAATATCTGAAATAAGAGATAACCCTGTGAGTTGCGGACAAACAAGCACTCCGTGAGCCCCATTTTCAAGAGCCATTTCAACTTGGTCGAGGGCGATGGCGGGGTTTCCCGTGATGTTTGGGAAGTAGAGTGTTTTTTTGCCTGATTCCTCAAAAGATCCGCGAATTGCTTCAGTGCAGGCTTTTACACGGGCTTCAAAGCTTGCGGAGGGCTGGTCTGCCAATCCATGGTCGTCTTTTATAATGTCAATTCCACCCCTTGCAAAATGAGAGGCTCGCCTGGCAAGTTCTTCCGGTGATAGACCTATAGGTTTTAAAGCAGTGCAGCTTAAAGGCCTGTTATGAACATCCGCCATTTTTCTGATTCCATCAATACCAAATGCGGGGCCCTTAAACAGATTTTCAAATAGACTATTTGATACGTCTGTTACTTTAATATCGGTGTATAGTGAAATATTGCCGTAGAGAATGTTTAGAAATTGAACGATATCACGCCCAATTAATAAAAGAGGAAATTGAACTTTTACTTGCCACAACCCATCCTGCAGTTGCATTACCGACAACAGTTCCGGGATAGAGGATTGTACCTGTTTTGGAACAGCTGAGAGTGGCATTTCTACAGATTGCTCTACTGAAGCTTTCTCAGCTTTCTCCCGTGCTTCATGCTCTGTAGTTGCTGCTATCTGGTAGACAATATCAAAATGTGAGGGAGAGGAAGACATATCTATTTCATGATCGATTCTGAACGTTTTGGTCCAGTAGAAACGATTGTAAAGGGTACTCCCGTCTGATCTTCAATAAACTGAATATAGTTTTTGGCATTTTCAGGCAGATCTTCAAACCTGGTGATATCTCTTGTAGACTCATTCCAGCCTTTAAATGTTCTGTATACGGGGGTAGCTTTTTCAAGCTCTTCGGCACCGTGTGGGAACACCGTTGTTCGCTCTCCATTCATTTCATAATGAGTACAAACTTTAATCTCATCGAAATCATCAAGAACGTCCATTTTGGTGATTGCCAGTTCATTAAATCCGTTCACCCGTACTGCATAGTTAAGAGCCACCAGATCAAGCCAGCCACATCGCCGGGGTCGTCCTGTGGTTGCTCCGAACTCCTGACCGTTTTTACGGAGTTTTTCACCATTTTCATCGTCCAGTTCTGTTGTAAACGGACCGTTTCCTACTCGTGTACAGTACGCTTTGGTAATGCCGATTACGTGTGTGATGGCTAAAGGAGGAATGCCACTGCCGGTACAGGCCCCACCTGCAGTGGGGCAGGATGAAGTTACATATGGATATGTTCCATGATCAACGTCGAGCAGGGTTCCCTGGGCTCCTTCAAGAAGGATAGGTTTTTTTGCCTGGTAGGCATCGTGGAGGATTTCTGAAGTATTGCAGATGTAAGGCTTAACGTATTCAACAGCTTCGCGCAGCTCATTAATCATGTCGTCAGGATCAATCGGTTCCTCATTATGAACTTTGATTAATGCTTTATTGATGTCTTTTAAATTTGTGGTGATTTTCTTTGACAAGCTGTTAAAATCAAGTAGATCCTGCATCCTGATTCCCACGCGTGCTACTTTGCTCACATAAGCCGGGCCAATACCTCTTCCAGTTGTGCCAATGGCTTCACTGCCACGGCTTTTTTCCTTTACCTGGTCAAGTTTCTTATGATAAGGGAGGATCAGATGGGCTGATCCACTTATGTACAGTCTCTCTTTCAGATCTACACCAAGCTCCTCAACTTCCTTTATTTCTTTCATTAGAGCGATAGGGTCTATAACCACGCCATTACCTATCACGCATTTTGAGTTGCCATTGAACATTCCCGATGGAATCAGGTGAAGAACAATGGTTGTGTCATCAAACTTAAGAGTATGCCCTGCATTTGCGCCGCCCTGATAGCGAACTACATATTCAGCTTCAGCGCTGAGCAGGTCCACAATTTTCCCTTTTCCTTCATCGCCCCACTGAGCGCCGATCACAATTCGTGTTGCCATATCTTTGCAAAAAAAAGGAGGTGTTTCTTACACCTCCATTGGTTAAAATTATATGAAGAGTAAAAAATTAACTGCTGAATGATTTTTCAGCTTCACTCACAGAATCGAACTGCTTAAATACAGAGGCCAGCTGAGTAATTTCAAGCAGTTCTTTAATTTTGTCTGAATGGTTTGCTATTCGCAGATCACCACCCGCTTTTCGCAGGGTCGTAAGGCTGGAAATGAGCATTCCAAGTCCTGAAGAATTCATGAACTTTACTTTTCCGAGATCAATGATCACGTTTGCTTTCCCTGAACTGATAAGTTCGTGAAGCTTTTCGTTAAGGCTAACAGCATCGGGTCCGCCGATAACCTTGCCTTCAAACTCAATAACTGCATAACTGTTTCTTTCAGAAGTATTAAAGCTCATGAATGTACCTTTTCTTCGTTTTTTTGTTTATTTCTCTTTTGCTCTTAAGGCTCGTTTTTCGAGCTCAACCACAAGTGAACTTGCGACAAAGAGAGAACTGTAAGTCCCTAGAATCACTCCAAGTACGAGAGCAAAAGCAAACCCTTTCAACACCTCACCTCCAAAGATAAACAGCACAGTAACTACAAACAAGGTAGTGACGGATGTTATCACCGTACGGCTAAGTGTATCGTTAAGGCTCTTGTTAACCATGTTGGTAAACTCCATGGTTTTGTACACGATTGAGTTTTCCCTGATACGGTCAAAAACAACCACGGTATCGTTCAGCGAATAACCAACAATGGTTAAAAATGCGGCAATAATGGCTTGGTCGATACTTACGTCAAACGTAGAAAACTGAGACATGATCGTGAATATTCCCAAAACAATGAGTACATCGTGAGCAAGTGCTGCAATGGCTCCTGCAGAGTAGTACCACCCTTTAAAACGAATAAAGATGTAAATAAAGACAACGGCCAAAGCAAAGATGATGGAGTAGAGCGCTCCAATCTTCAGGTCTTCAGCAAATCGCGGACCTACGAGATCTGTCTTTTCAATAGTTACTTCATTTCCCGGATAAAGGGAACTGAAATTTGAAAGCATCAGGTCCCGGGTTTGGGTGATGTTCATTTGAGTATCAACCCGAATGAGAATTTCCCTCTCGGAGCCAAAAAGCTTGATCTCAGGTGTGGTTCCCAATGGTTCACTCAGCGCAGAACGCATTTCTACAACATTAACCGGCTCTTCAAACTCAAAGACGAACTCCTGTCCGCCTCTGAAGTCAATACCGTAGTTAAGTCCGAACGTGAAAATTGCTATGACTGATGCAACAATCAGTGTGCCTGAAAAGAAGTAGGCAACGTTGTGCATCCTGATAAAATCGAAATTTGGTGTTTCAAACCATCTCATAATAAATACCTTTTTTGTGATTTAAATTGATTAACCGAAGTTTACTTTAGCTGCTTTATCGCGGGTGAGATAGTCAACAATAACCCGTGTAATAACAATAGCGCTAAAGAGTGAGGCCACAATACCGGCCATAAGCGTAACGGCAAAGCCTTTAATAGGGCCAACGCCAAAGCTGTAGAGAATGATACCCACAAAGAACGTGGTAACGTTGGCATCCACAATTGCACTCATAGCGTTAGAGTACCCATTTTCGATTGCAGCCCTGATGGTTTTACCTCCCCGCATCTCTTCACGTATCCGGTCAAATATCAGCACGTTCGCGTCTACCGCCATACCAATGGTAAGCACAATACCTGCAATGCCCGGCAGAGTGAGTGTGGCATTAAACGCAGCCAGTATTCCCAAAATAAAGATGATATTTATGATAAGTGCCAAATCGGCGATTCCACCCCCCGTTCGGTAGTAGACAATCATAAAAATCGCTACAACGGTGAGTCCAAACAGCGTTGAGTAGAGTCCTGCATTAATAGAAGCTTCACCAAGAGAAGCACCAACAGTTCGTTCCTCAATAATATCAAGAGGAGCAGGCAGTGCACCCGACATCAAAATATTAACCAAATCCTCAGCTTCGGTCAGTCCGCCCAGGCCCGAAATAGACGAGCGTCCGTTATTGATTTTAGACCGAACGGTTGGGTAAGAGTAGACATATCCATCCAGTACAATAGCAACCGGTTTACCAATGTTTGCTCCTGTGATTCGTGCCCAGCGTCTGGCTCCTTCAGAATCCATATTCATAGATACTTCAGGCACGTTCGTAGCGGGGTCAAAAGCAACTCTCGCTTCAGAAATTACGTCACCTGTGAGTTCAATCTGATCACGTACAGCAATCATTTCGTAAAGCTCCAGGCCGCTGTCTGTTGCAAACGGCTGTGCTCCCCAAAGCAGTTCCATGTTTCGGGGAATCATCTCCTGAACCTCTTCCTGCGACATCCAGTAGTTAACTGTGGCAGTATCGGTTTCGGCAGCATAGCCAAAAGAGTATTGATTGGTACCTCTCAGGTCGAATACTTCGAGAAGATTTGGTATTTCGTCTTCATCATCCATAACGGCAGCAGAGTCGGCAGCTGTGGTATCTTGCTGCTCCTCTTCAAGCATATTGCTGAAATACTGGGCAATCTGCTCTTTCGCACTGTTAATCTCTTCCGGTTCGGGTGTAAGCCTGAACTCAAGCCGGGCTGTTCCTCTCAGCAGATCACGAACACGCTGTTCATCATCTACACCAGGCAATTCAACGACAATTCTGTTAGAACCCTGCTGCAAAATAGATGGTTCTGTAACGCCAAAACGGTCAACCCGGGAGCGAATAATCTCCATCGCGCGGTCCACGGCTGCAGCTTGCTGATTTTTGAGATAAGTGGTGATTTCTTCGTTGGTTGAACGTCGGGTAATTTCAGCTGCGTCTGATCTGAAATACCGGCTGAGCATCGCTTCAGAGTCGCGAGACTCAAATTCCGCGACAAATTCGTCGATAAAGTCGGTACGGTTTTCAAATGCTCTTTCCCGCGCAACATCAATGATTTCTTCGAGATACTCATCAGAGTAATCCCCGGCGAGTTCAGAAACGAGCTGAGCCGTTCCAACCTCAAGAGTTACATACATTCCTCCCTGAAGATCAAGACCAAGAGAAAGTGCATTTTCACGTGTTTCCTGTAATTCTGCACGGTTTTCGCTTTGATACTGAACGCGCTCGGCTTCAGTCATACTTTCCATGTGCCTCTGCTCCAGGCTCCATTGTATAGTGGGGAACAGGTAGTAGAGGGTCAGTCCGAGAAAAAGGACGATCGTACCTATTTTAAATCCGTTATTTTGTTTTTTCATAGTCTGTTTTGCTGCAATGTTTAAGATGTTGAGTAAAAACTGTCTGATTCCTGATGCAAATCAAGCTAAGTGCTGATCAATCACAGACAGGCTTTTTGTAGAATGGATTGATTGGGCCTGCTGTTCAAAAAAACAGCAGGCAAAAAATAAGCGTTAGGGAGAATGGATACTGTAACCGCTGATTAAAGGGACTACAACCACGGTTGGCGGCTGGTACGGTGTGGTTATTTTTGTTGATAAATGCGGCTTGAGTGCTGGTTTTGATGTAAAACCAGGGGTTACCGGAAAAATGGTTTTTGATGGGAGCCATTTACTCACGGTCTGAAACAGGTCTGGAATAACGGCCAGCTGACCTGTATTGTGCGAATTAAAAACGCTCCATTGATCAATCAGAAGAGTAGACATTCTCTGGTCAGCGCCGTCACTAAATGGCATGCCCAGATTGAAACTGAATTTCTCTTTATGATTGGCGATCAGTTCTGATGCCTGTTTTACAAGAACCTCAAAATTTTGCGAGTGGCTGGGCAGTTCAAGAATTGTATTACGAAGATCCCGTTCAGATCGGCTGTCTGATGATATAACGTTATGGCTAAGCCAGTTTGTAAATGCAGCTTTCTTTGCCTGGCTTGAAAAAGGAATTGCCAAATGTCCAATCAAACTGAATATAATCAGCCCGCATAGAAATGATTTGGCGATATGGTTTTTTTGTACTTTCATCAGACTTTCAAAAATAGGGAGAAAGCAGACTGATGACAAGCGGTAATTTCAGGGGTTTAAATATGTTGTATGTAGCATCAAACAGCTTCTTTAGCTATCGGCCATAGCCGGTTTTCGACCGAGCTCTTGTTTCAGGAACTGACCTGTGTGGCTCCGGGACTGTTTTGCTATATTTTCGGGAGTGCCTTCGGCAATAATTTCACCACCACCATCACCTCCCTCGGGTCCCAGGTCTATAATCCAGTCTGCTGCCTTGATTAAATCAAGGTTGTGTTCAATAACCATTACGGTATTTCCTTTGTTAACAAGCTTTTGAAGAACATCAACCAGCATACGCACATCCTGGAAGTGGAGCCCTGTGGTTGGCTCGTCCAAAATATATAGTGTATTTCCGGTACCCACCTTCGAAAGCTCTCGCGAGAGTTTGATTCGCTGTGCTTCTCCGCCGCTAAGTGTGGTACTCGACTGACCCAGGGTAAGGTAGCCAAGCCCTACAGAGTTAAGTGTTTTAAGTTTTCTTTTGATGGAAGGAACTGAATCAAAAAATGCTTCTGCCTCACTAATCGGCATTTTCAATACATCGGATATGTTTTTACCCTTATAGTGAATTTCCAGAGTTTCACGGTTGTAACGCTTTCCATTACACTCCTCACAATCCACATACACGTCGGGCAAAAAGTTCATCTCAATTTTCCGAACACCGTCTCCGTTACACGCCTCGCACCGGCCTCCTTTAACATTAAAAGAAAACCTTCCCTGATCGTACCCGCGAATTTTGGACTCCGGCAGCTCTGCAAAAAGCGAGCGGATATGATCAAACACTTTCGTGTATGTTCCCGGGTTCGAGCGTGGTGTACGGCCAATAGGGCTCTGGTCGATCGAAATAATTTTATCAAGGTGTTCAATTCCCTTAATCGCTTTATAGGGGAGGGGAACATCTTTCGACCTGTAAAACTCGTTCGAGAGAATAGGTGTGAGGGTTTGGTTGATGAGAGAGCTTTTACCGCTGCCGCTCACCCCGGTCACGCCAATAAATGTACCCAAAGGTACTTTTAAATTTACCTTTTTTAGATTGTGTCCGGTGGCTTCTTTGATGATGAGCGATTTCCCGTTTCCCTTTCTTCGTTTGGCAGGTACGGGGATCTCCTCTTCATCCCTCAGGAATTTTGTAGTCATTGAGTCCCGGTCCAGCTCTTCAGGCTTTCCTTCAGTTACAATATAGCCACCCTCAGTACCTGCTCCCGGCCCAAGATCCACCACATAATCAGCGTGCTCAATGGTTTCGCGGTCGTGTTCCACAACAATTACGCTGTTTCCTAAATCGCGAAGCGTCTCCAGCGATTTAATCAGCTTAATGTTATCGCGCTGATGGAGGCCGATACTCGGTTCATCTAAAATATAAAGTACACCTACAAGCTGGGTTCCGATCTGCGTGGCCAATCGGATTCGCTGTGCTTCGCCACCGCTCAATGTTTGGGCTTCGCGATTGAGGGTAAGATAGTTAAGCCCTACGTTAAGCAAAAAATCCAGCCGGTCAATGATCTCTTTAATTACCTGCTGTCCAATCGTTCGCTGGCGTTTAGTGAGGTTCAGGCTGCCAATCGTTTTTCTCAGCGTATCGATGTCCAGGTTTACCAACTCTTTTATCGAATAACCGTCTACCTTATAAGAGAGTGCCTCCTTATTAAGGCGTCCTCCGTCACATTTCGGGCACGTTATTTTTGAAAGGTATGCTTTCGCTTTATCACGCTGTTTGTTTGATTTACTCTCTTCGTACTGTTCGCGTATCATCTGTCTCAAACCGGAAAAGCGATGCTTGTAGGTTACATTATTATTCTTGAAATCGTATTTGACGTTAAATTTTTTATCACCACCTCCCTCAAAAAGCAGCTCAATCGCTTCATCAGGATATTTGTTGATAGGTGTATCAAATTCCACGCCAACTGTATCCAAAACAGATTGAAGCTGTTTGAAAGCAAAGATATCCCTGGGCTCACCTAAAAAACGAACGGCACCTTCAGAAATAGATTTTTCCGGATTTTGAATTACGAGGTCGCGGTTTACATCATATCGGTACCCAAGCCCATTACACGCTTTGCAGGCTCCGTAGGGTGAGTTGAAAGAGAAGAGGTTGGGAGCAGGATCTTCATAGGAAAGGCCGCTTTCCGGATCATACAAATTTTTGGAGTATACTTTATCGTTGAGTTCGCCGTCGCTGTTCTGCACAGCAAGGATGAGGTTCCCATCTGCCATTTCGAGCGCAAGATGAACACTCTCTGAGATACGATTTCTACTCTTTTCTGAAATAACAAACCGGTCCACAACCACCTCGATATTGTGGGTTTTATAGCGATCCAGTTTTATTTCACCCTCCAGGTCGATAAGCTCGCCATCTACTCTCGCTTTGATGTATCCCTGTTTCTGCATCTGATCGAACAGTTCGCGATAGTGCCCTTTTCTGCCGCGAACAACCGGAGCCAGGCAGTATGCTTTGGTGCCTTCCGGTATCTCCATTATAGCCTCAAAGATCTGGTCGGAGGTCTGTTTTTCCATTTTATTACCGGAAATGTATGAGTAGGGAATGCCTGCACGAGCATAGAGCAGACGCAAAAAGTCATAAATTTCAGTAACGGTACCTACTGTAGACCGCGGATTGCGATTTGTTGTTTTTTGATCAATGGAGATGACTGGCGACAACCCGTCGATAAAGTCTACGTTTGGACGCTCCATCATGCCCAGAAACTGTCGAGCATAGGCAGAAAGTGACTCCAAGAACCGGCGCTGTCCCTCTGCATAGATTGTATCAAATGCAAGACTCGACTTACCGGAACCAGAAAGGCCGGTCATCACCACAAGCTTTTCTCGGG
>Ga0102928_1001231_pt1 | contig 16357 bp, 15 predicted proteins | sample SalPonR1_B_D1_MG_FD_78504 | JGI IMG/M metagenome (GOLD analysis project Ga0102928, IMG submission 78504) | Salt pond soil microbial communities from South San Francisco under conditions of wetland restoration - Salt Pond MetaG R1_B_D1_MG | ecosystem: Environmental > Aquatic > Marine > Intertidal...
AATCTCTTTTGTAATGTGATTGTGATCGCTGCTGTTAATGTTGTTTTTCCGTGGTCTACATGACCAATTGTACCGATATTAATATGCGGTTTTTTTCTCTCATAATGTTGCTTTGCCATTTTTCCCTCCTAATAACATTTTTAATATATAATATGGAGCTGTTGAGCAGACTTGAACTGCCGAACCTCTTCCTTACCAAGGAAGTGCTCTACCGACTGAGCTACAACAGCATATACTTTTATGCTATTCTAACTCAAATACCCTTAATTGTCAAGCCTACAAAACGCCAACTTTCCCTCAATTTCAATGGTTAAAGCCATCCTTTTTTGTACATGATTCTTGCCGCTCCTAATGCAATTAACGCAGCCACAGGGACAAATATTGCACCACTTGGCGCTAGAGATGGAACTGCAATAAACAGTACTAGCATAGACATAACAGGGGCAATTGCAATCTTAGGATTTTGCGATATTATTGCCACTCCTAGTCCGCCAAATAAAGCAGGTAATATTTGATCAAATGCCGGCTCTAAAGTCGGACTATTCAAAATCGGGGTAAGGGGAGTGATTAATAGTACTCCTAAAAATATAATTGTTACTGTAGTTATACTTGACACCGCAATTGCTATTGTAGCAATAACTTCTCCTTCTGGAGTACCGGATTTAGCTTCTGCTCTAGTTAATGCAGACATTGTACATGGAACTTTAAGCATAGTTAAACTTCCAGTAATAAATCCTAGATAACTTCCTCCTGCACCTAACATCGGGATATATGTAAGTACTTCAATGGTTCCAACAGCCCAATACATTGGGCCTATACTCAAAACACCTTTTAAAAATGGTTCCGCTTCTGGCCATGCACCATAGTGTATACTTACTATTAGAGGAAAAAGCAAAAGTAAGATGCCCATGCCCCAAGTCCATATTCTGCCCAATTTATGGGTTCTTTCTATATATATATCATAACCTGTCATAAGAGGCCCCCTAACTCACTATCTGCATGACAGCATTGGTAATAGGAATTGCCAATGCCATCGAAGCTATCATTGAAATAGGTAATGCATAATCTTGCATCCATTTCCAGTTTAATTTTTTAACACAAAAAGCGCATAATAACATAATCACTGCAGATACTCCCATAACAAAAACTGGGATCCAGCCCACAAGACCTTCTCCTATGCGACCAAATATCATACCTAAGAAGGCAGATACCATTCCAATAAAAAGTGCAGACATTAAAATATCTCCCCACTTTTCATCCCTATTCTTAAATTTACTCACGCCACCTAATAATCTTCTACATAATATTGGTGTTAGTATTACACCAGCCATTATGCCTAGAGTCATAACCCATGCGATTGTTGAGTATTGTACAGCGGTTAACGGGTTCGCAACATCGCTCATACTAGTGCCCACAGCTTGTGATGCAGCCTCTGCTGCTGGAGTTTCGTATGTGATGGCTCCAACTACAGAAAGTCTAAGCCATGGTAACGGTAGTCCTAGTTTCTTTGAAAGTGCAACAACCCCAATTAGTATTGAGAAAGCTGGTATTATTGTAAATACTACGCTTGTCTTTACTACACCCTTTAATTTTTTCTTTTCTATTCCCAATGCCCTAGCTTGTTTCCATGCTCTATACATAAAAAATATAGATTGGGTCATAACTAAGCAAAGAATTACTGCAACTAACGCAAATAGAAAAGGACTGTTAATATCGAATCCCATAATTCCTCCTATTATTTTTTGAAGTATTCTACGGCAGACTGAAACAGCCTCATATCATAATTTCCAGGAACATTTTTATATAGATCTTTACCTATTCTTTCAGAATGACCCATTTTGCCTAAAATCCTACCGTCTTTTGATGTAATTCCTTCAATAGCCATAACCGAACCGTTGGGATTATACTTTATATCCATGGTCGGATTACCACAATTATCAACATATTGAGTAATTACCTGACCATATTTTATCATATTATCTAGAGTTTTACCATCAGCAATAAATCTTCCTTCACCATGGGATATAGGTACTGTATATATTTCATCAACCATGGCGTTTTTAATCCAAGGTGATTTGTTTGAACATATCCTTGTTCTTACAAGCTTAGACTGGTGCCTTCCTATATCGTTGAATGTTAAGGTAGGACAACTTTCGTCTATATCTCCAATCTCTCCGTATGGGAGCAACCCTAGCTTAACTAGTGCTTGGAATCCATTGCAAATACCAGCCATAAGGCCATCTCTTTTATACAACATGTCATATGTAGCATTCATTATAACTTCGTTTCTAAAAAATGCAGTTATAAATTTACCAGACCCATCTGGCTCGTCACCACCCGAAAACCCTCCTGGAATAAATATCATTTGTGCAGTATTTATCCTTTTTGCAAAAGCTTCAGTGGAATTAATAAGCTTAGCTTTGTCCAAATTGTTAATTACAAAAATTTCTGATTCCGCTCCAGCATTTTCAAAAGCCTTAGCAGTATCATATTCACAATTTGTCCCAGGAAATACAGGTATCAAAACCTTAGGTTTCCCCGAAATAATCCTCTTAGCTTTAGCCTCATCATCTTTTACTAAATAAGTTATTTTTTCAATCTTTTTTTCTTCCGTCTCAATATTGCAATTGTATATATTTTCTAATTTACTTTCATATATTGAATTAATACTTTTTAATTGTATTTTATCTTCTCCAAGGGAAATAGATTTTTTACCAGTGGTTTTTCCTAATACCTCGAATTTTCCATCACCCTTACCGTTCAATTCAATAATAAACGCTCCATAGTTATATCCAAAAATTTCTTCTAAACTATATTTATCAATAAAATCAAAGCCGATATCATTTCCTAGGCACATTTTATATATTGCTTCTGCAACGCCGCCATATGTTGGTGTATAACAACTTATAGCTTTCCCCCCAATTATTAGTTTATTAACCAATTCATAATTATTGATAAGAGATTCAGCATCTATTGTTCCATCCTTTGACATATGAGGCTTTAATATAACTACATCATTACCCGGTTTCTTAAACTCAGGAGAAATAATGTTTTTAGCTTCATCTGTAGTTACAGCAAAAGACACAAATGTAGGAGGCACATGAAGTTGTTCAAATGTTCCACTCATAGAATCTTTTCCGCCTATTGCCCCAAGACCCAGTTCCAACTGAGCTCTATATGCTCCAAGAACTGCTGCTGTCGGTTTCCCCCATTTATATCCATCATTTCCTAGTTTTTCAAAATACTCTTGGAAAGATAAGTATATATCTTTATATGTAGCACCGGTTGCTACAAGTTTTGATACACTTTCAACTACAGCAAGATATGCCCCATGATATGGGCTTTTTTCTAATATATAAGGGTTTACTCCATATGCCATTAAAGAGCAAATTTCATTTTCTCCTTTTATGTCTGGTATTTTATGAACCATAGCTTGTATTGGTGTAAGCTGATTAGCACCTCCAAAAGGCATAAGTACAGTATTCTTACCAATTGTGGAATCAAATCTCTCGGAAAGACCTCTTTTCGAGCATACATTTAAATCATTTACTAAAGCCTTCATTCCTCTACAAAAACTATTAGGAATGTCTTTATCAAATTTCTCTGCCTCAGGTATTATTACATTGACATGTTTTTCTGCTCCATTAGTATCTAAAAACTCTCTGGAAATATCAACAATGCTTTCACCATTCCAATTCATAATAAGTCTTTTTTCCAATGTAACAAAAGCGACTACTGTAGCTTCTAAATTTTCCTCTGTTGCTAGCATCATAAATTTATCCACATTTTCAGGACTTACTACTACTGCCATTCTTTCTTGGGATTCACTTATTGCTAATTCAGTACCATCTAAACCTTCATATTTTTTAGGTACTTTGTTTAAGTTAATTGTTAGCCCATCTGCAAGTTCTCCTATGGCAACTGATACGCCTCCAGCTCCAAAGTCATTGCACCTTTTAATAAGTTTTGTAGCTTCAGGGTTTCTGAAGAGTCTTTGTATCTTTCTTTCTTCTGGTGCATTCCCTTTTTGCACTTCAGCTCCACAAGATTCCAATGAATCAAGTTTATGAGATTTAGAAGACCCTGTTGCGCCTCCACAGCCATCTCTTCCTGTTTTCCCGCCTAAAAGGATTATACTATCTCCAGGACTTGGTATTTCTCTAACTATATTATCACTAGGAGCTGCTCCTATAACTGCTCCTATTTCCATTCTTTTAGCTATATATCCGTCATGATAGATTTCATCTACTATTCCTGTTGTAAGTCCTATTTGATTTCCATAAGAGCTATAACCCCTTGCTGCGTCAGTTACTATGGTCCTTTGCGGAAGCTTGCCTTCTATGGTCTCTTCCACGGAAACTAATGGATTTCCTGCCCCGGTAACTCTCATTGCTGCATAAACATAGCTTCTACCCGATAGTGGATCTCTTATGGCTCCACCAACACAAGTTGCTGCTCCACCAAATGGTTCAATTTCCGTCGGATGATTGTGGGTTTCATTTTTAAATAAAAGAGTCCAATCCTCATCTTTACCATCTATTTTAGCTGTAAAATTAATCGTACAAGCATTAACTTCATCGGATTCAACTAATTTTGCCAGCTTGCCTTCCGCCTTTAATACCTTAACAGCTGTAGTAACTATATTCATTAAGCTTACTGGTTTGGTAATGCCAAGACCCCTTCTTTTATATAGATATTCTTTAAAAGTTTTTTCTATAGTTTCATCTTCAAATCTAATATAGTCAACAGTTGTATTAAATGTTGTATGTCTACAGTGATCTGACCAATAGGTGTCTATAACCTTAATTTCAGTTCTAGTTGGATTTCTATTCTCACTTTTAAAATATTCTTGGCATAATATGGCATCATTTATGTCCATTGCCATGCCGTTTTCTCCTAGAAACTGATTTAACTCTTCTTCTGACTTATCTATAAATCCATTGAGTATTTCGATTTTATCTGGGATATCATATTGGGACTTTAAAGTATTCGGAATCTCCATTGATGCTTCCCTTGCTTCCACAGGATTAATTAAAAACTTTTTGATTTTTTCAAATTCTTCTTTGGTTATATCTCCATAAAACATATATACTTTAGCACTTTTCACATTAACCTTATCGCCTTGGGATATAAACTGGATACATTCCTCTGAAGAATTTGCCCTTTGATCAAATTGGCCAGGCAAATATTCAACCAAAAGAATAGCATCAAAATCTTTGGGGAGCTCACTATATACATCGTCTGTAACCGGCTCAGAAAATACCATTTTCTCAGCCTTTTCTAGAATTCCTTCATCTATTGATTCTATATCATATCTATTTGCAAGCCTAATATTCTTAAGTTCCGTTATGCCTAAAAGATTAACTATGTCTTTTTTTAGGGATTTAGCTTCATTTGCATACTTTTCCTTCTTTTCAACGAATATACGTGTTACCATTATATTAAACCCTTTCTTCCTATATCTTTTCTATAGTAGGAATCAATAAAATTAATTTGCTTAACAGTTTCATAAGCTTTACTAATTGCGTCTTTAAGAGTATTCCCTTTTTCAGTTACCCCAAGAACTCTTCCTCCTGACGTCACTTGAATTCCGTCTTTAAGTTTTGTACCTGCTACAAAGATGTTTTCTTTATTTTCTGGCAAGGTAACTTCATACCCATTTACATATTCCACAGGATATCCACCGGAAGCCATCACCACACAGCATGCATATTTATCTTCAAATTCCACGCTAACTTCTTTTAGCTTTCCATCAGTAGTAGCCTTCATTATATCCATTAAATCGCTTTTTAATAGAGGAAGCACTACTTGGGTTTCTGGATCTCCAAATCTACAGTTATATTCAATTACTTTTGGGCCTTTTTCTGTTAATATTAAACCAAAATAGAGGCACCCTTTAAATGTCCTTCCTTCTTTATTCATAGCATCCATTGTGGGAATAAATATTTTGTTCATACACTTTTCAGCTATTTCTTCATAATAAAAAGGATTAGGGGCAATAGTTCCCATTCCACCAGTGTTTAATCCTTTATCACCATCCAGTGCCCTTTTATGATCCATAGATGAAACCATAGGAACAACCATGTTACCGTCAGTAAAACTTAAAACAGAAACTTCTGGGCCCGTAAGAAATTCTTCAATCACTACCTTATCTCCACTTTTACCGAATTTTTTTTCTGCCATTATTAATTTAATTGCATCTACGGCTTCTTGTCTTGTCTCCGCAATGATTACTCCCTTCCCAAGGGCCAATCCATCCGCCTTAATAACAACGGGTATTTCGCATTTATTTACATAAAATAAAGCCTCTTCCATATTAGTAAAAACTTCGTATTCCGCAGTTGGTATATTATACTTTTTCATTAAATCTTTACTAAAGGCCTTACTCCCTTCAATTAGTGCAGCTTTTTTATTTGGACCAAAGCAAGGAACACCCTTTGCATTTAACATGTCAACTAGACCTAATACTAAAGGGTCATCTGGGGCAACTACAACGTAATCCATTTTATTATTGACACAGAACTCAACTATTTTATTTAATTCCTTGGCTCCTATATCAATACAGATTGCATCTTCTGCTATACCACCATTTCCTGGAATTGCATATATTTCATCCACATTTTTACTTTCTTTTAATTTTTTGATGAGAGCATGTTCTCTGCCACCACCACCTACTACAGCCAGTTTCATTATCTATCCTCCACTAATTTTTTAGCTACCTTTTCTAGTGATTTAGGCAAAATAATCCACTCTGCCTCCTCCATTATTCTTTTTTGAAGAACTTTTGGAGTGTCACTATATAGAACATCTACTGTCTTTTGCATTATAATTTCCCCACCATCTGGAATCTCGTTTACAAAGTGAACTGTAGCTCCCGAAACTTGCACACCTCTTTTAAGAACTTCTTCGTGAACCTTTAGCCCATAATAGCCCTTCCCGCAAAAGGAAGGTATAAGCGAAGGATGTACATTTATTATTCTGTGTGAATATTTTTTAACAAAACCTTCGCTTAGTATCTTCAAAAAGCCAGCTAGCACGATAATTTCATCCCCCCTATAATCAAGTGTTCTCGATAGTTCCTGTTCAAAATCCTCTTCACTGATTATCATACTATCTATATCAGCCGCCTTAGCTCTTTCTATACCTTTGGCATCTTTCCTGTTGGATACTACTAAATCCAAATCCACATGCGGAAGCTCCCCTAGCTCCCATTTATCTATAATCGCTTGCAGATTAGTTCCCCCTCCGGATATCAGTATAGCGACTTTAGCTTTCTTTACCATAGGATAACTCCTTCGTCACCATTGATAACTTCTCCTAGATGATAGGCTTCTTCACCATTATCTTTAAGTATTTTAATTGCTTTTTCTTCATCTTTCTTTGGAACAATTACGATCATTCCAACGCCCATGTTGAATGTATTAAACATATCTTTTTCAGGTATATTACCTTCTTCCATTATTAGTTTGAATATGGGCAATACTTTTACATCATCTTTTTTAATCTTGGCGGTTAATCCCTTAGGAAGGGTTCTTGGAATGTTTTCATAAAAACCACCTCCGGTTATATGAGCAACACCAGCAGGAGTTATTTCTTTGAACAATTCGCTCATAGGTTTTACATATATTTTAGTAGGTGTTAATAATGTCTTTCCTAAACTATTACCTTTTAGCATATCTGGTTTTCTGTTTAAGTCAGTATTTTCAACATCAAAAACTTTTCTTACCAGTGAAAAACCATTGGAATGAACACCAGAAGAAGGAAGAGCAATAATCGCGTCACCTTCTTTGACATTTTTAGAATCTATAAGTTTTGATTTATCAGCTATTCCCACTGTAAATCCAGCTAAATCATACTCATCTTCACCATAAAATCCAGGCATTTCTGCTGTTTCTCCACCAGTTAAACAACACTTTGATTGTATGCAACCCTCTGCGATACCTTTGACTATATCTGCCACTCTTTCGGGTTCATTTTTCCCAACTGCTATGTAGTCTAGAAAAAACATTGGTTCTGCTCCTACACACAAAACATCATTAACGCACATTGCCACACAGTCAATTCCAACTGAGTCGTGCTTATCCATTAAAAAAGCAAGCTTAAGCTTTGTCCCCACGCCGTCTGTGCCACTTACTAAAACTGGCTTTTGGATACCTTCCATATTTGGCTCAAAAATTCCGCCAAATCCGCCAACTTCAGAAGTCTTACCAAAAACCATGGTTTTTGCCACGTGGTTTTTCATAAGCTCTACAGCCTTATATCCTGCAGTTATATCAACTCCTGCTTCTTTATAGCTTCCACTAAAACTTTTCATATTTACTGCCTCTCACTTAATCTTTTTTCGAATCTGTATTTTTCAGTCCTTTTGGGAACTTTAGTAGGGTATATTCCACTAAAGCATGCATCACAGTATTCAAAGTTATTTTCATCACCTAATAATTGAGGTAATCTATCTAACTTCAAGTAGCCTAGAGAATCTGCATCTGTAAGTTTAGCTATTTCATCCACTGAATATTGCACTGCAATTAGATTCTCCTTTGAATCTATATCCGTTCCATAGTAGCATGGGTTTAAAAAAGGTGGCGCAGTAACTCTCATATGAACTTCTTTTGCGCCTGCTTCTCTTAATATTTTAATAATCCTTGCACAAGTTGTTCCTCTTACTATGGAATCATCTATTAATACGACCCTTTTATCCTTAATAGTTTCCTTTACAACATTTAATTTTATTCGTACTAAATCTTCCCTTTGCTTCTGTCCTGGTGATATAAAAGTTCTTCCTATATATTTGTTTTTAATAAACCCAATGCCATAAGGAATCCCCGATTCCATAGCATATCCAACAGCTGCATCTATCCCAGAATCCGGAACTCCTACTACAACATCTGCTTCAACTGGGTAATCATTTGCTAAGCATTTTCCCGCATTAACCCTTGCAGAATGAACACCAATACCATCTATTACGGAATCAGGTCTAGCAAAGTATATATATTCAAAAATACACATTTTTTTTTGTTCTTTTTCACAATGATCTTTAATAGTTCTAACGCCATCTTGATCAAACACTACAATCTCTCCAGGTTCTATGTCTCTTACAAATTTTGCAGATACTGAATCCAACGCACAACTTTCTGATGCAACTATATAGGTTCCATCTTCATTCACTCCATAACAAAGTGGTCTAAATCCATGTTCGTCTCTTGCCGCAATCAATTTAGTAGGCGACATGATTATCAATGAATAGGCACCTTTGATCTTATGCATAGCAGAATTTACAGCGTCTTCTATTGAATTTGAAGTAAGCCTTTCTTTAGTTATTAAATATGCAATTACTTCAGTATCACTAGTTGTTTGAAAAATTGATCCTTGTAATTCAAGTGCAGATCTGAGTTCATGGGAGTTAATTAAATTCCCATTATGCGCAAGTGCCATACTGCCTTTAATATGATTAACTGTAATTGGCTGGGCATTTAATCTGTCCGTCGTTCCAGTAGTACCATACCTAACATGCCCAACAGCCATTTTCCCCTCTGGCAATAAAGATAAAACATCTTTAGTAAACACATCATTTACTATACCTAAATCTTTGTACCCTCTTAAAAGGCCATCATCATTAACAACTATACCACAGCTTTCTTGTCCCCTATGTTGCAATGAAAAGAGCCCATAATATACTGTATGGGCTAATGAATATCTTTCCTTAGCATAAACCCCAAAAACTCCGCATTCTTCTCTTAAACTGCTCATTAATAATTGGCTCCTTCATTTATAAGTCTATGTATTACTTCTTCATATGCACCTTCTACATTGCCTAAATCTCTTCTGAATCTATCTTTATCAAGTTTTTCATGGGTTTTAGCATCCCAAAATCTACATGTGTCTGGAGAAATTTCATCTGCTAAAACAATTTCGCCTTTACTGGTTTTCCCGAATTCCAACTTAAAATCAACTAACTCTATATTTGCTTTCAATAGATACTCCTTTAAAATATCATTGATTTTAAATGCCATTTCTTTGATAGTATCAATTTCTTCTTTATTAGCAAAGCCAAGTCCCATTGCATGATATGAATTGATAAGAGGATCTCCTAAATCATCATCCTTATAGCTAAATTCTATAACAGTACACTTTAATTCTGTACCCTCTTCTACACCTAGTCTCTTAGCCATGGAGCCCGCCGCCACATTCCTAATAATTACTTCTAATGGAATGATACTTACTCTTTTTACAACTGTTTCGCTATCATTTATTTCCTCTACAAAATGGGTTTTAATATCATTGTTTTCAAGCATTCTCATAAAATGATTCGTCAGCCTATTGTTAATAGCGCCTTTCCCCATTATTGTTCCCTTTTTTTGACCATTAAATGCAGTTGCATCATCCTTATATGAAACTATACAATAATTATCATTGTCAGTGGAATAAACTTTTTTTGCTTTGCCTTCATATAGCTGCTCTCTTTTTTCCATGGTTACTCTCCTTTATTAAACATTTTTTCAACTTTTCTGTTCTTTTCCAATACGTTTAATTTGGCTTCTTCTCTTCTTTTAATTAATCTATTTTCCAATTCCTCATCGCTAATCGCAATAATTTCAGCAGCAAGTATAGCTGCATTCTTTGCTCCATCAATTGCTACGCTAGCAACCGGTATACCAGGTGGCATTTGAACTGTAGATAGAAGAGCATCCATTCCTTCAAGTGCCGAAGCCTTAATCGGTATTCCAATTACTGGTAATATAGTATTTGCCGCAAGTACTCCTCCCAAGTGTGCCGCTTTTCCTGCTGCAGATATTATTACACCAAAACCATTGGCTTTAGCATTTTTAGCAAATGATATAGCTTCGTCAGGCGTTCTATGTGCAGAATATACATGCACTTCAAAAGGTATCTCCAAAGATTTTAATTCTTCTATACATCTTTCAACTTTGGGTAAATCGCTATCGCTACCCATAATTACTCCAACTTTTCTCATATTAGCCTCCTAGATTATATTACACCTAAAATTTATCACATTTACCAACAAAGTCAATACTAGTTCGGATTTTAAGGAATTTATTTGTGAGTTATATATTTTTTAAGAACCATATTAGGATAATTTCCGAACTTTAATATATTATCTACATCTCATTATTCAGTTTTGCATCCAAAATAAAAGGCTTCCGCCTAAGCGGAAGCCTTCATATAATCCTTATTTATTTTTCCATTTTGATTATGCAAGCAGTACCCATACCACCACCTATGCAAAGAGTTGCAAGTCCGTGAGTAGTTTCAGGTCTCTTCATCATCTCATACATAAGAGTGATAAGGATTCTAGCACCAGAAGAACCGATTGGGTGACCAAGAGCAATGGCTCCGCCATTAACGTTAAGTTTAGTAGGGTCTAATCCCAAATCTCTCTTAACTGCAATTGACTGGGAAGCAAAAGCTTCATTAGCTTCAACTAAATCTAATTGATCTACAGTCATTCCAGCTTTCTCTAAAGCTTTTCTTGAAGAAGGAATAGGTCCTAATCCCATGTATGCAGGGTCAACACCTGCAGATGCATAAGATACTATTGAACAAATAGGTTTTAATCCTAATTCTTCTGCTTTATCTCTTGACATAACTACTAATGCGCAACCAGAATCGTTAATACCTGAAGCATTAGCAGCAGTTACAGTACCGCCATCTTTTTTGAATGCAGGCTTTAATTTTTCAACTTTTTCTACGGTTGTCCCAAATTTAGGATGCTCATCAGTATCAAATACGATAGGATCCTTTTTTCTTTGAGGGATAACTACAGGAACTATTTCATCTTTGAATTTTCCGGCATTGATAGCAGCTTCTGCTTTGTTTTGAGAATCTACAGCAAATTCATCTTGCTCTTTTCTTGTGATTCCATATTTTTCTGCAATGTTTTCTGCAGTAACTCCCATATGGTAATTATTGAAAATTTCCCATAGGCCGTCATGTACCATGCAGTCAACCATCTTTGTATCATTCATTCTTGCACCGAATCTAGCGTTTGGCATTGCGTACGGAGCCGTAGACATGGATTCTACACCACCAGCTACTATTATGTCAGCGTCTCCAGCTTTAATCATTTGAGCAGCTAATTCTACAGTTCTAAGTCCAGAACCACAAACTTTGTTTATTGTCATAGACGGTACTTCCTGTGGAATACCTGCGTCTATTGCAATCTGTCTAGTTATGTTTTGTCCTAAGCCTGCTTGAAGTACGCAACCCAATGCCACCTCTTCTACTTGTTCTGGTTTAATGCCAGCCCTTTCAATAGCTTCTTTAACAGCAATAGTACCTAAAGTTCTTGCCGCAGTGTTTTTAAGTGTTCCCCCAAAAGATCCTATTGGAGTTCTTGCAGCACTTACAATTACAACATCTTTCATAAATAATCCTCCTTTGATCAAGCAACGTTTATATTTACGCTTATTAAATTTATTTTCTCGCTCTCTAGCTTTAGCATATAATAACATAGAGCATATTACAACGCAACACGTTTCTGTTAAATTGTTAACAATAACGGTGTATTTTATGATGAACAAAGCTGTGACAACCCGAAACAGCTTGCAATTCAAAAGATTTGCATTGTTAAATATTTATCATCATTTTACTATCCTAGTTATTTCTTTGAATACCGGGTGTTTTGATGATCCTAACATTTTATACACAACCGACTCATATGTGTCGACTATTCCCCCAGCCCTTTCAATTAGTTTGATTGAATAATCATTATTCATAGTATTTCGAGAAGCGATACAATCAGCTAATATTATAACATTAAAATTGCGGTTTAGCAAGCTAAAGACCGTCTGTTCTATACATATATGTGATTCGACGCCCATTACTATAACAGTCTTGCCTTTATGTTTTGAAATCTCGTTTTCAAATTCGGCAGTTTTCATACAGTCAAAAGTATTCTTTTCTATATATGAAAAATCTTTAATATTATCCTTAATCTCAGGCAACGTTTCTCCTATGCCTTTAGTGTATTGCTGAGTAGCAATTGTGGGGACCTCCAAAGCTTGAAAGCATTTAATTGCCCTACTACTACTATCGATTAAGCGTTCGTTATTTTGCATTGCCGGTACTAGTTTTTCCTGCAAATCTATTATTAATAAAACCGTGTTATCTTTGTTCATCATGCTTAAATCTCCTTAATAATGCCCGAAGAAGCCAGATCATCCAAAACTTCATAAGATGTTGAATCAATATTAAGGGGTGTTACTGTAACATAACCCCTTCTAAGGGCAGCCGCATCTATATCATCCCCAAATTCCGAATAGTCCTTTGGAACTCCAACATATTTATATTCTTCAGTCCCATCAATCTGTTCGAATTTATCCATGTATCCTCTTCCTGCTAATCTTGTTAATCTAACACCTTTAATTTCTTTTTTGGGAAGATTAGGAGCATTAATATTAAGAACAATATTGGTAGGATATCTGCTAATATCAATACTTATCATTTCTATACACAAATCTGTAATATATTCAAACTCAGTGGCTTTATGGTCATCGGCAGAAAGCGCTATGGCATGATAACCAAAAATTGCTGCTTCCGTAGCCGCTCCGACCGTACCAGAATAGTGGGTATCACTTCCTATGTTACTTCCCATATTTATACCTGCTATTACTATATCTACTTCAATGCCTCTTTCTGTTAACTTTTGAAGGCCCATCTTAACACAATCCGCCGGCGTTCCACCCACTCGAAATGCGATTTCAGCACCTTCCATCGGGACTTCCTTACAAGAAACATTTGTAATTAAACTTATACTTTGTGAACTGGCACTTTTTTGTGTGTCTGGAGCTGCAACATACACTGTAGCAACGTCTCCCATCCTTTTTACAAGATATTTGATTCCTGCCGCATCCATTCCATCATCATTTGCTATTAATATTCTCATTAATCACCCATTACCTTTCCAATACTATCGTTTATAACTAAGTCCGCCTTATTATCATACGGAGTTTTTGATTTATTTATTAACACAAGGTTCTTACCCTTAAAATACGTTATTAAACCTGCCGCAGGATAGACAACCAAGGATGTGCCTCCAATTATTAAAGTATCTGCAGACATAATGGAAGAAACCGCGCCATTGATAACGCTTTCAAAAAGGGGTTCTTCATAAAGAACCACATCTGGCTTTACTATACTTCCACACTTAGAACATTTAGGAACTCCATTTTCGCAGTTATCTTCATTCATGATATATTCTAAATCATGAAATTCCCCACACTTAATGCAATAATTTCTAAGAACCGATCCATGAAGCTCATAAACCTCTTTGGAACCTGCAAGCTGATGAAGTCCATCGATATTTTGCGTTATTACAGCTTTAACTTTACCAACTGCCTCTAATTCGGCCAACGCAATATGTGCTTTATTAGGTTTGGCCTCCCTATGAATTAAATTCTTTTTATAGTATTTATAAAACGTTTCGGTATTTCTAACATAGAAACTGTGAGATATCATATCTTCTGGAGATTTTCCATATTCACTTTTCGCATTATATAAACCTTGGTCTGATCTAAAGTCAGGGATATTGCTTTCCGTAGAAACTCCTGCTCCACCAAAAAAAACAACATTATCACTATTATCAATTATTTCTTTTAATTCTTTGTTCATTGCGCACCTCACTTAAATATTTTACATTATTAGTAGTATAAAGTAAATTAAAATAGTGTTAAATTCAAAATACCTTTGTTGACTATATCATATATATATGTAAAAATGATATCTAAGGAGTGGATATCATGAAAAAAACTATCATATTTTTAGGTTTACTTGGAATAATCACACTAATATTTTTTATTTCTCCTACCGACAATTATACCAATAATGGCGAAATGATAATTGGTACTTACGATATAACCAATGGTGATTATGATAATTTAAGTAAAACAAAATTTACAGAAGATAATGAAGACCAATTAAAATTGATATCTGAATATGTTAAAGATATATTACCTAAAGATAACTTCCTTATGTTAGATTCCTTGGTTATGATGAGCGATGGACAAGGAAATAATTTAGCTTACGTTTATCAAAAAGGAAATAAATGGGTTTTATCAATAGATTATGCAGATGCTTTGGACAGCAAAGACAATTTAGATAGCAAATTTATATCCACATTATCCCATGAGATAACGCACCTTATAACCCTTAATGAAGATCAAATGAATAATAACTCCAGGGATAATACCTACGAAACTTCAGAAGGCAAGTTAAAAAGAGACTCTTATTTAAATCAGTTTTACGAACTCTTTTGGAAGGACAAAGTATTAAACATAAATGAACCTATGGGAGATGCTGAAAGAATAAGGTATTTTGAAGAACATATGAATATGTACATAAATGATTATGCTACTACTAGCCCCGAAGAAGATATTTCAGAGTCCTTTGCTGCCTTTGTTATATATGAAAAGCCCAGAGGTAACGAAATATATAAAAAGAAAATACTCTTCTTCTATGATTACCCTGAACTAGTAAATATAAGAAGCGAAATAAGAAAAAATAGCGGCATTTAAGCCGCTATTGCTATTTTACAAACGTGTATAAATCATCAAAGTCTTTTTTCCTTGGGCTCTTTTGATCTTCTTCAGGAACACCCATAGATATCATGCAAGCCATGAAATATCCTTCCTTTTCAAAACCTATTTCTTCTTTTAACAAAGCTTCTATTTCCTTAGCCGCATAGTTTGCACTAGTTAGCCAGCAAGTTCCATAACCTTTATCAATTGCTTTTAATGTAAAGTTTTCCATGGCAGCTCCTAAACTTTGCATGCCTGGACTTCTATAGTCTACTAAATCCCATAATTCTTTTTCATCTGCATCCACTAATTTTAATTCGTTATATCCAGATGGTGTATAAACTTTACTGTAAACCACTGTTAAAACAGGCGCATTAACAAAGAATCTAGTAAAATGTTTATAGAATTTTCTAAATCTATTTGCTTTTTCTTCGTCAACCTTGTCCATTCTAGCTGCTATTTCTTCATTCTTTAATCCTATAGCATCAGCAATCTTTACTTTCAAGTCATCATTTTTTATTGCTACAAAATGCCAATTTTGAATATTCTTTCCAGATGGGGCTTTTGCCGCAGCTGCTACTATTTCTTTTATGTCCTCTTCCGGAATGTCTATTTCTTTATACTTTCTTATGCTTTGACGCATTTCAATAATATTGTTTAGTTCCATGATTCCCTCCTTATTAATATGCCAATACTAACAAATATTATAAGCTTTATCAACCTATTTTATCAATTAATTTTTTTACCGTTTCCTCCATATTATTAATTGGTATTCTATTGTAGTAAAATGATACCATTTTAGTTTCTTTATTACTTAGCTCATA
>Ga0102928_1001238_pt1 | contig 16284 bp, 15 predicted proteins | sample SalPonR1_B_D1_MG_FD_78504 | JGI IMG/M metagenome (GOLD analysis project Ga0102928, IMG submission 78504) | Salt pond soil microbial communities from South San Francisco under conditions of wetland restoration - Salt Pond MetaG R1_B_D1_MG | ecosystem: Environmental > Aquatic > Marine > Intertidal...
GGCCCAGGTGCCTAGATCTCCACGCTTTCAGAGATCGCCAGAGCGTCTTCTAGCTCGACCCCGAGATAGCGGACAGTGCTGTCCATCTTGGTGTGACCGAGCAGGAGCTGGACAGCCCGCAGGTTGCCAGTCTTCTTGTAGATATGGGCGACTTTGGTCCGCCTCATGGAATGCGTGCCGTAGGACGTGGGGTCGAGCCCAATTGAACTGACCCAGTCCCGCACGAGGCGGGCGTATTGCCGTGTCGATATGTGCAGACGTTCGTGAAACCGGCCGGGCCAGAGGTATTCTGAGCCGACCATCAGCGGTTCCTCCATCCATCGCGAGAGCGCCTTGCCCGTGCCCTCCGTGATCTCGAAACGCACCGGTCTCTGCGTCTTGCTTTGGATGATCGAAGCGCGCTCCTTCACGTGGCCTGAGGCGTAGACATCGGCCACCTTGAGCTTCACCAGATCACAACCCCGCAGCTTGCTGTCGATGGCGAGGTTGAACAGTGCCAGGTCTCTGTGGTTCTCGGCGATCTCAAGGCGGACGCGGATGGCCCAGACGTGCTTGGGCATCAGCGGTCGCTTCTGGCCAACGACACGGCCTTTGTTCCAGGCAGGTCGGCAGGCTCGAATGGCAGGTAGATTCGCAATCGTCATGGCGGTAGCTCCGATCCGCCACGCCCTGCCACAACGCCAACCCGACGTTGGCACTAGAGTGTATCACCGAAAGGTGCGCCTGCAGAGAAAGTCAGCTACGAGCCGATTGTGTTGAAAAACTCCGGAGACCGAAATTCGTATCGAGAATCCGGAACTTTGTTCTCACATATAGCCGCTCCGCAAACGTGGTTTGTGAGGAGTTGCCTTCGCAGGAAGATGTTCTGCCAATCCGACCCTTCGAGGCGGTACACCGACTTTTTCAACACAATCAGCCCAAAGGCGACCAATGCGGCGGTATGATGAATGTCCGAATTGCGCGGTGTGACTGCCGCTCTGCTTCGCATTCGAATTCGCACCTGGCAAACGGTCTCAGTCTCGTTTTTTTAGGGCGTTTCCTGCGGAAATCGATTTCATGAGTTCATCAGGAAATCCAACTTGGAGCTACCGGGGCCAGCGTGGCGTAGTGGTATGGTGCCTCAGATCTGGTTTAAGGTTCGCCGAGAAGCCGCAACCTTGGTATGGATCCCGTCGAAGAGTCCGAGATGGGCAAGTCAGCACACGGTCTTGAACCGTTCAACGATCTTACTCAGGACATGATCCGGTTCGGCCTTCCACCACACGTCGCGCGAGAAGATCTCCACCTCGCAGGCACCCTTGTAGCCGGCGGCCTCGACCGAACCGCGTATCGCCCGGAGATCGGCCACGCCGTCGCCCATCATTCCCCGGTCGAGGAGCATGTCCGAGGTGTGTTCTAGCCAGTCGCACAGGTGGTAGCCGATGATCCTGTTCCCGGCGGCGATGCAGCTTTCCCTCAGGGTCGTGTCCCACCAGACGTGGTAGACGTCCACCGCGATGCCCAAAGCGTCCGAGCGGGCCATCTCACAGACATCGAGCGCGTCGCGAACCGTCATCAGGCATGTCCGGTTGCCTCCGAACATCGGGTTCAGGGGCTCAAGCGCAAGGCGAACGCCGCTCGCGGCTGCGTGGTCCGTGACCCGGGCGAGGCGCTCGGCGAGGATCTTGCTGGTTTCGAGAACGCCCTTTGTGCCCGGCTCCGTGCCGCCCGTCACGATGGTCAGCACGTCGGTTCCCAGTTCCGCGGCCATATCGATGCTGGCGAGGGTCTGGTCCTGCCACGTGTCAGGCCGCTCCGAGCCCACGATATACGGGGTCCGGCAAAGTCCATTGACCTGCATCCCGGCGTCGCGAACACGGTTGCCGATCTCGACCGCGCGTGTGCCGATCTCGCGACGCCAGAAAACGATCCCGCCGAAGCCATGAGCGGCACAGGCGTCGATCACCCGTTCCACGGACCAGCCGACGCCGTAGCCCTCGAGGTTATGCCCCAGCGTCGCGGTGTTGAGCGCAAGCGCCGAGGTGTCCGCAGAGAAATCCCGCACGGCCGCTATACCCCGTAGGTCCGCAGGAGCGACGTCATGCGGTCGACCGCCAGATCGGGTTCGGCAAGCGCGCCGCACGCGTCCGCCAGCTTGAAACAGTCGACGAAATAGGGCAGGGAGCGCATCGCTTCCGCACCGCCTACCATCCTGAAATGCGATTGATGCCCGTTCAGCCAGGCGAGGAAAACGACGCCGGTCTTGTAGTATTGCGTGGGCGGGCGAAAGACGTGGCGGGCGAGCGGCACAGTAGGATCGAGGATGTCCCGGAAGCCCGCGTCGTCTTCGATGCACAGTCTGGCGACCGCGCTCGCGGCATGCACAGCGAGGGGGTCGAAGATGCCGAGAAGCGCATGGCTGAAGCCTTGCGCATCTCCGGAGATCAGCTCGGGGTAGTTGAAGTCATCGCCGGTATACATCCGCACGGACGGGGGCAGCCGCCGGCGCATCGCGATCTCCTTTTGCGCATCGAGGAGCGAGATCTTGATTCCGTCGATCCTGGCGGTGTTTTCACCGATGATCTCAAGCACCGTGTCGAGCGCCGCAGGAAAATCCGAAGCCCCCCAGTAACCCGCGAGGGCGGGATCGAACATATCGCCCAGCCAATGCAGGATGACCGGGTGCTCGCAGGCATTCAGAACGCGATCATAGACCGTGGCGTAGTCTTCAGGGCCGCGCGCCACGCGGGCAAGCGCGCGGCTGGCCATCAGGATGATGCGCCCGCCGGCCGACTGGATTGCATCGACCTGTGCGAGGTAGGCGTCCGTGACGTCATCGAGGGTCTTCGCGTCCCCTGGCGCGATATGATCGGTGCCGCAGCCATTGGCGATGCGGGCCTCGGGGAAGGCCTCGGTCGTGCGCCGGATCAGCTCCAGCGCGCTCGGCCAATCGAGGCCCATGCCGCGCTGCGCGGTGTCCATGGCCTCCGCCACGCCGAGGCCAAGCCCGGTCAGATGGTCGCGAAAGGCCAGCGTCTCGTCCCAGTCGATGACAGCAAGGCCTGACGGGTCGGCATCGACGAAGGGGTCTCGAACGACATGGGCCGCCGAATAGACGACACGCGCGGCATCGTGGGGTAGGGGGACAGGCGCAAGCGGCTCACCGGTCAGCCGGTATTCCGCCAGGTGGCCGGTCGTATCAGGGAGCATGAGTTTCATGGGCTTACCCTTTCAGAACCGCGGAACAAGCATGCCGCCATCGACCGAGATGACGTGCCCGGTCGTGTAGGGCAGGCGCCCGGTTGCGAGGCTGGCGACAACGGTTGCCACGTCCTCGGGCTGGCCGACCCATGGGAACAGGCACAAACCGTCCTCCGCGCGCGCCGTGTAGCCGTCGATAACCGGTGCGGTCATGGGTGTTTCGATGAGGCCCGGCTGGACGTCATAGACCGCGATCCCGTCATGGCCGAGCCGCGCGGCAAAGCATTTCGATATCATCGCGGCGGCGGCCTTCGATGCGCAATATTCGCTACGGGGCACGGCGACGGCCGTGGCATTCGATGACGTGACGTTGACGATGCACCTCGGATGCTCCGGGTCATGCGGCTGCGCAAGGAACCGGCGCGCGATGGCCTGACACAGGAAAAACTGAGCCTTCGCGTTCACGGCCATGCACCGATCGAAGCTCGCTTCGCTGACATCCAGCGGGTCGCCCCGTTCCATGACCCCGACGCCCGCGTTGTTTACGAGGGTGCTCAGTTGGCCAAGGGTTTCCTCGATGAGGGCGAGGGCCGGCCCATGGGTGCCGAGGTCAGTGACATCGAAAGGGAGAGCGATTGCATTCCGGCCCGTTGCCTCGATCTCTTGCACCAGCTTTTGCAGATCTGCGCCTTGAGAGATGTCGTTGGCAGCCACGTCGAACCCGTTTCGGGCCAGTTCAAGCGCGATGGCCCGGCCAATGCCGCGGCTTGCTCCGGTCACCAAGGCTATTGGCTGTGGCATGTCATGCGTCCCTTGGGTTCAAATCTCGACATCGCAGACAAGAATGCCGTCCGCTCCGCCGTCCAGACTGGCCAGAAGGCGTGCGCCGATCGCCTTGTGGGTTTCGTTGGCAAGGTAGGCATCGCGCGCACGGGCGTCGCGGAAATCGAACCAGAACATCTCGGACATTCCGCGGGTGAACGCTGTTTCCGGAGACACGTTCGGTCGGGCGCAAAAGTCATCGATCCCGTCGATTTCATCCCGCAGCGCCGCAAGCTCATCCATCAGGTCATCCCGGTCCTGCCGCGTCATGTCGTCGGCGAAGCGCAGGAAAACGAGGTGGCGGATCATCTGTCGGAGCTTTCGTTCTGGCCGTATTTCATGCGGCGGCTACATCTTCACTTGATAACTCACCAGAGAGTGAATTAACAAGGGCCAGAATGCAATCAACAGGCAGGGAGGGAGCCATGTCCGTTTACGACGAGGGCGTGTTTCAGCGCGGCTTCGGCACCTTTCCACTGAGAGGCGACAAACTGGCGGGAGCAGTCCGCAGTGCCATCGAGATAGGGTATCGCGCGTTCGACACTGCACAATGGTACGGGAACGAAGCCGAGTTTGGCGCCGTATTGTCAGAGGTGAAGGTGCCCAGGGACGCGTTTCTGATCACGACAAAAGTGCACCCCGAGAACATGGTCGCTGAACGCTTCATGCCCTCTGTCGAGCAAAGCCTGCGCGATCTGCGGTTGGATGTGATTGACGTGCTTTTGCTGCACTGGCCGCCTGGCAATGACCCGATCGAGCCGTCGCTTGAGCTTTTGCAGAAAGCCCATCAGCTTGGCCATGCACGCCACGTCGGTGTCTCGAACTACACGACCGCGATGATGCGCAGGGCCAAAGCTATTATGGACGTGCCGCTGGCCGCCAACCAGGTCGAGTTCCACCCCCTCCTGAACCAGGAAAAACTGCTTTCGGCATCGCGTGAGACGGGGATCCCGCTGGCATCCTATTGTTCCTTGGCGCGAGGCGAGATCTTCAACTATCCCGTTTTGAAGGAGATCGGCACGCGCCATGGCAAGAGCGCGGCACAGGTCGCGCTCCGGTGGATCCTGCAAAAGGGCGTCACCATGAACACGATGTCCACGCGGCCCGGGAACATGGCCGCGAATTTCGACGTGATGGACTTCACGCTCGATGCGAAAGACATGCAGGCCATCGACGCGCTCACGCAGGCGAACTACCGCATCAGCAACGCGGACGTCGTGTCTTACGCCCCGACCTGGGACTGATCGCAATCCGCCGAGCGCATAGATTTTAGGCGATTGACAGAATCGCAAACGAACGTAACTCTCCGGTGAGTGAACAAAGGAGAAGCCGCTTTTGCAAACCTGCGTGATCGATGTAACGGCCGATGAAGCCGCCGCATGTGTCCAGGATGGAGACCTGATCGCCATTACCGGCAATGGCGGCGGCATGCTGGAGGCCGACGAGATCTTCGCAGCGATCGAGGCCCGGTTTCTGGCGACCGGTCATCCTCGCGATCTGGTCCTTGTCCACGCCCTCGGGATCGGTGATGCGCAGGAGCGTGGCGTCAACCGGTTCGCCCATGAAGGCATGGTGCGCCGCGTAATTGGCGGTCATTGGTCATGGTCGCCCCGGATGCAGGACCTGGCCCGCAACAATCGGATCGAAGCCTTCACGCTGCCCTCCGGTGTCATCTCGCTTTTGTTGCGGGAAAGCGGAGCGAAGCGACCGGGTCTGATCACGCGCACGGGGCTGAACACGATGTGTGATCCCCGGCTTGGCGGAGGGGCCGCAAACGACGCGGCGCGCGCGGCACAGCCCCTCAGCGAGATCGTGAAGCTCGGGGGTGAGGAATACGTCCGCTATCTCCCAATCCGTCCCGACTTAGCCATCGTGCGCGGCACTTATTGCGATGAGCGAGGCAATATTTCCTGCGCCGAGGAGGCCGGCGATCTCGATGCGTACGCGGTGGCACTTGCCGCCAAAAGCTCCGGCGGGCGCGTCATGGCGCAGGTTCGTGAAACGCGAAAGCGGCGCGACTGCTTCGCCCGCCTTATTCAGGTGCCGGGCATTCTCGTGGATCAGGTCGTTCTTGCGCCGAACCAGCCGCAAACGCATTTGGGTGGCTATGAGCCGGGTCTCGCCGGTTTGCCGGGGGCGGGGCATACCATCGCCTCGAAATTTGAAGGCTTGTCGCTGCCAACTGGTGCACGCGCGGTCATCGCCCGGCGCGCAGCCCGTGAAATCCAAGACGGACAATCGGTTAATTTCGGCTTTGGCATCCCCGGCGGCATCGCGGCGGTCCTGAGCGCGCAGGAGCGTTTGCAGGATATCTGGATGACCGTCGAGCAAGGCCTTCACAATGGTCAGCTGATCGACGGGCCGCTGTTCGGTGCGGCAGCTTTCCCCGGCGCCATCATGCGCTCGACGGATCAGTTTGACTTCTACAGTGGTGGCGGCGTCGATATGGCTTTTCTGGGCGCCGGAGAGATCGACGCCGAGGGAAACGTGAACGTCTCGCGCCTGGGGCAGGACGTGGTGGGGCCGGGCGGGTTCGTGGACATCTCCCAGGGGGCCAAGGCCGTGGTGTTTTGCGGGACGTTCGAGGCGAGCGGCCTCGACGCTCGCGTTCATGACGGGCGTCTCGAGATCGCGCGCGACGGTCGCATCCCGAAGTTCATCGACCATGTGCGAGAGGTGACGTTCTCGGGGCCCGCCGCCCTGAAAAACGGCCAACCGGTCATCTACATCACCGAGCGCGCCGTGTTCCGGCTGACGCAAGATGGCCTGACCCTTGTCGAGGCCGCGCCGGGCATTGACGTGAAGCGTCAGATCCTTGATCGCATGGCCTTCAGACCCGAGATCGCGCCTGATCTCGCCCAGATGGATGCGCATTGCTTCGTCGGTGATGCGATAGCGGCTGAACACGCGGTGCCCGAGCACCTGGGGGTGGGACATGCTTGATGAAGCGAAGCGCGTGTTCGAGGCGCCAACCACCTACAAGAACTACATTGGCGGCCAGTTTGTCGAAGCCTCCGACGGCGCGATCATCACGCGCGAAAGCCCGGCACACGGGCACGTGGTGAGCCGGTATCCTGCCTCCACCCGCGCCGATGCCCAAGCCGCCATCGCTGCGGCCCGCGCTACGTTCGACACCGGTGACTGGGCGTTTTCCTACGCAGGCGATCGGGCCCGGGTTCTGCGGGAGGTGGCGCGTCTGATCCGGGAAAACGCCGATGAGCTTGCGTTGATCGAAACGCTCGAAAGCTCCAAGCCGCTGTCAGCCGCCCATGGCGAGGTGATGTTCTCGGCAGAGCTTTGGGACTATGCCGCCGGTGCCGCGCGCATACTGGCCGGTGACAGCCACAACACGCTCGGAGACGCGATGCTGGGCGTTGTCCTGCGCGAGCCGATCGGGGTGGCGGGCATCATCACGCCGTGGAACTTCCCGTTCCTGATCCTGTCCGAAAGGCTGCCCTTCGCGCTGGCGGCGGGTTGCTCCACCGTGGTGAAGCCGAGCGAATTCACCTCCGGCACCGCGCTGATGCTCGCGCACTACCTCAAGGAGGCCGGGTTGCCCGACGGGGTCTGCAACATCGTCTCCGGAACCGGCGATCCGGTAGGGCAGGCGATCCTCGACAGCGACGAGGTCGACATGGTGGCCTTCACCGGATCGACCCGCGTGGGCCGTGCGGCGATTGCCGCCTCGGCCGGGAACATCAAGAAACTCTCGCTGGAACTGGGCGGAAAATCGCCCTCGGTCGTCTTTGCCGATTGCGACCTGGAGGCGGCGGTCGACGGCGTCATCAAGGCGGCGACGATCAACATGGGCGAATGCTGCATCGCGGGCTCCCGGCTGCTGGTCGAGAGAACGATTTCCGGGGCGTTTCAAGACCGTCTTGCCGGCCGCCTCGCGGAACTTAAGATGGGTGACCCGCTGGATCCGGCGTCGCGCATCGGGGCGATCATCAACCGGGCGCAATACGACCGGATCGACGCACTTGTCCGGGATGGAGTGCGCGACGGGGCGAGCCTTGTCTGCGGCGGCGACCCGGAAAACCATGCCGGTCTCTACTATCCGCCCACGGTGCTGGGCGATGTCACGCCCGACATGACCGTGGCGCGCGAAGAGATTTTCGGCCCCGTCCTGTCGGTCATGCCCTTCGAAAACGTCGAGGACGCCATCCGTCTGGCCAATGCGTCGGACTACGGGCTGGCCGCCTATGTCTGGACCGAAAACCTTTCGACCGCGCTTCGGTGCTCGCGGCGGATCAAGGCCGGTCGGGTCTGGGTCAACGCGGCCCTCGCGGGGTTCCCGGAACTGCCCCTTGGCGGTTTCAAGCAATCCGGTAACGGGCGCGAAACGGGCCGCTACGGGGTCGAGGAATACACCGAGTTGAAATCGGTGCACCTGCAGATCGGCCCGCAGGCCGAACGCTGGGTGGAGGGCGCATGATGAGCGGCGGATCGAAAGAGGGGGTGGCCCATGGCTGATGTCGTCCTGAGAGACGTGCGCAAATCCTTCGGCTCCGCCGATGTGATCAAGGGCGTCGACCTCGAAGCTCGGCACGGCGAGTTCGTCGTTTTCGTAGGCCCGTCGGGATGCGGGAAATCCACGCTTCTGCGGATGATCTGCGGGCTTGAGAAAATCACGTCCGGTCGGCTGCTTATCGGTGACGAGGACATGAGCGAGGTCGAGGCGTCGGACCGCGGCACCGCGATGGTTTTCCAATCCTACGCGCTTTATCCGCACATGACGGTGCGCGACAACATGAGCTTCGGCCTGCGCATGGCGAAGACGCCCCAGACTGTCGTCGAGGAGCGGGTCCGGCGAGCGGCGGAGATCCTTCAGATCACACATCTTCTGGACCGCAAGCCAAAGGACATGTCCGGCGGTCAGCGTCAGCGCGTCGCCATCGGCCGGGCCATCGTCCGCGAGCCCAAGGTGTTTCTCTTCGACGAACCGCTTTCCAATCTGGATGCCGAGTTGCGCGTCCAGATGCGCGTCGAGTTGTCGAAACTCCATAACGAGATCGGCGCCACGATGATCTACGTGACCCACGATCAGGTCGAGGCGATGACCATGGCCGACAAGATCGTCGTGCTGCGCGACGGTCTGGTCGAGCAGATCGGCTCCCCGCTCGATCTCTACACGTCGCCCGACAACCGCTTCGTGGCGGGGTTCATCGGCTCACCGCAGATGAATTTCCTCAAGGGGCAGATCGTCGAGGTCGCGCAGGGAGCGGCGCGTGTCTCGGTTCCGGACGCGCCCGATCATCTCCTTGGTATCCCGCTGCGCGCAGATGTGTCCGTGGCCGCGGGTCAGCAGGTCACGGTCGGCATCCGGCCCGAGCATTTCCTCGGCACACCCGGCGGGCCCGGGCTCGAGGTCTCCATCGACGTGGTCGAGAACCTTGGCGGGATCGCCTATGCCTATGGTCGGACGGTGGCGTCGCAAGATGTGATCCTGAAGGCCGAAAGCGAAACGCCCCCGCAGTCGGGCATGTCGGTCACGGCCTCGATCAAGGATGAGTACTGCCACCTTTTCGACGGCAACGGTCAGACGCTCAGCATGCCCGCCGGTGCGCTCAGGACCCGGGAGGCGGCGGCATGACGGATGGCGCGCGCACGGAACTGCCCGCCGGTCAGGCCTACTATGACGACCTGCATGTGGGCGGCTTCTTCGCGACCGGGCGGATCACGGTGACCGAGGCGCACATCATGGCCTTTGCGGGCATGTCGGGGGATTTCTTCGACGTGCACATGGACGACGAATTCGCCCGCGCGCAGGGATTTCCGGGTCGGATCGCTCACGGGCTTCTGGGTCTTTGCCTTGTCGACGGTCTGAAGAACCGGGCCGGGGTTCAGTTGCAGGCGGTCGCGTCGCTGGGGTGGAGCGACTGGGCGTTCAAGGCGCCGATCGTGGCGGGAGACACGATTGGCGCGACGATCACCGTCGAAGAGATGCGTCTGACGTCATCGGGCGATCGCGGGATCGTTCATCTGGGCTTCGACGTGCGAAATCAGGTCGATGTGCTGGTGCAATCGGGGCGAAACGCTCTGCTGATGCGCCGGCGGACGGAGGAATAGGGTTCTGCGATAAGGTTTTAACTCACCAGTGAGTTAAGCGCAGAAGCCTGCAGGCCCGCACGCGCGGGCGATCTTGGCCGAGCCTTGGGCCATTCAACTCGGTCCGCGATCCGCGGCCAACACTTCGAAGGGGAGGAAAAATGAACTTCTTCAAGACAGCGGTCTGCGCGGCAGCCCTAACGGCCATGGCGGCGTCGGTCTCGGCGCGCGAACTGGTCATCAACGCAAACACCTCGGACCCGGCCCAGAGACAGGCCATGGAGGAACTGGTCGCCTCATTCGAGAGCGAATATCCGGAAATCGAGGTCGTCTTCAATCTCTACGATCACGAGGCCTTCAAGACGGCGATGCGGAACTTCCTCGTGTCCGACGCGCCGGATCTCATCACGTGGAACGCGGGCAACCGGATGCGTGTCTTCGTCGAACTGGGTCTGTTCGAGGACGTCACGGATGTCTGGGAAGCCGAGGGGCTTTACGAAAGCATGCCTGCCGTGATCGGGGCCTCCTCGGTCGACGGCCGTCAATACGGTGTGCCTTACGCCTATTACGCCTGGGGCCTCTACTATCGTCGGGATCTCTTCGAGCAGGCCGGGATCACGGAAGCTCCCACCAACTGGGAAGAATTCATGGAGGTCGGCGCTCAACTGAACGAGGCGGGTATCACGCCCGTGACCATCGGCACGCGGAACCTGTGGCCGGCGGCTGGCTGGTTCGACTTCCTCAACATGCGGATCAACGGCGCCGAGTTCCACGCCGAACTGATGGACGGCGAGGTTGCCTACACCGATGACCGCGTCCGCGCCGTCTTCGACGCCTGGGCGGAACTGGTGGAGGCGGATTTCTTCATCGACAACCACCCCGGCTATTCGTTCCAGGAGGCGCTGCCCTTCATGAACCAGGGTGACGCGGCGATGTATCTGCTCGCGCCGTTCATCGTGTCTATGTTCCCCGAGGACGTGCTGGAGAATGTCGACTGGTTCCCGTTCCCGATCATCGACCCCGAGGTCGGCATCTACGAGGACGCGCCCACCGACAGCTTCCACATCCCGGTGAACGCCACGAATAAGGAGGACGCGCGTCTCTTCCTTGCCTTTGCGGCGCGCGCCGACGTGCAGACCGAAACGGCGGCGACCCTCGACATGCTGCCGCCGAACGTCAACGCCACGGTGGCCGAAGACCGCTTCACGCAGGGCGGTTTCGCACAGTTGAGCCGCGCAGACGGGATCATGCAGTTCTATGACCGCGACACCGATCCCGCACTGGCCCGTGTCGGCATGCAGGGCTTTCAGGAGTTCATGCAGAACCCCGACCGGATCGACGAGATCCTCGAGCGGATCGAGGCCGAGCGCGCCCGTATCTACGGCGAACTCTGATCTGGCGGGAACGGGGCCGGCAGTCCTCCGCCGGCCCCGACCTTTGTGGGAGCATCGCGATGGCCGAGATGACAAGCACGTCCTACCAACGGACAATGAGCACCCGCGGCTTCTATCGCAAGCACAAGCTGGTGATCATGCCGTTCGTCTTCATCGCGCCGGCTTTCGCGATGTTCGCGATCTTCGTGATCTATCCGATCATTCAGTCCGTCGCCCTGTCCTTCACCGAATGGCAGGGGATCGGGCCGAAACGCTGGGTCGGTCTCGACAATTACCGGGAGCTTTGGGGCGACCGGGTTTTCTGGACGTCCCTCGTCAATAACATCTACTGGCTTGTTCTTTTCCTGCTGGCGCCGGTCTTCGGGCTTTTCGTGGCGCTGTTTCTCAACCAGACGGTGTTCGGCATTCGCCTCGTCAAATCGCTGTTTTTCTTTCCCTTCGTCGTGTCGCAGATCGTGGTGGGACTTGTCTTTGCGTGGTTCTACGATCCTGCCTTCGGGCTTCTCGCGACGATCCTTGAGCCGTTGGGCATCAGCTTCCCGCCAATCCTCGCCGATGAGAATCTCGCCACCTTCGGCATTATCGTCGCCGGTCTCTGGCCGCAGACGGCCTATTGCATGATCCTTTACCTCACCGGGTTGAACAGCGTGAACCCCGAGATGATCGAGGCCGCGCGGCTCGACGGTGCCAAGGGGTGGCGGCTTCTGGTCAAGATCGTTCTGCCGCAGCTTCGCGCCGCCACCTTCATCGCGCTGGTCGTCACGGTCATCGGGGCGCTCCGGTCCTTCGATCTGGTCGCGATCATGACCGAGGGTGGGCCATACAACTCCTCCAACGTGCTGGCCTATTACATGTATGACAACGCGATCTTCCGGTATCGAATGGGCTATGCCTCGGCCATCGCGACGGTCCTTTTCGCGATCATGAACGTCTACATCATCTGGTTCCTGCTGCGTCTTTGGGCCAACGAGAAGGGAGCGCGCTGATGTATCCCCGGCCTATCCAGGACGCGCCCCGCAGCCGCCAGATCATGTACAAGGTCGCGCTGCCGATCTCGCTCATCATCTGGCTTCTGCCGATGATCGCCATCGTGGCGACGGCGGGGCGATCGCTGTCTGACCTGAACTTCGGCAACTACTGGGGTATCCCGACCGAATGGGCCTTCGTCGACAATTTCACCGAAGTGTTCAATTCGTCCTCGATCGGGATCTACCTGATCAACAGTTTCATCATCACCGTGCCGTCGATCATCGGCGCGCTGTTTCTGTCGACGCTGGCGGGCGCTGGCCTCGCGCTTTACCGCTTCCGGGGCCGCTACCTGATCCTCGCGCTCTTCATCGCGGGCAATTTCGTACCGTTCCAGATCCTGATGATACCGGTCCGGCAACTCACGCTCGATCTGGGTGTCTACGACACCTACTGGGGCGTGATCCTGTTCCAGATCGCCTTCCAGACCGGGTTCTGCACCTTCTTCATGCGCAACTTCATCGCCGATCTGCCCTTCGAGTTGGTGGAGGCCGCGCGTGCGGAAGGGGTCAGCGAATGGCAAATCCTGATCCACGTCATCGTGCCGCTCGTCCGACCGGCACTGGCCGCGCTGGCGGTGCTGCAATTCACCTTCATCTGGAACGACTTCTTCTGGCCGCTGATCCTGATCCAGTCCGACGAGCTGCGCCCCATCACCCTGGGCCTCACGACCCTGAAGGGACAGTACATCTCGTCGTTCAACCTTCTGGCGGCCGGATCATTGATCGCGGCCCTTCCACCGGTCATGATGTTCTTCGCGATGCAACGGCATTTCATTGCCGGTCTCACGCTCGGCGCGAGCAAGGGATGAACCGCGCAGACATGAGGACCGAACATGAACCAGCCGGCGGTCAAGAAACCGAAGGTGCGTCGCATGGGACGCAATGCCGATCAGGCGAAGGCCGATCTGCTGACCTCCGCGCGGCGCGAATTCGCGGAAAAAGGATTTGCATTGGCCGGGATCGAGGGGATCGCGGAGCCGACCGGCCTCAACAAGAAGATGATCTACCACTATTTCGGCTCGAAGGAGGATCTCTACATCGCCGTCCTCGAGCAGGCCTACCTCGGTATCCGCAAGATGGAGGAGGCCCTTCCCCTCGAAGACCTCGAACCGCTCGAGGCGATACAGACGCTGGTGGAAGCGACGTGGGATTACTTTGTCGCGAACCCCGATTTCATTGCCCTCGTCAACCAGGAGAACCTGCTCGGCGCGGTCTATCTACGAAAATCCGGGATCGTGAAACGCCGCACCAGCCTTCTGCTGAAGCGTGTCAGAACCATCCTCGAACGCGGTGTCGACCAGAACAGGATCCGGCCCGGGATCGACCCGCTCCAGCTCAATCATTCCATCACAGCGTTGGGCTTCTATTACATCAACAACCGTTTCACCAACGGGCAGATATACAATTTCGATCACATGCGGGCCGAGGCCCTCGCTGCGCGGCGGGCCTTCATGGTGGATTTCGTGATGCGCGCCATCATGTCGACTGCGGAGATTGCGCAACGCGAGTGACATCAGGGCAGGGGGACCATGCCGCAGACCGCCTATAGCCACATCATAGTCGGGGGCGGGACAGCGGGGTGCGTTCTCGCCGCCCGCCTGAGCGAGACACCCACCAACACCGTGCTCCTGCTCGAAGCCGGGGCGCGCGACTGGCATCCCTACATCCACATGCCGGTGGGCTTCGCCAAGATGACGGGCGGCGGCCTGACATGGGGCTATTCGACCGTGCCGCAGAAACACGCAGGCAACCGGCGCATTCCCTACGCTCAGGGGCGGGTGCTGGGCGGCGGCAGTTCGATCAATGCCGAGGTCTTCACGCGCGGCGTGCCCGCCGACTACGACCGCTGGGCGCGTGACGAAGGATGCCCCGGCTGGTCGTTCGAGGACGTGCTGCCCTATTTCCGGAAGTCGGAGGGCAACACGGCGCTTGCGGACCGCTGGCACGGAACCGAGGGTCCGCTGGGCGTGTCCAGCATCGCGGCACCCCAGCCGATGACACGGGCCTTCGTCATGGCCTGCCAGCAATATGGCATCCCGTATACACACGACTTCAACGGCGCGGCGCAGGCCGGTGCGGGCTATTATCAACTCAACGTCGTGGATGGCCGCAGATGCTCGGCGGCGCGCGGCTATCTCGATCCGGCACGGGGCCGGGCGAACCTGACGATCCTGACCCGTGCCGCCAGTGAGCGGCTGGTGTTCGACGGTCACCGCGTCACCGGCGTGACGTACCGGCATCGCGGCCAGCTCCGGACAGCCCATGCCGAGAGCGAGGTCATCGTCACCGCCGGGGCGATCGGGTCGCCGAAACTCCTGATGCGGTCGGGCATCGGCCCGGGCGACCATCTGAAATCGCTCGACATCGAGGTGCGGGCGGATGTGGCAGAGGTCGGCGAGAACCTCGCCGATCACGTCAATATCGATCTGGTCGCGGAGTTGCGAAGCCACGAAAGCCTCGACAAGTATCGCAGGCCCCACATGGCGGCATGGGCGGGGCTTCAATACGCCTTGTTCCGCAGCGGTCCCGTCGCATCCAACGTCGTGGAGGGCGGGCTTTTCTGGTATTCCGGAGAGGATCGGTCGAACCCCGACCTCCAGTTCCATTTCCTGGCCGGTGCCGCGGCCGAGGACGGCGTCGGTGGCGTCGGTCCGGGCCGGTCCGGGATCACGCTGAACTGCTACGGCCTTCGCCCCAGGGCGCGCGGCACGGTGCGGCTTGCCTCGTCCGACCCCGACGCACCGCCGCTGATCGACCCGAATTTCATGGGCCACCCCTACGATCTGGAGACCACGGTTCGTGCGCTGAAGCTCAGTCGTGAGATCTTCTCGCAGCCTGCGCTCGCCAGATATGTCCGCCGTGTCGTGCTCCCCGACGATACTCTGCGAACAGATGACGAGTTGCGGGACTTCGTCACGCATCATTGCCGGACCTCGTACCATCCGGTTGGCACCTGTCGGATGGGGTCCGATGACGAAAGCGTCGTCGATACGCGTCTCAGGGTCCGGGGCTTCGACGGGTTGCGGGTCTGTGACAGCAGCGTCTTTCCGAGTCTGACCGGCTCCAACACGAATGCGCCGACAGTCATGCTGGCCGAAAAGGCGAGCGACCTTATCGCGGAAGACGCCGCATGCTCCTAAGCGCAACGGACAACCTGGTTCCGTTAAACGTTCCAAAGCGACCACCTGAGTTCATTAATCGTTCGGCCACTTTGTCCGCACAGCCGTCATTCGACCAGTGAGAATGCTGCGCGTTGAAAGAACGGCCGGTCTGGGGAAGCTGCGGTGTGGCATAGAATTTCCTGGCGTGCGGCGGCTTTGGGCCGCTTGTGACTTTCGCGCAAGAAAATTGTCTAACACGAGGTTAGATCGACCGAGTGCTAGCTCAAAGCTTGGGTCCCCCGACATCTTGGGAAGCGCGAACAGCCAAGAAAACACTCGCCAGTCTTTCGGTTCTTACGCTTCGTCATCGGAGCTGCACAGCGGGGGCACTTTGCTCCATCTTGGCTCGACGTATTTAATGAGACAGCTTCCGTTGCCGCACGCTCGCCCCGCTTGTCCAAATTTCGCTGATGGTCCGCCTTGACGCTTTGCGACTTATCAAAGACTGCTTCGTTTAGGGTCCGTTCAATGCCTTGAACCTCAGACGCAGAAAATTTTATTTCTTTTCGGTTGCCGATCATGCGACCGAGCTCGTGCATGCCCCAAGCGACTGAGTCCGGCATTCGGGTCTTGGGCTCAGCATCGCCGACGAAAACGACGAGGTTGTAAACAAGACGCTCGTCGACGTTTAACGCCGCCTGTGAGATGCCC
>Ga0102928_1001240_pt1 | contig 16267 bp, 14 predicted proteins | sample SalPonR1_B_D1_MG_FD_78504 | JGI IMG/M metagenome (GOLD analysis project Ga0102928, IMG submission 78504) | Salt pond soil microbial communities from South San Francisco under conditions of wetland restoration - Salt Pond MetaG R1_B_D1_MG | ecosystem: Environmental > Aquatic > Marine > Intertidal...
CGCGCAGAGTTATTCAGAGGTTCTTTAGCAAATCTATATGTAATCGGTTTAACATGGGCTCACGGGACGAGTGTGCCCAACCGGGAGCAGGACCCTTCGCGGGTTCCAGGCGACAACTAGAACTGCATTCCATCGCGGCTGCAGCGTCGGGAACCGTCTTTATGACAGCATCTGTCGAAGCCATAGAACCCCGTTTATTGAAAGCGCTGCTGGAGCGGGCCACCGTTTCAGCCTGGATCATCGACGAGACCGAAACCATCCTGTTCGTCAACGGTGCCGCTTCCGAGCTTACCGGTTATGCGCCCGACGAGCTGGTCGGACAACCGATCAGCCTGCTGATGGAGCCCACCCTCGCCGCCAGGCATGCCGGCTACATGCGCGAATTTCTGGACCGCGGTGGCGAGTCCCGAATCCTCGGTCACGTGCGCGAGTTCGAGATGGTCCACCGCAACGGCCAAACCGTGCCTATCGAACTGAAAGCATTCATGCTGCCCGAAACACGTAACGGCAAACGCCTGTTCAGCGCATTTATCAGCGACAACAGCGGACACAAGCTCGCCGAGGCCGAGATGGCGCGCACGGCGCGGCAAGACTATCTGACCGGCTGCCTGAATCGCCTGGGCTTCATGGAACGCGCTTCCCAGGAGTTGTCGCGGGTCCGGCGCAGCGGTGCAGCACTCTCTCTGATCGTCATGGACCTCGACCGCTTCAAGCGCATCAACGACAGCCACGGCCACCAGGGCGGCGACACGGTCCTGGCCGACCTGCTTTCTGCGCTGGGCGATTCGCTGCGCGCGCACGATGTGTTTGGGCGCGTCGGCGGCGAGGAGTTCTTCATTCTTCTTCCGGAAACCCCCATAGGCGAGGCGGCGGCCGTCGCAGAGCGTCTGCGCAAGGCGCTGGAAGGCCACGCCTTTCTCTGCAACCGGCGTACCGTCCAGGTAACAGCCAGCCTGGGTTGCGCGGCGCTGCGCGCCGACGACGATCTCGATCGGCTGATCCAGCGCGCCGATCGTCGCATGTACCTGGCCAAGAACGCCGGACGCAACCGCGTCGTGGCGGTCGATGTCGCCTCCGCCGGACAGAATTCCGAAGCCCCGGACGAGCGGCAGCCCCGTCGATGCAGGGCCGTCAGAGACGCCAGATCCTGACCGCTTTTTTGTCCCGCGAGGCTGCCGGCTATCTCCGTAGCGTATTCATGTCGATGACGAATCGATAGCGCACGTCGGATTTCTGCATTCGAGCATAGGCTTCGTTGATGTTGCGGATGTCGAGCATTTCGATGTCGCAGACGATGTTGTGCTCGGCGCAGAAATCGAGCATGGCCTGGGTTTCGGGCAGGCCTCCGATCAGCGAACCGGCGACACTTTTTCGACGAAACACCACCGCACCGGCATCCAGAGGCGGCTCGACGGGCTCGAGGAGACCGACCAGGATCAGAGTGCCGCTGTGCTTGAGCGCGTTGACGTACGGATTGAGGTCGTGCTGCACCGGTACCGTATCGAGAATATAGTCGAACGTGTTGCCAACGGCATCCATCTGGTCGTCATCAGTCGATATCACGACGTTATGTGCGCCCTGCTTCAAGGCCTCTTCGCGCTTGCCCTCCGAGCGCGTGAAGAGCGTGACCTCGGCGCCCATGGCGCGCGCGAACTTCACGCCCATGTGCCCCAGCCCGCCCATGCCGACCACCGCGACCTTGTCGCCTTCGGTCACGCCGAAGTGCTTGAGCGGGGAATAGGTGGTAATGCCGGCGCACAGCAACGGGGCCGCGGCCGCTGCATCGAGTTCTTCCGGCATCCGGAGCACGAATCGCTCACTGACCACGATGGCCTCGGAATATCCGCCATGGGTCAGCGAACCGTCGTGCCGGTCTTCGCCGTTGTAGGTGGCGGTAAAGCCGGCTTCGCAGTACTGCTCCAGGCCTTCGTCGCAGGCCGGGCACTCCCGGCAGGAGTCCACCAGGCAGCCCACGCCCACTCGGTCGCCTGGCTTGAAGTTCGAAACCGCGTCGCCGACCGCGGTGACCGTGCCGACGATCTCGTGACCCGGCACCACCGGATAGACGGTCCGGCCCCAGTCGTTGTGCACGAAGTGAATGTCGGTATGGCATATCCCGCAATAGTCGATGCGGATCGCGACGTCGTCCGGGCGCGGCTCGCGCCGATCGATTGAAAGCGGTGCAACGTCGGCGGTCTCGGATTGCGCGCCGTAGGCCTTGATGGATTGCATGATGCGATTCCTGTGGGCATTCGATCCCAACATTATGAGGCGCGCGCCCGATGATTTTGTGTTCTCATTGAGCGCAGAGGTATAAGCTCGGAATTGCCTCGAAATCGTGATTGACAAAACGTCCGCCAATCGACAGCCGACCCAGACCGCCCCCATGCCCAAGCCCGAACTCATCATCGTCAAGACCGGCCGCGCCGTACCCGAAGCGCGCGGCGACGGCCGCGACTTCGAGCACTGGTTTGCCGATGGACTCGGCACCGACCGTTTCGACTATCGAATCGTTTGCGTCGATCGGGGCGAAGTGCTGCCGCCGCTTGAGTCGCTGGATCATCCGCCCGCCGTTCTTGTAACCGGCTCGCCGGCGATGGTCAGCGATCGGCTGGACTGGTCGGAGCAGACAGCATCCTGGCTGGCCGGCGCGCATTCGGCCGGCGTGCCCATGCTGGGCGTTTGCTATGGACACCAGCTACTGGCGCACGCCTTGGGCGGCCGGGTCGGGCCCAATCCGAGCGGCCGCCGGATGGGTCGCGCGGTGGTGGAGTTCACCGACGCCGAAGACCCGCTGACCGGCCCGTTCGTCCCGCAATCTGCGTTCAACGTCAGCCACGTCGAGGTCGTCCTCGACCCGCCGGGCGACTCGCGCGTCGTCGGCACTACCGGCCACGATCCCTTCCACGCGCTGTACTTCGGCAACCTGAGCTGGGGCGTGCAGTTTCATCCGGAATTCGATCGTGCAATCATGCAGTCTTACATAGAGGCCCGAGCGGAACCCCTCGAGGTCGAGGGCCAGGACCCTGCGAAGCTCGTCGCCGGGCTGGACGAGAATCCGAACGGGCGCCCTTTGCTCGGGCGTTTCGCCGAACTCGCACTCGCCGCGGCCGACGGCACGCATCAGCAATGAAGCTGTACGCCATTGCGCTGCTGGCGTGGCTACCGGCCATCGCGAGCGGCGACGTGGTCCGCATACACGACCTTGCCCCGGACGAACTGGCCGCGCTTCGCGACCGCCACGACTTCTGGGGCGTCGACTGGCGCCAAGGCTACGCCGTGTTCGATCTCCAACCGGACCAGCGCCGCCGGCTGGAAAAGGCCGGCTTCAAGATCACGACCGACGACCTCCGAACCGGCGAATTGGAGAACTGGCGGGCGGCGGCCGAGCGCATCGCAACCCGCGGCGACGTTTCGGGGACGATCCCGGACTTCGCTTGCTACCGCACCGTCGATGCAACCCATACCGCGCTCGCAGCCCTGGCATCCGCTTTTCCCGATCGCGCTTCGTGGGTTGATATCGGCGACACCTGGCAGGCCGGCGCGGGAAGCGAGCCCGGGGGTTCGATCTTTGCGCTGGTGATTACCAATAGCAACTCGCCTTACGCCAAACCGCCGTTGGTGATCATCGCTGCTCAGCACGCGCGCGAGCTGGCGACGGCCGAAATTGCAACCCGGTACGCCGAACTGCTGCTGGAGAATCCAGGCGACGATCCGGACATCGACTGGCTGCTCGATCACCGCGAAATCCACATCGTCGCCCAGGCCAATCCGGACGGTCGCCGCCGGGTAGAACAGGGCGCGACGCTCTGGCGCAAGAACCACAACGAGTCCGCGTGTCCGTCCGGCAATTTGAGCAGCACCTGGCCGGGCATCGATCTCAACCGAAACAGCACTTTCCTGTGGGGGGATTTTTCGTCGGGCGACGCATGCAGCCCGACCTACCGGGGCGTCGTCGCGGCCTCGGAACCGGAAACCCAGGCCGTGCAGGCCTATCTGGCCACCGTGTTCGATGTCCAGAGATCGGCCAACGACCTGATCAGTCCGGCGCCGAGCGATGCCGAGGGCGTGTTCATTTCTCTTCACTCGTTCTCTGAACTGGTGCTGTTTCCGTGGGAAGGCCTGGGGGGACAGAATGAAAACAACGCGCCCAACCACAATGGCCTCGCGATCCTGGGCCGCCGTTTCGGATTCCTCAATGATTACGCCGTTGGTCGGTGGCAGTTTCTGGGGCCGGCTGGCGGAAGTACAGTGGACTTTGCCTATGGAGAATTCGGTGTCGCGGCCTATACCTTCGAGGTCGGGACCAGCTTCACGCAATCCTGCGCCAGTTTCGAGTCCACGGTGTGGCCCGATAACCGGGACGCACTGCTGCTGGCGACCAAGGCTGCGCGCCTGCCGTACCAGGCACCGGCCGGGCCCGAGATCACTGCGCTTCAAGCCGGATTTTCCTCCGGCGCGATGCGGGTTTCCGGCACCGCAGACGACACGCGTTACTTTGGCGGCGGCGTTACCGAACCGCCGGCCGACCCGGTGTCCAGCGTAGTGCAATTGCGCGTCTCGCTCGGCCTTCCAGAACACCTGGCGAGCGAGAGTTGGGTGTTCCCGGTCAACGCGCCGGCCGAACGGATTACCTTCGACGTAGCGCTGCCGGCGCCATTACCGGCCGAAGGCGTGTTGTTCGTGACCGCCGTGGACGACTCAGGCCAGACCGGTTTGCCGCGCGTGGTCGCGTACTCGGATTTGATCCATGCCAATGGCTTCGAGGCCGAAACGCCTTAGGCTTTGCTTATCAGCAGGTAAATGGCCAGGTCAGAGGCAGGTAACCGATGAATTCGGACGCCGACATACCCGTTCTGCGCTTTCTCGGTGCCACCGGCACCGTGACCGGGTCGAAATTCCTGCTCGAGGCGCAAGGCCGAAAGATCCTGATCGACTGCGGCCTGTTTCAGGGCTACAAGCAGCTTCGCGAACGCAACTGGAAACCGCTGCCGGTCGACCCCGCCGACATTGATTGCGTGGTGCTCACCCACGCCCATCTGGACCACTCCGGCTACCTGCCGCTGCTGGCGAGAAACGGTTTTTCCGGCCCGGTTTACGCAACCGCGGCCACGCGCGACCTGTGCCGCTACCTGCTGCCGGATTCGGGCTTCATCCATGAAAAGGACGCCGCGTTCGCCAACCGTCACGGCTTCTCGAAGCACCATCCGGCGCGACCGCTGTACACCCGCGAGGACGCGTTGCGCTGCCTGAAGCTGTTTCGCGAGCTCGAGTTTCACCAGACCGGCCGCTTGTTCGAGGGCATTAAGGTGAGCTGCACCCGCGCCGGCCACATCCCGGGGGCGGCCAGCCTGCTGTTCGAGGTCGACGGTATGCGGTTGCTGGTCAGCGGCGACCTGGGCCATGCCGACAGCGCCATCATCCCGCCGCCCGACCCGATCCCTGCCGCCGACTACCTGCTGGTGGAGTCCACCTACGGCAACCGCAAGCGCAACCACACCGATCCGGAAGCCGCGCTCGCCGAGGTCGTCAGCAAGACCGCCGCGCGTGGCGGCACCGTCATCGTGCCGGCGTTCGCCGTCGGCCGCACCCAACTCCTGCTTCATCACCTCAACCGGCTGGAGCGCACCGGGCGCATCCCGCCTTTGCCGGTGTTCCTGGACAGCCCGCTGGCCATCAACGCCACCAACGTGTTCGCCGATCATCCCGACGATCACCGGCTGACCCGTGCCGAGGCCGAGGCGGCGTGCGGTCTGCCCCGTTACGTTCAGGATCCGGAAGAATCGAAATCGCTGGATCACGACCCGATGCCCAAGATCATCATCGCTGGTTCCGGCATGGCCACCGGCGGCCGGGTGCTGCACCACCTGAAGGTCTACGCGCCGCATCCCGAGCACACCATCCTGTTCGCCGGCTACCAGGCCGGGGGCACGCGCGGCGCGGCCATGGTGGCCGGGGCCGAGCAGGTCAAGATTCACGGCCAGTACTGGCCGGTGCGCGCCGAGGTCCATAACCTGGACATGCTCTCCGCCCATGCCGATGCCGATGAGATCATGGGCTGGCTTTCGGGCATGGAAACGCAGCCGGTCCAGGCCTTCGTCGTACACGGCGAGGCAGAGGCTTCCGATACTTTGCGCCGCCGAATCGAAGAGGAGCTGGGCTGGAACGCCTGCGTGCCGGAATACGCCCAGCCTTACGACCTGCCGGGTCGATGAAAGAATCCCGGCTGATTGCTACGCTTGAGGCGAATATCAGCGATTTTAGGCAAATATAAGCGAATTTAAGCGAATATGAGCGAAAAAAGGAATCATGACTGAGGCCAACGGCTCCGCCTCGCCGCGCCACCTTCGGGTCCGTTGCATGGATCTGGACACGCGCGAGCGGCCAATCGCCATCGTGCGCAAGGATAGTCCGCTGTGCCGTTCCGAGGGCTTCACCGCGCATGCCCGTATCCGCCTGGACTCGGCCCATGACAATGTGATCGCCGAACTGTTCCAGACCGGCTCGGAACTGCTGGATCTCGACCAGATAGGGCTTTCCACCGTGGCCTGGGAAAAGCTGCAGGTGCGCGACGGCGACGAGCTGCACGCCAGCCATCCGCGCCCGCTGGAGTCGGTACACCACGTGCGCGGCAAAGTCTACGGTAGACCGTTCTCGGCCGAGGCGCTGCACGCCGTCATGCGCGACGTCGTCCGGGGCCGTTACGACGAAATCGAACTGGCGATGTTTCTGACCGCGATCGCCGCGCGGGCCCTGGACGACGAAGAACTGGTCTCGCTTACCGGGGCCATGGTCGAGGTCGGCGAGCGCCTCGAATGGGAACGGCCGGTGCGCATGGACAAGCACTGCGTCGGCGGTTTGCCCGGCAACCGCACAACTCCGCTGGTCGTGGCCATCGTGGCGGCGAACGGTCTGATCATCCCCAAGACCTCGTCGCGCGCCATCACCTCGCCTGCCGGCACCGCCGACACCATGGAAATGCTGGCACCGGTGAACCTGGACCTGGGCAGCATGCGTCGCGTGGTCGAACGCGAAGGCGGCTGCGTGGTCTGGGGCGGTTCGGTCGGATTGTCACCGGTCGACGACATGCTTATCAGGGTTGCACGCGTGATGGATCTGGATGCCGAAGCCCAGCTGGTGGCCTCGGTTTTGTCGAAAAAGATCGCCGCCGGCGCCACCCACCTGGTTCTGGACCTGCCTGTCGGCGACACGGCCAAGGTGCGCAGTGACAACGAGGCGAAAACGCTCACCGCCCGGCTGGAGGCCACCGCCGCGGCATTCGGCCTGAAGACCCGGACCGTCGTCACCGATGGCGATCAGCCGGTCGGCCGCGGCATCGGCCCGGCGCTGGAGGCGCACGATGTTCTGGCCGTACTGCAGGGCGAGAAGCATCAGCCGCTGGACTTGCGTGATCGTTCGGTTCGCTTGGCGGCCGAGTTGCTCGAAATGGCCGGCACGGCCAAACCCGGTCGAGGCAAATCGCTGGCAGAAGAAACGCTCGAATCCGGCGCCGCCTGGCGCAAGTTCAAGGCCATCTGCGAAGCCCAGGGCGGCCTGCGCAGGCCGCCGGTCGCGGGTGCCAGGGAACCCGTCGCTGCCTCGCACGCCGGCGTGGTCGGGCTGTTCGACAACCGCCGGCTGGGGCGCGTGGCCAAGCTGGCCGGGGCACCAGCGGCGCCGGCCGCCGGGGTGGAACTGCACGTGCACCTCGGCGACCGGGTCGAGGCGGGCGACCCGCTCTACACCATCCACGCCGAAACCCGCGGCGAACTGGAATATGCTCATGAATTCGCCGGCAACAACGGCGACATCATCCGGCTGGATCCTGAATCATGAAGTCGACCGTCTTCATCGCCCTGCCCGGCGACGAACCGCTGGCCGAGGCGCTCGCAGAATCGCTGGGCGCAGAAGTCGCGGCGCTGGAATACCGGCGCTTTCCGGACGGCGAAAGCTATTTGCGAATCGATGACTCACTCGACGACAGCAGCGTTGTCATCGTCGCGCGCCTGGCCCGGCCCGACCCGAAGATCCCCGCCTTGCTATTTGCTGCTGACCTGGTCCGCGACCTCGGCGCGTCCCGCGTCGGGCTGGTTGTGCCGTATTTGCCCTACATGCGCCAGGACACCCGATTCCATCCCGGCGAGGCACTCACGTCGGCCAGCTTTGCGCGTTGGATCTCGAACGCCTTCGACTGGCTGGTGACGGTGGACCCTCACCTGCACCGCTACGACGGACTCGACGAAATCTATTCCATTCCCTCGACCGTGGTGGCGGCCGCGCCCGCACTGGCCGACTGGATTTCGACGAATGTCCGGCGGCCGATCGTGATCGGTCCCGATGCCGAAAGCGCCCAGTGGGTGGAAGCCGTCGCCGGCCAGGCCGGCCTGGCGTGGCGGGTGATGCGCAAACAGCGGTTCGGCGATCACGACGTGCGCATCGCGGCGCCCGATCTGGACGGTCTGAAAGAGCACACGCCAGTGCTGGTCGACGACATCGTCTCTTCCGGCGGAACATTGGCGGGTGCTGCAAAAGTGCTGGTCGAGGCCGGCCTCGCCACGCCGCGCTGCGTGGTGGTTCACGGCCTGTTCGGCGAGGCATCGAGAAAGACGCTGGCCGCCGCCGGCGTCCAGCACGTGGTCTGTACGGATTCGGTTGCCGTGCCCGAAGGCATCATCGAACTCGCCGGACTGCTGACCCCCGCGATCGAAGAAATCCTCGACGATTGATCGTCGAGGAAGATCATGGACGTTGAAGCCCGCGTACGGTGTGTCGAGCGAACCGAAACGCACCGCCCAACCGGAAAATGCCGCGAATCGCCACTCGTCATTCGTGCCGACACAGCCCCATTCCTGTCGCCCCGGCATCGTGCCGGGCCCGGCGGCTCTGCGGTCCGCATATCGCCCATAATGGTCGTCGAAATGAGCCATGGTCGCCCCAACGAGCCAAGCCCCGACGATATCTCCGACTGCAGTACCGATGAAGCCATGACCAAAGACGAAATATACCGCGCGCACAACGACCCGGCCGCCCCGTTCGAATTTTCCGAGCAGGTGGTCAAGGTATTCCCCGACATGATCGAGCGCTCGGTGCCCGGCTACCGGCTGCTGCTCGAACTCACGCCCATCCTCGTCCGGCGCGCCGTCCGGCCCGAAACCCGCATCTACGACCTGGGGTGTTCGCTTGGCGCGGCCACGCTGGCGGCCCGACGGGCGGTGCAGGAACCCGGCGTATCCATCACCGCAATAGACAACGCCCCGGAAATGGTCGCCCGCTGCCGCACGCTTGTCGAGCAAGACAACTCGCGCGTGCCGGTGGAAGTGCTCGAAGGCGACATCCGCGACGCCGAAATCGAAAACGCCTCGGTGGTGCTCGTCTATTTCACGCTGCAGTTCCTGCCGTTGGAAGCACGCGACGAGTTGTTGCACAGGGTCGCCCGCGGCATGGTCCCCGGCGGCGTTCTGATCCTGGCCGAAAAAATCGCCTTCGAACCCGGCTCCGCCCAAGCATGGATGGACGAACACCACCACGACTTCAAACGCGCCCAGGGCTACTCCGACCTCGAAATTGCCCGCAAGCGCCAGGCACTCGAAAACGTCCTCGTCCCCGAAGCCCGCCAGGCCCACCACGATCGACTCAAGGCCGCGGGTTTCAGCGAAGTCCACGACTGGTTCCAATGCTTCAACTTCACCTGCATCGCCGCCGTGCGTTGAAATTCCGGTTTCGCGCGGAGGCGCAGAGATGCGGGAGGGTTTCAGGAGGAGAGGATCAAGCTGAAAAGTGAAAAGTGAAAGGAACAACGAACCTCGGTTCGCCCGGAAATCGTTTCAACCTCATCGCCAACCCCTGACTGCGTAACCCCTTAACCCTTAACCCTTAACCCTTAACCGTAAAGCGTAAATCCAAACGCCGAACCAACAGCCAACCAACCCATGTCCCAACTCTTCTCCTTCTTCGACCCAGAGCCCGCCGCCTTCCTCGAAGCCCGCCGCGACGAAGCACTCAAACCCGGCCGCCACGGCGATCTCCCGAAATGGCAGGCTGCCATCGACGCACTGCCGGAAGTCGAAACCGGCTGGCACATCCAAGACGGCATCCTGGTCGCCGGGAAACCGGCGAAAGATCCCGAAGCCCTGGCCGAAACCCTGAGGCAACTCATTCCCTGGCGCAAGGGACCCCTCAACTTGGGTGGTGTTGGCATCGACACCGAGTGGCGCTCGGACTGGAAGTGGAACCGCATCGCGCCGCACGTGAATCTGAACGGCCAGCGCGTACTCGACATCGGCGCCGGCAACGGGTATTTCGGCTGGCGCATGCTTGCCGACGGCGCCGCTCAGGTCGTTGGCTGCGACCCGACCTTGTTGTTCTACACGCAGTACCAAGCAATAGAACATTTCGCCGGCCAGTCGGCGCACCTGCTATTGCCGCTCAAATTCGAACAGCTTCCGGCCCGCGCAGACTTCGACAGCGTGTTCTCAATGGGCGTGCTCTACCACCGCAAGAACCCGCACGAACACCTCCAGCGCATCCGGGACCATCTAATTCCAAACGGCACGGCCTTCATAGAAACCCTGATCATCCCCGGAAGAGGCGACGACGAACTCGACCCGAAGGACCGCTATGCCAACATGCGCAACGTCCACCATTTGCCGACCGAAGGACGGCTGTTGCGGTGGATGAAGGAGGCAGGGTTTTCAGGGGTGGAGATCGTTGACGTCACGCCAACGACGGTCGAGGAGCAGCGATCGACCGATTGGATGCCGTTTCATTCTCTGGTCAACGCGCTTGCTGAGAAAGGGGGGCTGACCATCGAAGGCTTTCCGCCGCCGTTGCGCGCGACGGTGGTCGGTCGATAGTGATCGGCTGGCGCGACCCTGCGGCGAAAAGCGGTTTGTCGTAATCCGGCAACTCGAAAATCCGGATCACCTGACATCATTTTTGAAAATGACAGAGACTGGCGTCGTCACCGGTTGCAGGAATTCAAGGATGCGGGGGCTCTTTTTTGGTGTTGATATTGACAAGCCTGTTCGGCATCTCGCAGGCGGATGAGCTTTCCGACGCGCCCTGCGTCCGGGACCAGTCTGCCTTTCGAGTATCCCCAAATCGAAAGTCTGAAGTCCCTGCCTGGACCCCAGCCATCGCATAAGCCTGTCCTGATATCATTCAAAGGCGAAGGTTTTGCAGTTATCATTTGGGCAAGCGATGCAAAAATTCATCAGCACCGTAATCGAAAAGGCCGCTGATGACGCCTCGCACAAGGAGTCATGGACGGAATCGACGAGCTGATCGGCATCGAGTTCTTTTTCCGGCGAACCGAGTTGCTGATAACCTTCCTGATCATTCTCTTGGGTCTGGCCTTTGGCAACCTGAAAATCAAGGGTGTCGGCTTCGGTGCCAGCGGCGTATTGATCGTTGCAATGGCCGCGGGCTACTTCTACCAGTTCGAGCCCATTCAAATCCTGGCCGATTTCGGAATCGTGTTGTTCCTCCTTTCAGTGGGCCTGGAAGCCGGCCCGAGTTTTTTCCGCGCGTTCAAGAAACACGGCAAGCGCTTTATCACCAATGTGTTGGCGCTGCTTGCCGTAGCCGGCATAACTGTGGTCACGATCATCGCGCTTTCCGGAATTCCGGTCGGCATCGGACTGGGTCTGTTCGCCGGTTCGTTCACGTCCAGTCCGGCACTGGTCAGTGCGCTGCAGTTCAGTCCTGAAGAAGAGGTGATCTTCGGTTACGGCGTGGCCTATCCATTCGGCCTGATCGGGGTGATCATCTTTATCACCGTGGCGACCAAGCTACTGCGCAAGACGATGCTGAAAGAGGTCAATGCGCGTAGTTCGTTCTACACCGCCGTCTACAAGGTGCTCAACGAGGACATAAACGGGCAGCTGTTGCGCAACATCGCGCCGCTGCAAGACCGTGACGTTGTGGTTTCCGGTATTCTCCGCGACCTTTCTGTTCGTACCGCCAGCGGGTCGACGGCACTCTTTACCGGTGACGTGGTCAAGCTGGAAGGCAGGCAGGAAGCAGTGGAAACCGTCGGCATGGAATTGGGCGAGCCGATCCACGACGATTTTGACCAGGAATCCGAGCTCGATACGCGCAGCATCGTGGTCGAAAACATTGCGGTCGTCAATCGCACGATCAACGATCTGGGCATACGACTGCGCTACAACGTCTCCATCACCCGCATCATCCGATCCGATGTCGAGTTTGTCGCCCGCGATGATCTGACGATCGAACACGGCGATGTCGTCGTGGCGGTCGGCACCGCCTACCAGCTCGACCAGCTCGAGTTGTTTCTGGGCCACAAACACCACACGGTGCAGCCGAGAGTCGATATCGCATCTCTTGCTGCAACCCTGTTCCTCGCGTTTGCGATAGGCGGTGTCGTAATCCCCATTCCGCAGCTGGGTCCGTTCTCGCTCGGACTCGCCGGCGGCGCCCTTATTTCAGGGTTGATCTTCGGTCACTTCGGCCGCATCGGCAATTTCATCGGGCGGTTTCCGCGCAATGCTACATCCGTCCTGAAAGAGCTCGGATTGGCTCTGTTTTTCGTTCAGATCGGTTTCGAGACCGGCCAGAGCTTTGTCGAGTCACTCGACTTCCAGGTCGTCTACTACGCAATATTCGCGGTCCTGATGGCCGTTATTCCGATGGCGGCCAGCTTCCTGTTCGGACACTTCTTTCTCAAGATTTCAGTGAGCGAATGCTTCGGCGTGATCTGCGGCGGCATGACCTTCACCCCGGGCTTGAACGTCATCGCCGAAACCGACGCTTCCGAGCGACCGGTCGTGGCATATTCCTCGGTCTACCCGGTTGCCCTTATCCTGGTAATTGCGCTGGTTCAGGCCATGTACGTATCCATCATTGCCCTGCAAGGGGGCTGAACGAGACAACCTGTAGATGCATATCCCGAATAAAAACAAGTTTGACGTATATGGCTGCCCCCCGGTCAAGCGCATTTTCGGCGGTGCGCGCATTCTTGTTGGCCAGTGTCACGAGTAGACGACGTACCGGATGGATCACGAAAACGACTTTCCTCGGCCCGATCCATGCAGTGAAAAAGCTGAAATGGCGGTTGCGCCTTTAGCTCGACGAAGCTTCGCTGCCTGGTGCCAGGTGGCGGACCAGAACCGCCGAGATTCGCGGCAGGCAGGCTTGCGGGAGGTAATGCGCCATGCCCTCGATGATTGCCAGATCGGCGTGCGGGACAAGCTTTTTCAGATATTCGGCGGCCGGCAGCCGGATCAAGGGGTCATCTTCACCGTGCAAGATCAGGGTGCGGCAGTCGATACGCTCGACTTCGGCGCTGCGATCCCGGTCGGCGAGCACGGCCAGCAACTGGCGGGCAATCCCGTCCGGGCGCCACGCGCGATCGACGGCTGCCGCGACGCGTTCGCGCAACCGGGATATCTCCGCCTCGTCGCGCAGGCGACCGATTGCAACCAGAAGGCGAACGGTATGTTCGATACGCGCCTTCCGTCCGCCGCGGCGTGGCGGCGGGCGCATGAATTTCCACATGACGCGCGGCGTCGGCCACGGCGCGGTGTCCGGCCCGGCACTGGACATTATCGATGCGAGGCTCAAGACTCGGTCGGGCCACCGGGCGGCGAGGCTCTGGGCCACCATGCCGCCGAGACTTACCCCGACAAGGTGAAACGAGTCGATCTCGAGCGCGTCGGCCAGGGCCAGGGTGTCTTCAGCCATGTCGGACAAGCGGTAGGCAGGACGAAACGGCCGTTTTAACATGTGGGCCAGCAGGGCTTTGCGCGGCGCCGTGTACGCCTGCTCGATCCGGGTTCCGGACAGGCCGCAGTCGCGATTGTCGAATACGAGGACCCGGAATCCCGCATCGGTGAGCGCCTGGATCAGTTCCGGCGGCCAGTAAATCAACTGCATCCCGAGGCCCATGATCATGATCACAGCCGGATCCGACGGCTTGCCGTGGCTCTCGACCTCAAGCGAAAGGCAGCGGCCGGGCAGGTCGATCCGCATCAGGGCGCGATCATGTCGGCCAGGCGCAGCCTGCGCGGGTTGCGGTAGAGCATCGCCCGCAACAAACCGGAACGCTTCAGCGGCCGCCATTCGCCCTCGGCCTGGGCAAGCCGATCAGCGATGGCCCAAAGCACCGCCGGATTGACACCCATACCCATATGCGTGGCGCTGACCTCGATGTTTTCGGAAAATTCGCCTTCCGGGGCCATGCTCATGCGCCAGTTGACCACCCCGTCGGTCTTGCTCATGAACGAGGTGCTGGGCGCGGGCGGATGCTCGGCCAGCCATTGGGCCAGCAGTGGATCGTCGGCGTTCCATCCGCTGACCACTTCGAAAATCCGCCAGGCATTGGTTCCGTGATGATGACCCTGAATCGGCGTACCAAGCGTAATGATGCTGCGCACGTGATCGGGCATCCGGTATGCCAGGGCCCTAGCCATCGCGCCGCCCAGCGACCAGCCGATCAGGCTGGCCTTGCGACCGTGCCGGCGCTCGATTTCCATCAAGCGTTTTTCCAGGCGCCTGATCACGTTGCCGCGCGGGCCGATATTGACGCCCGAATCCCACGGATACGCGGTGTACCCGCGATCCTCGAGAAACCGGCGCAGCGGCCAGGTACTGCTGTCGTTGGCAATCAGCCCGGGCAGAACCAGTACGGGATGGCCGTCGCCTCGGGGCGCGCGCTTCAGCAGTGGCCAGCTCATCGCCAGCGAACTCCATTCGAAGACCGCACGCCACTCCAGCGCCATCAGCAGCGGTGAAGGCGCGCGCAGAGGCCTTTCGTCAATCTCGCTCATGCCGGGACTTTTTCCTCGAGTTCGTGCAGCGCGCCCGCCAGCCTGTCGGCAAGGGTTCGGGGTTGCGGCAGCGCGTCCGGACAGCTCAGCACGCCGAATTCCAGGCTGCCGGCATAGCTTTGCACCGTGATGTTCAGGGCCAGGCCGTGGGTCACGATCGAAATCGGATAATAGTGGGTCACGGCGGCGCCTGCCATGTACAGCGGCACCGGTGGCCCCGGCACATTGGAAATGACCAGATTGGCCAGCGGCGGCAGCCGCTCCGACAGTCGCCCACGCTCCCACAGGCGGCTGAGCCCGGCCGCCCAGAAAGGCGCGGCCAGGCCGGGAAAGTCGGTCGGGATCAGGCTGCTGAAAGCGCGCACGCGCGCCTTGATCCGGTCGGTGGCGGCATGAATGCGTTCGAGCCGTACGCGGGGATCGGCTTCGTCGGTAGGCAGTTCGCACTGCACCATCGATACCTGGTTGTTGGCTTCACCGTTGTCTTCTGCACGCAGCGACACCGGCATGCCCGCGATCATGGCGCGATCAGGCAGCGCCCCGCGGCGGATAAGCGCGTCGCGCAGGGCGCTGGTGCAAAGCGCCATGACGATGTCGTTGAGGCTCGAGCCATAGGCCCTGGCCACTTGCTTGCAGCGTTGCAGATCGAGACTGGCGACGGCAAACGCGCGCTTGTCGCTGACCTGGGCATTGAACAGGGTACGCGGGGCCAGCATGACGCTCTCGCGCAGGCTGCTGTACGTCTTGCGCGGCGAGACGGCACCCGAAGCGGCCAGCTTGACCGTTCCGGGTATACCGCGAATCCAGCGCCCGAGACTTCCGACCGTGGCGCCGGCGGCGCGCGTGGCCAGGCGCGCGCGTCCGGTCGGGCGGCTGTCCGGCGCCGGTGCATCCACCGGCCCCCGGCTTTTCGGTCGAGGTTCGGTATCAAGCAGCGCGCGTGCCAGGGCAATGCCGCCCTTTCCATCCAGCAGGGCGTGGTGCAGACGGCTGTACAAGGCCACCCGTCCGTCGGACAGGCCTTCGATCACGACCAGTTGCCACAGCGGTTGCGTTCGGTCCATCGGTTCGGCATGCAGTCGACCGACCAGCCCCATGAGCGCATTGTGCGAGCCCGGCGCCCGCAGTTTCCTCTTCTGGATATGCCAGTCCAGATCCAGCCGGGCCTGTTCTCGCCAAAGCGGGTGTCCCAGCCCCATGGGTGCGCCCTCCAGAACCCGCCGCAATGGTCCCGCCGCGCCGAGTCGGCTACCGACGTGTTCACGCAGCCGCTTGTGGAAGTCGCCTTTGAATCCTTGCGGGAGTTGCAGCAGCATCAGGCTGCCGACGTGCATGGGCGTGCCCAATCCTTCCAGGTACAGAAATGCAGCATCGAGGCCGCTCAGGGAACGGTTTTCGGACACAGGCAGATATCTACGTCGGTTTTGACGCAACTATACGTCAGGGAAGGGCCGGTGGCCAATGCCCGGTGCGGCGCG
>Ga0102928_1001242_pt1 | contig 16264 bp, 13 predicted proteins | sample SalPonR1_B_D1_MG_FD_78504 | JGI IMG/M metagenome (GOLD analysis project Ga0102928, IMG submission 78504) | Salt pond soil microbial communities from South San Francisco under conditions of wetland restoration - Salt Pond MetaG R1_B_D1_MG | ecosystem: Environmental > Aquatic > Marine > Intertidal...
CTTACACCTACACGATTATCATGTTAGATAGTCGTTCCTGACTTTGTTATTTTAAATAAAGAGTAAAATATCTTTATCTGCTCATAGTAAATGCTGAATAGCGCTGGTGATATTCAAATGTTACAGGTAAACAGGGGACCGGCGAACCGCATCGAACCCGGGGGTGGGATAATTATGAAGACAACAACATCCATGTGTTTGATGAACACGATACGGAGCTGATCACCCAAACCATGCCCGACCTCTTTTTCCCCACGCTACTCGATATCCTGAACAGAAACCGGCCCGATTTTGAAGCCACCTACCAAGAGCTGAACTTTGATGAAGAGATCTCCTTCGAAGAGTTCTTTATCTTTTGGTGCCACTGGATTTACACGGAAGCGACGGACGTTCTAATCGAAAGAGACATCATTCAGAAACCGCAGAACGACATGTTCTACTACCAGGTAGCGGTGAACTTTTAAACAGTACAGGCGGCATTGCTCTTTTAAAAACTTATTAAAAGTAAATGAGATCACCCATATTTTGAGTGATCTCATATCAATGTTCAAGGAACCTGCTGTTTATCTGTTTTCCAGATCCACGTAGTCGCGTTTGTTCGGGCCCACATAGATCTGGCGCGGACGCGAAATGGGTTCGTTATTATCTCTCATCTCTTTCCACTGGGCAATCCAGCCGGGCAGGCGTCCCAGTGCAAACATCACGGTGAACATTTCGGTTGGGATGCCGATGGCGCGATAGAGGATGCCGGAGTAGAAATCGACGTTGGGGTAGAGCTTCCGCTCTACAAAGTAGGAATCATTCAGGGCGACTTCCTCCAGAGATTTGGCAATCTCAAGGAGCGGGTCCTCAATATGGAGCTCATCCAAAACTTCATCCGTTACTTTTTTAATAATCTTAGCCCGCGGATCGAAGTTTTTGTATACGCGGTGACCGAATCCCATCAGGCGAAAGTCGCTGTTTTTGTCTTTGGCTTTCTCCACCATTCTGGCAACGTCGCTGCCTTCGCGATGAATCTGCTCCAGCATTTCTATCACTTTTTGGTTGGCCCCTCCGTGCAGTGGCCCCCACAGGGCACAAACTCCGGCCGTGATGGCCGCATAAAGGCTGGCGTGGGATGAACCGGCCATCCGGACCGTGGACGCCGAGCAGTTCTGTTCGTGATCGGCGTGCAGAATCAACAGCGTGTTCAGGGCTTTTGCAATGGTTGGGTTGATCTCGTACTCCTCCGTGGGCAGCGCAAACATCATGTGCAGAAAATTTGAGCAGTAATCTAATTTGTTTACCGGGTACATAATTGGGAAGCCCTGCGATTTCCGGTACGACCACGCCGCAATGGTGGTGATTTTTGCAATCAACCGGCGGATTGTAAGATCAACCTCATCCGGATCCAGTTCGGAGCCCTGGGCGTTCGGGTAAAATGTAGACAGAGCTCCGATCATGGATGCCAGTACTCCCATGGGGTGGGCCTTGGCAGGGTACCCCTCATAGAGCATTTTCATATCTTCATGAATAAGAGTGTGTCGTGTGATTCCATCTCTGAATCTTGATAATTCATCTGAACCCGGCAGATCTCCATAAATAAGCAGGTAGGCCACTTCCAGAAACGAGGATTTTTCAGCAAGCTGCTCAATGGGATACCCCCTGTACCGCAGCACCCCTTTTTCTCCGTTCAGAAATGTGATGGCGCTTTTAGTGGCTCCCGTACTTTTATACCCTAAATCGGACGTTATAAGACCGGTTTCACCCCTTAGATTCGTAATATCTATCGCTATTTCTCCTTCACTTCCTTCGACGAGATCAAGTTCATGGGTTTCATTTCCAATAATCAGCTTTGCTTTATCCATACCGGATTCCTCATTTATTTTTCCTTTTCTGTTTTTCATTCTATGAATATAACGGATTGGAAGCGCTTCCTGCATAGGAGATAATTGGATGCCGGCATCAGGGAAATTCCTATGGATTTTTGAATGAAATCTTTTTGTCGGCATTAGAGAACGGAATAAACGTTGGAAATGAACTGAAGGTTTTTTACCAAACTGCCATGGGGTGACCGTAGAACAATACGGTATGTTAAACTAAAGTACTTTTAACAAGAGGTGAGGTCTGCTCTGCTCTATCGACTTTGCTATTTGTACTGTAAGCTAATGTTGATACCAAAGTTAGAACTATTAAGAATGGGTTTTAGTGATTTATCATGGAGTAGTAGCTGATCATTATGAGGCAGGCAACGAGGCAATACCCATGTAGTTCGTTTTAACCCTGATTTGATCGTACGTTTGATACACAAAGACCTCAAAAAGAACTAAATCAAGATGGATAAAACGGATCTAACATCAAAGCAAGGAGGTTTACTGCCTTACCCTACATAATTATAGAGTGAGTAACGGCCGATAAGACTTTTAATAAAATAGCCCGTATAGTATAATCATCTAACATATTATTGTTTTTTGCAGATAAAACATTTAAATATAAAGCATCCATTTAATGGATATACATAATTAAGTGTAAGACAATTTTGTTTTTCATCATTTTTGTAAAACAGACATTGATCGCTGAATGGATTAAATAGATCACTCTTTACGAAACGTATGCGGACGTATTTCAGCATATGCGAACAATGATTTAATAGAACTGATGGCTACTACTGAATAGCCTATTATTTAATACGTCCATCGTTTTGTTTTCATTGAACGGCATGTATCGGAGAGAAACCGCTTTTCGACTTATGGTATTTAAAAATCTGAATTGAGTCATTCATAGGTATTGCAATAGGACAGGTGAGAGTTTACGATGAAATATGAATCCATTTCCCATTATAAAATCCTCGAAAAGCTGGGCGAAGGCGGTATGGGGCAGGTGTATAAAGCTAAGGACACCAAGCTTGAACGCAATGTAGCCATTAAGCTGATGCTGCCTCACATGCAGTCAGGTGAGTTGGCCAAGGAGCGTTTTATACAAGAGGCTAAAGCTGCATCCGCACTGGATCATCCCAATATTTGCACCATCCATGAAATCGGGGAGAATGATGACGGCAGCTTGTTTATTACAATGGCCTATTATGAAGGTGAGTCTCTTGCAGAATATCTCAATCGTGGTATTCCGGATTTTGATGAAGCGCTTAATATTGCCATTCAAGTAGCCAGAGGGCTGGCCTGTGCTCACCAATCTGATATCACACACCGCGATATTAAACCCGGTAATATAATGATTACCGAAAGCGGCAACGTAAAAATAGTTGATTTCGGGTTGGCCAAACTTGCTGGTGAAACCCAGCTCACTCAGACCGGTTCCACCATAGGCACGGCTGCGTACATGTCACCGGAGCAAATTAAAGGCGGTTCAGTCGATCACCGGGCAGACGTATTCTCATGCGGAGTGGTTTTTTACGAATTGTTTACGGGTATTCAACCTTTCAAGAGCGACTACTACCATGGAATGATGTACGCGGTCATGAATGAAGATCCACCCTCCGTTTGTGAGATAAATCCTGATTTACCTTTAGAACTGGAGTGGATCATCATTAAGTGTATTGAAAAAAATCCGGACAATCGTTTTCAGAATATGGAGGAGTTGGTCCAATTCTTGGAATCACTGCAAAGCGGCAGCCTGGATGCCGGCCAATTAACCTCTGAACAATGGGGGCTGAGTAAGAAAAAAACGACATTTCTGAAACACCGAACAGGGATCCTGGCCGGTATTGCAATACTGCTTATTGTAGCTGTGGCAGGGCTCTTTATGTGGTATTCGTCACCGGTAACATCTTTAGGAAATGCTACATATACGGCTACATCTCTACCCGTGAATAAACAGATAGCTGTACTTCCCTTCAGGAATATTGGTGACCTTGAAGAGAACTCAGCATTCGTAGATGGATTGGTAGAGACACTTACGAGTAACCTTTCACAACTCGATCAGTTTCAGGATCAATATTTGGTAGTACCTGCCAGCGAAACCAATGCCCGAAATATCCAAAGCGCTTCAGAAGCCCGGGCAGCTTTTGGAGTAAACCTTGTGGTAACTGGAAGTGTACAGCAATTGGATAATGGTGTTCGGGTGACCATCAATTTAATTGATGCCACATCTCTGCGGCAGCTGAATTCAAAAATTATAGATGATACCTTTATTGAAAAATCTGTTCTTCAGGATGAAGCTGTTTTCAACCTGGCCAGTATGCTGGGTATTGAGCTGCAACCCAGGGTACGTAATATCCTTACTGCAGGAGGCACCACCGTGCCCGGCGCCTACGAATTCTACATCAAAGGGGTGGGACATCTTCAGCGTTTCGACAGAAGGGAAGAGATTGATGCAGCCATCGTTCAGTTCAAGCGTGCACTCGAGGAGGATCCTGACTTTGCCCGCGCATATGCCGGATTGAGTGATGCGTACCTGTATCTTTACAGACGAACCAGCAACAGTGACTGGATTCAGCCGGCCGTTGAAAACATTGAAAAAGCGATTGAGATTACCGATCAATACTCACCAATTTTTACTACGTATGGACTTTTATTGATCGAAAAAGGAGAATACGATGATGCACTTGATATGTTTAAGCGTGCCCTTGAAATAGATCCCGCAAATTTTGAGGCTTACCGCGGGCGTGCTCGAGCTTTCCTGGCTCAACAGAGAACTTCTGAAGCCGAGGCAACCTATCGCAAAGCTATCGAAATGAAACCGGATTACTGGGCCGGATATGCTGAATTGGGTGTGTTCTATTACGGCAACGGCCGGTTTGAAGAAGCTGCAGAACAGTTCAAGATAGTCACAGAGCTTACGCCCAATAATGCAGGAGCTTATCGTAACCTGGGAGGTATATACTATTACCTGGGGCGGCAGCAAGAGGCAATGGAAGCCTTTCACAATTCTATCTCAATAGAACCAAATTACGGAGCCTATTCAAATCTGGCGACTATCTATTTTTATGATGAAGAGTATAGCAAAGCTGCTGAAATGTACAAAGAGGCATTGGCCCTTAATGACTCTGATTATACAGTCTGGAGTTTCCTGGCCAGTTCTTACGAAGAGTCCACACCTCCACGAGTTGAAGAGTACATGCAGGCAATACAGAAAGCGATGGAAATGGCAGAAAAACAGTTAGAAGTAAACCGTGATGACCCTGCCATTCTAGTTGATCTTGCCTCATATAAACTAACTCTTGGAGATAAAACCGGTGCAGAAATAATTTTGAATCGGGCTGTAGCTACCCAAACAGGTGATGTAAATCTCCAGGCACGGATAGGTACGACATATGAAAAACTTGGTCAGCGAAATGAGGCCCTGAAATGGATAGGAAAAGCAGTAAATAACGGATACCCGCTAAATCAGCTACTGGAAGATCCTGACCCAAAACTATCCTCACTTTGGGAAGATGACCGTTTCCTCGAAATAGTAAATGAACAAAACTAAACAATAATAGAACTCAAATAGATAGGTGAACCAGCATGTCAACACATATTAACATTATTGGTGGAATGCCGAGCATTAAGATAAAAAGGAATGAAAAACTACATTTCAAATCATCTGACGATACAGATTATGAAGTAAATTTTAATGACTCTGATATTACAAAGGAAAAATTGCCATTTCTGGTGCCGGGAGACGGAAATGAGCACAAGTTAAAAGTAAAGGGAGAAGCCAAGAAACAGGATTACCAATGTTATATCTATGAAAAAGTGAACACCCAAAAAAGTTCAGAAAAGCCGAAACCGATTAAAAAAGATCAGACACCACCCAGGATGATCATCAAAGTTGAATGATATCAGCAGAAACTAGAATGCTTTGAGAACAAATCCACTTAAACCTAAATACTCTTTAGTTTTTTAAGGAAATATTAGCCTATGGCATATTTTAAATATGTGCCTGCTTTTGTTTCTGTAAGTAAGGTATTCTGAATTTTTTTAATGAATTTTGGCATAGGTTAGGCTTTATGAGGAAAAAGGTAAGGTGTTTCGAGGATAACCGTGAACCCAAGGGTTAATTTAAAGTAGATTAGAGGCATGTAAAGAGCTCAATTCGTGCCGAACTATCATTTCCGGCAATTCGTTTATGTAACTGATTGAGGTAGAATTACTTATATATTGCCAAGAAGGGATGGTGTGATTAAAGGTGTTCGATACAATATATTTTCCTTTCCTTCGCCTTTCATTAGGTTTGCTTGTTGATCGATATATAAGCTTAACCAATTGAAAATCACGATTAGACAAGATTGTAAGATGCTTGGTCAAATGTGAAAGCTGAACCCATGTTTTTGTCTGTGCAGAACTTCTTCTGTATAGAACGTTTACCCGTCTTGATCTCAATCCCGCGTTCAACAGCCACCAGAATTCTGAATCTTAACTTTGAATAATTCAATCAGAAATGGCAGAGATTAAAGTTGAAAACCTTTTTAAAATCTTTGGTAAAAATCCCCAAAAGGCTCTTCCACTTATTGAAGAGGGAAAGTCTAAAGATGAAATCCTTGACGAGACGGGAAATACGATTGGCGTAAATAATGCCAGTTTTGAGGTAAAGGAAAAAGAGATGTTTGTCATTATGGGGCTTTCCGGAAGTGGAAAGTCTACGGTGCTTCGCTGTTTGAACCGCCTTATCGAACCTACCAAAGGCACCATCATCATTGGAGACGAAGATGTTACAAAAGTTAGCAAGGAACGCTTACTGGAAATGCGCCGTAAAAAAATGTCGATGGTATTCCAGAATTTTGGGTTGTTTCCCCATCGAACCGTGGCTAACAATGTGGAATATGGATTGGAGATCGGTGGAATGCCTAAAGAAGAACGTAAAGAAAAAGCATATAAAGCTCTGGAAAAAGTTGGCTTAAAGGGGTATGAAGAACAAAAACCGAGCGAGCTTAGCGGCGGAATGCAACAACGGGTTGGATTAGCCAGGGCGTTAGCAAATGATCCTGAAATATTGCTCATGGACGAGGCTTTCAGCGCATTGGATCCCCTTATTCGCGCTGATATGCAGGACGAACTGCTTGAACTTCAGGCTGAAGTAAATAAAACCGTAGTCTTTATTACACACGACTTGGATGAGGCACTGAAAATTGGGGACCGGATCGCCATCATGAAAGATGGTTATGTGGTACAGGTGGGAACTCCGGAAGAAATTTTGACAAATCCGGCCAATGATTACGTAAAGGCATTTGTGCAAAATGTGGATCGAACGAAGATCATTACGGCAAATGCGATCATGCGGAAAGCACCCACGGTACAAGCTTCCAAAGACGGCCCTTCAGTTGCTATACGCAAGATGGAAAAAACAGGTGTTTCAACAACCTATGTGGTTGATGAGAAACGAAATTTAAAAGGAATTGTGACTATTGATGACGCCGTGGAGTTAAAAGATAACGGGGGTAAAGACCTATCGGATATTATCAATGCTGAAATCGAGGTGGCGGGACCCGATACTCCTATCAATGCGTTGTTAACCAAATCTCTTCAATCGAAATACCCGATAGCTGTAGTAAACGAAGAAGGAAAATTATTGGGGATTGTGGACAGAGCCACAATTCTGGCTGAACTGAATGAAAACGGATCTGCCCAATCAGAAGAGAATGAGAACAAATATCAATTGAGTAAATAAGAACTATGTTTGATATACCTGTCGGAGATTTTTTTGAATTTCTAATCAACTGGCTGACGGACAACCTGGGTGGTTTTTTTGACCTGGTGACAGTTACTGTTAAGACGTTTTTAGTTGGAATTGAGAATGTACTGTTGTTTCCTCACCCCATCATCATGACGGTTATTTTGGCCGGTATTGCCTGGTATGTATCGGGCAAAGGAGTTGGAATATTCACCATTTTGGGATTGATCGTTATCGAAGGGATGAATATGTGGGATGGCACGATGGAAACCCTCGCCTTGATTATAACAGCAGTTTTTATTGCCCTGCTGATTGGTATTCCAACCGGAATATGGGCCTCGAAAAGTACCACCGTGGAGAGTATCGTCAGGCCGGTTCTGGATTTCATGCAGACGATGCCGGCTTTTGTTTACCTGATTCCGGCAGTACTGTTTTTCGGTTTGGGAGAGGTTCCGGGGATCATCGCGACCCTGATTTTTGCCATGCCACCGGCGGTGCGGCTCACCAATCTTGGAATTCGACAGGTTCCTGAAGAGATCAAAGAGGCGGCACTTGCCTTTGGCTCTGATTCAAAACAGATGTTATTTAAAGTGGAACTGCCGGTAGCGCTGCCCACGATTCTTGCGGGGGTAAATCAAACCATTATGCTTGCGCTTTCGATGGTGGTTATTGCGGCCTTGATTGGTGCCGGCGGCTTAGGCCAGCCGGTGGTAACAGGGCTTCAGCAACTTGATATTGGGCTCGGATTTGAAGGTGGATTGGCCATCGTTATTCTGGCAGTCTATCTGGATAGGGTAACTCAATCGCTGGGCGCTGCAACACAGTAAAGAATCTTGATAAAAAGTATATACCAACACCAACAGAATAAGAACACTAAGCAAACAGATAAAATCATGTTATCCAACAATAAAATATTGAATATGTTATCGAAGCTGGGCGTTTTTGTCCTGGCGATCGGGCTTATCACAGGATGTGCCCAAGAGCAAAATGAAAAATCAGCTGATCTTGTCTACGTAAACTGGGCTGAAGGGATCGCGTATACCAATCTTGCGAAAGTGGTTCTGGAAGATAAGATGGGTTACGACGTGGAGATCACTTCAGCGGATGTAGGCCCGGCCTATACCGCAATTGCACAGGGTGACGCAGATGCGTTTATGGAAACCTGGCTGCCAGTACTTCATGCCGATTATTACGATCAGTTTGAAGACGACATCGTTGATCTGGGCGTAATTTATGACGGTACACAAAGTGGTCTCGTGGTTCCCGAATACGTCGAAATTGACAGCATATCACAACTGAATAGCGTTCGGGATGAATTTAATGGAGAAATCACCGGAATTGACGCAGGTGCCGGCGTAATGAAAACAACCCAAAATGTAATCGAAGAGTATGATCTGGACTATGAATTGGTTCAATCCAGCGGTCCGGCCATGACATCTGCTCTGCAACGAGCTTATGAGGATGAAGAGTGGATTGTAGTTACCGGATGGAAGCCACATTGGAAATTTGGTCGCTTTGACCTGAAATTCCTTGAACAGGATGAAGACAAAGAGCTATGGGGAACCGGACAGATTCATATAATGGGTCGGCAAAACTTGTCAATGGAAAAGCCGGAACTGGCTAACTTCCTTTCAAATATGGAACTCACCGATTCTGAACTGGCCGATCTGATGGTAGTTATTAATGAATCTGATGAGGACAATGAAGTTGTTGCCAGGCAGTGGATGCAGGAAAATGAAGACGTAATTATGGACTGGATACCTGCAGATTCGCAACAAGCAGAAATGTAATTTCGAACTTATATTTTAAAGATGAGGGAAATGCGTTAGCTCGTGTTTCCCTTTTTATATTTATAGGTGGCTATATCCCTGAGATTACCCATTTAATATTGATATCATTAAAAAAGGTGGCAATGGATATCAAGGTATTAGTGTTTTACGTATTACTTTTGGCGGCCTAAAAGTAATAGGGAAAAGATGAGTATCAAGATTGTATGAGTATTGTCTGCCTTTCGTAGGGGGTTCTGAGGCATAATTTATCATCCCCCATTGCCCCCTTCGAAGGGGGACACTTCTCAATAAGGTACATGCGGTGTCAGGTGTCACTTAAGTTCCGGAATAGTACGACGGATGAGGAATTACGGCAATTGATAAGACAAGTTTTAGATAGTTTCAATTGTCTCCAAAAAACTCAGAGAGCGCACTTTTGTAAGTATCGAATGTGGGTAAATCGTTGTGATTGCCATCTTCTATTCTTACCAGAGTTTTTTCTCCGGAAGACGATATCTCATGCAGTTCCTCGGCCATCCTAAAAGGTGTGATTTCGTCCTGATCTCCTCCGATAACTAAAAGAGGTTTGTCGATCCGCTGTACACGTTCAATATTGTTTTGAGTTTTTACCGGTTCAGCAATATCAAAAGTGACGAATGGGCGGAGCAGCCAGGGCACCAGCCGTTTGGTCCAACTGTCAACTTCGGTGATTGGGCTTTCCAAAATGTATCCGGCAACATCTTCACTGTCTGCAATGTATGCGGCCAGAAATGAACCCATTGAGTGACCGTGAACATAAATCGGTCCCGGTTCAACCGGAAGATTGGTTTTGGCGAAGTTGTAGGCCGCTTTCACATCTGTTTTTACACCGTCCACGGTTGGCTCTCCGGTGCTGCGTCCATATCCTCGATAGTCAATCATCAAAAGATGTACGGGTACATCCGCGTATGCATTGATGAGTGGACGCGATTTCATCATCAAAAATCCATTCCCGCCATAATAAATGACGGTCTTGTCGGCACCCTCCTGCTCCAAAAACCAAGCGTCGAGTGTTTCGTCATCCTCTGTATCAATTTTCAGGTTATGAAGGGTGTAGCTGTGAATTGGAAACTGATCGGCCGAAATAGTGATGTGTGGATCAAATGCATCTGATTCAGATATCTCAATGGTGGTACAGCCACCGAGTAGTAGAAATAAAACCGAAGCTAAAATTTTGTTTTTCATATGCAGTAAAACAGAAGTTTGTCAGGCGTCATTCGATTGCGGAGGGCATTTTTGCAAGTTATTGAACATTGGATTCTATAAAGAATCAAGGTCAGTCGTTGATGATGGGCTAATATTTGACGGAACAGGGATAGAATAAATCAGGCCCATAAATTGGCGGGGGCAACTAAATATTAAAAATTTTTAATATTACTTAAATTCAATATATTCCTTAAGCATTAAACCAATTTACATCATTCATGAAAAAGAATAGCTCCAAAGGTTCAGTTGTAATTGTAGAAGATGATATGCTGTTATCATTGGTAGAAGTCAGGATTATAGAAAAACTGGGTTATACGGTAGTTGGTAAAGCTCAAACAGGCGAGCAGGCAATCGAAATGGCAAGCGAGCTTAAACCTGATGTTATCGTGATGGATATGTCTCTGAAAGGTAAAATGAACGGGTTGGATGCAAGTGAAGAAATCCGCCGGTTTTCCGATATGCCGATTATTTTTCTTTCGGGCAGTGCTGAGAGTGATTTGATGAAAAGCGCCAAGAAGTTGGGCAATGCAGACTATCTTGTGAAGCCGATTAAAGCGGATGATATGTTATTGCCGTTGAAGAAAGCCATGAAAAGCAGCGGTAAAAAATCAGGTAAGGTGTTTAGTCAGGCAAGTTAACTCACGGTAATTAATACTTTCCCAACCTGCTTTCCCTTCAATATTTTTTGGATCTCCTCCGGAAGATTCTGGAGCCCTGTCTCTCTATGTAACTTGTCTAAAAATTGAGGTTTCCACTCTTTTGAAAGAAGTTTCCATATTCTCATCCTGTCGGTCATTAAGGCGATTCCGGAGTCAACTCCCATCAAGGAGACGCCCCGAAGAATAAATGGAAGAACATTCGTGTGCAGCTCATGACCGAGTACATTTCCACAGCAGGCAACAACTCCATTGTGTTCCGTTTGCCGAATCACAGCATCGAGCATTTCTCCGCCAACACTATCAAATGCAGCAATCCACCTTCCCGACAAAAGCGGTTTTGCAGGTACATTTGTGATTTCATCACGATGTATGACTTCTGCTGCTCCCAGTGATTTTAAAAAATCGGCTTGGTCCATTTTACCTGTTGCGGCTACTACCTGAAAACCAAGCTGACTAAACAACCCGACTGCGAAAGATCCAACACCTCCGGTTGCTCCGGTAACCAACACTTTTCCATCTGCTGGTCCAATTTGCTGCTTTATGATTTTTTCTACACCAATGGCTGCTGTTAATCCGGAAGTGCCGATCATCATACTTTCTTTAATGCTTAAACCGGAAGGAAGAGGTATAATCCAATCGCCCGGTACGGATATATACTGACCGAAACCGCCGGGGGTATTCATTCCCAGATCGTAACTGGTTACAATAACTTCATCTCCCTTTTTATATCGATCATCACTGCTTTCCTCAATCACGCCCGCGGCATCAATCCCTGGAGTAAACGGGTACTGCTTTGTTACACCCTTGTTTCCTGTAGCGGAAAGTGCATCTTTGTAGTTAAGAGAGGAGTAATAGACCTTAACCAAAACGTCATGATCGGGAAGCTCGGATACAGTTTTCTCTTTTACCGTTTGGACATAGTCATCACCCGATTTTTCCGCAACCAAAGCTTTAAACGTTTTTTTAGAACTTGAATGCATTATCTCAAAAGTTTTTTGAGCCATTTTAACTTGTCGGTATCAAAAGGCGGATATCGGAAATCGGGATCAGGCCAGATAGGTTTTTTAAGAACTGACTGAAGACGGGTAAAGCAGTCAAAACTGTACTTCCCATGGTAGGCGCCCATTCCACTGTGGCCAACTCCGCCAAACGGTAAATTCGGGTTGGTCAAATGGGAAATGGTTTCATTAATGCATCCGCCGCCAAATGGAACCTGTTCGATAATTTCTGATTCTACATCCTGGCTATCCGTAAACAGATAAAGAGCCAGTGGGGAATTCCGTTCAATTAATCTGAATTTTGCTTCATCCAGATTTTCATAGGTGACTATTGGCAGTAACGGGCCAAAAATTTCTTCTTCCATAATAACGGAGTCCCAATCGGCCTGAATCATGGACGGCTCAATAAATCTTGTCTCACGGTTTGTCATTCCGCCGTGAATAACATCACTCTGTTCAAGCAGATTTACGAGTCGGTCAAAATGGTCGTAGTTGATAATCTGCGTATAATTTTCGCCGGTGATATAATCATTGCTGTAAAACTGAGAAAGCACCTGACGGCTCATCTCTACAAACTCATCCTTGACTGACTGATGAATCAGCACATAGTCGGGTGCCACACAAATTTGGCCGGCATTCATCGTTTTACCCCACCAGATTCGTTTGGCAGCAATTTCAATATTGGCATCAGCATGAACAATGGCCGGGCTCTTACCTCCAAGTTCCAGGGTAACCGGCGTCATTTGTTCTGCAGCAGCTTTCATTACTATTCTCCCGACACGAGTGCTTCCGGTGAAAAAAATCTTATCAAACGGTTGTGATAAAAGTTCCTGAGTCTCTTCAACAGCGCCTTCAATAACGGCTAAAACAGAGGGAGTAAAATATTGCTCAACCAGGTCTTTAATCAGTGCCGAAGTTTGAACGGCCAGCTCGGAAGGTTTTAGAATAGCATTATTTCCGGCTGAAAGCGCACCCACCAGTGGCTGAAATGTAAGATGAATCGGATAGTTCCATGCGCCAATAATCAGAACTGTGCCGAATGGCTTTTTATAGACTGTATTTTTGGATGGAAATGTAAATATGGAGTTACCGGCCTGATCGGGCTTCGCCCATTTATCGAGGTGTTTTAGATGGTGATCGATTTCGTGTAGTATGGTAGCAATTTCAGATGTATAGGCTTCAAAATAGGGTTTACCGAAGTCTTCATGGATAGCCGCACATATTTCCCGTTCATTCTCCTGAAGCAATTTTTTAAGGTTGATCAGGGATTCCTTTCGTTTGCTCAGTGAACTGACTTCTTCCCGGCGAAAAGCTTTTTTCTGATGTTCTACCAGCTTCTGAATCGTCATGACCTTTTTGATTTCGGGGTTCTTCCTTCAAATGACTCCATCGACTTATAAACGCCCAGCAGATTTCCGGCTACCCAGTCGAATAGTTTATACGGGAGAATAGCTTTTATCAGTGGCACCAATCTCACCATAAACGGTGCCTGAATGGTTCTTTTCCGTGCAGCAATTCCTTTAAGCATCAGGTCAACAATGTCATCAGTCTCTAAAAGGGGAACCAATATTGGAGCTTTCACACCATCAAACATACCGGTTTTGATGTAGCTGGGAATGACGGCAGTAACGCCTACACCGGTTTCCAGCTTTTCCATCTCAAGCCGAAGGGATTCACTCCAGCCGATTACTGCCCACTTACTGGCCGCATAAACACTCATCCTCGGATTACCGATATAGCCCGAGGCTGACGCAAGATTGACGATTTGACCCGAACCGCGCTCGATCATTTCATTTAAAAAAGCCCGTGTTACCCACATGCTTCCGGTTGTGTTAATCTGAATCGACTTTTCAATTTCAGAAAATGAGTGCTCATGAAACATTTTACCAACTACAATGCCGGCGCAGTTAATAATAATATCGGGGACAAGATTTTCCTTGATGAAATGATCTGCCTCGAGCTGAATCAGGTCCTTGTCTGTTATATCAATTCCGGTAACGTGAACTTCAGCCCGGTCTTTAATTTCATTTTTTAGTTGTTGAAGTTCATCCGGATTCCGATCCCAAAGAATGAGCTTCACATCGGCAATATCAGCTACTTTTTCGGCAAATCGTTTACCTATACCGCTAGCCGCTCCGGTGATAAGAATAGTTTTATGTTCGTAGTAATTTGTCATATCAATTAAATCATACGAAAAAAGGGAGCAGTACAAAAATCAATTCAGAGAATTGTTAAATCACTGTTTAAAATCCTACATTTGATGATGGAGTAAGGCTCCAAATAGGTTGTTGTTTTATGACAGATCATTTTATCAAAATTCAATTGACGACCAAAATATTCTCCCCTTGAGGGGAGTGTCCGCGTTAGCGGACGAGGGGTGTTCATCCCCCTAAATCCCCCTTCAAAGGGGGAAATCTATTATCGTTACAAAAAGATATTCAAGCACTATCCCAACTAAACTATATAACATCATGAACAGAATTCTACTTTTATTATCCCCACTACTTTTATTCCTGGCCGTTTCTTGTGGTCAGCCGCCTGTTGAGCAAGCAGCTGAATCCATCACGGCTGAATCCCTAATGAGTCATATTGAAATAATTTCATCTGACGAATTTGAAGGCCGTGCCCCTGCAACTCCAGGTGAAGACCTGACGGTGGATTATCTGGTTGAAACCATGGAGCAGATAGGTGTTGAACCTGGAATGGACGACGGCTCATATATTCAGCAAATTCCGCTTTTGGGCCAGCAGGTTGATGGCTCATCAGCTTCAATGAACGTCAGGGAAGATGGACAAGTAGCCGATCAACTGGAGTACAGAATGGATTTTATGGCGTGGCCGAGTAACGAGGCGGAAAGTGTTCAGCTTAGAAATGCGGAGTTACTCTATGTAGGTTACGGCATTCAGGCTCCGGAATTTGACTGGGACGACTATAAGGATGCGGATGTAGAAGGAAAAGTGTTGGTCTTTAAAAACAGTGACCCCTCAAACGATCCTGAAATTTTTGAGGGAGATTCCCGCCTCTACTACGGACGATGGAGTTATAAGTTTGAAAAAGCAGAAGAGTTGGGCGCTTTGGGGGCAATCATTATTCACACCACACCGACAGCCGGTTACGGTTGGTCTGTTATCGAAAACAGTTGGGGACGTGAGCGTTTTTCTCTAAAGGGTGATGACGATAGTGGTACAAAACCGGAGTTTAACGGATGGCTGACCGAGGAGCATAGCGAGAATCTTTTTGAGCTTGCCGGGATGAACCTGGAAGAGATGCTGGAAGCGGCAGAAAACCGTGATTTTGAACCCGTGCCACTGGATGGTGTATCGCTTGATCTGACATTGAATGCTAGCTACAGAGATATGTCGTCCAATAATGTATTGGGGCAGATCAGGGGAAATGATGCAGATTTAATGGATGAGTACGTGGTGTTTACTGCGCACTACGATCATCTTGGAATTACAACTCCCGTTGACGGCGACTCTATCAACAACGGGGCTCTGGACAACGCGGCCGGTGTAAGTGCGGTGCTGGAAATGGCAAATGCGTATAAACAACTAGAGCCGGAGATGAGAAGAAGTGCACTGTTTCTTTTTGTAGGAGCTGAAGAGATGGGGCTTTTGGGATCACTCTATTGGTCGCAAAATCCAACCATTCATCCCGGGAAAATTTCCGCCAACATCAACATGGACGGGATGCAGGTATATGGTGAAACGGAAGATGTAGTGTTAGTAGGTTACGACAGAAATACAATCACGGATGTTATTCAGCAATTTGCGGATCAAGAAGGGCGTGTGGTGAAACCGGATCCGAACCCCGGGCAAGGATACTTCTATAGATCAGACCACTTCTCTCTGGCACGTGTAGGTATTCCGGCTATTTTCCCGAATCCCGGTCGTGACTATGTGAACAAACCGGAAGATTTTATCGAAACAGTGGATAGCCTCAGCGCGGTAAATTACCATTCCGTTGGCGATGAGATTAACGAACATTGGGATCTGACAGGAATGGA
>Ga0102928_1001247_pt1 | contig 16198 bp, 15 predicted proteins | sample SalPonR1_B_D1_MG_FD_78504 | JGI IMG/M metagenome (GOLD analysis project Ga0102928, IMG submission 78504) | Salt pond soil microbial communities from South San Francisco under conditions of wetland restoration - Salt Pond MetaG R1_B_D1_MG | ecosystem: Environmental > Aquatic > Marine > Intertidal...
ATTATTCATACTATCCTAAATTTGAGTTCGTCAATTGAAATTAAGAAGCAAATGCACAAAAACAAAAAAACAATCCATATGGAAAGATAACTGCTAAAGTTAAATTCGGTATAATTATTGGTAATTTTAAATTAAAAACAATCTTGATTTACAGGACTTTTTTTGTAGTAGTATTGAGCTTAAATTGTATTGATGGCTTTTCTCAAACCTTAAAAGCAAAGCTTTTAGATTTTCAAAAGCAACCGATTGAAGGTGTAAAAGTATTTTACGATAAATCGACAATCTTCACTTACACCAACGACAATGGCATTTTTGAAATACCTGTAGTTTCTGTCGTTCCGGACCCTAGCCTTGTATTCTTTCACCCAAATTTCAAAATCTTTGAAGTGTCAGTCACAGATACTTTGAGATCAGTTTATTACCTTAAACAAAAAGAAGAAAAGGCAGAAACCCCAAATACGTCTTCAACTAACTTTCCGGCAGAAGAGATGTATCAGGTGTTTAGGGAAAATTTCTTAGGCCGCACCAGGAATTCTAAAAAGACAGCGATTCTCAACAATGAAGTTCTTCAATTGGGCTTTGATACCATCAATTATACCTTCTCGGCAAAAGCTTTAAAACCTATACAAATTCAAAATAATGCTTTAGGCTATCGCATTGAGTATTACCTCCAGGATTTCAAACTAGTATACGCAGCGAACACTCTTGACAATGCTTTATTAGACTTTAAATTCTATGACGGCTATAGTTTGTTCAAAGATATCGATCACACCAAAACCAAACCGAGAGAAAAGGCTTACGAAGGAACTGTAAATCACTTTTTTAAAAACATCATTCAAGGAGACTTTAGAAAAATAAAATCTAAAGTGTTTACCGATAAAAAGAGAATAAGATTAAAAAAACTATTTAATATCCGGGAAATTAAGGATGGCATCTATAAACTTCAACTTAAAAGAGAAATGCTGAATTACCAGGATGATGGAGATTTTAAATTCTACATTCAACCACATCATACCAAGCCTGGGAGTAGGACATACCATTTTAGTGGAAGCGGATACACCTATTACAGAAATAAGAGCAGTACACTGGCATTATATAGGCCATATATTCTTGTCGATAAATATGGCAATGCCCTAGACCACGAATATTTTGGCATATCCGGAGAAATCTTAGAAATAGATCTGGCCGATTTGCTTCCTATTGAATATCATTTAATTGACTGAGGCAATTTAAAAATAGCAACTTTTTTTAATGATATGGTATATTTTTTGGTATTAATAAAATATGCTAAAAAAGATTATTGTTTTACTAGGTTTTTTCACTGGTTTTATTGGTTTTTCTCAAACCTTAAAAGCAAAACTTCTGGATTTTAAAAAGCAACCGATAGAAGGCGTTAAAGTATTTTACGATAAATCGACAGTATTTACTCATACCTATAATAAAGGCGTATTTGAGATACCCATAATTACTGTCATTCCGAATCCTAAACTGATATTCTACCACCCAAATTATGAAATCTTTGAAGTTTCTGATACAGATAATTTAAGGTCTGAATACTACCTCAGGCAAAAAACAGATGAGATTAAAATATCTGGTCTGGATTCAAGCCTATTTTCAGCAGACGAAATGTATAAGGCATTCAGAGAAAATCTTTTAGGCAAATCCTTAAATGCAAAAAATAAAAAATTGAATGCTGCTGAGACAAACATACTCAATAGAGAAATTCTCCAATTCAGCTTCGATACCATCAACCATAAATTAACAGCAAACGCTTCCCAGGCTTTACAAATTGAAAATGATGCCCTAGGGTATCATATCGAGTATTACCTTAAAGATTTTGAAATAGAATACTCGGCAGACACTTTACATGATATTTTTAAAGATTATAAATTCATCAATGGCTACAGTTTATTTAAAGATATTGATGGTACTAAAACCAAAGAAAGGGAAGAGGCATACGAAAGAACATTAAATTATTTCTTCAAACAGATTGTAAATGAAAATTATCGTAAGGTAAAATCTAAAATATTTACAGATGAGAAGAAAATCAGACTGAAAAAACTATTTAATGTTCGGGAAATCAAAAATGGTATCTATAAACTCAGTCTTAAGGACAAAATGTATGATTACGGAGATGATGGCGATTTTATATTTTACATTCAACCGCATTATAAGGCAGAAGGCAGCAGGATGTATTATATGAGTAATAACATTCAGTACCATGTAAATAAAAACAATCGGGTCATTTTGTATAAATCAGACCTTCTTGTGGATAAATACGGGAATGTGTTAAACGAGGAATATATTGATGTATCAGGTGAAATCACAGACATCAATCTGGCTGATATGCTTCCTATTGATTATAATTAAATAGAAAGAAAATGAAGTACATCGTAATTTTATTAGTGATCATCTTTTTTAAGAATTCTTATGCGCAGACCTTAACGGCTAAAGTTGTAGATGAAGACGGCGAACCTGTAATAGGAGCAAATGTTTATTTTGACAATACAACTCTAGGCGTAATAACTGATCTAGAGGGTAAGTTTAGTATCAACAAACCTCAGAAATACGGTAATCTCACACTTGTCATTTCTTATTTAGGATACCAAACTTTAATTGAAAAAGATCTCGATAGTCTAAAAAGTGTGTACACCCTAAAGTCCAAAACGGATAATCTGGAAACCGTACAGCTTTACACACAACACTTTTCCAGAAAAAGAATGGAGAAAGCTTTTAAGGCTCATTTTTTAGGGCTAGGCAGAGAAGCCCGAAAAAGCAAAATTCTTAATATTGACGACATTATACTATACTACAATAAAGCAGATAATACATTTCATGCAGAAATTTACGAGCCAATTATTGTAAAGAATGACTACTTAGGCTATAAGATATCATTTGACCTTGAAGATTTTACCGTCAAATTCAGAAGATTTACTTTGAACTACTCAGATTTTGAGGAATCATACTATTTTGGATACAGCTATTATGAAGACATGAACCCTAATAAAATAGATTCTAGAATAAAGACATTTCTTGGTTCAAAAGAACATTTTTTTAAGATGTTAATCAATGATCAAATGCACAGGTCTGAGTTTAAAGTTCTGTACATACACAACTTTAAAGAAGCAAATGAAATATTCGATGTTGATAAAATATCTTCAAATGCCTATGAAATTTGTGTAAAAGACGAAATAGTTAAACATTTAGAAGAATATGGAATAGTCTTGCAGGTGACCATCATTCATAAAAACGAAAATTCAACCATTAGATTTTTAGAACCATGCTTCATTGTAGACAATTTAGGCAATGAGATGCAATTAAAAACACTGTATCTTTTCGGCGATTTTGCAAATTATAAAGTTGCTAAATCTCTGCCTCAGGACTTTATTGTGGATTATAAAGAACATTTACACTACACCATCTATACGAAAAAATCAACAGCAGTAAATCGATATAAATGAACCTCCTTGATATGAATTGAATTTTAATGACCAATTAATAAAGCAAATGAATAGAATATGTAATTTTTTGATTCTCTCTATAATTATTTACTCAAATAGTTATTCTCAGTCTATAGCTGCAAAAATCGTAGATGTTGAAGGCCAACCGATACAAGGTGTTAAAGTTTTTTATGATAATTCCTCTATTATAACTTATACAAACGATAAAGGGATTTTTGAAATTCAAGCTTTGCCAGAGCTATACGACCCTCTACTCATTTTTTATCATCCACAATATGAGCTTTTTTTAGAACCCGATCCTAATAATATATCAAATTCTTCAAGTTATCGCCTCAAGAAACGCTCTGCGGATTTATCGGATAGCTCTCAACGTTCATCCGTTTATTCAAGTGATAAACCATTTAATGAATTTAGGAAATATTTTATAGGTAAGGGAATAAATGCCGAAAGCACAAGAATTCTCAATCATGAACAAATTATTTTAGAGTATAATGAATCTGAAAACATAATAAGCGCAAAAGCCAATAAACCTTTACAGATAGTGAATGATGCTCTGGGCTATGAAATTGAGTTCTTTCTTGAACAATTTGAAGTCAGGTATTTTTCAAGAGCATACAAAGAAAAATATCTAGACCTTGCCTTCTTTTCTGGCTATTCTAGTTTTAAAGAATTAGATAGCACAAAAACAATAGAAAGGCATAACGCATTACAAACCAACTTCAATTATTTTTTCAAACAAATTATAAAAGAAAATTTTGATGATATCCTGGCCGAAGTAAAAATTAATGGAGAAAAAACGAAGCCAAAGAAAATCTTCAGAAGAAAAAATACTAGCGATGGTTTATACAAATTAGAATTTGATGAACCTATTGTGAGCGGTGCTCAAGATAAGTTTTCATATGTTCTGGAGCTAACTTTTGAAGATCAAAAGGTTAAACTACAAGTTTATAATAATTTTTTATTAGTCAATAATGAGGGACATATTATGAGTGAGGACCATTTAGATATTACGAAAACCGACAGAGCTTTATCAAACAGAATACCTATAGATTACAAAGATTTTTAATATAAACTTTATGAAATACATCCTACTCTTATTGGCAATTACAGTATCTCAGCAATCTTATGCCCAAATGTTAAAAGCAAAGGTCGTTGATGAAAATAACCAACCTCTAGTTGGCGCTACGGTCTATTTTGACGGCACAACCCGAGGTGTAATTACAAATGTAGAGGGTGTTTTTGAGATTGTTCCTCCGGAAAATGTGTCGAAACCTACTTTGGTCATCACCTACTTAGGCTATGATGCTATTTTCATTACAAACATTGAGGATTTAAAAGAAGTCTATCAACTCCAGCCCATGGCCGAAAGTCTGGATACGGTAAACATCTACAAGTCTGCGTTTAGTCGAGAAGAAATGATGGAAGTTTTCAAAACCTATTTTCTGGGAGACGGTAGACCGGCAAAAAAATGCGAAATATTAAATCCTGATGATGTTATTCTATATTACGTGGTGAAGGAAAATACACTTTATGCCAAATCGTTAAATCCTATCATCGTCCAAAATGATTATCTGGGTTACAAGGTAAAGTTTGACTTACAAACGTTTAAAGTCAAATATTCGACAGAAAGCCTGAACGATGACGATTTAACTGAATCCTTTTATTTCGGTTATTCTTTTTTTGAAGACACAAACCCAAAGAAAAGTAGAGTTCGAAATAAGATCTACTTTCGTTCTATAAACTATTTCTTTAAATCTTTGGTGGAAGATAAGCTTGACCTGACCAATTTTTACGTCGGCTACGACGGTGATCTTAAGAATCCTGAAACTGTATTTGAAGTAGAACCCTTATCAAAAAACCTGTATGAATTGTCTTTAGAGCGCAGAGCTTATGAGAATGAAATGATCGATGGAGAATTTGCGCCAACCAAAATTGTACTGGCGTATAGATATGATATCAGTAACATTCTGTTTCTAAAGCCCAAAATCAGGATAAATAGTTTTGGAAATAATCTGGATGTCGATAATATAAGGCTAATCGGTGAACTGGCAGAGCACAGGTTAGCTAAGATGTTACCAAATAATTTTTTACCTCAATAAAGGATTAAAAATGAAGAATATACTTTTAATCATATCATTACTCACATTCCATTCTTCATTAAATCAGACACTTAAAGCAAAAGTGGTTGATCACAAAGGAAACCCTATTGAAGGGGCGAAGGTGTTTTTTAATCAAACGACAGTATCATCTTCAACAAATAAATCAGGTGTTTTTGAGATTTCTAAACCGGCTGCAGTCGGTAATGCTTATCTCATCATTTATCATCCGCTCTATGAATCCCTGATAGAGTCAGAAACTAATGATTTATTACCGACATATACGCTAAACCAAAAAGCAGATAATTTGAAGATTATCAACTATAATTCTTCTCCCTTTTCTAAAGAGGAGATGTGTTCTGTGTTTAAAAGGACACTACTTGGGACGACTAGAAACGCAGGCGACTCTAAAATTGTAAACCAGGAAGATATTTCTTTGAAGTTTGATGAATCTAACAATACGCTCGTCGCAAAGGCTGCTCAACCTCTTTACATTATCAATAATGCGCTGGGATACCATATAGAATATCACCTTGAAGAGTTTGAAATTCAATTTTCTACCCAAAGTCTGGAAGATGAAAACATAGATTTCATATATAATTCAGGGTATTCCTATTTTAAGGACGTAGACCCCTCAAAAACCAAAAACAGAGATAAGATTTTGCAATCTTCTTTCAGGTATTTCTTTAAATCACTAATTGAAGAAAATTACAAAGCACTGGACTATAAAATTGTTGTTGACGCTAAGAAAATTAAGCCAAAGGAATTGTTCAGGGTTAAAAAAGAAAACGACAATTCTTATAGGATTACCTTTAACAGCCGTATTATAGAGAATCAGGACAATGAATATTTTTTAGCAGAAATTGAATTTTACCAAAAAAATGAAGCGAAAATCCTGGAACTTTTTAAGCCATTTTTACTGGTAGATCAATTTGGAAATATTAAAAACTCCGGCGATTTTAAGACCACAGATAACGTATCCAATAAAAGACTGGCAGATCTATTACCAATTAACTACAACTAACTTAAAAACGACAGCATCATGAAATATCTTATCTTATTGAGTTTACTCATCACAAGTTATATATCGACCTCACAAACCCTTAAAGCCAGAGTAGTTGATGAAAAAAATGAGCCGCTGATGGGGGCGGAAGTATATTTTGATCAGACTTCACGAGGTGTCCTCACTGACATAGGTGGCAATTTCAGTATTAAAGTCCCATCTAACCTTTCAGACCCGACTTTGGTGATAAGATATTTAGGCTACACATCTCTGCAAATCAAAGATATCTATAGAATAAAACCCAATTATCAATTAAAGCCCAAACCGGAAGAACTGGATAAAGTGAGTATTTACACTAATCTTTTTAGACGTAAGCAAATGGAAAAGGTCTTTATAAAGTATTTTCTAGGTGAAGGAAAAGCGGCCAATCAAACTAAAATCCTGAATCTGGATGATGTTGTTTTATATTACGTTAGCGACGAAAACACGCTGTACGCAGAATCTTTTAAACCCATAGAAGTTGAAAATAAGTATTTGGGCTACAATATAAAATTCGACTTGACAAATTTTGAAGTCAAGTACCGAACGACATCACTTAGCGACAGATTTCTTAAGGAAACATACTACGAAGGCACAACGTATTTTGAAGATAAGAATCCCAATAAAACCGATCATCGAAAAATGGTATATGAAAGTTCGCTGACCCATTTCTTTAGAAGACTAGTTGACAGCACTTTATATGATACCCGTTTTGAAATATCACAAAGAGGATACATCAAAAAACCATACGATGTTTTCAAGGTGGATGTTCCACTAGACCCGGATGTTAACTTCCGTAGAATCAGTATAAAACCTGAATATATAAAATTGGTAAACGGTAAGTTTACGAATACGAAATTTGAATTGAGGTACATTAACCAGCGCACCACCTTAATGTTTAAAAAACCATCCATTAAAGTAGATCGACGAGGAAACCTTATTGATAACAGACTTAGTATTAAGCGGTGCCCTGGCCAATGACAGGGTAGCTAAACTACTTCCTGTTAATTATCAACCACGACATTAGCTTTAGATTTTGAAGAGTAAGTAAAGAGAATGTAGTTTTGATGTGTAGTTAAAATTCATCAAAAATAATCAATTAAAGAAAACAAAATTATATCCTATGCTTTATAAACAAAACACTTTTCATCTTGTCTTAGGGCTTCTCTTTATTATATGTTCGCTTAACTCATCGTTTGCTCAACAATTATCGGCAAGAGTAGTTAATGAAAAAAGTGAGCCCCTTACGGGAGCAACTGTTTATTTTGATGGAACAACCACCGGTGTCATCACCAATCTGGACGGTGTTTTCAATATTGACATACCGGAAAACTCTTCATCGCCGGTCTTGGTTATTACATACTTAGGATATGAATCTATTACTGAAAGTGATCTCAACAATCTAAAGGACGTATATCGTCTTAAACCAAAACCTGTAGATCTCGATGAAGTCAATATCTATCAATCGCCCTTTAGCCGAAGCGCCATGTTAGAAGTCTTCAAAACCTACTTTTTAGGATCAGGTAAAGGCGCTAAGCGATGTAAAATACTCAATATTGATGACGTCATATTATACTATACAGACTTAAATACACTTAAAGCTAAGTCATCTTTTCCTGTAGTCATTCAAAATAATTACCTGGGGTATAGAGTAATATTCGATTTAAGAATTTTTGAAGTTAAATATTCAACTCAAAGCTTAGATGATAGATTTTTATTAGAATCATTTTATGCCGGTACCTCTTTGTTTGAAGACATCAGTCCTTTAAAGAATAGATTAAGAACACAAATCTACAACACCTCCTTAAATAAATTTTTCAAATCTTTGGTCGAAGATAATTTGAAAGAAACTGATTTTATTTTGGCTTACAAAGGCAATGAGTTAGAGCATCAAGAGGTGTTTGAAATACAACCTGTCGCAGGAGATTTATATCAAATATCTTTAAAACCTGAAGTTTATGAAACTGAAAACGGAGAATTTATTCCTACAAAAATCATATTGAAACACTTTTTCGATATCAGCAATATCTTATTTTTAGAACCTCATATAAGAGTAGATCAATATGGAAACAACCGGGATATAAAAAATATTAGATTAATTGGTGAACTTTCAAGCCGCAGAATCGCCAATATGCTACCTACCAATTTTTCTGTAGAGAATTAAATTTAATGACTTGATGACTGAGCAGACCGAGCTCTCCCCTTGAGGGGAGATACAGAGACGTGTAGAAAAGCTATTTATAAAAACATATGAGATTTAAAGCAGTTATAAAAAATTTCAGTGCCTAGCATGAAGACTTCTCTTAAAACCCTGTAAATTTGCAGTTTTATAAATACTAATGTTAAACAAACAAAACCGATATTTCATTACAGGTATTGGCACCGATGTAGGAAAGACCGTCATCTCAGCCATAGTTGTAAAAGCCCTCAAAGCCGATTACTGGAAACCCGTGCAAGCCGGCGATCTAGACTATTCGGACACTCACAAGGTAAAAGCCATGGTAAATGACGATAAGTTAGTCTTCCATGATAATGCCTATGCCTTAAAAACACCGATGAGCCCACATGCGGCTGCCGAAATTGATGGCTTGGAAATAGATTTGAATAACATCCAGACTCCTAAATCTGACAATCCTCTGGTTATCGAAGGCGCTGGTGGACTTTTGGTTCCACTGAATGACAAAGACGTTATAGCAAATTTGATACACACAGATGATAAAATCATTTTAGTCTCAAGGCATTATCTGGGCAGCATCAATCATACCTTGTTGAGCCTGGAATATTTAAAACAACGAGGCTTTACAAACATCGGTATCATTTTTAGTGGTAATGAACACCCAACGACCGAGTCTATAATTTTGTCTAAGACCACAGCCAAATGCATTGGAAGAGTGAACGAAGAAAATGAATTTACACCTGAGGTCATTGATAAATACGCACTTAAATTTAGAGAAAACCTCATTAATCTGTAATCATGGTTGGAGACAAAGAGTTAAAATCCCGCTGGGAAACCCTGGTCAAAAAATTATCAGATCAATTTGCAGATGGAGACCAGTTAGACCTCGATGCTATTATTTATTTAATAGGTGTTCAGGAAAAATCTGATGTTCATGCCCGCTACAAAAAAGACGACAAGATCAACCTGATGCATATTGCCATTTGTCGGCTGCTAGAACCTTATGGGTATTACGAATTCGAGTATGTCGATGACGAAGGCTGGCCGCATTATAAAGTCTTAAAACAATTGCCATCGCTTAAAGCCGGAGAGCAAAGTGTGCTAATGAAAGAAGCTATTGTTCATTATTTTATAGAAAAAGCCTATATCGAATAAAGTTGAAAATTATAATTGTAAATTTGCAAACTTGAAAAACGTATCACGATGATAGAAGAGGTAAAATCTCATATTAAAAGCGTTCAAGACTTTACGGCCAAATCTCTTGATGAAGTTGAGGACTTTAGGATAAAATACTTAGGAAAAAAAGGCGTATTAAACCATTATTTTGCGCAGTTCAAGGCCATACCAAATGCAGAAAAGAAAATCTACGGTAAAGCTATAAATGAGCTCAAGCAGACTGCTGTTCAAAAGGTTGAAACGCTTAAAACAGACTTGACAAAAAACATACAAGATAAAGGCATTTACGGTGATTTATTCCGCCCAGCAGAACCTATAGAAATTGGGTCTAGACATCCTATCTCTATTGTTAAAAATCAAATCATTGAAGTCTTTTCCAATATTGGTTTTAATGTGTCCGAAGGGCCTGAAGTTGAAGACGATTGGCACAATTTTACAGCACTTAATTTACCTGAATATCATCCGGCCAGAGATATGCAGGATACCTTCTTCGTTCAACAGTCACAAGATACAGAAGCCGAAGATTTACTTTTAAGAACACATACGTCCAGCGTACAGGTGCGCTATATGGAGAATAACGAACCGCCTATTCGTACTATTTCTCCCGGGCGTGTGTTTAGAAATGAAGATATTTCAGCCCGATCCCATTGCATTTTTCACCAGGTAGAAGGATTGTATATCGATAAAGGAGTCTCCTTTAAAGATTTAAAACAAACACTCATTTATTTCACAACTCAGTTGTTTGGCAAGTCAAAAATCAGATTGAGACCATCCTATTTTCCATTTACAGAACCCAGTGCAGAAGTCGATATTTATTGGGGATTAGAAACGGAAACCGATTACCGCATCACCAAAGGCACCGGATGGTTAGAGATTATGGGCTGTGGCATGGTAGACCCTAATGTTTTAAAAAATTGTAACATAGACTCTAATGAATACACCGGGTTTGCCTTCGGTATGGGCATCGAACGCATAGCGATGTTGCTCTACCAAATTGGAGATATTAGGATGTTCTATGAAAATGATTTGAGGTTTTTAAAGCAGTTCAAATCAAGCTTTTAATTCTTTTTGTCCTTTGCTTTTGGCGGGTATTTTTCCAGCGCCTTTTCAACAATGTCGTTGATAAAACCCTGCCTTTCTTTAGGATTACTGGTATCTCGAATCTTAATTTCAACAACAGACTGCCAGAACAGCTCTTTGGTTAGAGCATCAACAAATTCAATCGTAACCGCAATCATATCCCTTGAGGTGTTGATGGGGATACCACTAGAAACACCGCCGCCCATTGCACCGTTTCCGCCACCTATACCGACACCAATATTGTTTTGACTTTCTACCGTATAGATTTCAGCATAAAAATTAATGCTAAAATCCGGGATAGTTTTTTTGGTGATATTTTTCTCTTTCAAATGATGGTCAAGCGCTTTTTTTACACGTTTGATATCCAGATCATTAAATCCATTATCTTTGATGATAAAATAATCATAAGTCTTATATGAAGATATATCTGCCTCTTCATCATAATCCATATATACTCGAGTTGATGAACAAGAAACTAACGAAAGTCCAATCAAAAATACGTATAATTTTTTCATATAATTTGCAAATTAAAATTGAAGATATATAAAATTGATTAATTTTATAATGTACTGATGTTAAATTTGAAATCCCCATGAATATAGTTGGTTTAGATGCCTGCAGGTTTGGCTGGTGTGCTGTAGGTGTAGTTGAAAACAAACAGATTTATGCTTGCTTTAAAAGTTTAACAGCTCTCTTGAAGACCTATCCAAAATTAAATAAAATTTTAATCGATATCCCTATTGGTTTAACTTCAAAATATTTTGAAAGAACCCTTGATGCTAAGGCGAGAACCTATTTAAATAAAAGAAAATCCAGTATTTTTTCACCTCCAAGCCGAGAAGCACTTTATGCTGATAATTACCAACAAGCTTTAGCCATAAATAAAGAAATAGAAGGCAAAGGCCTATCCATTCAGTCATACAATATTGGTACAAAAATCAAAGAGGTAGATGAATGGTTCAACACCAAACCAAAACAACTGCAAGTTTTTGAAGCCCATCCGGAATTGTGTTTTAAATCCCTAAATCAAAATCAGGATTTAGAATTTTCAAAACACGAAAAGGCAGGAATCAAAGAGCGACAGAATTTACTTTTTAGTCTGGATAAAAACTTAAAAGCCATCTACACCAACCTCTTAAAAAACTATAAACGAAACCAGGTAAAACCTGATGATATTCTTGATGCGATGGCGCTTTTTCGCGTCAATTTAGGCAACGAAAACTTAAATTATATTGAAGATGACAATAACATAGATGAAACCGGTAAAATAATTCGCATAGTTTATGGATGAAAACAACACGAACTAAACATTAAGAAATCAAGCAATTGATTTACTATAAACCAACCCATAAATCATAGAAACTCTCTGTCCTCCGTGCCGTTGTGGTGAAATTAGTGGAGTAGAATAAACATTAAGATATTAAAGGAAATTAAGCAGCTGATTCACCATTAAAAGCTGATTAATCTAAATGACTCCGTGTCCTCCGTGCCCCTGTGGTGAAGTTTAAATGAGTAGAATAAACGTTAAGAAATTAAAGAAAATTAAGCAGCTGATCCACCATTAAAAGCTGATAAATCTAAATGACTCCGTGTCCTCTGTGCCCCTGTGTTGAAGTTTAAATGAGTAGAATAAACATTAAGATATTAAAGGAAATTAAACAGCTGATTCACCATTAAAAGCTGATAAATCTAAATGACTCCGTGTCCTCCGTGCCCCAGTGGTGAAGTTTAAATGAGTAGAATAAACGTTAAGAATTTAAGAGAAATTGCATTTAATACTTTATCAGGGTATCATAAATCAACCCAAATATTTAAAATTCTGAATACTGGTTCCAAAATTTTAAAACATTATTTATACCTCTGCCACTTCTCTAGCATTAGATCGTCTTTTGTGGTTTTGCCGGTATGAAGCCATAAGCCGTCTACAAAAGCTCTTTTAAATACCAGTGATCGACCAACATTGCTTTGGTCTTTTGAAAAAAATTCAACATGTTCAACGTAAGTATCGCCCTCACTACTCCAGGTTCCACCACTCGATCCCACAAACTGTCCGGTTTTACTATTCAATGCCAAAACCTGATAGCGATTATTGGTAAGAAGTTTTAAAGTTTTTCTGGGCGCGTAGGTTATGGTTCTCCAATCTTCATTGGCCTTGTCTTTCTTTTTATAAATTCTCCAGCAGAAAGCCATTTGGTAATTGTCAGCTTCGTCAAATTTTTGCCATTTCTGCTGATCGCCTGTGTTCAGATTGGTGACCATCATTTCGCTACCGGATAAAGACACGACATATTCCGTGCTTGTTCCTGAATATAACGGATCATCGGAATCTATCTCAAGATGTTCTTTATAGCTTAGATCATTTAAGGTATATTGACCCCCTTTTGCTCTTATAAATTGTCCGGTAGCCTTATCATATTCTGAATAGGTAAAATAGGAATTGCTGTACAGTTTTATGGCTTCATGCTCTACAGGCTGATCATTAACTTCAACCAATCGCCAAGCACCATTTAGAATTTGAGCATTGGTGTTAAAGCTTAAAAAAATGGCAAATATTAAGGGTAAATAATTTTTCATAATTTATACATTTAGTGCAAATATGAAAAAGTAAGCACTTTCTTTTTGTGGTTTTAAATAATATTTAGTGAAAATGCAGCGAATATTGAGCACAAAGTATGAGTAGATTTCATTTAAACACCAAACGCGAATAGCTAAAAAGACTAAAAGCTAAGGGCTAAAATCTAATAGCTAAAAACTACCCTCTACCCACTACCCTCTAAAAACTAAAAGCTAAGGGCTAAAATCTAATAGCTAAAAACTACCCACTAATGACTAAAAACTAAAAACTACCCTCTACCCACTACCCTCTAAACACTAAAAGCTAACAGCTAATGGCTAATGGCTAATGGCTAAACCAAAAACTCAGTCTCCGCAAAAATCTCCTTAATTTGATTTAAAGTCCTATACAATTCATCCAGGCTCTCTGAAGTCACCAGAGTTTTTCGATAGGGTTTAAAATTCGGAATACCTCTGAAGTAATTCGTATAATGTCTTCGGGTTTCTAAAATTCCCAACTTCTCTCCTTTCCAGTCGACAGACATTTGGAGGTGTCGTTTAGCGACTTCAACACGTTCAGCGATTGTAGGTGCGGGAAGGTGCTCGCCGGTTTTAAAGAAATGCTTCACTTCATTAAAAAACCAAGGGTAACCAATGCTGGCGCGACCGATCATAGCGCCGTCAAGGCCGTATTTATCCCGCATTTCGACAGCACGCTCAGGCGTATTCACATCACCGTTGCCAAAGACCGGAATATGCATCCGGGGATTGTTTTTAACCTCAGCAATGGGTCGCCAATCGGCATCGCCTTTATACATTTGGGCACGAGTTCGACCGTGAATAGAAATAGCCTGGCAACCAACGTCTTGTAATCTTTCTGCAACTTCGACTATCTTAATAGAATCGTGGTCCCAGCCTAAACGGGTTTTGACCGTAATGGGCAGTTTGGTATGCTTTGCCATGGCCTCGGTCAGGGAAACCATGAGATCGATATCTTTAAGAATGCCTGCGCCGGCACCTTTAGACACCACTTTTTTCACCGGGCAACCAAAATTGATGTCGATGATATCAGGATTGGTTTGTTCTACGATCTCAACCGATCGCAACATGGAATCGAGGTTAGCTCCAAAAATCTGAATCCCAACCGGACGTTCTTTTTCGTAAATGTCAAGTTTGATAACACTCTTGGCGGCATCACGAATCAAGCCCTCAGAAGATATAAACTCCGTATACACGACATCAGCACCTTGTTCTTTGCATAAGGCACGAAACGGCGGATCGCTTACGTCTTCCATTGGTGCAAGTAAAAGGGGGAAATCGCCTAAGTCTAAGTTGCCGATTTTAGTCAAGCTTTTATTTTTTTGCAAAAATGCTATAATCTACCCAAACCAGCAAATATTTTAAGTAATGTTGAGCATTTAAGCAAAAAAACGCCTAAATATCAAGAACTTATCAACACTTAAACGTTTGCGTAAAGATTATGGCTGAATGATATTTTGAATTAATGCCATAAATATTTATGTTTGATTGTTATTTCATTATTTACGAAAACATTATAGTTAGAAACCTATTCATATTCATTAAACTATATATTATGGGAACACCATTACACCAAAAATTTTATTTTACAGATAAGAAATCAAGAGAGGATATTTTCAAGTTAACTTATATTTTAGTTGTTTCATTTTTCTTTTTAACCTCATTATCTTTCGCGCAACTAGGCACAGATACATTTGTTATTGCTTCTGATGATGCAAGCATTGCAAATTATCCTGGAGGGACTTGGAGCAATGCCAGCAATGGAGGTAACGGTTTTGGTAATTGGTCTCTTTCAACGACAGGAGGTGGTGCTGCCGGACACTACATAGGAGGAACTGGGCAAGGAACCACTAGTTTTGGTTTATTCGCTGAAGCTTTCAATAATTCTAATGCATTCCGAGATTTAAACCGAGACTTATTAACTGATGAAACTATAAGTGTAGACATTGGCGCTACATCTGTTAATTCAGGAGCTGAGCTATTAATACAATTAGTTAATAATGGTAGTATTGCATTTACGGTAAAATTTGTTGGAGGGCAAACTAATTGGTTGCTTAACGATGGTGGTTCTGATTTTTCCTCTGGTGAAGGTTTTCAAACTAATACATCTATAAACTTCAGCTTTACCTATGAAGGAGGTAATAATTATTCTTGGTCACTAGGCTCAAATAGTGGAAACAACAATACAGCTACTAACAATGTAAATGGAATAGATGAAATTAGATTTATAAACCAAGGTCAAGGATCTGGCAATAATTTTGGTTTCAATAATCTTGAAATCACAAGTAAATACACAATCCCAAGTGGTCAAACCAGTAATGTAACAGCCAACACTACTGCTCCATACCTTGAAGTACAAAGCGGTGGTGCCGTGGTTGTACAAGCTGGTAATGTACTTACAGTAAGCGGAGATATTACCAATGCAGGAACTATTACCTTCGAAAGCGATGCCACGGGTACAGCTCAATTAGATGAATTTACCAGTACATTTTCAGGTTCAGGCGAGGTCACCGTAGAACGCTATATTCCCGCTGAACGAGCATTTAGATTATTAGCCTCTCCAGTTACTACTTCC
>Ga0102928_1001251_pt1 | contig 16179 bp, 16 predicted proteins | sample SalPonR1_B_D1_MG_FD_78504 | JGI IMG/M metagenome (GOLD analysis project Ga0102928, IMG submission 78504) | Salt pond soil microbial communities from South San Francisco under conditions of wetland restoration - Salt Pond MetaG R1_B_D1_MG | ecosystem: Environmental > Aquatic > Marine > Intertidal...
TCGGGCATCAGAATCTGCATGAATCCGCGGCCATTGACTGCCAGGTCCAGCGGCTGCTCCGTGACTTCCAGGTTGCCCTGGGAGAACTGCTTGGCGGTACCGACCACACGCACACCGGTACCCAGCTGCAGCCCCGAGGGTAACTCCGAGTTCTGGGTGTTGAGGCCACCGGGCTGCCGGTCAATCTGGTACAGCAGATCCTGGAATACCGCGCGGTCGCGCTTGAAACCGGTGGTGTTGACGTTGGCCAGGTTGTTGGAAATCGTGGCCATGTTGGTGTCCTGGGCGCTTAGCCCGGTCTTGCTGACCCATAGTGCTGGATGCATGTCTTTATCTCCTTGCTGACGCCGACTCCGGGCGGCCAGATTTTGCCGCTCCGGCTTCCGCGAAGCCGATATTCATTCGCTATATCAGAGGTTCTGCAACAGTCGTGCCGAAGCTTCAGAGTTTTCATTGGCCGTGGTCATCACCTTGACCTGCATTTCGTACTGGCGCGAAAGCTGGAGGTTGGAAATCATCTCTTCCACGGCGTTGACGTTGGAGCTTTCAAGAAAACCCGACGCAATTCTCTGGCTGGCATCGGGCTCCTCCGGGCCATCAATGGCCTGGTCGGCCCTGCGCCTGATGAATCCGTCTTCTCCCTTTTCCAGCGCCTCCCGCGGCGGATTGACCAGCTTCAGACGATCCACCTCAACCAGCTGGTCAGGTGGTCCCCCCACAGGTACCAGCGAGATAGTGCCATCACTGCCAACCTGGACATTATCAAAAGGGGGCAGTGCCACCGGGCCGCCATTGCCCATCACCATTTCGCCGCTGGCCAGTCGTACCAGACCGTTTACATCGATCTGCAGGCTGCCGGAACGGGTAAATACTTCCTCGCCCTGCTGATTCTGAACCGCCAGCCAGCCATCGCCATCAACGGCGACATCCAGTTTACGACCGGTGTCCATCAGGGATCCGGCGGAGAGGTCTGTGCCGGGCCGTTCAGCCATGGCATAGGCGCGGGTAGGATGATGCTCGCCAAACACCGGCATGCTCCGGGCTTGCGCAAAATCACGCTTGAAACCGGTGGTACTCACATTGGCCAGGTTGTTGGCATGGGCGCGCTGGGAGAGCATGTTCTGCTTGGCGCCGGACATTCCGATATAAAGGGCTTTATCCATGGGAAAACTCCTGCCGGATTTTTGACTGTTTCCAGTCTTCTATCCTTATCCATGCAGGAGTTATACCATCTTTTGTATTGCGGGTTATCTCAGGTTGATGATGGTCTGAGTCACGGCGTCAGACGTCTCAATGGTCTTGGCATTAGCCTGGAAGTTGCGCTGGGCAATAATGAGATTGACCAGCTCCGCAGACAGATCCACATTGGACTCTTCCACCGAGCTCGCCTCGATATCGCCCAGAACTCCCGTGCCGGGCGCACCGGTAATCGGCTGACCGGATTCAAACGTTTCCACCCAGGCGGTGTCCCCGATCGGTGACAGACCATTGGCGTTGCTGAACGATGCCAGTGCCACCTGCCCCAGTGAAGTGGACTGGCCGTTGGTGTAGCGCGAGAACAGCACGCCGTCGCTGGAAAAATTCAGGCCCGACAGCCTGCCGGTCGTGAACCCATTCTGCTGCTGATCGGTGACCGCAAATTCGCTGCCGAACTGGGTAGTGCCCGTCAGGTTCAGCACGAACGCAGAGGTTGTCGGTGGTTCCGGAATCGGAGTCGTTACCGGAGCACCGGGTGCCGGCGGGCCATCCGCACCGTTAGGGGTTCCGTCAGCATTTTTGGGGATCCAGTCGTCAACCAGAATTTCGCCGTTCGGGTCGCCATTGATCGACTGGAGGTTGCCGTCCTGATCAAACCGGGCCTGGAAGGGCGTGGTTTCGGTATTGGCAACGAATTCGCCATCAATCTGAAGATAGACCGACCATTCACTGACACCCACCCCATTGCCGGGTGGTGGCTGTTTTACATAGAACTGACTGATTTCATGAGGGTTGCCCAGGCTGTCAAAAATAGTGGTTGTGGTAGCGTGATTGAAGGTCCGCTGATCGTTCGGGTTGAACTGATTGGTGATGACAATGGCCCTGTTGTTCCAGGAATCGGCGATATTGGTGGCGCCACCAGCGGTGGACACAATATTGGTAATTTCCCGGTTCGCCTGGGGCCGTACGGTGCCCAGGGTTGTCTCCGATGGCTGTGACAGCGCATTACTCGCGAAGCCTGCCGTCAGGTTGTTGCCCCGGTTATCAATCAGGCGCAGATTGCCACCGGCGAGGGACGCCGAAATGGTCGGCGCCTGGGCATCGTTTATCGCAGTCACCAGCGATGCGGCATCCGTCACACCTGCGGTATCAACCGGTATATTCACACCAGTGACATCCAGGTCAAAGCTGAAATTGCCGGAAGCAATCGCAGTATTCAGATCAGCTTCGCTGATTCCCTCATACTGGGTTGTTGCGGAAGCTGATAACCCCCTGACGTCATTCAACACATCAACCACGTCAGCCGCCGAGTAATTGGCGGTATTGGCGGGATTGACGGTCGCCGTAGACACGGTCCCGTCGTCGTAGCTGATTTCAAAGGACTCCTGGGGGAAGCCCGTGGCCGGCGCTGCCAGGGTGAAATCTCCCATGTCCGCCACCCGCCGCTCAAGAACCAACTCCCGTGAATCCAGGTTCAGATCCGAGCGCAGGTCGGTAGTACGTCGCGGCGGGAGGTTTCCGGATTCTATCTGCAGGTCACCGCGCAGACCGGACAGATTGCCGTCACCGTCGGCGGTAAAGCCCTGCACCCGCAGACCCTCATTATTGGTAAGGAAACCATCCTTATCAATGCTGAACTGGCCTGCCCGGGTATACCGGACCTCACCACCGTCGTTCAGGGTGAAAAACCCATCGCCGTTGATGGCCAGATCCAGACCACCATCAGTAAAACTGATGTTGCCCTGGCTGAAGGACTGCTTGACGTCCTGGACCCGGACGCCGTCCCCTATCGGCGCACTGCCGGCGCTGAGAAAACCGCTGGCGTAGAGATCGCCAAACTGCGCCTTGCTGCCTTTGAAGCCCACGGTGCTGGCATTTGCAATATTGTTACCGGTAACGTCCAGTTCAACTGATGCTGCCCTTAACCCACTGAGACCCGTGTTGAAAGCCATACTTCACCTCTTTATGTATACCGGTATCAATTAATCTGCTGCACGTCAGAAAGTGCAATCGATCCCATGCCGGCCAGGTTCAGCGTTACACTGCCGCCCTTGCCCAGGGAAACGCTATCAACGTTGGCGCTGACCATGGTTCCGAGTTGCTGCTGGCCATCCGGGTATGCGGCTTCCGCAACTATCCGGTAAGGTCCGGGTGGCAAACTGTTGCCGTTGCCGTCCTGACCATCCCAGCGGAAGCCGGTGACACCGGCCGGCTGGGCGCCCAGATCCAGCTGCCGCACCCGCTCTCCCACCTGATTCTCAATGGACAGTCGCAGCCCGGATGTACTGGCAGGTACCTGGATATTGCCGGATATCTCACCGGACCCCCCCAGGATACCCACCGGGGAAGGCGCAAGAACCGTCCTGCCAACCATGGCCGAGGCCTGCAGCGCCTGGGTCGAGCGGAACTGGCTGACCACATCGTCAACGCTTCCGGAAAGGCTCTGCATCTCCTCAAGCGAACTGAACTGGGCCAGCTGGGAAATGAATTCACCATTGTCCCGCGGCTCAAGCGGGTTCTGGTTCTTGAGCTGGGCAATCATCAGCTCCATGAACTCGTTCTTGCCGAGTTCTTTGTTGTTGCTGGTCTGCTCCTGATCGAGCCGGTATTTACTCAGCACGTCCGAGGCGTTAGCGGGGTTGATAACACTCATAATCAAATCCTCGTCCGATTACTGCTGACCCAGGGTCAGGATGCGCTGCATCATGGATTTTGCGCTGTTCATGATATCCACATTCATCTGGAAACTGCGCGAAGACGACATCATGTCAGCCATTTCCTCCACCACATTGACGTTGGGATAGAACACATAGCCGTCTTCATTGGCGGCCGGATGGTCAGGCTGGAACCGCATCTGCAGCTCGGCATCACTTTCCACGATGCCCTCTACCCGGACGCCGGTGCCGGGCCCCTGATCATTGGCTAAGGCCATTCCCTGCTGTTGCGGATTCAGCATGGATTGCTGAATGGCCGCAAAAACCGGCTTGCGGGCACGGTAGGTCTGGTCAATGCTGGAACTGGCGGTTTCCGCGTTGGCAATGTTGGAGGCGGTGGTGTTCAGCCGCAGTGACTGGGCCGTCATACCGGAACCTGCGATATCGAAAATGTTACCCAGTGACATCTTTGTGCTCCCTATTCAATGAGTCGCGGCCTGTTTACTGACCGGAAATAGCCTTTTTAAGACCGGTGACCTTGCCGTTCAGGAACTGAAAGCTGACCTGGTATTCCATGGCGTTACGCATGAAACGGCTCTGCTCCTGCTGGGCATCAACGGTGTTACCGTCCACCGAGGGCTGGTGCGGCACCCGATAAAGCAATTCGCTGTCCGCGGCCATGGCGCCGGTATCCAGGTGACGATCATGGGTTTTCTCCATGGCCAGGCCATCCAGGTTCTGCTGCGCCTGCTGCATCATCGCGCCGAAATCAATGTCTCTGGCCTTGTAGTTTGGCGTATCAGCGTTGGCGAGATTGTTGGCCAGCACTTCTGCCCGCTTTATCCGGGCTTCCAGTGCGGGCTGGTGAATCCCCAGAGCGCCATCGAGGGAAATAGGCATAATTCCTCCAGATCCTGAACGTACCGACCCATTAGTGATTGCCGGTTACCTGTCTTGAACAGCTTTAAACAGGCTGAAGCAAGCACAGTGCCAGTTTGCTCGGGTTGGTTAAAAAACTGGTGCGGGCGGGCGCAGAGCCCTGACTGGTGGGATAATGCGTGATTAAAGCGGATGGTTAGCGCAGGTAAATGCGGCAGCAGGCGGCAAAAGCTTTCCCTATTACCAGGGCGGGAGTCTGGCCCGTGGCCGGGCCGGACCTCAGAACGGCCACTGGCTGACAAAAGATGACGGTTCCGGGCGCGGCACCCGGGGTTTTTCACTGACCACGGTACCGGTATAAAGGAAACCGGTAATCAGCTCATGGCTGGCCAGCCCCAGCCCCTCAATCACAGCAGGATGGCTTGCCATGGGGCCGCTGCGCCACATGGCGCCAAAACCGGCAGACTGCAGCGCCAGAATCAGGTATCCCATGCCCACGGCGGCCGACATGGTCTGCTCCTGTTCCGGCACTTTCGGGTGGGGCTGATGACAGGCAATGCCCACAATGATCATGGGCGCCCGCAGCGGTGCCCCCAGCAGTTTGTCCCGCGCCTTTGCGGTCGCTTCGGCCCCCAGGGTTGAAGCAAAAAGCTCACCCAGCTTTGCCAGCCCGTCGCCGCTGACCACCAGATAGCGCCAGGGTCTGAGCAGCGCATGGTCAGGTGCTCTGGCAGCGCAGGCAAAAGCCTTGTCGAGCGTGTGCTGATCCGGAGCCGGGCTCTGCAGCCTCGGCTCAGAGGAGCGCTCAAGAAGCGCCTCGATAACTGGTGTCATAACAATTCTCTGCTGGTCTCTGGTGAATGGTAACCATGGGGCCTTGCTGTCAGGCTCCGGACCACCGTCGACGGCGGCGCGGCGGTAACCACACTGCTTACTGCCTGATCAGCCTGGGCCCGAATCCGCCATCCGGCGCGGTGCTTCGCAGCGGATTGATGTCCAGCCCGCCCCTGCGGGTGTAGCGCGCGCAGACCGTGAGATGTTCAGGCTGGCACCTGGCCATCAGATCGGTAAAAATCGTTTCCACGCAGTGCTCATGAAAATCCCGGGTCTGGCGGAAGCCCACTATATACCGCAGCAAGGCAGCCCTGTCGATGGCGGGCCCGGTGTAGCTCACCAGCAGGGTTGCCCAGTCAGGCTGACCGGTCACCGGACAGTTGCTTTTCAGCAGATGGGAACACAAGCGCTCGGTGACCGGTCCCGGCGAAGCAATCGCCAGAGCGTCCGGCTGATATTCATAGGTCACGCCTTCCAGGGGCTCATCATCAATCAGCACAAAACCTTCCGGCCGGCCCGCAAGCCGCACGTCCTCGTCAACACTGTGCAACTCTACTGCAACCACAGCGCCACTGACACTGGACAGATCCCGGGCAATCACCTCACCAACCCGTTCAGCCGATGAAAACATCACCTGGTTAAGGGAATTGAGGTACAGCTTCATGGATTTCGATTCAACGATGGCCGGCGACGCCGCGGGTACGAGAATTTCCGCCCAGGCCACGGCCGGAACCCCGTCAGGCCTTAGCCAGGAAATCTCCCAGCCCTGCCACAGGTCTTCCCCGAACCAGGGCCAGCGGCCATCATCAAGACCGATTCGCCGGCGGTTGTGGTCCCGGGGGACCGGAAACAGCAGAGCCGGGTCGTAGCTGTCCGGGTATTCACTGGACCTGCCCAGCGGTCCATCGATCAAAGCCATAGTCAGTGTCCGTCAGCTGCGAATACCTTTGCCACGTTCGAGCATGTGCAGCGCGACCGCAGACAGGATGGTAATAAACACGACAATCATCCCCAGGGCAATAAACGGATTGACGTCCGATACCCCCAGAATGCCATAGCGGAATCCGTTTACCATATACAGGATCGGATTGATCATCGACACCCCCTGCCAGAACGCCGGCAGCAGATCGATGGAATAGAATACGCCTCCCAGGTAGGTCAGCGGCGTCAGCACGAAGGTGGGGACGATGGAAATATCATCAAACTTGGTCGCCAGCATGGCATTGATAAACCCGCCAACCGCAAACAGTGCCGAGGTCAGAAACACCGTGATCACCACCATTGGCAGATTGTGAATAGACAGCCGGGTGAACGCCAGCGACAGCAGCGTCACGATCAGACCGATGCCCAGACCCCGCGCCATACCACCGGCCACGTAACCGGCCAGGATGATCCAGTTCGGTACCGGCGACACCAGCAACTCTTCGATACTGCGCTGGAATTTCATCGAAAAGAAGGAGGACACCACGTTGGCATAGGAACTGGTAATAACCGCCATCATGATCAGGCCGGGAACGATGAACGCCATATAATTGAAACCGTCCATGTCGCCAATTCGCGAACCGATCAGGTTCCCGAAGATAATAAAGTACAGGGTCATGGTTACCGCGGGCGGCAGCAGTGTCTGGGGCCAGATCCGGGTGAACCGGCGCACCTCCCTGAGCACGATGGTACTGAACGCGGTGATCATTGCGTCAGTTCTCATGCTGCCCCCACCTTTTGCGATTCCGGCTGCCCGGCGGACCCGGGCTGGCGGGCATTTTCTTCTACCATGCGGATAAACAGCTCTTCCAGCCGGTTCGACCTGGTTCGCATGCTCACTACCCGGATGTCCTGCGCCTCCAGCTCGATGAACATCCCGTTCAGGCTGTGGCCTTTCTGGACGTCCACCAGCAGAGCACCCTCGTCATCCAGGCGGCAATCGAAGTTTTTCAGCTGCGGGGTGGATTTCAGTTCGGTGTCGGTATCCAGCACAAAGGTTTCGACGCTCAGTTCCTGGAGCAGATCGCGCTTGCTGGTGTTTTTCAGAATCTGGCCATGGTCGATAATGGCAATGTTGCGGCAAAGTGCCTCTGCCTCTTCGAGGTAGTGGGTGGTCAGGATAATGGTGGTGCCCTGCCGGTTCATCTGCTCGAGGAACGCCCACATGGATCGGCGCAGTTCAATGTCAACACCCGCTGTCGGCTCGTCGAGAATCAGCAACCTGGGTTCGTGCACCAGTGCCCTGGCAATCATCAACCGCCGTTTCATGCCGCCAGACAGCATCCGGGCAGGCGAGTCCCGCTTGTCCCAGAGGCCAAGCTGGCGCAGATACTTTTCCGCCGACACCGCCGCCTTTTTCAGCGGAATGCCGTAATAGCCGGCCTGGGTGGTTACGATGTCAAAAACCTTCTCGAACTGGTTGAAGTTGAACTCCTGGGGTACGACCCCGAGGTTCAGCTTGGCGTCCGAGAGATGGGTATCAATATCGGAGCCGAACACCCGGATCTTGCCGGAGGTTTTGTTCACCAGCGAGCAAACGATCCCGAGGATTGTGGACTTGCCCGCACCATTGGGTCCCAGCAGCGCAAAGAAATCCCCTTGCGCCACATTCAGGTCGATACCCTTCAGGGCCTCAAACCCGTCCCCGTATATTTTTACAAGATTCTCTATCTCGAGTGCGTTGGTCATAGCCGTTCCATTGAAAACCGGATCGAAGAACCCTTAAGTGGCGACCGGACCCGCAGAATTCAAGGTGAGCCACGGATTCCTTCAACGGGCAGTCGGCGTTGACGGGGAATTTTCCGGGAGGAGAACGGCGGGAATCAGAACTTCCCGGGCGCTACGCGATGCGCCTGGTCAGCAATGCAGGGGCTGACTGATCAGCCCCCGATCATGCGGGAGAATGCCCAGCGGCCTTCAGTGCCAGTGATGTCGAAGTGCGCCGGGTACAGGCCATCGGTGCCCACCGGCAGGCATTGTGCAATGGACACTACATCTTCAGCACGCTTGCCATCGTTACATTTAGCAAGATCAATCACTTTTGCGGTTTTCAGGGTCTTTTGGGACCGGTCTGTCATCACCATCACTTTCGGCCACAGGCGTCGCTCGGGGGAATGAGACACCACAACGCCGCGCATGCCGTCGCTCAGTTCAACAAGACTGCCCGTAGGATAGACCCCCACCGCCGAAATGAACTTTTCAACCAGATCTTCCTGAAACTCAATATTGCGCAGTTCATAAAGCAGGCCAATGGCGCGGGAGGGCGTCATCGCTTCCGCCTGCTTTCGCGGGCCCACCAGCGACTCAAAGTATTCCGCAAGCCCGGCAATCTTGCCCAGCAGCGGAATACGATCGCCGTGAAGCCCTTTCGGAAAGCCCGAGCCGTTATGCCGTTCACGATGATTCTGCACAACGCTCATGGCCGCGGGGGACAGTCCGGCGTCCTGCAGGCTCTCAACGCCTCTCTCAACGTAACTGCGGTAAAGCGTGAGCTGGTCGGAGTCCAGACGGCTTTCGTTTTCAAGCAAGGCTTTCGGCAGCATCAGCTTGCCCACCTGGGACAACAGGCAGCCCATGCCCAGCTGATAGAGGGTCCCCTCATGAAGGCCCAGTTCACGGCCACAGATCAACGCCCAGACAGACGTGTTGAGCGCGTACTGATAGGTGTAGTCATCGTGTTCGCGGGTGCGGCAGAGCCACAGCAGAGCATCGGGATTCCGGATCACGCTGGACACCATGCCGCGGGTTACCCTGGAAACATCCCGCAGGTCTGGCAGCCGGTTTTCCTCGACATTCCGGAACACACGGTGAAGTGATGTCTCGGCATCCATCATCAGTTTGCGGGACAGCTTCAGCTCTTTCAGCAGCGGGGACACTCGCGGATACTTGACGGGGTCGCGGATATTCAGCGGCCGCAGCCGGACTTCCTCACGCTTCCGGTCATTCAGCCGGCCGAATGCAGGCCTGTCGGGTTTTGCTCTGGAATCGCCCTGGCGACCTTCAGCAACATCAACCATCACCCACTTGCAGTGGGATGTCAGGGCCCGGACATCATCCTGGGTCCGGATGAAAAAGCCCTGAATGGGGAAAGGAGTCTGGTGCCACGGGCGATCGAGATCGGACACGAACATGCCCAATTCCAGATCGTGTACCCATACCTTTTTCTGCTGGACTCCCATGATGCGCCTCGACTGCTACTGCAATTCCGCCGTGATAGTGCGGGATGGTTACATTCTGAAGGATTCCGGGGATGAGTCCACTACATTTTTGTAGTACCGGGTAACCTGATGAGCACAGACGGTAACCATAACTATCAACAGGCTACAAATTGTAGCGTTGTGACGCTGCGCACACTCAACAGGAATATTGCGGCACGTTACCGGTCAATACACACCGGCTCATCAGGCTCCGGCTGTTATCCGGAAGCGCCCGTCATTCATCTGCGAACTGAAGTCCGAAACCGTCAATGGTCTTGCGCACGATCACCATGTTCAGGATTGGCGCTGGCACCGGAAGACCCTGCACCTGAACCTGGACCTCATCGCCGATTACCGGTTCGAAGGGCTCCGCATCCACCACAATAAACACACCGCCATCGGAGATATCCTTTGTTGAAAATACAAACTCACCCAGGGATTCGTGGGTAATCTTTACCCGTGCACTCATCATAGTGCGACTGTGTATGCGTCGATCGTTATCCTTCATATTCCATGCGCTCACAACTTTTCGCTTAATTTCCAGTGTATTCGAAAGCATAGCAGCATAACAGGAAGAAGTTTGCTCTCCAGCTTGACAGAATACTTAACACAAATGAGAATAGTTCTGGTTCAAATGTAAAGTCGCGCCAAGCGCATCTTCTCCGCCAGACTGGCATCTACCAAACTGACATATAAAAGGTTGCCCCATGAGCCGAATGAAACTCGCAACAGTCCTTACAGCCGCCTCGCTGGCGCTGCCAATGACGGCCAGTGCCGAAGGCGAAGTCAATATCTACTCCTATCGCCAGGCATACCTGCTTGAACCCCTGCTCGAGGCCTTCAAGAAAGAAACCGGCATCGAGACCAATGTCGTGTTCGCCAAGAAAGGCCTGGCGGAGCGCCTGGAGCGGGAAGGCCGCAACAGTCCTGCCGACATCGTGATGACCGTGGACATCTCGCGCCTGAGCGAACTGGTCGAGCGCGATCTGGTACAGAGCGTGGATAACGAGGTTCTGGAACAGAACATACCCGAGAATCTGCGCCACCCGGACGGCAAGTGGTTTGCCCTGACCACTCGCGGGCGTCTGATCTACGCCTCGAAAGAACGGGTGGAACCCGGAGCAATTACAACCTACGAAGAACTGGCCGATGACAAGTGGGACGACCGCATCTGTACCCGCAGTGGCCAGCATCCCTACAACATCGCCCTGTTCTCCTCGATGATTGCCCACCACGGCGAAGAACAGGCCGAACAGTGGCTGGAGGGTCTCAAAGACAACCTGGCGCGGAAACCCCAGGGCGGCGACCGGGACCAGATCAAGGCAATTCACGCCGGCGAGTGCGATCTGGCGATCGGTAACAGCTACTACTACGGCAACATGCTGAACGACGAGAATCAGCGAGAAGCCGCCGAATCTGTGCGGCTGATTTTCCCCAACAACGACGGCCGTGGTACCCACATCAATATCAGCGGTATCGCGCTGACCAAGAGCGCGCCCAATCAAGAGGAAGCGGTGCGCCTGATGGAGTTCCTTTCAACTCCGGAAGCCCAGCGTATTTACGCCGAAGCCAATACCGAGTACCCGGCCAATCCTGAAGTAGAACCGACAGGTATGGTGGCCGAGTGGGGCGAGATCAACCCGGACGACCTCTCCCTGCAGGAAATCGCGGATTACCGTGAACAGGCCGTGCGTATGGTCGACCGCGTGGATTACAACAACCTGTAAAATCCTCCGAACGGCTATTGAAAGCCAATATACAGGCCCGCAAATCATTGCGGGCCTGCGCCTTGCACACTAAAATCCCGTCCGCGTTACTGTTTTTGTCCTGATTCCGATTTTGCTGATAAACCTGTCCTGATAGAAAGGAACATCATGTCCGAGGCGATCACCGATAGCCAGCACCAGGTCAGACCGGCTTTACTGGCAAAGCGGACCTCGAGACGCTGGGTGATCACAGCCTTCATTACCACAGCCATTGTTGTGCTTCCGGTACTGTCAGTGCTTTATCTTGCACTGTTCCCGGAGGACAACGTCTGGCCTCACCTGATCGACACCACTTTGCCGCGATACCTCTCGACCACCCTGTTACTGATGCTCGGGGTATCGGCGATCACGCTGGTGATTGGTCTTTCAACCGCATGGGCCGTCACCATGTGTGAATTCCCGGGGCGGCGCTTCTTTGAGTGGGCCATGCTGCTGCCCTTCGCCGTTCCGGCCTATGTCATTGCCTATGTCTACACCAGCCTTCTTGATTACGCGGGGCCGGTCCAGACCACGATGAGAGACTGGTTTGGCTGGCGCAATGCCGGGGATTACTGGTTCCCCGAAATTCGCACGCTGGAAGGCGCCACCCTGATGATCGGGCTGGTGCTTTACCCCTATGTCTACCTGCTGGCCCGGGCCGCCTTCATGGACCAGTCGCCGTCGCTGTTCGCAGTCAGCCGCAGCCTGGGGCATTCGGCGATCAGTACCTTTTTCCGGGTGGTTCTGCCCATTGCCCGCCCCGCCGTTGCCGTTGGCCTGTCACTGGTGCTGATGGAAACCCTGAACGATTTTGGCACCGTCGATTTCTTCGCCGTCCAGACCCTCACAGCGGGTCTTTTCGATACCTGGATGGGCCTCGGCAGTCTTGGCGGGGCGGCCCAGATTGCCACGGTCATGCTCGCGTTTGTGGTTATTCTTGTGACGCTCGAACGTTATTCCAGGCGCAAGCAACAACAGTTTTCTGCCCGCGACAACCGCGACCCGATCCAGCGTTTCAAACTATCGCCGGGGCGCCAGATTCTCTGCATTGTGGTTTGTGCAACGCCTGTGGTTCTGGGCTTTCTGGTGCCCGCCATGACCCTGGGCCATTACGCCTGGGAGTATTTCGATCAAAGCTGGAACAGCAGCTTCATCCGCAACACCCTCAACAGCCTGTTCCTGTCGGCCACCGCCGCGCTGACCACCCTGTTTATCGGCATTACCCTCGCCTACAGCCGCCGTCTCCATGATACCCATGGCATGCGGGTGATGATGCGACTGTCGAGCCTGGGTTATGCGATGCCCGGGGCGGTGCTGGCCGTGGGTGTGATCATTCCCCTGGCCGGGTTCGATAACTGGCTCGACAGCGTCCTGCGCAGCAGTTTCGGATTCAGCAGCGGATTGCTTCTGAGCGGATCGGCATTTGCTCTGGTATTTGCCTATACCGTGCGGTTTCTGGCGGTATCAGCGGGCAGCGTGGAAAGCGCGTTGCAGAAAATCACACCCAGCATGGACATGGCCTCGCGTTCGCTTGGTCATACCCCCGGCCAGACCCTGGTTCACGTGCACCTGCCGATGCTCCGGGGTACGCTACTGACAGCCGCTCTGGTGGTGTTTGTCGACGTGATGAAGGAATTGCCGGCGACCCTGATCCTGCGGCCTTTCAACTTCGAGACCCTGGCCACCTATGTTTACCAGTTTGCTTCCGATGAGCAGCTGGCCCGCAGCGCCCTGCCGGCACTGGTCATTGTTCTGGCGGGCATAATACCGATTATCCTGATGAGCCGGTCAATCGCCAGGACCCGCTCAATTGGCTAGCTTCGAAGTTATTCCCTGCACCACGAAGCGGCCCTGAAAGACCGCAGCAGGCTCTCCGGCAGGGGTCATCGACGGTTCGCCGCAATAGACTTCAGCAACCAGCGAAAGCCGGGCCTTGCCATGGCGCGCCAGGCTTTTACGGAACTTTTCCGGCACTTCGCCGCCCGGCAGCAGGCACAGCGCGTAGAAATCCGAGGTCACCGGTGCCAGGTGCTCGATCTCGCCCACCTGGATGACCACATTGCCCTCAAGGCCCAGATCCGCCAGCACCAGTTCCACCAACCCCCATGCAGACACCACTGCGACCGAGTAGACGCTGCCACCGAATCCGGTGCCCTGATGATTGTGATTGGGCTGAAGCGGTGCACTGACCAGCAGGCCATGGCCGTTGTAGGACTCCAGGCGGACGCCCAGAGCCTCAGACAGCGGAATCATCCGGTGGATATGTTTCTGAAAACGGCCTAGCTGGGTCATATTTCCCCCTGAAAATATGGCACCAGTTTAGGCACTGCTCTGCCATTTCCCTATGCGACTTATGTCGGTAATCAGGGCCCCTGCTCCCAGATAACCGGCTGCCGCCTGGCATACCATTCGTTCACCTTGTCCTGATAGGCGTCCTCAACCACATTGCGCTTGAGCTTCAGGGTCGGGGTCAGGAAGTTGTTTTCAATGGACCAGTCATCATTGACAACCACCATGAACGCCAGCTTCTCGTGGGGGTCGACCGTTTTATTGACGTCTTCCATCAGCTGCCTGAAGCTTTCTTCCGTTTGCTTGCGGACCGACGGATCGTCCATCTTCTCACGCAGATCCTCATCCACCATTACCAGGGCAAAAGGCTGGGTCTGATTGGCACCGGAAACACACACCATGCCGATGGCATCATGAGACATCAGACGATTTTCAATCGGCGCGGGAGCGATGTATTTACCTTTGCTGGTCTTGAAGATCTCCTTGATGCGACCGGTCAGCTTCAGGCGATTCATGTCATCAACTTCGCCCTTGTCACCGGTTTTCAGGAAACCGTCTTCGGTGATGGTGTCCCTGGTTTTCTCTTCGTCCTTGTAGTAACCCATCATGGTGGCAGGGCTTTTGACCAGCACCTCGCCCTCGTCGCTGATTCTTGTCTCAACGCCCGGGGCCGGCTCCCCCACATAACCGGTGCGCGAACGGCCCGGCTTGCTCATGTGGGAATAGGCGAAGTTTTCGGACATGCCATAACCTTCCAGAAGCTCAAGGCCAAGACCGCGGTACCAGTCCAGCACATCATGGGACAGCGGCGCCGAACCACTGCCGGCGAGTCTGGCCCGGTGCAGGCCCAGGCCTTTGAGAATCTTCCTCCTGATCAGCTTGTTGACAACCGGGATCTTCAGCAGCTTTTGCAGCTTCTCATTCGGCAGCTTGTGCAACACGCCATGCTGGAACTTCACCCACAGCCGCGGCACAGATAGGAACAGAGTCGGCTGGGCGCGCTGGAGGTCCTGCACAAAGGTATCGAGAGAATCGGCAAAATACAGCGTAAAGCCATTGTAGATGGAGGCCAGCTCGACATAGGTGCGTTCGAATACATGGGCCAGCGGCAGGTAGGACAGCATCCGATCCTCCGGGCCCACACCCAGCACTTCCGCGCCACCGCTGGCCGCAAATGCCATGTTGCTGAAGCTCAGCATGACCCCCTTGGGGCGACCGGTACTGCCAGAGGTATAAACGATCGTGGCCAGCTCCTCCGGGTCACGCTTCACGTTTTCCTCAAGCGGCGGGTATTTGCTGATAATATCGTCCCAGCTGTCGAAGTCGTTGGGCGGGCTGAGCGGGAAGGACACACAAAGCAGGGACCCGGGAACGCCGGGTTTCATCATCTCCCAGTCATCAAGCTTGCCCACGAACAGCAGTTCGCACTCACTGTGTTGAAGGATGTAGCTGACCGTGTCTGCATTCAGGGTGGGATAAAGCGGTACCGAGATATGACCGGCCATCCAGATGGCCCAGTCCGCCATAATCCAGTGGGCGCAGTTTTTCGAGATCAGACCCACCCGGCTTTTCGCGGGAAGCTCAAGCGACTTCAGGTAGGCCGCCATCCGGCGCGCCTCATCCACCGCATGTTTCCAGGTATAGTGTATAACCTCGCCCTTGCCGTCTGGCTGGGTCATATACACGGAATCCGGCGTGGTCTTTTCCCAGTGGTAAACCATATCAAGAGGCAGTTTGTTGGTGGTGTCCATCGACCTTCCTATTTTTTTGTTTCTGGTTTTTCCGGCCTTGGTTCAGGCGTATCTATCAATGCACTACCCGGGCAGGCTGGCAAGTGGTTCGGATAACCCTGTTAATCTAGTCGAATAACACAAAGCCATCCAAATCATCAGACCCGGGTAACCGGCAATCATTCCCGGACTGGCATTAAATCGGCATCGAAAAGACAGACAGACTCAGAACCGGGCATGCGCCGGTTTTTCCGGTTATTCTGCGACCACTACATATTGTGGTTACTGCATGAATGGCCCGGGCCCCGGAAGTGGCAGTCATTCCCGGGCCTGCAACCGTTCAGCGATTGTTTTTCTTATCAGTTTACACTGCATTCCATAGTTCCCTTCTTGTTCACAAAACACTATATCCTGTTATACACTTTACCTCACTCGCCTATATGTGGGGGTTTTAACAGAACCAGCCAACCGCCGACCAGCAATCGGGAAGCACCTGGAACCTGCTGACAACGGCAGGCGAGACGCTTTTCCAGCGCCCGGGCAGCGACATCCAGCCGGGGTGCACGACACCAGATGTAGTAGTTTGACAAGGAAATTCGGATATCTTTCAAAAGGGGCATGGCCAGCCGTTACAGAACGCTGGCCATTCAGAACAGAACACCTCACAGACAGA
>Ga0102928_1001255_pt1 | contig 16145 bp, 12 predicted proteins | sample SalPonR1_B_D1_MG_FD_78504 | JGI IMG/M metagenome (GOLD analysis project Ga0102928, IMG submission 78504) | Salt pond soil microbial communities from South San Francisco under conditions of wetland restoration - Salt Pond MetaG R1_B_D1_MG | ecosystem: Environmental > Aquatic > Marine > Intertidal...
ATGCGGCCGTCGTCGCCCCGCAGTGGGTCACCGTCCAGCACCGAGAGCGACCCCACGTGCTGCGGCTCGTGCGGCGTCTCGATCCGCAGGAACACCGTGTCGGCCGCCGTGAGCCGTTCGTACGTCGTCATCGTCCCCGTCCTCGTGTCCCCGTCCTCGTGTCCCTGGTGTTCGTGTCCCTGGTCGGGTCGACGGTATTGCCGTCGCAACCGTTGCGACCAGGGCCGAACGACCGCACCGCGGCGCCGCCCGGTAGAACGGGCACATGGAAGGTCACGTCCACCCCGACTTCGGCACCGTCACGGAGAAGCTGGCACACCTCACGTCGAAGCGCTCGGCGGTCGGTGGCGCCGCGGTCACCGTGTACCACCACGGTGAGCTGGTGGTCGACGTGTGGACCGGTGACCGTGACGCCACCGGGCGCCCGTGGGAACGCGACACGATGGCGATGAGCTTCTCCACCACCAAGGGGGTGGTGGCCACGGTCGTGCACCGCTTGGTCGACCGGGGCGTGCTGAGCTGGGACGAACCGGTCGCCACGTACTGGCCCGAGTTCGCCGCCAACGGCAAGGAGGCGATCACCCTGCGCCACCTGCTCACCCACCAGGCCGGGCTGCACCAGGTGCGCACGTTGGTGGAGGACACCGAGGGCCTGCTCGACTGGGACGACATGGTCAGCGTGCTCGCCGAGGCCGAGCCGGTGTGGGAGATCGGGACCCGGTCGGGATACCACGCGCTCACCTACGGGTGGCTCGTGGGCGAGGTGATCCGCCGGGTCACCGGAATCGGTGTGAACGAGGCGGTGCAGCGCGAGATCGTCGAGCCGCTCGGACTCGACGGCATGTACATCGGCACGCCGCCGGATCAGCGGTCACGCGTCGCCGACCTGCTCGTCGACCCGAAGGACTCGGCCCGCCTGTTGAAGCTGCTGCGCACCCTGGGCCGGTTCGAGCGGTACACGCCGCTCTACGAGGCGCTGGTGGTCGACGACTTCCTCGACGTGGCCACCACCGATCGCATCCTCGACGCCGAGATCCCGGCCGCCAACGGCGTCTTCACGGCGCGGTCGCTGGCTCGCATGTACGCAGCGCTGGCGACGCCCGACGCATTCGACGAGCCGCCGTTGCTGTCACCCGCCACCCTCGCCGAGGCCACTCGGGTGCAGACCACGCTGGGGGCCGCAGGAGACGGCCGCAGCGGCGAGCGTGTCGGCCGCGACGCCGCCGTGATGTTCGACATGCGCTGGCGCCTCGGCTATCACATGGCGGCCACCACGGCCGGCATCCTTCCCCGCGGCTTCGGCCACTTCGGGTTCGGAGGCTCGGGGGCGTGGGGCGATCCGGATTCCGGGCTCGCCGTGGCGATGGTGCTCAACCAGGTGGCGGGCACACCGTTCGGCGACACCAGGTTCCTGCGCGTCGGTGGCGCGGCCGTCCGGGCGGCCAAGCGTCGGATCACGATCGGGGTCAGACCCCGATCGTGATGCTCCCCACCGACGGCTCAGGCGCGGGCCGGAGTCGTCGCAGGTGTGGCCGGCACCAGGCCGCGGGTGGTGGCGACGTCGTCGTCGCGGACGAACCACGACACGAACACCGCCGGCACCATGAGCAGGCCGACGGCGAGGAAGCCGGCCTGGTAGGCGCCCAGGCGGTCCGCCGCCGGCGCCGCTTCGCCTGCAGCGGGCAGTACGGCGGCGATCACCGTGGCGGCGAGTGCCACACCCGATGCGTAGGCCACCTGGCGCTGCGTGTTGAACAGGCTCGTCGCCCGGCCGGTGTCGGCCATCGACGTGGTGGCGTACGCGGCGGTCTGGATCGACACGAACACCATCCCCACGGCCAGCCCGCGCATCAGCGAGAACCCGGCGATCGTCGACAGCGGCGTCTCGAGGCCCGCCGTGGCGTACAGGCACGTCACGCCTGCCGTCAGTGCGATCCCCACCGTCATCAGCCGCCTCGGCCCCACCAGCCGGTACAGCCGCTTGCCGAGCAGATTCGACACGAGGAACACACCGAGTGCCTGCGGTGACTGGGCGAGCCCGCTCTCGAAGGCGCTGTAGCCGCGCAGCGTCTGCAGATAGAGGGGCAGCACGAAGATCATGCCGAAGAAGCCGGCATACGTGAGCGCCGCAGCGAGATTGATGGTGCGGAACAGGTGGTCGCCGAAGAGTCGGAGGGTGAGGATGGGCTCGGGAATGCGCAGCTCGACCACGATCAGCGCCACGAGGGCCGCCACGCCGGTGAGGCCGAAACCGAGCGTGGTGGCCGACAACCATCCCTCCTCCGGCCCGACCGACAGCGTGTAGAGCAGCAGCGCCACCGAGGCCCCGGACAGCACGAACCCGATGGCGTCGAACCGGCCCGGCACCGGCTGCTTCGTCTCCTCGAGCCAGGCCACCGACAGCACCACGGCGACCAGCCCGATCGGCCCGTTGATCAGGAAGATCCAGTGCCACGACACGGCGTCGACGAGGATGCCGCCCAGCATCGGGCCGATGGCGGGAGCGATCACGGCCACGCTGAGGACGCCGATCGCCGCCCTGGCCCGTTCCTCCATCGGGAACGCCCGGTAGAGCATGGCGCCGCCGATCGGCGTGACGAGCCCCGCCCCGAGGCCCTGCAGCACCCGGAACGTCACGAGCTGGCCGAGCGTCTGGCTGAGGCCGCACGCCAGCGAGGCGGCGACGAACGCGACGAGGGCGGTGACGAACACACGGCGGGTGCCGAACCGGTCACCCAGCCAGCCGGCCGCCGGGATGACGGCGGCGAAGCTCAGCAGGTAGCCGACGGCGATCCACTCGATGTCGGTGATCGGCACGCCGAAGTCGTCGGCCATCGTCGGCAGGGCGACGTTCACCATCGTGCCGTCGATGATCGTCATGAACAGCCCCAGGATGTAGACGGTCATCACCTTCGTCGGATAGGCGACGGGGCGAACGATCCGGGGCACGGATCCCGACGCTAGGGGCTGGTCCCGGCTCCCATCGTGTCGATCAGGCCCGGGCTCGGAAGACGGCCTCGCCGGTCGCCCACACGAGGAGGAGCACTGCGGCGATACCGGCGCTCGCCAGCCAGGGTGTCGGCGGCCATTCGATCACCGACTGCACGTGGCGGTGCAGGAAACCGATCGTGAGTGCGCCCCACCATGCGATCTGCGACACGGCCAGCGACAGCACGGCTCGGAACATCACGATGCGCGGCACGTCGGAGCCGTGTTCGAAGCTCTTCACCCGTTCCCGGATCCGGTAGAGGAAGACACCGTTCACCCCGATCAACGCGACGAAGAAGAGCTTCACGATCATCAGGTTGTCGACGACCCCTTTGAGGACGAGCAGGGGGATGCCCGCCGCCACCATCGTCCCCCATCCCATCCACACGAAGATCTCCGTGACGCCTGCGACCCGCACCACCTGCGGGAAGCGCACCCGGTCCCACAGCCACAAGGTGCCGTAGAGGTCGGTGACCATCACCGATCCGAATCCGAGGATCAGGCCGGAGAGGTGGATGAACAGGACGATGTAGAACGCGGTCGATTCCAACGCGCACCTACCCGGTCGCGCTGCACGGGATGCTGGTCGGCTCCGCCAGGGACATCAGTCGCCGGTACCCGACCCGGCGGATGCCGAAACGGTCGCCGGCATTCGTGCCGGGCCCGTGTGCGTCCGTGGGCGCCGTGGCCGGGGGTGTCGCCGGGATTCCCGGCGTGGAGTGTCGAGGCCGAGCTGCCAGGCTGGCAGGGTGCAGCTCACGTATCCCGACTCGCTGCCGATCAGCGCGCGTCGCGACGAGCTGGTCGAGGCGATCCGCGACCACCAGGTGGTGATCGTCGCGGGGGAGACCGGGTCGGGGAAGAGCACCCAGCTGCCCAAGTTGTGCCTCGACGCCGGCCGGGGCGTCGACGGCATGATCGGGCACACCCAGCCTCGACGGGTGGCGGCGCGCACGATCGCCGAACGGATCGCCGACGAGGTCGGCACGCCGCTCGGTACCGACGTCGGGTACACGGTGCGGTTCACCGACGAGGTGAGCGAGGCCACCCGCGTGAAGGTGATGACCGACGGCATCCTGCTCGCCGAGATCCAACGCGATCGGATGCTGCGCCGCTACGACACGCTGATCATCGACGAGGCACACGAACGCAGCCTCAACATCGACTTCATCCTGGGCTATCTCCGCCGGCTGCTGCCGCAGCGGCCGGACCTGAAGGTGATCGTCACCTCGGCGACCATCGACACCGAGCGCTTCGCCCGCCACTTCGCCGACGTCACCTCGGAGAACCCTCCCGAACGCGTGAACAGTCTGCGGTCGGACGCCGCAAAGAGTTCACGCGTTGGCCGGGGGGAGGGCGGGAGTGGGGCGGCGCCGGTGATCGAGGTGACGGGCCGGACCTACCCGGTGGAGCTGCGGTACCGCCCCTACGGCGCCGACAACCAGGACGCCCCCGACGACCGGCGTGACCAGGTGCAGGCGATCGTCGACGCCGTGGACGAGCTCGGCCGGGAGGGACCGGGCGACATCCTCGTGTTCCTGTCGGGCGAACGGGAGATCCACGACACCGCCGACGCACTGCGGCGCGAGCACGCCGAACTCGAGGTGCTGCCGTTGTATGCCCGGCTGTCGTCGGTGGAACAGCACCGGATCTTCGAGCGTCCCGACCGCGGCGGCCCGGGGCGGCGGGTGGTGCTGGCCACCAACGTGGCCGAGACCTCGCTGACCGTTCCCGGCATCCGCTACGTGGTCGACGCCGGGTCGGCCCGCATCTCCCGGTACAGCCGCCGGCTCAAGGTGCAGCGCCTCCCGATCGAGCCGGTGTCGCAGGCGTCGGCGAACCAGCGTGCCGGACGCTGCGGTCGTGTGGCGCCGGGCATCTGCATCCGCCTGTACTCCGAGGAGGACTTCTCGGCGCGGCCCGAGTTCACCGAGCCCGAGATCCTGCGGACGAACCTCGCGTCCGTCATCTTGCAGATGACGGCGATCGGCCTCGGTGACGTCGCCCGGTTCCCGTTCGTGGAGCCCCCCGACCACGCCGCCATCCGCGACGGTTACCTGCTGCTCGACGAGCTGGGAGCGCTGCGGATGCGCGAAGGGGAGCGGCCCGGTTCGGCCGAGGGTGCCCGCCGGCTGACGAAGGTGGGCACGCGGCTGGCCCGTCTGCCGGTGGACCCGCGACTCGGCCGGATGGTGCTCGAGGCCGACCGTCTCGGATGCGTGCGTGAGGTGCTCGTGATCGCGGCGGCGCTCTCCATCCAGGACCCACGCGAGCGGCCCGACGACCAGCGCGAGCCGGCCAACGAGCTCCACAATCGGTTCAAGGTGGAGGGTTCCGACCTGCTGTCGCTGGTGGCGCTGTGGGATCACCTGCGGGCGAAGCAACGCGAGCTGTCGGGCAACCAGTTCCGGCGGATGTGCCGCAAGGAGTTCCTCAACTACCTGCGCGTACGCGAGTGGATGGATCTCTTCAGCCAACTCCGCCGGATCGCCGGCCAGCTGGGGATCCGGCCCTCGAAGGTCGACAGCCATCCCGACCACGTGCACCGGGCGGTGCTGGCCGGGCTGCTGTCGCACATCGGCATGCGTGACCGCGAGACCCGCGAGTTCATCGGTGCGCGTCAGGCCCGGTTCGTCGTCGCACCCGGATCGGTGCTCACGCGCCGGCCCCCACCCTGGGTGATGGCGGCCGAGCTCGTGGAGACCAACCGGCTCTACGCCCGCCGCGTCGCCCGGATCGATCCCGCCTGGGTGGAGCGGGCGGCCGGGCATCTCGTGAAGCGCTCGTACGGCGACGTGCGGTGGGACGCCGAGGGCGGGCGGGCCGTGGCCACCGAATCGGTCACTCTCTACGGGCTGCCGATCGTGTCGGACCGTACCGTCGGCTACGACCGGGTCGACCACGACGAAGCCCGCGCCTGGTTCGTCACCAAGGCGCTGGTGGAGGGCGACGTCGCCGACCAGGGCTGGGCCGATCGACACCGCTTCGTCGCCCGCAACGCCGCCTACCTCGACCGGATCAAGCGGATGGCAGCCCGGGTCCGTCGTGTCGAACTCGTCGACGACGAGATGCTGTTCGAGTTCTTCGACGATCGCATCGGCAGCGAGGTCACCTCGACCCGGCACTTCGACCGGTGGTGGAAGCACATTCGCAAGGACGAGCCCGAGCTGCTGGACCTCACCGACGACGCGCTGTTCGGGACAGGCGGCGGCACCGGTGACGGGGGCGCCTCCCACGCGTCGCTGCTCGACGGGTTCCCCGACGTGTGGCGGGAACAGCACGGTGATTCCGTGATCGAGCTGCCGTTGACGTACAAGTTCGCTCCCGGCGAACCGCTCGACGGGGTGACCGTGCACGTGCCGCTGGCGGGTCTCAACCAGGTGACGGGCGACGGGTTCGGGTGGAATGTGCCCGGACACCACGCCGAGCTGGTCGAGCTGTTGATCCGCTCGCTGCCGAAGTCGATCCGCCGCCAGCTGATCCCGCTCGCCGAGACCGTCGAGGCCGTCGTGTCCCGCGTCGAGTCCGGCCTGTCACCGGCTGTGGATCCGGATCCCGCCGGGAGTGCAGTTCGGACCGGTGCGGCGACGACCCGATCGCTCGTCGACGCAGTAGCCGCCGCAGTCACCGACGTGTCGGGCGTTCGCGTCCAGCCCACGGACCTGGACACGTCGGTGATCCCCGAGCACCTCCGCCTGCACGTGGTGGTGTCCGACGACGAGGGCACGGTGCACGCCGTGGGTGACGATTTCGATGCGCTGAAGGCCTCGTTGGCGGGTGTCGCCCGGGCGTCGATCGCTGCCGCAGCTCCGATCGAGGAACGCCGCGGCATCACCGAGTGGGACCTCGGCGATCTTCCCCGTGTGGTCGAGTCGGGCGATCGCGCCCTCGACGTACGGGCGTACCCCGCTCTGCTCGACGTGGGCGACAGCGTGGCACTGCGCGTGGTGACCACACCCGAACTGCAGCAGCGCGCGATGCGCGGTGGCGTGCGGCGGCTCCTGCTGCTGACGGCTGCGCCGACACGGTCGTCGATCGTCCGGACGTTGTCGAACGCCGATCGGTTGGCGATCGCCGCGGGCGACATCGAGCTGGGTGAGTTGAGTGGTGACTGCGTGGCTGCAGCGGTCGATCGGGTGATGTCCGATCACGGCTCGTTGCCGTGGAACCGTACCGAGTTCGACGAGTTGCGCCGGGCGGTCCGCGATGCCGCACCGGGCCTCGCCGCCAACGCACTCCACGAGGCGGCGCGGGTCGTCGCGGCAGCGAGCGAGGTGCGCGATCGGCTCGCCCGGCTGCACGCCGAGGCGCTGCGGCCGTCGGTGGACGACGCCAACGTGCACCTCGGGAGGCTCGTCCATCGGGGATTCGTGCTGGGTGCGGGAATCGATCGGTTGGACGACATCGAGCGGTACGTGCGTGCGATCGGGTACCGGCTCGATCACCTCGCCGGCGCCCACGAGCGTGACCGTCGCCGGATGGCCGAGGTGCTCCCACTGGAGCAGCGGTACGCCCGGATCATCGACGCCGCTCCCGCGGGTGGTGTGTCGCCCGAACTCGTCGACGTGCGCTGGCAGCTGGAGGAACTCCGCGTGGCCACCTTCGCCCAGCCCCTGATGGCGAAGCGCCCCGGTCGGCCGTCGGTGAGCGCGAAGCGCATCTCCCAGACCCTGACCCCCGCCTGACCGTCTCCGCGTTCCTGTTCCCGTTTCCGTTTGCGTGACGTCTTCTTTGGGGCGTCCCGACATTTCTGCAACGCAAACGCGGACTCGGGCCCGGCGCTCTCCGTTTGCGTGACGCTTTCTTCGGGGGGTGCCAACAATTCCGTCACGCAAACGTGGTCGTGGGAGGCTGGCGGGATGGCCGACACGTCCCTCGACGACGACCGCCTCGATCGGCTCACCGACGAGACCGTCGAACTGCTGCAGACACTGATCCGCAACCGGTGCGTCAACGACGGCACGCCCGCATCGGGCGAGGAGATCCGCAACGCCGACGTCCTCCAGCAGGTCGTGGAGGGTGCCGGTGTGGCCGTCGAGCGGTTCGAGGCCGCACCGGGCCGGACGTCGATCGTGGCGCGCATCGAGGGGTCGGACCCCGATGCACCGAGCCTCTGCCTGATGGGCCACACGGACGTGGTCCCGGTGAACGAGAGCGGCTGGCGCGAGGACCCCTTCGGCGGCGAGATCATCGACAGTGGTGACGGGCCCGAGGTGTGGGGCCGAGGCGCCGTCGACATGCTCAACCTCACCGCCTCGATGGCGGTGGCCTTCCGGAACCTCGCCGCCGGCGGGTTCCGCCCTCGCGGCGACCTCATCTTCTTCGGCGTGGCCGACGAGGAGGCCGGGAGCGCGTACGGCGCGCAGTGGATGGCCGACCACCATCCCGACGCCATCCGGGCCGACTACGTGCTCACCGAGAACGGCGGGCTCCACGGGGGCGACGAGGGTGCGCCCGCGATCGGCATCAACGTGGCCGAGAAGGGTGTGGCCTGGCGACGTCTGCGCGTGCGCGGCACACCGGGTCACGGGTCGGCGCCGTTCCGGGGCGACAACGCACTGGTGAAGGCGGCCGGTGTGATCCAGCGGCTCGCCGACTACCGGCCGGCGCCGCACTTCCACGAGCTGTGGCCGAGCCGGGTGGAGTCGCTCAGCCTCCCCGACGAACTCCGCGACGTACTGCTCGACCCGACGAAGATCGACGCGGCACTCGAGGAGTTGCCCAAGGGCATCGCCGCCCATCTCCACGCATGCACCCACACCACGTTCTCCCCGAACCTGGTCGACGGCAGCGAGTCGGGCGGCGGCCGGATGAAGGTGAACACGATCCCCGATGCCGTCCTGGTGGACGTGGACGTCCGGACGCTGCCCGGGGAGGGACCGGACGAGGTCGATGCCCATCTGCGGGCCGCGCTGGGCGACCTGGCCCATCAGGTGGAGGTGGAGGCGATCATGAACGACGCCGCGTCCATCAGCCGGATCGACACGCCGCTGTGGGATTCGCTGCAGCGTGCGGTGAACGCCCCGTTCCCGACAGCCCGTCTGAGCCCGCAGTTCATCGTGGGCTTCACCGACTCGCGCATCTATCGCGAGATGGGGGCGGTGGCGTACGGGGCCGGGTTGTTCAGCCCGTCACTCGACGCCGGAGCGTTCGGCGCCCGCTTCCACGGCAACGACGAGCGCATCGACATCGAGTCGCTGGCACTCACCACCCGTCTCTGGCACCACGTCGCCACCGACCTCCTCTCCTAGGTTTCCACGTCGCCCCACGATGGACGGGCCGGGGCAGGGGTCGAGCGATGAGGCGGGCGATGGGGTGAGGGCAGCGGGACGGATCAGCGGCGGCGGGCGGCGAGGTAGTCGCGGGCGGCCTGGCGGGCCTCGGGGTCGTGCATGGCGGCGCCGAGCAGATCGGCGTCGGCCCACGCCCCCACCGTCGGTGCCATGTCCTCCAGCGTCTCGTTCACGTGGCGCTTCGTCGCTCGCACCACACTGGGCGCCTTGCGCGCCAACTGTTCGGCGAGTTCGTCGACGGTGGACACGAGCTCGTCCCGCGGCACCACCCGGTTCACGAAGCCGAGCGCCCGCGCCTCGTCCGGTCCGAACGGCCGGCAGGTGAGCACCAGCTCGCGTGTCATGGCGGGCCCGATCTCGCGCACGAGGCGCGGGATGCCACCCCAGGCGAGCGGGATGCCCAGATCCACCTCGGGGATCGAGAACACCGTGTCGTCGGCGGCCACTCGGAGGTCGCACACGCCGGCCAACACGACGCCGCCGCCCACGCACGGGCCCTTGATCGCGGCGATCGTGAGTGCCGACATCCGCTCCATGGCCTCCGCCATCAAGCGACCGAGGTCGGCCTGGTCGCGGCTGGAGGCAGTGTCGTCACCAGCGGATCCGGCGAACTCGCGGAGGTCGAACCCCGACGAGAAACCGCGGCCCTCACCGGTGACGATCACGACCGACGCCGCCCGTCCGGCGGTCGATCCCTCGAACCACTGCGCAGCCGAGGCGATGTCGCGCAGCGCCTGGGTGCCGAGCGGGTTGAGCTTGTCGGGTTGAGTGAGGGTGATGCGGCCGATGCGGCCGTCGACCTCCACTCGTAGCGTGTCGAAGTCGGGTGGTGACGCAGTCATGACGGCATCGTGGCAGGCGCCTGCGCGGCCGCACGAAGTGATCGGTCACGACCGGAGCCGGGCGCCGGTCGTGCAGATCGCCACCTCGGTCACGTTGGCCGGCAGCGACGAGGAGAACCGCACCTTCGCGCCGAGCTGTGCCATGGCGGCGCCGACGTCGGGGGCGTGCATCCACACACCGAAGGGGCCGACCAGGCCCATCGTCTGCACCTCGGGCCGGCTGGACAGCGAGTCGTCGTACAGTGGCTGCTGCTCGTCGGTGAGGTGGTGGGCGTCGATGTCGGGCAGGCAGATGGAAATCCTCCGGGAAAAGATCGTGTGCGTTGCAGTTTCGTCGGGCCCCGCCGACATGTCCGTCACGCAAACGTGGTGAAGTGGGGTCGGGTGTCGGGTCAGGCCGCGCGGTAGCGGCCGGGATCGACCTCGACTGCTTCGCCGCGGCGCAGCATCCGGGCGACGTGCATCTCGGCACTGCGGCGCTCCACCGACCCCACGAACGGCATCTGCACGTGCGGCCGGTAGATGAACCGGTGGGCACGCATCTCGTCGATCGTGCGGGGCTCGCGCAGGAACTCGAGCATGGCCCCGTGGCGGCGGCCGATCACCGCGGTGAACGCATCGACCATCTCCACGAACGTCTCGCGTCCCTCGATCACACCCTTGTGGTGGAACGTCACGTAGAACTCCGCCTCCTCCTCGCGCACCTTGGCGAGGCTCTCCTCGAAGTCCTCCAGGTCACTCCACACGTCGCCGTAGTAGGGGCCGAATCCGGTGAGGTCGATGTCGGACAGGAAGAACACGCCGTCCATGCGGAAGCCACTGTGGCCGCGGGTGTGGCCCGGCAGATGCACCGCCTCCACGGTGACGCCACCGCCGAGGTCGAACACGTGCCCGTCGGTGAACCCCTCGGCATCGGCTCGGGGGGAGTAGTGGAACTCGTCGAGCAGCACCTGCTCGAACTCGTCGCGGGCGGTGCCCTCGAGGCCGTACACCTCCATCAGCCCGTCCATCGACATGGCTCCGGGCAGGTCGTCGTGGTGGATGTGCAGCCGGGCATCGGGGAACAGTCCGTTGCCGGCCATGTGGTCTTCGTGGCTGTGGCTGTTGACCACCGCGTCGACGGGCACCGGGGTCCCGCCGCGGGCCACGACGGTCACCGACGGGTCGATCACGACCGACTCGCCGGCCCCGCGCACGAGCAGGCTGTTGCCCGACGGATAGGCGCCGTTGGCGTCGCCGACGAGCACGCTGATCGACGGGGTGAGGCGACGTTCGTCGGCGCCCCAGTCGATGCCGGTGGGCCGGGTGGCCGGCTCCGTCACGTGTCGGCGGGTTCGAACTCGAGCGACGCCGAGTTCATGCAGAAACGGGCTCCCGTGGGGCCGGGGCCGTCCGGGAAGACGTGGCCCAGATGGGCGCCGCAGTTCGCGCAGACCGCCTCGGTGCGCACCATGCCGTGCGAGCGGTCCTCGTGCAGCGTGACCTTCTCGGGGTCGACGGCCTCGGTGAAGCTCGGCCAGCCCGATCCCGAGTCGTACTTGGTGTCGGAGGTGAAGAGCTCCTCCTCGCACACGATGCAGCGGTACACGCCCTCGTCCTTCAGATCCCAGTACGCGCCGGTGAAGGCGCGCTCGGTGCCGGCCTTCTGGGTGACCTCGTACTGCACAGGGGTGAGCCGGTCGCGGAGCTCGTCGTCGGAGGGGATGCGCCGCTCGCCGGCATCGCCGGACTCGTTCGTGGTGGTGTCATCCGTCATGGTCACAGCCTGCCCGATGGCTCCCCGTCACCACACACCGGAGACCGAGTTTCGTGCTTGTTGTCGGTGCCGTCCGACCACGGTCATCGGCCGGTCCCTAGCCTTCCTGCATGGTCCGACTCCGCATGGTCCGACTCGTGGCACCGGTGCTGGCGGGGGCTCTGTTGCTGGCTGCCTGCAGCACGGGCGACGGCGTCGACGGGGCCGCCGACCCTGCGCCGAACGATGCGACGACCGCCGTCGGTGATCGCCCGTCCGCCGTCGACGGCGAACCCGACGGCACACGCGACATCCGCTTCCGCTATCCGCAGGCACCCGTCGCACCGGTCGAGAACGAGCCCTCGCCCGGCGCCGACGAGGCCGTCGATCGGATCACCGACGGCCTGCGCAACGGTGGGATGCTCGACGCCGGTGGCGTGACGTTGCTCGCGCAGAACGGCGACGCCCGCCACGCCTGGTACGTCGCCGACCTGATGCGCTTCTTCGGGGCCGGCGACGTCGACGGGGCAGCGACGGTGCTCGTGGACGCCTTCGAGACGCTGACCCGAGCGACGCTCGCCGACGACCCCGACAGCGACACCAGCGTGTGGCTGAGCAGCTCCAACCATCTCATCGCCTGGGACACACCCGCCTACCCCGGCTACCGGGAGGACAAGTCGGGTCTGTTCCTGCTGGTCGAGCCGGCCTGGGAGCCCTTCTTCGCCGACGCCGACGCCGACATCGACTGGCGGCATCTGAGCTGGGGTGGCGTGCTCGTCGACGATCGGGAGCTGGGCGACACCGAGGGCTGCATCGACGGTTGCATCCCGGCCCTCGACGACCCGGCCGTGACCGACGCCGACGGCGGCGACTGGTACCCCGACGACGCCGTCGTGTTCGGGATCGTCGAGAACGGGGAGGCGCTGGCGATCCCCAAGAACGTCGCCGAGATCCACGAGATGTTCAATCTCACGCTGGGCGACCGCCGGTTCGGGATCCCGTACTGCACGCTGTGCGGCGCCGCGCAGGCGTACCGCACCGACGACGCCGTCACGCTCGGCGGCGCCGATGCCGTGCCGGTGCTGCGCACCTCCGGTCTGCTGTCGCGCTCCAACAAGGTGACGTACGACCTGGCGACGCAGTCGGTGTTCGACACGTTCACGGGTGCCGCGGTGTCGGGCCCGCTCCAGGACCTCGGTGTGGTGCTCGAGCAGACCACGGTCGTGCGGTCGACGTGGGGCGAATGGAAGACGGCGCACCCCGACACCACGATCATCGCCGAGGACGGCGGGATCGGACGGTCGTATCCGCTCGACCCGCTGCAGGGCCGTGACGACGACGGGCCGATCTTCCCGATCGGCGACGTCGACGACCGCCTCGGCGCGCAGGCGTTGGTCGTCGGGGTGATCACCGCCGACGGCACGCCCGTCGCCTTCGTCGCCGACGACGCCGGGCTGGCGCTCGCCATCGACCGCGAGGTCGAACTGGCCGGCATCCGCCTCGCCGCCGACGGCGACGGTCTGCGGGCGTTCGACGCCGCGACGGGTGATCCGCTGCCGGCCCACGAGGCGTTCTGGTTCGCCTGGAGCCAGTTCCATCCCACCACCGAACTCTGGGCTCCGTGAGCATCCGCCGACGGTGACCGCATCTTTCCCGAGTTCAACCGGTGCTGCGACGGTCGGTGGACCTTCGTCCCTGGCTGTGGTCGCAGCGTCGGGACACGATGGTGGTGAACCCCCCGACGAAAGGACACTGCATGAGCCTCCACCTGGGCGACACCGCCCCCGACTTCACCGCCATGACGACGGACGGTGAGATCTCCTTCCACGACTGGCAGGGCGACTCCTGGGCCGTGTTCTTCAGCCATCCGGCCGACTTCACACCGGTGTGCACCACCGAACTCGGCCGGACGGCCGCACTGAAGGACGAGTTCGAGCAGCGCAACACCAAGGCACTGGCGCTGTCGGTCGACCCGGTCGACGACCACCACGCCTGGGCGCCCGACATCGGCGAGGTGACCGGGGCGGCGCTCAACTTCCCGATCGTGGCCGACCCCGACCGCAAGGTGGCCGAGCTCTACGACATGATCCACGCGGGTGAGGGCGACACCTCCACCGTGCGGTCGGTGTTCATCGTCGACCCGGCGCACACGCTGCGCCTGATGCTCACCTATCCGAAGTCGGTGGGTCGCAACTTCGACGAGATCCTGCGCGTGCTCGACGCCCTGCAGGCCACCGACAAGGATCCGATCGCCACGCCCGCCGACTGGCGACCCGGCGACCGCGTGATCGTGTCGCTCGGGATGCCGACCGAGGAGGCGAAGGCGAAGTTCTCCAACGTGGAGGAGTTCAAGCCGTACCTCCGCTTCGCCGACGCCCCCTGAACACGTCGCCGCTCGCGGGTCGATCGGTCAGGCCCGGCCGGTCTGACGCAGGAACGTGAGCGAGTCCCACAGATCGGTGCGGTGGGTGATCTCTCCGTCGATCACGGTGCACCACATGATGCCCGGTACGTCCACGTCGGTGCCGGAACAGGTCGCTCGGAGCCGGTAGCGGACGACGACGGCCGAGCCGCCGGCGGGCGCCCCGGATCCCATGTCGAACCCGGGGTCCGTCCCGGTGTCGACCACGCTGTCGATCACGGTGTACCGCACGCCGGCGAAGTCGGCCAGGAAGCCGGGCAGCCGTCGGCGGTACTCGTCGCGTCCGACGCAGCCGGAGCCGAGTTCGGCGAGGTGTTCGTTCACGAAGCCGTCCGCCACGAAGGACGCGATCTCGTCGGCGTCGCCACGCTCGAAGGCGGCCAGATACCCGCGGACGGTGTCGACGTCGTTGCGCACGTCCGGCACCGTACCTCCGACCCGGTCGACGGCGCCGGGCGACTGCAGTCCGGACGCCGACACGCCGACGCCGCGTGTGGTTCGCTCCGAGTCTGTGATCGAATGACGTGGTGGCCGACTCCGACGCCTCCGAGTCACCGTGGGCCCACGACGTTCCGGCGCCGCCGAACTCGTCGCTCCCGGACGACCCGTGGGCCGAGCGGCGCCGCGCCGATCGCCGGTCGCCGGCTCTCGGGGGACCCGCCGATCCCGCTGAGCGGCGCCGCCCGTCGACCGTCGGCGGACCACACGACTCCGATGCCCGTCCCCGGACACAGCACGACTCCGACGATGCTGATGACGTTGCTGATGCGGTGCGGGGCGGTGCGACCGGCCGGATGTGGCTGTTGTCGGCGGGCATCGTCGTGCTGGCTGCGGCGGTCGCATCCTGGGTGATGCTGTCCAGCTCGGGCGGTGGCGACGGCCCCGGTGCTGCGCAGGTCGGGGCGTCGACGAACGCCTCGACATCCGTGACGGAAGGGGATGCCGTCACGTCGACCACCCTGTCGGCGCTCACGCCCGTGCTGCCGCCGGCTGGATCCACGCTCCCCGACAACGAGACCGTGATTCTCACGACGGTGCCGCTCGACGTGCTCGTACCCGAACTCGAACCGGCCCTGGTCGGCTCGTCGCCCGTGTGGACGGAGTGGGGGTACCCGGTGCCGCCGGCGCTCCGGCGGCTCGCCGAGCCCACCGAACTGGTGGCCCTCACTGCGAACGGAGTTCTCCACCGCCTCGAGTTCCCGTCGGGGACGGTGCGCAGCATCGACACCGGAGCGGCCGGACGCAACGCCTCGATGTACGTGAGCGGCGACTCACTCGTACTGCAGAAGTTCGATTCGTTGCTGCTGTTGCGGCCCGGTGTACCGGTGCGCGAGGTCGACATCGGGATGAGTATCGGGTCGGTGATCCCCCGTGGTGACACCGGGACGTTCCTCGTGGCACCGAACGAGTGGAGTGGGGGACCGCCGCCGCTGTGGGTGGTCGACGAAACCGGCAGTGCGACGTCGCTGGCCAAGGCCGACAACCCGCTCGCCGACCACGCCGACTTCCCGCTGCAGTTCCTGCCGACGGGTGACCTGCTGGTGTTCGACGCCGGCGGCACCTACGTGGTCCCCGACACCGGCACCCCGCGGCGTCTGAGCCCGGGCCTGCTGTTCGCCACCGGCCGGCGGCACGTGATCGTCCGTGAGTGCGACGCCACGTTGCAGTGCGAGTTCGTGCTGATCGATCTGGTCTCCGGCGAGCGCCGCACCACTCCACTCGACGTCGACGATCGGTTCGCGTTCTACAGCCAGGGCAGCGTGGCGCCCGACGGCGGTGCGATGTTGTACGCCGACTGGACGGGCTCCGAGCCTGCCAATCTCCTGGTCGACCTGACCACCGGTGCGGTCGTCGACGACGAGTTG
>Ga0102928_1001264_pt1 | contig 16082 bp, 15 predicted proteins | sample SalPonR1_B_D1_MG_FD_78504 | JGI IMG/M metagenome (GOLD analysis project Ga0102928, IMG submission 78504) | Salt pond soil microbial communities from South San Francisco under conditions of wetland restoration - Salt Pond MetaG R1_B_D1_MG | ecosystem: Environmental > Aquatic > Marine > Intertidal...
AATGGCTGAACGCGCAACGCTTTGCCGCGCTGCATTTCACCGGGCCGGGCGCCGACCTGACCGTTGGGCTGGCCGATGGGCATGAATGGCAAGGCGGGGCCTCAGAGGCGGGCAACGGGGTGATCTGTAATCCCAATATTCCCACAGAAGAGGTGTTTACCACGCCCCATGCCCACAAGGTCGAAGGCCATGTGCGCGCCACCAAACCGCTATCGCATCAGGGCAGCTTGATCGAAGATATCGAGGTGCGTTTTGAGGCAGGCCGCATCACCGAGGCCCGCGCCAGCAAGGGCGAGGCGGTGTTGCACAAGCTTCTGGACAGCGATGAGGGCGCGCGCCGTTTGGGCGAGGTGGCGCTGGTGCCGCATTCCTCGCCGATCTCGCAATCGGGGCTGTTGTTTTACAACACGCTTTATGACGAAAATGCCGCGTGCCATATCGCGTTGGGGCAGTGCTATTCCAAATGTTTTGTCGATGGCGCGTCCCTGTCGCCCCAAGAGGTGGCGGCGCGGGGCGGCAACAGCAGCATGATCCACGTCGATTGGATGATCGGCGGGCCAGAAACGGATATTGACGGGATCACCGACAGCGGTGATCGGGTGCCGGTGTTCCGGGCCGGGGAATGGGCCTTGAATGATTGATACGCTTTCGCCCACCGCCCTTGGCTTTCTGGGGAGCCTTGCCGCCGGGCTGATGACAGCGGTGGGCGCGCTGCCGGTGCTGGCAGGGCGCATACCCGGACGCGCGGCGCGTGACATGGCGCTTGGCTTTGCCGCCGGTGTGATGCTGGCGGCGTCGTTTTTCTCGTTGATCATCCCGGCGCTGGACGCGGCTGGCGTCACATATGGCGCGGGCGCGATCCCGGCGGCCATTACCTGTGTGTCAATCCTGATCGGCATGGCGGCGGTTCATGCCATGAACGAAACCCTGCCGCACGAGCATTTCAAAATGGGCCGCGAAGGCCCCGAGGCGGCATCGCTGCGTCGGGTGTGGCTGTTTATCATCGCCATTACGATTCACAATTTCCCCGAAGGTCTGGCCGTTGGCGTTGGCTTTGGCGCGCATGGCTTGGCGGGCGGGATGCCGCTGGCCATCGGCATCGGTTTGCAAAACGCGCCCGAGGGGCTGGCCGTGGCTGTGGCCCTGCTGGGCGAGGGGTATGGCAAGCGCCGGGCATGGGTCATCGCCGCGCTGACCGGCATGGTGGAACCCATCGGCGGGCTGATTGGGGCAGGGGTAATCGTGCTGGCGCAGCCATTGCTGCCTTGGGGGCTGGCCTTTGCCGCTGGTGCGATGCTGTATGTCATCAGCCACGAGATCATCCCCGAAACCCACCGGAGCGGGCATCAGAACAAGGCCACGCTAGGCTTGGCCGTTGGGCTGGTGGTGATGCTGTTTCTGGATGTGTGGTTGGCGGCGTAACCGCGCGGCGCTTTGTCTCGCGTCATCGTGATAGGGGGCACCTTGCGCCATGTTTCGTAAAGGCTAGACTATGCCGCGCATGAATACAGGAGGCTGGCAATGTCGATACGTAATTTAACTCGCCGCGGATTTTTCTCATATGCTGCTGCGGCGGGAATGGTTGCTGGATTGCCGCGTGCGGCTTCGGCCTCGCCTTTGCAAATCCACGTCATGAAAGACCCCAATTGCGGGTGCTGTGGCGCATGGATCGAGATTTTGCAGCGTGACGGCTTTGACGTCAGCACCGAAACCAGTTTTGGCACGGCCTTGGCGCGTTACAAGATGGATAACGGCATCCCTGCCAAGATGGCTTCGTGCCACACAGCCAAGATCGAAGGCTACATGATCGAGGGGCACGTGCCCACGGCTGACATTCGGCGCTTGTTGCGCGAACGCCCCGACGCTGTGGGGCTGTCGGTGCCGGGAATGCCATATGGTTCGCCCGGAATGGGGCCGGAAGACCGCCGCGAAGCCTATGATGTGCATCTGATCCGGCATAACGGCGCGACCGAGGTTTTCACCCGCTACGACGCGGCCTGACCGTTCGGCAGATGGCCTAACCGCCACCCAGACGTGGCAGGCAGATTTTGCGCCCCGATGCGGTTGTTTCTACGATAACAGACAGGCCATAGAGGGTGCTGAGCGTGTCAGAGCTTAGCACGCTATCACATGGTCCCGAGGCGATGATCCGGCCGTCTTTCATGGCCAGAACATCGGCGTTCAGGGCAAAAGCCTGATCAGGGTCATGCGTGGACAGGATAACGCCATGGCCCGCGGCCGCGCTGGCTTGGGCCAAGCTGGCGATTTGCGCCAAAACCTGCGCCTGATTGCCGAAATCAAGGCTTGCGGTCGGCTCGTCCATTACGATCAGCGGGGCCTCTTGTGCAAGCGCGCGGGCGATCAGCACCAATTGGCGCTGCCCGCCGGACAGGCGGGAATAATCGCGCGCCGCCAGATCGGCGATGCCCAATTGCGCCAACGCCTGCAACGCCGCGTCGCGATCGGCTTTGCCGGGTTGGGCAAAGGCCCCCAACCGCGCGGTACGCCCCATCATCACCACCTCGATCACTTCAAACGGAAAGGGCGGGGCGTGTGCCTGCGGCACATAGGCCATGGCGCGCGCGATCTGTGCGCGGGGCAAGCTTTGCAGCGGTTGGCCGCCCAACGTGATCTGGCCCGCCAGCGGCGGGAGCAGCCCCAAAAGCGTGCGAAACAGGGTGGTCTTGCCACAGCCGTTCGGACCCAGCAGGCATAACACCTGCCCCGGCGCGACGCTGACGTTGATATCGGTGCCGACTTGGGTTCGGCCATATCCGATAGCAAGGTTGCAGGCGGTCAACATTACGTCCACCCCCGGCGGCCCCGGGCCAAAAGCCATACGAAAAACGGTGCGCCGATCACGGCAGTCAGTATGCCAAGCGGCACCTCGACTTGCGCGATGGTGCGCGCCAGCGTGTCGACAATCAGCAAATAGGCCGCCCCGATCAGTAGCGACACCGGCAAGAGCTGCCCAAACCCCGGCCCTACCAACATCCGCGCGATGTGCGGGATGACAAGGCCCACCCAGCCAACCACACCGGCCAGCGCCGTGACCGAGGCGGTGACCAGTGTCGCGGCGGCGATCACCAGCAGGCGGGTGCGCCCGGCCTCTACACCCAAGGCGCGCGCCTCATCGTCGCCCAGTGACAGAACGTTGATCCGCCAGCGCAGCAACACCAGCGGCACAAGGCCCACGGCAACAGCGGGCAGGGCGGGCCGGATATCTTCGGTGGTGATCGACGCAAGCGACCCAAGCAGCCAGAACGTGATGGCGGGCAGTTGATCATAGGGATCGGCCAAAACCTTGAGCAGCGATGTCGCCGCCCCGGCCAGCGCCCCGATCACGACACCGATCAGCACCAAGGTCAGCGTCCGGTCGGTATTGCGCACCAGAGTTGATATCAACGTCACCACGCCCACCGCAGCCATACCCCCGGCAAAGGCCGACAATTGTATCGCCGCCACAGGTAGCGACATAAAGATACCCGCCACAGCACCAAGGCCCGCCCCCGCCGACACGCCCAGAATATCGGGCGATACCAAGGGATTACGAAACAGCGCCTGATAGCTGGCCCCGGCCGCTGCCAGTGCCGCGCCCAGCAGAACCGCCGCCGCCACGCGCGGCAGGCGGATCGACCAGATCACGGTTTCCGCCTGATCTCCGCCGCGGCCCACCAGCGCGGCCAGCACCTGAAAGGGTGTCAGGTTCAACGGGCCGATCATCACCGCGCCAAAGGCCAGCACCAGCACTGCCATGAAAAGCCCCGCAACCAATGACAGGCGCGCAGGCCGTATCATTCTGGGGGGCGCCCTTCGGACCATGCCAGCAACTTGTTCAGATCGTCCTCGGACAGATCGACATGATAAAACAGCTTGTAGAAGTCGCGCACATCGTCCCGCAAATCGCCCGGCCAGCGGTCAGGATACAAAAGCCCCGCCATCCATTTCAGGCCAATGATCCGGTTCAGGGACGGGGGCCTGTCGATCCAGCCGAACGGGGCCGAGGGCGCAAGATAAACCCGCCCGGATTTCACCGCATCAATCTGTTGCCACAGCGGATCATCGAACACACGGTCGTAAAATGTGCTGTCCCATGTGACGATGATTTCGGGGTTGGCCACGATCACCTGTTCGATCGAGGCACGCACAAGCCCACGGGTGCGGCCCCCATCATCGGCCACGTTACGCCCGCCGGCGCGTTCGATGATCTCGGTGTTGATCGAACCGGCCATCCCGGTTTCCAGACCATCTGGGCCACGGGCAAGGTATACACCCGGCCGTGAGTCTGGCGGAACATCGGCAAGGATTTTATCAATTCGGTCAAAGGTGTTTGCGACATGGGAGGCCAGACGTTCGCCCCGTTCGGCCCGGTCCAAGGCCCGCCCCAAAAGCCGCAGCGCCGCCGGGGTCTGTTCAAACCGGCCATTGATCAACAGATAGGGCAGGCCGGTTTGCGCCTGCACCCGGTTGGCCAGATCGACATAGGTGTCGCGCACCGATCCGAAATCAAGGATCACATCCGGCGCCGCCGCCAGAACCCGTTCCAGATTGGCACCACCGCCCCGCCCGGTCAGCCGCCCGGTTTCGGGCAGGTCGCGATAGGGGGCGGCGATGTAGGGCCGTTCCTCGGGGTGAAGGGCGCGGGGCCAGCCGCTCATGGTGTCGGGGGCCAGCACATATAGCAAGATCGCGGCGGGCGGGCCTGCCGCGAAGACGCGATCAATCTGTTGTGGCAAGGTCACGACGCGCCCGGCGCTGTCTGTGACCTCGCGCGCCTGCACAGGGGGCGTCAGCAGTATGAAAACCGCCGCCAGAAGGGCAACCAGCGGGCGCATCACGATGTCACTCCCGGTTTATCGGGGGCTTTGGGCGTGAATTCGCAGCGATCGGGTTTAATATCGATCAGCGGTGTACCATTCAGGCAATCCAGCCCGCGCACGATCAGGCAATTGCCCTCGACCCGTTCTAGTTTGACCAGCGCGGTGCCAATCGGATTGGGCCGCTGTGGCGAGCGCAGGGCGAAAGTGCCGAAAAACCGCTGTCCGTCGCTTTTGGGGTTCTGGCGGATCAGGTCGCGGCGTGACCGATCCAGCCAATACAAGATCTCAAGGCGGCCAAACGCTTCGATCCCTTCCAAGGCGCGCTCCCATGGGGCAAATACCTCGATCCGGCATTCCGGCCCGTCGGGTTTGCCTTGCCGCGGGCACAGATCGCGGCTGTCCCACGGGGTGTGAATGCGGCCAATGAAATGCAAGGCGGCATCTTGGGCCGTGGGAATGTCGGCGATTTCCTCGCCGGGCCGCAGACGGGTTTGCATGATTGCGCATATCCCTGTTTGATCTTCGATAGTTCAAACCTATGCAGAATCACCGCTTTGTCCAGATCAACCCGCCGGGCCTTGTGCCGATGGCATGCAGCGGCTATCGCTCGGGCCGGGTGAGTGACAGTACAAGGATGCGGCGTATGACACGGGTTTTCATCACCGGCACGGCAGGGTTTATTGGCTTCCATCTGGCCAGTCTTTTGCTGGACGAAGGCTTCCAAGTGCACGGGCTGGACGGGATGACCGATTACTATGACGTCACCCTGAAACACCGCCGCCACCAGATGCTGTTGCAAAAACCCGGCTTCACGGCGACCGAGGCGATGCTGGAGGATGCCGATACGCTGGACCGTATCACCGATGCCTTTCAGCCCGAGATTATCGTGCATCTGGCCGCGCAGGCGGGTGTGCGCTACAGCCTTGAAAACCCCCGCGCCTATATCGACGCCAACATTGTGGGCACTTTTAACGTGATGGAGGTGGCCCGCCGCCACGCGGTGAAACATCTGCTGATGGCCTCGACCAGCTCGGTTTACGGTGCGAATACCGATATGCCCTATGCCGAGACGATGAAGGCCGACAGCCAGATGACGATCTATGCCGCCACCAAAAAGGCGACCGAGGCGATGGGCCATTCCTATGCGCATCTTTGGAACCTGCCCACCACCATGTTCCGGTTTTTCACGGTCTATGGCCCATGGGGGCGGCCCGATATGGCGCTGTTCAAATTCGTCTCGGCGATTTTGGAGGGGCGGCCCATCGACATCTACAATCACGGTGAGATGTATCGCGATTTCACTTATATCAGCGATCTGGTGCGCGGTATTCGCCTGTTGATGGATGCGGTGCCTGTGCGCCCCGACAGCCCCGATGATATCGCCCCCGGCGACAGCCTGTCGCCCGTCGCCCCGTGGCGGGTGGTCAATATCGGCAATTCAAACACCGTGAAACTGATGGATTTCGTGGACGCGATTGAGGATGTTCTGGGCATCCCCGCACAGCGCAATCTGATGGAGATGCAAAAAGGCGATGTGCCCGCGACATGGGCGGATGCCACGCTGTTACACGATTTGACTGGCTATAAACCGCAAACCGATGTCCGCGATGGGATCGCGCAATTCGTGGCGTGGTATCGGAACTATTACAAGGTGTGAAGACTTGCCTTGAAGGCGTAGCAGCTTTCAGGGGCGGTGTCTGTCGACACGCGCCAAGTAATCAAGCGCCTTCAAACTCGCACAAGACATGCACATCCATGCCCATCGTTTCCAGCTTCTGGCGTCCGCCCAATTCGGGCAGGTCGACGATAAAAGCACAGCCCATAATTTCTCCGCCCAGCCGTTCGATCAGCTTGATCCCGGCCTCGGCCGTGCCACCCGTGGCCAGCAGATCATCGACTACAAGGACTTTTTCCCCCGGCCGGATCGCATCGTCGTGGATTTCCACCACCGCCTCTCCGTATTCCAGCTGATACTCCTCGGATATTACCGCGCCGGGCAGTTTGCCTTTCTTGCGGATCGGCACAAAGCCAAGCGACAACTGATGCGCAATCGCGCCGCCAAGGATGAAACCGCGCGCCTCAAGGCCGACAACCTTGTCGATCTGTTCGCCGGCATAAGGGTGCAGCATTTGGTCAATGGCCATGCGAAACCCGCGTGGATCGGCGAAAAGCGTGGTCACATCGCGAAATAAAATGCCCTCATGCGGGAAGTCGACGATCGTGCGGATGTAATCCTTTACGCTACGGATATCGGGCATGTCGTGGCCTTTTAAAGAACAGCTTTGGGGTTCATGTCTGGCTCAAGCGACGTGTTTGCGCAAGGGTGTTGCGGTGCGCATTCCTGTAAGCCACCTTGGCTATCTGCCTGAGAAATAATGTTTGAGTCTAAGGCGCAACTTAATGAGCCATACGCGGTATGGCCTGATTTTGACGCTCCATGGGGTCGTCCCAAAAGGTGCCGCACCAAGATTTTTAGACACCTCAACCAATAGCCTGTGGCGGTTTTCGTAAAACGTATCGTCTGGAACTTCGACAAATTCTTCGGGTTTGCGCAGATGAACGAAAAACTCCATTCCCATTGTTTCGCTGATTTCTTCGATATCCAACTTGATCAAACCCAGTTTGCGCAAGTCAGTCAGAAAAAGCTCGAATGTTTCGGGAAAAACCAAACTGCAGTGCGCATCGTTATATGCCTGTTGGAGTGTTTCACTCTGCGCATAGTCCTCATAGGCGCGTATCAATGCCTTTTCCGGGATAAATCCCCTTGGATCATCGCGGGTCAGGTTGCAGCCTACTGTGGCCTCTCCGTCGCGCATGAACCGAGCTTTGTTGGCGCACCCATCAAAGACTGTTTCCGGGCTGGGCTGGGTGCGATCTTCTTTATAAGCGGCCAGCCAATCAGAAAGCCGCGTCGGCATACGGAAATGGTCGAAGCATGCCCTGTAGTCCGGTATCGCCATGCTGATCACGCCGCCGGGCGCCAAAGTATCATACACGCCTTGCAGAAACAGGATTGGGTTGGGCAGATGTTCGAAATTGTGCGACGACAAGATATAGTCGATCTTGCCGTGCAGCCCGGCCGCTCCTGTAATTTCCCCAATGCGTGAGGCGTCACCGACCAGATCAATATCTTCGATTTCGCTGACGCGCGCATCCGGGATATTAGGGTCTTCTTGGGCGCCCGCGCGCAGGGTTTCTGTGTCGAAGACGTCCATGATCAACACATCGTGCCCGTCGCGTTTGGCGACAATCGGGTTGAAATACGGTGCGACCTCGATCCCTTTGCCGGATACGTTCGCGTATTTCAAAATCCTGTCAGTTCGCTGCACGCCCGTCTCCTGTTAATCTGGTAGGCCAGCGCGACGAAGGGTCGGCCAGTGTGACAGAGACCGTTTAACACCGAAACCAAGATGGACTCCAGACGCGGCTAGGTGTTGTGCATATATGTCAGGATGCGTTGCAAACCTGCGCCGCCCCAAGGCGGCTGGTCTATTTACTCCCACCCGCGTGGTCAGTATGTGAAGCCAGCCAAAACTATGCCAGTGCGGAGATCGTCAAAGTGAAATATCGTGCGGAAATTGACGGCTTGCGCGCAGTTGCGGTCGTGCCTGTCATCTTGTTCCACGCGGGCTTTGAGGGGTTTGGCGGCGGCTATATCGGCGTCGATGTGTTCTTTGTGATATCCGGCTACCTGATTACCACGATCATTTTGGCCGAGATGAACGAGGGCCGCTTTAGCCTGCTGAACTTCTACGAGCGGCGCGCGCGGCGGATCTTGCCGGCGTTGTTTTTCGTGGTTTTGTGCTGCCTGCCGGTGGCATGGTTCATACTGTTCCCCACCGACATGAAGGATTTCGCGCAAAGCCTGATTGCCGTGGCGACGTTTTCGTCGAATTTCCTGTTCTGGAGTGAAAGCGGCTATTTCGACACCGCCGCCGAGATCAAGCCGCTGTTGCACACCTGGAGTTTGGCGGTCGAAGAGCAATATTACATCATTTTCCCTGTGTTCCTGATGATCGCGTGGCGTTGGGGCAAGCGGCGGATCGTCAAGATCTTGGTTGGCGTGTTCGTGTTCAGCCTGCTTTTGGCGCATTGGGCCGCCTATAAAGAGCCCGAAGCCGGGTTTTTCCTGTTGCCCGCGCGGGCTTGGGAGCTGCTGGCCGGAGCCTTCATCGCCTTTTATGTCGACCGGGGGGCGGTTACGGTGCGGCCCGCTTTGGCCAATGCGCTGTCGGGTTTGGGCCTGCTGGCCATTGCATTCGCGATCTTTGTCTATGACAGCGGCACGCCGTTTCCCAGCCTTTACGCCGTGGTTCCGGTTGGTGGCGTTGTGGCCGTTATCGTGTTCGCGGTGCCCGGCACTTTGGCGCACAGGCTTTTGTCGTGGCGTCCAATGGTGGCCATCGGCCTTTTGTCCTACAGCGCGTATCTTTGGCATCAGCCGATCTTTGCCTTTTACGGCCACGCCATGGGACACGACGCGCCGCTATGGCACACAGGGTTGATGCTGCTGGCCACGGCCCTGTTGTCAGTTTTCAGCTATCGTTATGTCGAAACGCCAACGCGCCGCCGGATAGTTTTTGGATCAAGGCCCCAGATTTGGGGCTTTACGGTTGCGTCCTCGGTGGCGGTGATCGCGCTTGGCGTGATGGGCGCGGCCACCAATGGGAACGCATTTCGCTACCCGCAGGGCGTTGTTGACCTGTTTGACCGCAACGACGAATTCAGCCGCATCGTGTGGCTGGCCAAGGATGCGACGCGCCTTCAGGATTTCGACCCGGATGCCGAAACCAAGCTATTGCTGATCGGTGACAGTAACTCGGCCGATTTGCAAAACGCGTTGAATGCCGTGATCGCGCCGGGGGTATCGGTTGTCAGTGCTCAGGTCGGTGCGACATGTGGGAACCTGTTCGTGCCGCGCGAAAAATATGCAGAATTCCTGCGCGATGACAGGTTCAACATGTGCGCCCCACAGCACAATGACCTGTCCGACCCCAAAACCGATCAACTGATCGCGCAGGCGGACGTGGTCATTCTGGCCACTGCTTGGACAGAGTGGGAGGCCGACCTGATGCAGGACAGCCACGCCCGATTGGTCGAAAAATATGGTGACAAGTTCTGGGTTTTCGGCACCAAAAGCGTGGAGTTTGACCGGCAAGAGATTTTGAATGCCTGCCTGGATGATTGCATGGAGTGGCAGACCAGCCCGCACGAAACAGCCGTTGAGGTGAATGCCAAGCTGACCGAGGCGTTGCGGGATCGCTTCATCGACCCGCTTGAGATGATCTGCGCCGCACCGGGTTGCACGACTTTTCTGGGGCCGGAAACCATTGTGATGTATGACGGGTTCCACCTAACGCCCGAAGGCTCGGTCTGGCTTGGCCAGCAGCTTAAGGCAAACGGGTACCTGGCCAGAATGGGGCTGGGCGGCTGATGCCCGCGCGCCTCAGGTCTGGGTCAGTACCCGGCCTGCCACGGCCTCAAGTTTCGCCACCAGCGCGGCATCGCGGGCCTCGGGCGCGGTCAGAACAGCGTTGTCCAACGCCCGGTCGCAGCCATGCGGGCAGGGCGCGCGGTCTGGCCCCAGAAGGGCGGGCAGGCGGCGCACCATCTCGCGGCCCTTGTCGGCATTGCCCAGCAGGGTTGCGATGATCTGGGACACATCCACCTCGCCATGCGCGGGGTGCCAGCTGTCGTAATCGGTGATCATCGCCACCGAGGCATAGCAAAGCTCGGCCTCGCGGGCCAATTTCGCCTCGGGCATGTTGGTCATCCCGATCACATCCGCGCCCCAGACCTCGCGGTACATTTTCGATTCCGCCAAGGTGCTGAATTGCGGGCCTTCCATCGCCAGATAGGTGCCGCCATCATGCACCGTGACGCCCGCCGCGCCCGCCGCCTCGGCACAGGCTGCGCCCAGTCTGGGGCAGGTGGGGTGCGCGACGCTGACATGGGCCACGCAGCCGGTTCCGAAAAAGCTTTTGTCGCGGGCAAATGTCCTGTCAATGAACTGATCGACAATCACGAAATCGCCCGGCGCCATGTCTTCGCGGAAACTGCCGCAGGCGCTGACACTGATCACATCCGTCACGCCCAATCGCTTCAGCGCGTCGATATTGGCACGATACGGCACGGTGCTTGGCGAATGCACATGCCCGCGCCCGTGACGCGGCAGAAACGCCATGCGGATGCCGTCCAGCACACCTGTCAGGATCTGGTCACTGGGATCGCCCCACGGGGTTTCGACGCTGACCCATTCGGCCTTGTCCAGACCCTCGATCTGATACAGCCCCGATCCGCCGATAACGCCCAACATGGTGTTCATAGCGCTTGCCCTTTCTTTTGCCCGGAAATGGCACAGAATACCGTTCCAGACCAGTTTGCAACCCGGCCACGGCCTTAGGGTGAGACGTAATGCGGGTCGCGGACGGCCCCATCGTCCAGTCGCACCCTGTCGAACAGCGTGTAGCCATCCTTTTCGATCTGATGCGCGCGGGTGTAGTCGAACGCCGCAAAGAACCGCTCGGTGCCATAGTCAAGCAACGTGACACTCGCCCAGTCTTGGATGATCTTATCATAATTCGACGACAGCTTTCGACTGCGCGGATTCAGGTTGCTGACCAGCAAAAGGCCCGTCGGCTCGCAGCCCAGAACGGTCAGCTTGAGATCGGGGCGATACGCCTGCAAAATCGGGATGATCTTCCAGACATCCCCGGTCCAAGCCTCTGCGGGGGCGTTGTCCAGATCGCGTGTCGTCATGTCGTGGTTGTAAGGGCAGCAATCATGAATCGCGATCACACCATCGGGGTTCGAATGGCGTTCGGTGTTTATGAAATCGCGCAGCAGGTATTCGATCAGATGCATCCCGTCCAGAAAACTAAAGCTTAACTGCGCGCGTATCGCACGTAGAAAACCGCCGTCAAAAAACGCGTCGCTGGTTTGTTGCATGATATGCAATTCGGGCTTTGTATTGACGACATTCCGTTCGATCCGGAAATACGGATCGACGGCGATTGTCTTGCCTTGTGCCGCTTCAAAGATGCGCCCGCCGCGACAGCCGATTTCAAGATACCACTCAAAGGCCAAATTCTTGTGCAGGCGTTTGATGAAACGTCTGTATGGCTTGTCATTGGGGGGGATGAACATGTGCGAAACGACCTGACAGAATAATGGAAAACACGGGTATTCTAGCGAATGCCGCGACCGGGGCAATTGCCCGGATATAACCGGGCCGCAAAGTGAGTCTTTTACTCAACACTTTCAGCCGCCGCATATGCCTTGAAGGCGCAGCCAGTCGCCGTCGCTTAGAATGGCTGCGGGCGGCTGGTTGGCGAAGGGATCGGCTTCGATCAACGCCAAGGTGGTCTCGCCCGAAATGTCCAGCGCATAGGCATAAGGGGTCGAGCGCACGCGGGTGTCCTTGAACGCTTTCAGCAAGGCGTCTTGGGACAATGCCAAAGGGGGTGATGTCAGCAAATGCTGGGCATAGCGGTCCAAACTGTCCTCATCCAGCGCCCCGGTGGTCAATAGGCGCAAAGTGGCCCAAAGTCCTGCATGTCGCAGCACATCCTCCAACGGGTCGCCTTGCGCGGCACGCAGGCGCTCGGCAACGACGAAGCCTGCGACCACATCGGGTTCTTCATGATCTTCCACAAGGTTTTTGCCGATCACGATGGTGCCGCCGGGCAGATGCACGGTGGTATCGACCCCGTCGCGCACAATCGCCATCGGAACTGGCGTCCCACCGCCGCCAAGGCGCTGCGCCAGCCGGTCCAGCGCCGCACGACCGCCCGGATCACGACAGGCCGGGCCGGTGACGCGCTCCATGTGGCGGCGCAGGGCCGCGCCAATCTCGGCGCGCTTGACCTGCGGCACAACCCCCAAAGCGTGATCCCGCGCGGCACCGGGCAGCCAGAATACCGCTAGCGCCAGCACCGCCAAACAGCAGGCCCCGAACATCACCAGCCGCAATCTGCCGGGATGCGGCCTGCGCCGGTCCACAGCCGCCCGCAGCTTTTCGATGGCGTCGACCATCGCACCTTCGTCAGCGGGCAATTCCAGTGTTTCGCCGGGGTCGCCATCGGGATGATATATCGCCGGGGTTTGCCCCGGATTGGCCCGTTGAATGGCAGCCAGCGACCAATGCGCAAGCGGCCGCTCGCGCAGGTCGGTAATCACCAGCGTTGCATCCCCGATCGAAACGATGACATCGTTGCGCTGATCGGTGGGGGACGCACGCCACAGGCCCGATGCCTCAAGCCTTTGGTATTCGCTCAATGCTGTCATCGTTGATGTGGGCCTGCTCTGCCTCTGCCGCACCACGATAGCACGGCTTTACAGACCCCGTCCATCCGCCAGCCTACATGACGCGTGCCAGTCGGCGCAGCTCAAACTTCTGGATTTTGCCGGTCGCGGTTTTGGGCAAGTCCTGAAACATCACCCGCTTGGGGCATTTGAACCCCGCCAGACGGTCCCGCGCAAAGGTGGTCAAATCATCTTCGGTGGTTTCGGCACCATCCTTCAGCTCGATAAAAGCACAGGGCACCTCGCCCCATTTTTCATGCGGCATGGCAACCACGGCGCACAGCAGCACCGCCGGATGCATCATCAACACGCCTTCCACCTCGACCGAGCTGATATCCTCGCCGCCGGAAATGATGATGTCCTTCGCCCGATCGGCGATTTGCAGGTAGCCATCGGGGTGCTGCACGGCGATATCACCGGAATGAAAATACCCGCCCTGAAACGCCTTTTCGGTGGCTTTGGGGTTTTTGTAGTAGCCTTTCATCACCGCATTGCCGCGGATCATGATTTCACCCTGCGCAGTCCCGTCCATCGGGATTTGCGACATGATTTCAGGGTCCATCGCGGTGATGTCGTCCATCATCGGCATCAACACGCCGGTGCGGGCCTTGATCGCGTAGCGTGTTTCGTCGTCCTGATCGGTCCAGTGCGGTTGCCACAGGCATTCGGTGACATGGCCATAGGTCTCGGTCAGCCCATAAACCTGCGTGACCTTGAAGCCCAAAGGTTCAATCGCGCGCAAGGTGGCGGCCGGCGGCGGCGCGCCGGCGGTGAACACATCCACAACATGATCAAAGCTGCGCCGTTCGCTGTCCTTGGCGTTCACGATGGTGTTCAGCACGATTGGCGCGGCCCCGAAATGAGTGACGCCCTCATCGGCGATGGCGTCATAGATTGCCGCTGCGGTGATATCGCGGCAACAGATCAGCGTGCCGCCCAGCATCGGCATCATCCAAGTGTGGTTCCAGTTGTTGCAATGAAACATTGGTACGATGGTCAGATACTTGGCCTGCCGCGGCATCGGCCAACTGACGGCGGTTCCCATCGTCATCAGATACGCCCCCCGGTGGTGATAGACCACGCCCTTGGGCCGACCCGTGGTGCCCGAGGTGTAATTCAGCGCAAGGCTTTCCCATTCGTCCTGCGGCATGATCCAGTCAAACTCGGGATCGCCCGAGGCGAGCAGTTCTTCGTATTCCATATAGTGGCCATGGCTATGCACGCCTGCCGCGTCATCGGCCACCTCGATCACGATGGGCGGGGGGCCTTCCATTTCCTCAAATGCTGCGGCGGCGACTGGCAGGAACTGCGGATCGACCAGCAACACCTTGGCCCCACCGTGATCCAGGATATAGGCAATCGTTCCGGCCTCCAGCCGGGTGTTGATCGTATTCAGAACCGCGCCGCAGGCGGGCACGCCGAAATGCGCTTCGGCATGGGCGGGCAGGTTGGGCAGCAAGGTGGCCACCACATCGCCTGTTTCAACCCCAAGCCGCGCCAGCCCCGAGGCCAACCGCGTGCATCGGTCGTAATACTGCGCATATGTGTGGCGCGTGTCTTGATACACGACAGCGTCGTGGTCAGGGAAAAGCCGCGCCGCGCGCCGCAAATGCGACAAAGGTGTCAAAGGCACGAAATTGGCTGTATTGCGCCCCAGCCCGGTTTCGTCCGCCATCCAGCCCATGATGTACCTCCCTGATTCATCTGTGTTGTGGTTCGCCGAGAATATTGAGAATTCCATCTCAATCAATTTAAATGTCAGACAATTCAATCATAACCTGTCGCTTGCCGCGCCTCGCGACTGCATTTAGCGTGGCTCAAATGATCATTTCCCACGGGCGCAATTATATTTTCGTGCATATTCCCAAGACTGGCGGCACCTCGATGGCGCTGGCGCTTGAGGGGCGGGCGATGAAGGATGACATCCTGATCGGCGACACGCCCAAAGCCCGCAAACGCCGGCACCGGGTGAACGGGGCCGAAGCCGCGGGGCGGCTGTGGAAACATTCAACCCTTGCCGATATCCAAGGTTTGGTGCCGTCCGAGCAAATCCAACGCGCCTTTGTGTTTACCATGGTCCGCAACCCGTGGGATCGGATGGTTAGCTATTACCATTGGCTGCGCGCGCAGAATTTTGACCATCCTGCAGTGCATCTAGCCCGCACGCAGGAGTTTAGCGGCTTTTTGAATGCCCCCCAAACGCAGCAGACGATCCGCGCGGCGCCTTATGAAAGTTACATGCGTGGGCCGAATGGCGCCGAGCACTGCGATGCCTATATCCGGCTGGAACATATTGAACAGGATGCCGCGCCACTGTGGACCCATCTGGGGTTTCGACTGGCCTTGCCGGTCTCGAACCCGTCGCAGCGCGTGCGCGACTATCGTTTTTACTACAATCAATGTGACGCGAATCTGGTGCAAAGCTTGTGCCATGCGGATGTTCGGCGCTTTGGATACAGCTTTGACGGGTAAAATCGTCGCCATAACCATAGCCAATCCCGAACAAGGCCGTTCGTTGGCGCAATATTGTCAACAATGCCTTAATCAAGCCGTTTTTTAGACCAAGGAGGGGCACGAGAATCAACTTTACCTTAACCCATCGGAACACACGGCCGGCTGCCACCGGCTTGATGAGGGGATGGAACACATGTTTGGGTGGATGTCTGCAAACCAATCCAAGGGGACCAAACGAATGACCGATGTCACGGGTGCCTATGACGGCGGTGCAACCGGGGTGATGTCGGGTTTGATCGAAGGCACCAGTGTTGCCACAGCGATGGGCTGGCGCCCGGTCGAGGCGATTGCGGAGGGTGACAAGGTGTTGACTTTCGATGCGGGACTACAGGTTGTGACCCGCATTGAGCGCCGCGCACTTTGGGCTGGCGAAACGGCCTGTCCGACCCGTTTTTGGCCGCTCGAAGTGCCCGCCGGGGCGCTGGGCAATCGCGAGGTGATGCA
>Ga0102928_1001266_pt1 | contig 16070 bp, 17 predicted proteins | sample SalPonR1_B_D1_MG_FD_78504 | JGI IMG/M metagenome (GOLD analysis project Ga0102928, IMG submission 78504) | Salt pond soil microbial communities from South San Francisco under conditions of wetland restoration - Salt Pond MetaG R1_B_D1_MG | ecosystem: Environmental > Aquatic > Marine > Intertidal...
CCGAAACGACGGGACCGGTTGTCGTCACCGTCATGGACCGCGACCGCATGGCCGACTACCAGAAAATGGTGGCCGAGTTGCGCAACGCGGGCATCCGGGCCGAGGCCTACCTCGGCAATCCCAAGAATTTTGGCAACCAGCTGAAATACGCGGACAAACGCCAGTCCCCCGTCGCCATCATCGAAGGCGCGGACGAGAAGGCCAAGGGCCTCGTCCAGATCAAGGACCTGGTGCTCGGGGCCCGGATCGCCGAGACGGCCAGTGTCGAGGAATGGAAAGACCGACCCAGCCAGGTCGAGGTGCCGCGGGATCAGATGGTTGCGAAAGTGCAAGAGATCCTGGAGGGGCAGAGCCAGTGACACGCTCCGTCTACCGCGCCGAGGGCCGCGCCATCGGTGAGCGTTGCCTTGCCGCCCTGCGCGCAGCCGGGGCGGCGCCCGTTGACGCCGACATTCTGCAACCGGCCAGCGTTCTGCTGGACCTCTACGGTGAGGATATCCGGGGCCGCGCCTATGTCACCGCCGACCCGCTGCGCGGTGAACAGATGCTGCGCCCCGACTTCACCGTTCCCATCGTGCGCCGCCACATGGAAGACGGGGCAGAGCCTGCGCGCTACACCTACATGGGCGCGGTCTTTCGCCAGCAAGAGGTGGACGAGGCCCGTGCAACGGAAACGCTTCAGGTCGGTTACGAGCTGTTCGACCGCGACCGGCCCCGCGCCGATGCCGAGGTCTTTGCCACCATTGCGGGCCTGCTGGGCGATGCGCCGCTGCGCGCGGCGACGGGGGACATCGGCATCCTGCGCGCCGCCGTGCTGGGCCTGAACACCACCGACCGGCGCAAGGCCGCGCTGCTGCGTCATCTCTGGCGCCCGCGCAGGTTCCGGCAGTTGCTGGACCGGTTCGGTGGCCGCCGCCCGGTGCCGCCGGCCCGTGAAGCCCTGCTGGCGCAGGTTGATCCCGTGGCCGACTTGCCGCCCGTCATGGGGCTGCGCAGCGCGGAAGAAATCGCCTTTCGCTTGGAGGCCCTGCGCGAGGATGCAGCGGCCGACCCTATCTCGGTCACCGAACTGGAGCTGATCGACGCCCTGCTGGCGCTGTCGGAGACGAGTCCCAACGTGCTGGCCTACCTGCGCGACCTTTCCGTGGACATGCCCGCCATCGGTGCGGCGGTTGACGGGCTGTCGGCGCGGCTGGACGCGCTGGCCGCGCGGGGCGTGGATGTCGAAGCGCTGCCCTTCGAGGGCAGCTATGGCCGCACCTCGATGGAGTATTACGACGGTTTCGTTTTCGGGTTCTACGCGGAAAGCCGCCCGGACCTGCCGCCGGTGGCCACCGGCGGGCGGTATGACGCGCTGACCGCGGTGCTGGGTGGCGGCACAGGTGTTCCGGCGGTGGGCGGCGTGATCCGCCCCGAACTGCTGGCCGAACTGGAGGTCGGGGCATGACGCTGAAATTGGGCTTGCCGTCCAAGGGACGGCTGATGGAAAAGACCTTCGACTGGTTCGCCGACCGCGGCGTGACCCTGCGCAAGTCGGGGGATGAACGCGAGTACGCTGGCGCGGTCGAGGGGATCGAGGGTGTCGACCTGGTGCTGCTATCGGCTGGTGAGATCCCGCGCGACCTGGCCGCGGGCCGCATCCACCTTGGGGTTACAGGCTCTGACCTGGTGCGCGAGAAGCTTGCGGGCTGGGACAGCCGCGTGCGCGAACTGGCGCCGCTGGGATTCGGCGGGGCGGACCTGGTGATCGCCGTGCCACAGGCCTGGATCGACGTGGACACGCTCGATGACCTGGACGCGGTGGCGGCGGCCTTTCGCGCCGCCCACGGACACCGCTTGCGCATCGCCACGAAGTATCACCGGCTGGTGCGCGAGTTCCTGCGCCAGCACGGTGTTGCCGACTACCAGCTGGTCGACAGCCAGGGCGCGACCGAGGGCACCATCCGCAATGAAACCGCCGAGGCCATCGCCGATATCACCTCGACGGGCGAGACCCTTCGCGCCAACGGTCTGAAGATCCTGTCGGACGGGCTGATCCATTCCAGCCAGGCCACCCTGTTCCGAGGCCGCCGCGGCGGTTGGACCCCGGCACAACGCGCGACGTTGCAGGCGTTGGACGCGAAGCTGGGCCTTTAGCGCGGCCGGATTTTGCAGAAAATCCTGCGCTGCCTTCACAGTACCCCGATTTCGGCAAGCGCAGCGCTCAGCTCGGGGGGCAGGTCTTCTTCCTGCGCGCGGCCCTCGGGCAGGTCGCGGGGGGCGTCCTCGGGCTTGAGGTAGCGCCAGCCCTGGAAGGGGCGTTTGGGGACGGGCGTCACGCGGATGATCTGCGGGTCAAGCACGATGGCGCAGCGGCGGATGCCGTCGCCCCCCTGCACCTCGTCCAACCGCAAGATGCGCTGGCGGCACTGGATCAGCCGCTTGACAACCCAGTAGATCGACCCGCCCTGCAAAAGCTCGGCCTCGCGCTTGGGCCGCATCCGGGTGATGTGACACGGACATCCGTCCGCCGTCTGCGCGCGCTTTTGGGATTGCCACCGCGCCATGGCTTCGACAGTCTCGCTGCCCACTGACAATTTTTGCAGATGCAGTTTCGCGGTCACGTCGTCCACCCCAGATGTTCGCATGTTGTTCACATGGCGCTCTAGACTTGGTAAGGTAAGCGTCTTTCGTTGATTCTGCTACCCGATGTCCGCTTGTCCTTCGGAGGGACCATGACCCGTTTCACCGCGCCGATCGCTGAACAGATCTGGGATATGAAATACCGCCTGAAAGAGGCCGATGGCGCCCCCGTCGACGCCACGGTCGAGGACAGTTGGGACCGGGTCGCGCACGCCCTCGCCGCTGTCGAGGATGACCCGGCAGAGTGGGAGCCGAAATTCCGTGCCGCCCTCGATGATTTCCGGTTCCTGCCCGCCGGGCGCATAACCTCGGGGGCCGGGACGGACCGGAGCGTGACGTTGTTCAACTGTTTCGTCATGGGCACGATCCCGGACACCATGGCGGGCATCTTCGACAGCCTGAAGGAGGCCGCGCTGACCATGCAGCAGGGCGGCGGGATCGGCTATGACTTCAGCACGATCCGCCCGCGCGGCGCCCTCGTCAAGGGCGTGGCGGCGGATGCATCGGGGCCCTTGTCCTTCATGGATGTCTGGGATGCGATGTGCCGCACCATCATGTCCGCGGGCAGCCGCCGGGGCGCGATGATGGCGACCATGCGCTGTGACCACCCCGATATCGAGGATTTCATCACCGCCAAGTCCGACGCCGCTCGGCTGCGCATGTTCAACATGTCCGTCCTGGTGAGCGATGCCTTCATGGAGGCGGTCAAGGCCGGCCACGCCTGGGACCTGCTCTGGGATGGTGCCGTGGTGCGCACGGTCAAGGCGCGCGATCTCTGGGACAGGATCATGCAGTCGACCTATGACCAGGCCGAGCCTGGCGTGATCTTCATCGACCGCATCAACCAGATGAACAACCTGAATTATTGCGAGACCATCGCGGCCACGAACCCCTGCGGTGAACAGCCCCTGCCGCCCTATGGCGCCTGCCTGCTGGGCTCGATCAACCTGGCGCGGCTGGTGAACAGTGCTTTCGAGGAAGATGCCGGGATCGACGAGACCGAGCTTGACGACCTGGTTGCCACCTCTGTGCGCATGATGGACAACGTCGTCGACGCCAGCCGTTTCCCGCTTGAGGCCCAGGCGCGGGAGGCCGAGGCCAAGCGCCGGATCGGTCTCGGTGTCACGGGGCTGGCCGATGCGCTGCTGATGTGCGGTATGCGTTATGGTTCAGAGGAGGCGGCGCGTCAGACCGAACGCTGGTTGCACGCGATTGCGCGCGCCGCCTACCGGGCGTCGGTGCAATTGGCCAGGGAAAAGGGCCCCTTCCCGTTGTTCGATGCCCAAGGGTATCTTGCCAGCGGCGCGATGCAGCAGATGGACGCGGACGTGCGCGCCGAAATTGCCGAACACGGTATCCGCAATGCGCTGCTGACCTCGGTCGCGCCCACGGGGACGATCAGCCTCTACGCTGGCAATGTCTCTTCGGGGATCGAACCGGTCTTCGCCTACAGCTACACGCGAAAGGTGCTGCAAAAGGATGGCAGCCGGACCGAGGAAGAGGTGGTGGATTACGCGGTGCAGATGTATCGCGAGAAGTTCGGCGAGAAGGCCGATCTGCCCGATCATTTCGTCAACGCCCAGACGCTGGCGCCGATAGACCATGTACGCATGCAGGCGGCGGCGCAGAAATGGGTGGACAGTTCCATCTCCAAGACGATCAACGTCCCCGAGGATATTTCCTTCGATGATTTCAAGGACGTTTACATGCAGGCTTGGGATACGGGCTGCAAGGGCTGCACAACCTACCGGCCCAACGACGTGACGGGCAGCGTCCTTTCCGTGGGATCGTCGACCGGGGGAACCAAGGCAGAGGACGCCCCGGCCGACTCCCCGACCGAGACGCGGCCCGAGGTGCTGGACGATGCCAACGCGGGCGATGTGATCTACATGACCGAACCGTTGGACCGGCCCACCGAGCTTGAGGGCGCGACCTACAAGCTGAAATGGCCTGACAGCGAACATGCCATCTACATCACCATCAACGACATCGTGCATGGCGGCCAGCGGCGGCCCTTCGAGGTCTTCATCAATTCCAAGAACATGGAGCATTTCGCCTGGACCGTCGCGCTCACCCGGATGATCTCGGCGGTGTTCCGGCGCGGGGGAGACGTGTCCTTCGTCGTCGAGGAGTTGAAGGCCGTCTTCGATCCGCGCGGCGGCGCCTGGATGCGCGGCCGTTACGTGCCCTCGATCCTCGCGGCCATCGGGGGTGTGATCGAGACGCATATGATCTCGATCGGCTTCCTGGCGGGCGAGGGGCTGGGCCTGAAGGCGGACCCTCAGGCCGATGTTGTCAACATGAAGCCCAAGAGGGCCTGTTCGTCCTGCGGCAGCTACGACATGAGAATGATCGAGGGTTGCATGACCTGCGCCGCCTGCGGTTATTCCAAGTGCGGGTAGGTGTCATTGCGGGCGTATTTTTGTCGTTGCGGGCATAGTTATGCCAAATCGGCCGATTTTACTGCCACGCGTCGGCGAGAGTTTTGCCAGAGCCTTTAATGCTCTGTGAAGCTTAGACTTTTTAGAAGCAGATTTTGGCCTCTGAAATCTGGCCCTTCAGACTAAGATTGTGCGCCAACACCGGCACGTGTGCCCGGCGCGGCCCTCTTGATGAGGCCGCGCCGGGCAACCCCCGTGCCGGCGGTAACGCGGACGCCGGAACCGAAAACATCTGACCGGAGCAGGGATCTTCTGACGCGGCCCATGGCGGGCCCGCGCATTCCACCAGGAAAAGTGATGATCCCATGAAACACATTCCCGATATCCGTGCCCTGCTCCGGCACATGAACAAGGCCAGCGATTTCATGCGCTGGCTGCGCGTGGAGGGTAACAGCCTTGTCGCCGCGGCCGAGCGTCTGGGCGGGCGCAAATGGGCCACCAGAGCCAGCGCCATCGTAGAGGCAGCGAAAGCTGGCAACGATCTGGCTGCCCGCCGTGGCGAGCTTCATGCGCTCACCGATGCGGTGCGGAAAGACCTTGTCCGACTACTGCAGGTCGATGACGAGGATTGCCTGACCGCCGACCCAAGCCCCGCGTCTCGGCGATCGCGCTTGTAGCTGTCATCGGCTGTTGGTCATTGACCCTTGGCCCAGGACTGGCATTCGCGCCGCGAGAGAAGCACTTCCTGTCAGGGCGGCAAGGCGCCTGATTGCTGCGGGGCTTCGCGCGACGGTATTCCTCCGGGCCTAATCGGATACCGCCAGCGTGATCGGAAACACGCCCCTTGTCGTCATCGTGGTGCTGGGCAGATGGGGGATGCCCCCTGCGCCACGGGCCGCTGCGCTGATCTCGGGGCGCCACGCGACCCCTCGGACGCGGCGGCGCCGGTCAGGATGAACGCGCACCCCACGGGCGGGACCATTGCGGGGCGTGACCCGGCCACCAACGTCGTGGACGCGGACCTGAAGGTGCACGGCCTGGCCAATCTGCATGTCTGCGGCGGCTCGGTGATCCCGCGGGGTGGGACGGCGATAGTGACAACGGTGATCGTGCAACTTGCGCTGCGGCAGGTCGATATCGACGCGGTGGCGACCTTCATCGACCCGGTGCTTTCCCGGGGCCGGATTTCATAGCAAGAATTTGACATGTGAATGGTCCGGCAGCATTGTCACCTTGGGGAAAGGGAGAAGTGTTGTGTTTAGGCGATCTGCCAGCGTTCGCATCGGTTTGTCGGGCACGGGGTTCATCGCGTCCGGCTTGGTGCGGGTATTGTCCGCGCAGCCTGAACGCTATCGGATCACGGGCGTTCTGACGGATCGCCCCGCCGCCGAGGTGACGCCCTGCTTTCCCGATCTGCCGATCTGCCAAGATCCCGAACAGTTGCTGGACGATTGCGACGTCGTGATAGAGTGCTCGGGCACCGTCGGGCGGGCGGCCCGGTTGGCACGCGCCGCCGTGGCGCGCCCGGTCCCTGTGCTTACCCTCAATGCCGAGTTCCAGGTCACTCTCGGCGCGGCCTTCGCGGAGTACGGCACGGTGGTCGAGTCCCAGGGCGATCAGCCCGGCAGCCTGGCCGCCCTGCATCGCGAGGCCCTGCTGATGGGGTTCGAGCCGCTTGTCTACGGATCGCAAAAGGGGTTCCTCGACCCCGATCCCGACCCCGCCGAGATGCGCCGTTGGGCTGCTCGGCAGGGTATCTCGCTGGCCGCGACCGTGGCTTTCACCGACGGCACCAAGGTCCAGATCGAGCAAGCGTTGGTGGCCAACGGGCTGGGCGCGGAAATCTTGTGTTCCGGGCTGGCCGGTCCGACGTCAGAGTCCCTGATCGACGGGGCCGAGCGCTTGGCACGGATGGCCGAGGCCCGTCCGGCCGGGGGCGCCCCGATCTCGGACTACGTGTTGCAGCCGGGCGGGCGTGGGTCGGTCTTCGTGGTTGCGCGGCACCCGTCGGACCCGGGCCACCTGGCCTATTACAAGATGGGCACGGGCCCCTATCACATGCTCGAACGCCCCTATCATCTGGGGCACTACGAAGTGCCCGTGTCGCTGGACCAGCTTCTGTCGGGGCAGCGGGGGCTTCTGACGGCGGGCACGGAACAGACCCAGTCGGTGGGGGCGGTTGCCAAGCGCGACCTTCCGTCCGGATATCGGGTGGCACGGGCCATTGGCAGTTTCGATTTTCGCGGCACGGCCCTGCGTTTCGCCGAGATGCCCGATCACATGCCCATCGGCCTGATGGAGGCCTGCGTGCTGCGCCGTCCGGTGACGCGCGGCCAGGTGCTGACCTGGGACGACGTGGAACTGACCGATGGACTGGCGGCGGAACTGGCGGCACAAGTCTACCCGGCGCCATCCTCTGTCTCGGTGATGTAGACGAATGTCGGGTGCCGGTGCCTGGGCTCGGACCTGTCCCACGGGATGTCGGGGCGCTTGCGTTTCATCAATTCAGGGTCGGGCAGGCGAAAGCGCTCGCGCGTCGTCCGGCGGCGGTACGGGCCCGTGGTCGCCTGGAACGGCGCCTCGTGCCGGGGCCGCGCGCCGCCCGGTCTTCACCGGATACGCCGATTGCGCGCGCGTCATGAACGGCTGGGTCGGAGCCGACCCCGCAGATCTGCCGGTGGTCTTTCCCGGTTGGGACATCACGCCGCGTCACGGCGCGGCAACGGGTGCCAAATGCCGATGCTATTCTACTAAGGGCTGAAGTATCGTATCCAGTTGCCGTGCTATACTCTCAGGTGACAGCTGTGCAGCCAAAGAGTTCATTATATTGCGGGCTTTTAACCACTCCGGGCTATCTGTGCCATGTATCGCAGACTCAAGTACATTGTATATGTCTATATCATCGTTGGCGTCTACGAAATAAGGGTAATCTGTACCAAGAAGATCAACTGCGTCATAAGCATCGCGATTGATGATGATATTGGCTCCACAAGCGGCAGCATTCGCTGCTTTGGTGAGTGGCTTGAAAATTGTTTTTCCAATATCGACGCAGGGCTTTCTCACGCAGTAATGAAGCCTGTATTTTGAAAGCCTATTCAATGTGTCAGTGGTAGGCTCAGCCGTTCCATCAATCGAATATATCTTATTATTGATCGCTTCCGGGATGTAAGTATTTTTGGATGCGCCCCAGTAGGCAGTGCGCACCGGACCTGTGGTTGGCGCACACCTCGGCAACCGACAATCATAACCATGAGGAAGGAAAGCTACAGAGCCCGAGTTCGAGAGCCTCTGTGTGCGCTCCATGTATTGATACTGTGCTTTGCTTGCGCAAACATGAATACCAGCTCCCCGCATCGAGACTGACTCCAAGTCCGCGTCAAGGTAATCGAATAAAACGCCCTTGGCGCGCCACCTCAACACTTCGATAGAAACTGGATGAAGCCTTTCCATGCACTGTTTGGTGACAAAATAAATTGCATCGCGTGGGCATGTCGCCATCCATGCCAACTGATGACCTGTCGTGAAAGCTCGTTTTGGGTGACGTTTGCCAGACAAGGGCATTCGCAAAGCCTTGCATTCAAATTTATCCCCAAGGTAACGACGCGAGATATCGCATAGCTGATTGCCCCGCAGCAGAGTGCTGCTCCAGGCATTGGCATTTGACGGGACCAAAAATATCAACTGCATGGTCGCCAATTAAAAATCCGATTCATTTTGCTTTTCTATCTACTGACATTCCTCAAACAAGATGCCAATTGGGGGAATATTTGCCTGAAACGGCGCGCGGATCAAGTGATTGTCGCCTACCGCTTCAACCTTCGTCGCGATTTCGCACGGATTGATTGGGGCGCGCGGTGAATCCACGTCACTTCGGGCCGAGATTTTCTTTATCGATGCGGCGGAGGGACGTCTGCGGTGGCCGATTCCAGTGGCGGGCCTGGTCACGGTCACGTGCATGACGGCGGGGCCGGCGGGCTTGGAACTATGCCAGTTGGATGGTGATCTGGCCCGGGTATGACACACGACACGGGCCTCGGAACGGTATCGCACCCTCGCGGTCTGATCGGCGACGGACGCGCCGCTGATCAGCGACATCGCCCGCGTTTTCCGCAGGGCAAAGGGCATCGAGAAGGTGGGGTTTTGCAACGGGACCGTCACCTGGACCTGAGCCCCCCGGCGCGGGCCGCGCCAAGCGCGTTCATACGGCGCACATGTTCCGGGCGTATTGCTTGAAAACCGGGCATCTTGCCGCTGTGTCACCGCCGGAGCGGGGGTGCGGCGGCGGCTGCGGTGGTGGTCCGGGCGCGCCGCGATAGGGTCGGGCGGGACTGCCCAAAGGACCATGCAATGACCCTCCAGACCGTCCCGGCAATGCCACAGGAGCGAAGCCGCGGCGCCGCCCACGTGGCGCTGCGCGCCGGGCCGCGGCGGGGCCGCCTTGACCGGTTGCACCAGTCGGGCTCAGCCAAGGCTTTCGTGCATCCCGGCGAGATGGGCCCCGAGGTGGTATTTCTGAACACCTCGGGAGGGCTGACGGAGGGCGACCGGTTGACCTGTCGTCTTGACCTTGGCGCGGGCGTGCATGCGACCGGCACCACCCAGACCGCCGAACGCGCCTATCGCAGCCCCGGCGGGTCGGCGGCCGTCGAGGTGCGGCACAGGGTCGGCCCCGGGGGACATCTGGACTGGCTCCCGCAGGAGACGATCCTGTTCGATCGCAGCGACCTGCGGCGCGAGACCAGGATCGACCTGGCCGCGGATGCGACTTGCCTGATGCTGGAAATGCTGGTGCTGGGCCGTGCCGCCATGGGCGAGCGTCCGGCAGCTCTGCACTTGCGCGATACCCGCCGTGTCCTGCGCGACGGTCGGCCACTGCTGGTCGAGCCGCTGCATATCACCCCGGCGACGTTGCCCGCCGGTCCGGCCGTGCTGGAGGGTGCCCGCGCCATTGCCACGGTGGCACTGGTCGCCCCCGGCGCGCCGGACGCGCTGGCCCCCGTCCGCGCGGCGCTGGACGAGCCGGGCACGCGCGGCGGCGCCTCGGCCTTCGACGGCAAGCTGCTGATCCGGTTGATGGCCGTCGACGGCTGGCCCCTGCGCCGCCAGGTCGTGCGATTGCTTGAGGTTCTGCGGCCCGGCCCGCTGCCGCGCGTCTGGCAGACATGATCCCCACCCGACAGAAAAGAGCCCCTCGATGAACCTGACCCGACGCGAAAAGGACAAGCTGCTGATCTCGGTTGCCGCAATGGTGGCACGCGGGCGCAAGGCCCGCGGTGTCAAGCTCAACCACCCCGAGGCCATCGCGTTGATCTCGGATTTCGTGGTCGAGGGGGCACGCGAGGGCCGTAGCGTCGCCGACCTGATGGAGGCAGGCGCCCACGTGGTGGCCGCCGATGATTGCATGGCGGGCATTCCCGAGATGATCCCCTCGGTCAAGGTCGAGGCCACCTTTCCCGACGGCACAAAGCTGGTGACCGTTCACGACCCCATCCGCTGATTTGCCAAGTTACCCGCAACCCCTCAGGACAAGGACCGATCCAATGCGTTTTCTTCTGCCCCTTCTGCTGATGCTGCCGAGCCTCGCGCAGGCCCATACCGGCGCGCACATGCACCCGCATGGGATTGATGCGGTGTGGCTGATGCTGGTCGGACTGCTTGCACTGGCCGGGGGCTACGCCATCGGGCGGGGCCGCAAATGATCCCCGGAGAGGTCTTTCCGGCGCAGGGCGAGATCACCCTGAACGCGGGCGCCGATGTCACCGTGCTGGAAGTCGCCAACACCGGCGACCGACCGGTCCAGGTAGGCAGTCACTATCACTTTGCCGAGGCAAACTCCGGCCTGTCCTTCGATCGCACCGCCGCGCGGGGTCTGCGGCTTGACATTCCAGCGGGCACGGCGGTGCGCTTCGAGCCGGGCCAGACCCGCGAGGTGCGCCTTGTGCCCTACGGCGGGGCGCGGCGCGTCTTCGGCTTCAACCAGCAGGTCATGGGAGATATCTGATATGCCACGCACCCTGTCCCGCGCCCATTATGCCAGCATGTACGGTCCCACCACAGGCGACCGGCTTCGGCTGGCCGACACGGAACTGGTGATCGAGGTCGAAAAGGATTTCACCACCTACGGCGAAGAGGTGAAGTTTGGCGGCGGAAAGGTGATCCGCGACGGGATGGGCCAGTCTCAGGCGACCCGCGCCGAGGGCGCGGTGGACACCGTCATCACCAATGCGCTGATCCTCGATCATACGGGCATATACAAGGCCGACGTTGGCCTGCGCGACGGGCGGATCGCCGCCATCGGCAAGGCCGGCAACCCCGACACCCAGCCCAATGTGGATATCGTCATCGGCCCGGGGACCGAGGTCATCGCCGGCGAGGGCAAGATCCTGACCGCCGGGGGCTTTGACGCGCACATCCACTTCATCTGTCCCCAACAGGTCGAGGACGCGCTGCATTCAGGGATCACCACCATGCTGGGCGGCGGCACCGGCCCGGCCCACGGCACGCTGGCCACCACCTGCACGCCCGGCCCCTGGCACATCGGGCGGATGTTGCAGGCCGCCGATGCGCTGCCGATGAACCTCGCCTTCGCGGGCAAGGGCAACGCCAGCCTGCCCGGCGCGCTGGCCGAGCAGGTCCGGGCCGGGGCTTGCGCACTCAAGCTGCACGAGGACTGGGGCACCACGCCCGGCGCCATCGACTGCTGCCTGTCGGTGGCCGAGGACATGGACATCCAGGTGATGATCCATACCGACACCCTAAACGAGAGCGGCTTCGTCGAGAACACGTTGGCGGCCTTCAAGGGCCGGGCCATTCACGCCTATCACACCGAGGGCGCGGGCGGCGGCCATGCCCCTGACATCATGAAGGTCGTCGGCACGCAGAACGTGCTGCCCTCTTCGACCAATCCGACCATGCCCTATACCGTCAACACCATCGAGGAACACCTCGACATGCTGATGGTCTGTCACCACCTCGACAAGGCGATCCCCGAGGATGTCGCCTTTGCCGAAAGCCGCATCCGGCGTGAGACCATCGCCGCAGAGGACATTCTGCACGACATGGGCGCCTTCTCGGTCATTTCCTCGGACAGCCAGGCCATGGGCCGCGTGGGCGAGGTCGTGCTGCGCTGTTGGCAGACCGCCGACAAGATGCGCCGCCAGAGCGGCCGCCTGCCAGAGGAGACCGGGGAGAACGACAATGCCCGCGTCAAGCGTTACATCGCGAAATACACGATCAACCCGGCAATCGTGCACGGGTTGAGCACGCATATTGGCAGCATCGAGGTTGGCAAGCGCGCCGACCTGTGCCTCTGGGACCCTGCCTTCTTTGGCGCCAAGCCAGACATGGTGGTCATGGGCGGGTCCATCGTGATGGCCCAGATGGGGGACCCCAATGGCTCGGTCCCCGCCGAACCGGTGCACGCGCGGCCCATGTTCGGGGCGCTGGGCCGGGCGTTGGAGCGGTCTTCGGTCACCTTTGTCAGCGGCGCGGCCCATGACGACGGGATCGGCGCCGCGCTCGGGCTGGCAAAGGACACCCTGCCGGTGTCGAACACCCGCAGCATCGGCAAGCGCGACATGATCCACAACAACCTGACACCCGAGGTCGAGGTCGACCCCGAGACCTACGAGGTGCGCGCCGATGGCGCGGTTCTGACCTGCGCGCCGGCCGAGGAGCTGCCGCTGGCGCAACGCTATTTCCTGTTCTGAGGAGGCCCCACCATGCCAGAGTCCGATCTGACCGAACTGCCCGTGGCGCGTGCGCTGCTGTCGGCGCCGGTGCCTGACGTGGCCGATACCGTTCTGCTGGATTATGACGGGCGGCTGTTGCGCCGCAAACGGCTGGTGGGGCAGGGCGGGCTTGCCTTCCTGGTGGACCTGCCCGACCTGACCAACCTGGACGATCACTGGGGCCTTGTGCTGGGCGATGGGCGGGCGGTGGCCGTCGCGGCGGCCCCCGAGGATCTGGTCGAGGTGCGCGGCGATCTGGCCCGTCTGGCCTGGCATATCGGGAACCGGCATACGCCATGCCAGATCGGCGTCGATCACCTGGTGATCCGCCGCGATCCGGTGATCGAGGCGATGCTGGCCCGGCTGGGGGCGGACCTGGGCCCCGTCACCGGCCCCTTTCGCCCGGAAGGCGGCGCATATGGCAAGGGTCGCACCATGGGGCACGACCATGGCCACACGCATGAACACGGACCTGGCTGATGCTGACGCCCGCGCACTTGAAAGTGGTGCAATGGCTTTCGCCGGCCTTCCCGGTCGGCAGCTACGCCTATTCGCACGGGCTGGAGGCCGCCATCGCGGCGGGCACGGTCGCCGATGCGCCCGCTTTGGAGGCCTGGCTGGGCAACCTGCTGGACTTTGGCGCTGGCTGGCAGGACGCGGTCCTGCTGGCGCACGCCCTGGCCGGCGCGGCCGAGCCGACGGACGATCTTGCGCGCGCGCTCCAGCCCTGTGCCGAACGCCTGCAAGAGACGCGAGAACAGGGCATGGCTTTTGCGCGGACGGTGGCCGGGATCACCGGGCGCGACATGCCCGCGCGGTTGCTGCCCGTGGCGGTCGGAGAGGCTGCCGCGCCGCTTGACGTGCCTGCCGAAGACGTGATCGCGCTTTATCTGCAGGCCTTCACCGGCAACCTGGTGACGATTGCGACGCGTCTTGTCCCGTTGGGCCAGACCGAAGGACAGGCGGTGTTGGACCGGCTTGCGCCGCGCTTGCCCGGGATCGCCGCGCGGGCTGCCGACGCCCCGCTCGAGGCGCTGGGCGGATGCGCGCTGGCCGGGGATCTGGCCGCGATGACCCATGAAACGCAAGAGGTGAGGATCTGCCGCACATGACCACATCATCCATGAATGGCCCGCTGCGCGTGGGCATCGGCGGCCCCGTGGGGGCTGGCAAGACGACCCTGACCGAGGGGTTGGCGCGAGCGTTGGCGCCACGCTGCTCCATGGCGGTGGTCACCAACGACATCTACACGCGCGAGGATGCCGAGGCGCTGATGCGCGCGCAGGTACTGCCCGGCGAGCGCATCCGGGGGGTCGAGACGGGCGGCTGCCCGCATACCGCGATCCGCGAGGATGCCTCGATCAACCTTGCCGCCGTGGCCGAATTGACCGAGGCCTTTCCGGATCTGGACCTTGTGCTGATCGAATCCGGGGGTGACAACCTGGCGGCCACCTTCAGCCCGGAACTGGCCGACCTGAGCATCTATGTCATCGACACCGCCGCAGGTCAGGACATTCCGCGCAAACGCGGACCGGGGCTGGTCAAATCGGACATGCTGGTGGTCAACAAGATCGACCTTGCGCCCCACGTGGGCGTCGATACCGACCGGCTGGAGGCCGACACACGGCGGGCGCGGCAGGGTCGGCCGCACGTGTTGGCCCAGCTGAACCGTGGTGTGGGGCTGGACCGCGTCGTCCGGTTCCTTGTCGCGGAAGGGGGCTTGCCAGTCGCCCTCGACAGGGCGTCCTGAGCGTGCGCGCCCCGCTGCCAGAACAGGCGCCGCACCCGGGCGCCTGGACCGAGACATGGCGTCCAGACCGGCGGCAGGAGGGCCGAATTGGGGGTGAAACGCAAAGCCGCTCGGCATTTGATCCAAGGAGAAATGCCTTCATGGACGCAATGAAGCCGGAGAAAAGTGCATTTGAACATAAAAATTCAGGCCAAAAGCCGATAATCACGGTCTACGGCTGAGACAATCATCTAATCCGTTGCAATCCGGCCTCCGGATTGCTTTAGTCTGGAAACGCAAGTGCAGCGACAAGCTGCCAGGTAACAGGGAGACACGGCTTGGCCGATGGTGCATCCAACGATGCGTTCGTGGAATTCGAACGCGTGCAGAAAAGCTACGACGGCGAAATGCTCGTCGTCAAAGATCTCAACCTCGACATGCCACGTGGCGAATTCCTGACGATGCTCGGGCCGTCCGGCTCGGGCAAGACGACCTGCCTTATGATGCTTGCCGGCTTCGAGACCGCGACCCACGGCGATATCCGGCTGGGCGGCAAGTCGATCAACGACATCCCGCCGCACAAGCGCGGGATCGGCATGGTCTTCCAGAATTATGCGCTGTTCCCACACATGACGATCGCCGAGAACCTGTCCTTCCCGCTGGAAGTGCGTGGCATGGGCAAGTCCGACCGCGAGGAAAAGATCAAGCGCGCGCTCGACATGGTCGAGATGGGCGACTTCGGCGGCCGGCGCCCGGCGCAGTTGTCGGGTGGCCAGCAGCAGCGGGTCGCGCTGGCCCGCGCGCTGGTGTTCGAGCCCGAGCTTGTGTTGATGGACGAGCCGCTTGGCGCGCTCGACAAGCAGCTGCGAGAGAAGATGCAGTTCGAGATCACCCACCTGGCCCACAACCTCGGGATCACCACGGTGTACGTCACCCACGACCAGACCGAGGCGCTGACCATGTCTGACCGGGTAGCCGTTTTCGACGACGGCCGCATCCAGCAGCTGGCCCCGCCTGACGAGCTTTACGAGAGCCCGCAGAACAGCTTCGTCGCGCAGTTCATCGGCGAGAACAACACGCTCGAAGGTACCATCAAGGAAATCAAGGGCGAGACCTGCATCGTGGAACTCGACGATGGCGAGATCATCGATGCCAAGCCCGTCAATGTCGACAAGGTCGGCGACAGGACACTCGTTTCGATCCGCCCCGAACGGGTCGAGATCGACCAGTCGCGCCTGCAGGAAGGCGCGCACACCCTCGATGCCGAGGTGCTGGAGTTCATCTACATGGGTGACATCTTCCGCACGCGGCTTCGGGTCGCCGGGCAGGATGATTTCATCATCAAGACCCGCAACGCCCCAGATCAGCAACGCCTTGAGCCGGGCCAGAACATCAAGATTGGCTGGCTGGCCGAGGACTGTCGTGCGCTCGACCTCTGAACGTCGTCGGGTGCATGTCAAGCGTGGAGCGGCCCAGACCCGGTTGCCGGTCCCGCAAACCCAATGAAACCGGGAGACATACGGGAGTATGAAATGAAACTTCTCAAGACACTTACCGCGACGACCGCGCTTTGCGCCGCTGGCTCCATGGCCGGCGCCGAAGCCCACA
>Ga0102928_1001277_pt1 | contig 15994 bp, 11 predicted proteins | sample SalPonR1_B_D1_MG_FD_78504 | JGI IMG/M metagenome (GOLD analysis project Ga0102928, IMG submission 78504) | Salt pond soil microbial communities from South San Francisco under conditions of wetland restoration - Salt Pond MetaG R1_B_D1_MG | ecosystem: Environmental > Aquatic > Marine > Intertidal...
ATGCGCGCGTTGGCGGCGTCGTGGCCGAGCTCGGCGAGGCGGCGATGGGCGAGGTCGTAGATCGGCGGGTGCGGCTTGCCGAAATAGAGGCTTGTCCCCCCCATCTCGGTATAGAGCCGCGCCAGCGCCCCCGCGCACCATTCGCGCACCTCGCCCCGGTCCACCACGATATCGGGATTGGCGCAGAGCAGCTTCAGCCCGCGCGTCTTGGCGTAGAGGAATTGCGGGCGCATCACCTTGGGGTCGGCCAGCGGGTCGGCCGGGCCGGTGCAGACGATGCCCTCGGCCTCTTCCAGCGGCACGGTTTTCACGTTCACCGGCGCGTCCACCACCCGGATCGGGTCGAAGAACGCCTCTTCATGTGGCTGGCCGATGAAATACACCCGCTCGCCCACCGCGCCTTGAAACATCGCCGCGCGCGCGCTGTCGCCCGAGGTGGCGATCGTGTCCCACGCGGCATCCGGCACGCCGAAGGCGCGCATCTGCCGCTCGACATCGCTGCGCGGGCGGGGCGAGTTGGTCACCAGCACCACGGCACCCCCGGCCTCGCGATACGCCACCAGCGCGGCGCAGGCATCGGGCAGGGCGCGCACCCCGTCATGGACACAGCCCCACAAATCGACGAACAGCGCGTCATAGCGCGATGCGATCTGCGACAGGGCGGTGATGAGGCGGGTCATGGGCGTCTCCGTAGCTTGGCTCGGGCGCAGATATGGCAGGCCGCCCGTGCTTTGGCCAGCGCGCATGGCCAAGCCCGGCCATGCATCCTATGGTGGGTGCCATGACAGACCGCATCATCCACACCGAGGCCGATATCGCCGAGGGCGCGGCGCATCTCGCGCGGGTCTGCCCGCGCATGGCCCATGCCCGCGATCTGGTGGGCGAGGTGCCGCTCAGACGGCGCGAGGACGGGTTCGCGGCGCTGATGGGCGCGATCGTCAGCCAGCAGGTGAGCGTTGCCGCCGCGCGCGCCATCTGGTCGCGGCTGGATGACGCCGGGCTCACGGTGCCGCAGGCCATCGTGGCGGCGGACGAGGACGCCCTGCGCGCCGCCGGTCTCAGCCGACAGAAGGCGCGCTACGCCCGCGCGCTCGCAGAGGCCGATCTCGATTACACTGCCCTGCGCACGGCCCCCACCGAGGAGGTGGTGGCCACGCTCACGCAGGTGCCCGGTATCGGCGTCTGGACTGCCGAAATATACGCCATGTTCAGCCTCGGACATGCCGATGTCTTCGCGCCCGGCGATCTGGCGTTGCAGGAATCGGCGCGGTTGCTCTATGGCCTGCCGGAGCGCCCGAAACCGGCGGCGCTGCGCGCGATGGCGGCGGAGTGGACGCCGTGGCGCGCGGTTGCGGCGCGGCTTCTGTGGGCCTATTACCACGTGGCCAAGGACAGGGAAGGGATCGCATGACACGGGTACTCAAGGCAGGCCGCAAGGAGCCGCGCTCGGGCGAGACGCGCTCGGCGGTGGTGTTCCTGCACGGCTACGGGGCCAATGGCGCAGACCTTCTCGGCCTCGCCGACCCGCTGGCCGAGCATCTGCCAGATACCCTGTTCGTCGCGCCCGACGCGCCCGAGAGCATCCCCGACATGCCCTTCGGCCTGCAATGGTTCCCCATCCCGTGGATCGACGGATCATCCGAGGAAGAGGCCGAGCGCGGCCTGATGGCCGCCGCCGCCGACCTCGACGCCTTCCTCGACGCGCTGATGGTGGACGAGGACCTGCTGCCCGAACAGGTGGTGCTGTTCGGCTTTTCGCAGGGCACGATGATGGCGCTGCACGTGGCCCCCCGCCGCGAGGACGAGGTGGCGGGCATCGTTGCCTTCTCGGGCCGCTTGCTGCGCCCCGACCTGCTGGCCGACGAGGCGGTCAGCCGCCCGCCGGTCCTGCTGGTGCATGGCGATGCCGATGACGTGGTGCCGGTGCAGTCGCTGCCGCAGGCAGCCGAGGCCCTGCAACAGGCGGGCTGGAAGGATGTCTATGCCCACGTGATGAAGGGCACCGGCCACGGCATCGCGCCCGACGGGCTGTCGGTGGCGCTCGCGTTCATGCGCGACAAGCTGGGGCTCTGAGCGGCGCGCCGGCTCACTCGGCGGCGCGCAAAGGCGACTTGCCGCTGGCGCGCAGCACCTCCGAGACATCCTCGGCGCGCGGCGCGTCGGCCTCCTCTTTCTCGCCATATCCCGTCGGCCCGGCGTCGCGTTCGTCGGGCCAGACCAGCTCCGTCCGGCGCGCCCGCCGTGCCGCGCGCGCCAGCGCGAAATCGCGCGCCGTCTTGCTCGACCGGCCCAGCGACAGCGCCGCCAGCGCCCGCGCCATCCACAGCACATAGGTCACGGCCCAGACGCGCAGCGCCAGCATCGCGGGGGTGAAGACCAGCGTCAGCACCGTCGCGATGCCGAGGCCGAACACCACCGCCGTCGCCAGCTGCTTCCACCACAGCGCGGTGGGGCTGTTGAAGGCATAACCGCCATTGAAGAAATCGAGGCTGAGGCCGAACATCATCGGCGCGAGCCCCGCCATCGTGGTGATCGTGGTCAGCAGGACAGGGCGGATGCGGTCCTGCGCCGTGCGGGTGATCGCCGAAATGCGCGGCATGTAGCGCGCATAATCCTGGTAGGTGTCGATAAGGACAATGTTGTTGTTCACCACGATCCCCGCCAGCGCGACGATGCCGGTGCCGGTCATGATGATGGAAAACGGCTGGTTCATCACCAGCATCCCGACCAGAACGCCGGTGGTCGACAGCACCACCGCCAGCAGCACCAGGACCGCGTTGTAGACGCTGTTGAACTGCGCAAGCAGGATGATGAACATCAGTCCCAGCGCCCCCGCGAACGCCTTTTGCAGGAACTCGCCCGATTCCTTCTGGTCCTCGGCATCGCCGGTCCACTCATAGCTGAGCTCCGGCGGCAGCACGCCCGATTCGAGCCACCCGGTCAGCCGCTCGATGCGCTCGTTGGCGGTCAGCGGCACCTCGCGCGTGGTGCCATCCGCGCCCGTCGCCGTGGCCGTCAGCCCCTCGCGCACCGCCGCCTTGACGTCGAAAAACCGGGTCTGGTCGATGCGATCGATCTGGGCGAGCTGTTCCACCGGCGTGCGCGAGATGAAGGCCGAGAGCGGCACCAGGCCGTTTTCCGTGCGTACCTTGAGCGTGTCGAGCGTCGAAAGCACCCGGTCCTCCTCGGGCAGTCGCACGCGGATCTCGATCTCCTCGTCGCTGCTGTCCACGCGCATGGTGTCGAGCAGGATGCCCCGCGTCACCAACTGCACCATCGCGCCCACGGTGGCCACATCGGCACCAAAGCGACCGGCGCGCTCCACGTCGACCTCCACCTGCCAGTCGATGCCCGGCAGCGGCAGCGTGTCCTCGATCTGGTAGAGGCCCTCGGTCTGCTCGAACCGGGCGCGCGCCTCCCGGGTGAAGGCCTGCAGCGCCGCCCAGTCGTCGCCGCGGATGCGCAGGTGCACCGGCTTGGCCGAGGCGGGGCCGCGCGCCTGCGCCAGGATCTCGATCTTGATGCCGGGAATGCGCGACAGCTCTGCGGTCAGGTCGTCGATGATGCGGTCGCCGTCATAGGCCGGATCGACCGTGCTGCGCGTCACCGCAAAGTCGATATAGGGCACGGTGAACCATGTCTCGGTGGTCTGCGGGCGGTCCTCCCACGGGATCGTCTCGAACTGCACCTGCCCGATCGTGTCGCGCGGCGGCTGCGCGCCGCCGGTGTTGTTGTCGAGCCCCCCCTCGCCGGCAAAGGCGAAGGCGGTGGTCACGCCGGGATGGGCGCGCACCACCTCCTCGACCTGTTCCACCAGCTGATCCTTCTGATCGAGCGACAGGTTGCCGCGCCCGCGCACGTAGACGATGGCCTGCTCCGGCTCGGTATCGACGAAGAACTCGGTGCCGTTGTTGTTGCTGACGTAGAACATCAGCACCGAGCCCACCAGCACGAACACCGTCCCGAACGCGACCAGCGGCATCACCGGGTTGCCCACTATGGCGTGGATGATCCAGCCAAAGGCCGAGCGGCGATAGCCCGCGCGCACGCGGTCGCGCCGCTGCGGCAGCACCATGCGGCCCAGCGCCCGCACGCCGTTGCCAAGCCGCCTCGGGATGGCCAGCAGCCCCAGGAACAGCGCCACCACCCCGCCGATCCCCGCGGCCATCAGCACCACCGCGCCGACCACCAGGCCGAACACGGTGGCCAGCACCGGGATGACCGAGCCGAGGATATCGCCGGCATCCATCAGCGCGAATTGCGCGCTCACCTGTTCCAGCACCACCGGCAGCGCCCGACCTGCCAGCGCCGCCGCGCCCGCCGCTGCGGGCAGCAGCAGCAGGTGCCATAGCCAGAACCCGCCCGCGATGGTGCCCATGCGCTGATCGAACCACCGCTCCAGCCGCCCGGTCACCCCGCCCAGCACCGGCAGGTAGACCAGCGCCACCAGCAGCGAGGCCGACAGCACGAAGATCAGCGTCACCGGAAGCATCCCCATGAACTCGCCCGGGATGCCGGGCCAGAACAGCATCGGCAGGAAGGCGCAGAGCGTCGTCGCGGTCGAACTGACCACCGGCCAGAACATGCGCTTGGCGGCGGCCACGTAGGCGTGCATCGGGCCTTCGCCCTCGGAAATGCGCTTGTCGGCATATTCGGTGACGACGATGGCCCCGTCCACCAGCATCCCCACCGCGAGGATGAGCCCGAACATCACGATGTTCGACACCGCCACGCCCATCACCGCCAGCAGGGCAAAGCACAGCAGGAACGAGGTGGGGATGGCGAAACCGACCAGCAGGGCAGGGCGGATGCCCAGCGCCGCCAGCGTCACGATCATCACCAGTGCGATCGCGGTCAGCACCGCGCCTTCGAGCTGGCTGACCATCGACGCCACCGTGCGGGACTGGTCGTTGGAAGTGCCGACGTTGACGGCGGCCTGCAATTCCGCGGGCCATGTCTTCTCCGCCTCGGCAACCTCCGCGCGCACCAGTTCGGCGGTGTCGATGATGTTGAATCCCTTGCGCTTGACCACCTGCAGCGCGACCGTCGTCTCGCCGTTGAACCGCGCGGTGCCGGTGCGGTCCTCGAAGGTGAGGTTGATCGTGGCCAGATCGCCGAGCGTCACCACCCGGTCGCCGTTGGTCTTGATCGGCAACTCGTAGATGTCGCGCGTCTCCTCGAACGACGACGGGATCTTGACGGCAAAGGTGCCCGCCGCCGTGTCCACCTCGCCCGCGGCGATGAGCTGGTTGTTGTTCTGCACCACGTTGACGAGTTCCAGCGCGGTGACGTTGTAGGCCTCGAGCCGCAGCGGGTCGATCACCACCTCCACCATCTCGTCGCGATTGCCCGCGATGCCCGCCTCGAGGATCGGCTCCATCGATTCGAGCCGGTCCTGCAGGTCGTTGGCCAGCCGCGACATGGTACGCTCGGGCACCGGGCCCGAGAGGTTCACGATGATGATCGGGAACTCGCTGAAATTCACCTCGTTGAGGCTGTATTTCTCGAATCCGTCGGGAAACTCGGCCTCGGCGGTGTCCATCGCGTCGCGCACATCGGCGAGGATCTTGGTCTTGTCCCAGCCGAACTCGAATTCCAGCGCCACGCCGCCGTAATTCTCGGCCGCGGTGCCGGTCATCTTCTTCAGCCCGTCGAGATCGCTCAGCTCGCGCTCCATCGGCTTGACCAGCAGCTTCTCGCTGTCTTCGGCGGAGATGCCGGGGAACGGCACCGAGATGAACAGCGCGGGCACCTCGATATCCGGCTCGCCCTCCTTGGGCAGGCCGATATACGAAAGCGTCCCGGCGAGGATCGACAGCACCACGAAGGCCAGCACCATCCGCGCCCGCGCGGCGGCCCAGTCGACGATCCCGGTCATTGGCCAAGCTCCCGGTAGGTCGGGCGCACCCGCACGCCCGCGCGCACGTATTCCTGCCCGATCACGATGATGTCGGCGCGCTCGGGCGGCCCGGTGAGCCACACGCCCGACGGCGTGTCGCGCAACAGCGTAACGGCGATGAATCGCACGCGGTCGTCTTCGTCCACCAGCCGCAGTCCCAGCGTGCCCGCGTCATCGAGCGTCAGCGCCGATTGCGGCACCAGATGCGCGCGCTTGCCCTCCGAGGCGATGGCGATCTCGGCGGTCTCGCCGTCGCGCAGCGCCAGCTCGGGGTTGGGCACGCGCACGTCCACACGAAAGGTGCGCGTGGTCTCGTCCGCCGAGCGCGACACGAAGCTCACCTCGCCCTGCGCCTCGGTGCCCGACGCGGTGCGCGCGGTGGCCTTTGCCCCCGGTTCGACGCGCGCCACCTGCGTTTCCGAGACGAACCCGACCAGCGTGATCGGATCGAGCCGCAGCACCGTGGCACAGAGCGCGCCGGGCTGCAGCAGGCTGCCAAGCTCGGCGGTGTCCGTCTCCAGCACCCCGCCGAAGGACGCGCTGATCGTCAGCCGGTCGATCTCTTCCTCGGCGGTGGTCACGCCCGCGCGCGCCGACTCGATGTTGGCGCGCGCCGATTCGAGCCCCGAGGTGGCGCTTTCCACCCCCGACTCGGCGGCGCGCAGCGCGGCGCGGGTGGCGGCGACGCGGGTCTCGGAGGCAAAGCCGCTCTCGACGAGGTTGCTGGCCGCGCGGTAGTTGATCCGTGCCTCCTCCAGCGCGGCGCGCGCCTCTTCCAGCCGCGCCTGCGCCTCGGGCACGCGGGCCTGCGCCTCCTTGAGCCGTGCCCGCGCCTCGTCGAGCGCGGCCCGCCGCGCCGCCGGGTCGAGCCGGCACAGCGCGTCGCCCGCCTCGACGAACGCGCCGCGCCGCAGCGGCTCGGAAATCACCAGCCCCGCCGTCTCGGCGCGCAGATCGACGACGCGGTCCGCCTCGGTGCGGCCCCGCAACAGCACCGCGCTGTCCACCTCGCGCGCCTCGGAGCGCTGCACCACCACGGGCATCACCGCCGGCGCGCCCGTTTCCGCGGCGGTGGCGGCGGTGTCGGAATCCGCCTGCGTCCCGGGCCCGGCCCCGGGGGCGGGCAGCATCGCGACCAGCCGCTCGCGCTCGAAAACGAAGGCATAGATCGCCGCGGCGACCAGGAGGGCAATCAGAACCGGAAACAGGCGCATATAAAGGTCTTTCAAACAGGGTCCTGCGGCACACGCGAAGGCCGCGCATCACGACTTGGACGCAATACGCTGAACCAACCGGTTCAGATTAAACCTTTCCGCGCCCCCCGACAAGCGTGATCTCGCGCATGACCCGCGGCCCTTGGCAGCGCGGGGCCGACACGCTAAGAGGGGCGGAAATCCGGCTGGGGGTGCGGCGTGAGCGACACGGACAGTTTCATCGACGAAGTCACCGAGGAGGTGCGCCGCGACCGCCTGTTCCGGCTGATGCGCCGCTATGGCTGGATCGGGGTGCTGGCGATCCTGCTGCTGGTGGGCGGCGCGGCCTGGAACGAATGGCGCAAGGCGCAGGCCGAGGCCGAGGCGCAGGCGTTCGGCGACGCGGTGCTGGCCGCGCTGGCGCAGGAGGACGCGGACGAGCGCGCCACTGCGCTTCAGGCGGCGGATGCCCCCGGGCCGGGGGGCGACGCGGTGGCCGTTTTGCTCGCCACCGCCGAACAGGCGCAGACCGACGCGCCGGGGGCGGCGACGCGGCTGCTGGCGCTTGCGGATCGTTCGGAGGTGCCCGCCATCTACCGCCGGATCGCGACGCTCAAGGCGGTGGCGCTGCCCGACACGGGGCTCTCGACCGACGAACGCCGCACCCGGCTCGCGCCGCTGGCGGCGCAGCCGGGGCTGGTCCGGCTGCTGGCCGAGGAACAGCTCGCCATGATCGAGATTGCGACCGGCGACCGCGCCGGGGCGCTCGACCGCCTGACAGCGCTCGCGGTGGATGCCGAGGCGACAGACCCCTTGCGCCGCCGCGTGGCGCAGGTGATTGTTGCCCTGGGTGAGGATGTGCCCGAAATACCGGGCACGCCCGGACATGACGGGATGGGCCAATGACCCGGGGCCCGGTATGACGCGACAGATGAGGGCAGAGTGGTGACGGCGAAAACGGTTATTCTGGCGATGGCGGCGGCCCTCGCCCTTGCGGCCTGCTCCAAGGAGGAGCCGATCCTGCCCGGCGAGCGCGAAAACATCCGCGACGTGCTGCAGAGCGAGGCGCGCCGTGCACAGGCCGGGGAGACCCCGGTCAACCGCGCCGCCCCGGTCTCGCTGCCCGCGCCGGTGGCCAATGCCGCCTGGCCGCAGCGTCCGGGCACCCCCGCCACCCGCACCGCGCATCCCGCGCTGTCGACCGCGCCGTCGCTGGCGTGGTCCACGGGCATTGGCGCGGGCGACGGACGCCGCGTGCGTATCAGCGCCGATCCGGTGATGGCGGCTGGACGCATCTTCACCCTCGATGCTCAAACGCAGGTCTCGGCGGTCTCGACGTCGGGCGAGGTGCTGTGGACCACACAGCTCACCCCGCCCAACGACAGCCCCGACAATGCCAGCGGCGGCGGGCTCGCTTATGGCGGGGGGCGGCTCTTCGTCACCTCCGGCTTTGGGACGGTCACCGCCCTCGACGCCGAGGACGGCGCGGTGCTCTGGAAGCAGGATACCGACGCGCCCGCCACCGCCGCGCCCTCGGTCTACGAGGGGCGGGTCTACCTCGTGGCGGGCGACGAGGTGGCCTGGGTGCTCGACGCCGGGACGGGCCGCGTGCGCTGGCAGCTCTCCGGCACGCCCGACATCCACAACGTGCTGGGCGGTCCCGCGCCCGCGATCACCGAAAAATACGCCATTTTCGCCTTCGGCGCGGGCGAGGTGCAGGGTGCCTTCCGCAAGGGCGGCCTGCGGCTGTGGGATGCACAGGTCGCGGGCGAGCGGCGCGGCGTGTCGAGCGCGCGGGTGCGCGACGTAACCGGCGATCCGCTGGTGGTGGGCGACCGCGTCTACGTGGGCACCCATTCGGGCCGCATGGTCGCGCTCAGCCTCGGCAGCGGCAAGCGCATCTGGACCGCCACCGAAGGCCCGCTCAACCCGATCTGGCCGGCGGGCGGATCGCTCTTTTTGGTGAGCGACCGCAACGAGCTGGTGCGCCTCTCGGCCGAGGATGGCAGCCGCATCTGGGGCCACGCGCTGCCGCTCTTCACCGCGCGCAAGCCCAAGCGGCAGGCGGGCATCGTCGGCCATTACGGGCCGGTGCTCGCGGGCGGGCAGCTTGTCGTCGCCTCCGCCGACGAGACGCTGCGATTCTTCGATCCCGCCTCGGGACAACTCACCCGCACGGTGCCGCTTCCGGGCGGTGCCGCGAGCAACCCGGTGGTCGCGGACGGCACGCTCTATGTCGTGTCCAAGAAGGGGCAGCTTCTGGCTTTCCGTTGAGGCCGCGATCCTGTATCACCCCGCCCTGACCCGTCAGCGGAGCCGCGTCATGTCCTTTACCCTCGCCATCGTGGGCCGCCCCAACGTGGGCAAGTCCACGCTGTTCAACCGCCTCGTCGGCAAGCGCCTGGCGCTGGTCGACGACACGCCTGGCGTGACGCGCGACCTGCGCGAGGGGGACGCGCGGCTGGGCGACCTGCGCTTTACCGTGATCGACACGGCGGGGCTCGAGGATGCCACCGACGACAGCCTCGAAGGGCGGATGCGGCGGCTGACCGAACGCGCGGTGGAGATGGCCGATATCTGCCTCTTCGTGATCGACGCGCGCGCGGGCGTCACCCCCATCGACGAGATCTTCGCCGACATCCTGCGCAGGCGGTCGGGGCACGTGATCCTCGCCGCCAACAAGGCCGAGGGCGCGGCCGCCGAGCCGGGCGTCTACGAATCCTACGGGCTGGGCCTCGGCGATCCGGTGCAGATCTCGGCCGAGCACGGCGAAGGCATGAACGATCTCTACGCCCGTCTCATGCCCTTTGCCGACGGGTTCGAGGCACGCGCCGAGGCCGAGGCCCCCGAGACCGACGTGGCCCTGCCCGACGACGACGACCCGGACGCCGAAACCGTCCCCGCCTATGCCGCGCCCACGCCCGAGCGGCCCCTGCAGGTGGCGGTGGTGGGCCGCCCCAACGCCGGCAAATCCACCCTGATCAACACCATCCTTGGCGAGGAGCGGCTGCTCACCGGCCCCGAGGCCGGGATCACCCGCGACGCGATCTCGCTGCGGCTCGACTGGGACGGGCTGCCCATGCGCATCTTCGACACCGCGGGAATGCGCAAGAAGGCCCGCGTGCAGGACAAGCTGGAAAAGCTGTCGGTCTCCGACGGGCTGCGCGCGGTCCGCTTCGCCGAGGTGGTCGTGGTCCTGCTCGATGCCGCCATCCCTTTTGAGCAGCAGGACCTGCGCATCGCCGACCTCGCCGAGCGTGAGGGTCGCGCCGTGGTCGTCGCCGTCAACAAATGGGATATCGAGGAGGACCGCCAAGGCAAGCTGCGCGCCCTCAAGGAGGCGTTCGACCGGCTCCTGCCGCAATTGCGCGGCGCGCCGCTGGTCACCGTCTCGGCGCGGACGGGCCGCGGGCTCGACCGGCTGCGCGAGGCGGTGCAAAAGGCCCACGAGGTCTGGAACCGCCGCATCCCCACCGCACAGCTCAACCGCTGGCTTTCCGGCATGATCGAGCAGCACCCGCCCCCCGCGCCGGGCGGTCGCCGGATCAAGCTGCGCTACATGACCCAGGCCAAGACGCGGCCGCCGGGCTTCGTGGTGATGTGCAGCCACCCCGACAAGGTGCCCGAGAGCTACCGCCGCTACCTCGTCGGCGGCCTGCGCGCCGATTTCGACATGCCCGGCACGCCGATCCGCCTGCACCTGCGCAGCCAGTCCGACAAGAACCCCTACAAGGCCCGCAAGACGCCGGGGCCGTCGCGCCTGCGCAAGCACTTGTCATGAACGGCGTGGTCTAGCGCCCCTCGGCCCACAGTGCCTCGTAGACCGCGCCGATCCCGTCGGCCTCGCGCGCCACGCTGTAATGCTGCAGGGCCACCTCGCGCGCCGCCCGCGCCATCGCCGCATGGCGGTCCTCGTCAGCGATCAGCGCCGACACGGCACCCGCCGCGTCCCCGGTCACGACGCCCGTACGCCCCTGCGCCGAGAACTCGGCGTAATGCCCGGCCTGCGCCGCCACGAAGGGCACGCCGCAGGCCATCCCCTCCAGCGGCACCATGCCATAGCCCTCGTAGCGCGGCAGCTGCACCACGAGGCTCAGCGCCGGCATCAGCGCGCGCAGCTCATCCGCCGCCATCTCGCCCGGAAACAGCAGCCGGTCGGCCAGCCCCGCCGCCGCCACCTGTGCCTTCAGCCGGTCGAGGAACGCGAGGTCCGCGCCCGCCGCCCGCCCGATCACCAGCGCGGTGAGGTCCGGCTGGCGCGGCAGCACCGCGCACATCGCGTCGACGAATCGATCCGTACCCTTCTCGGGGCGGATACGCCCGATGGTGGCGATGCCCCGCGCGCCCGGATAGCCCGTGGCGCGCCACGCCGCCGCGCGATCCGGGGCGGGGGCGAAGCGGTCGCAATCGACGCCGTGCGGCACCAACGCGCGCACATGCGGCACGAAATCCGCCGCCGCCTCGGTGGTGGCGATCACCGCATCCATCCGCGAAATCAGCCAGCGCGGAAACGCCGAGTGGCGGCGCTGCGCGGCGGAAGTAAAGACGATGCGGACGGGCAGCCGCGCCACGTCCCGCGCCCAGAGCGCCGCGCGCATCTCGGGGTTGCGCCGCACGTGCCAGATCGCGAAGGGCCGCGCGCCGGGGTCCCGCGACAGCCGCCGCGCCTCGGCCCGGCTCACCGGCGCGGGGCAGCCCGGCAGCGCCACATCCGTCAGCGCCATGTCGTAGCGCCCCGCCTGCACCCGCACCACCCCAGCCGCCGTGGCCGAGACACCGGTGAAGTTGCGGTTGAAATTGGTGACGACGAGCTCGGTCACGGGCGCTGCGCCATGAGTATTCGGGGCAAGATGAAGCGGGGCATCACGGCCTATCCTCCGGTGCCAGAGCCGCGATCAGGTCGGCGGCCAGCGCATCGAGCGCGCCCGCGTCCCCGGCGACGAAGCCGCGCGCGGCCTGCCGCATGGACGCGAGCGCCCCGGGATCGGCCATGAGCCGCGCCAGCGCAACCGACAGCGCCTCCGCATCCGTCACCTCGCGTCCCGCCCCCGCGGCGTCGAGCGCGGGAAAGACCTCGGCGAAATTGGCGTAGAGCGGCCCGTGCAGGATGGCTGACCCGGCATGGGCGGGCTCGTAGGGCGTGTGGCCCCCCGCCGGCGTGAACGATCCGCACAGGCAGGTGACGGGGCAGAGCGCGTACCACAGCCCCATCTCGCCCAGCGTGTCGGCGAGATAGACCTGCGTCTCCGGCCCCGGCGCGGCACCGATGGACCGGCGCGCGCCGATAAGGCCGGTTTCGGCGATCAGCACCTCAAGGTCGGTGCCGCGCTCGGGGTGGCGCGGCGCGACGATCAACAGCGCCCCGGGCAGATGCGCCAGCAGGCGGCGGTGCGCGTCGAGCACGATCTCCTCCTCGCCGGGATGGGTCGAGGCGGCGAGCCAGACCGGGCGGTCGCCGATCTGCGCATCGAGCGCCGCCCGCGCGCCCGCGTCCACCGGAAGCGCGCCCGACAGCGCCTTGAGATTGGCACCCTTGCGCGCCCGGTCTAGGCCGAGCGCGCGCAGGTTCACCTCGGTGCGCGCGTCCTGGCAGTGGATCAGGCGGAAATGGCCCATCAGGTGACGCGCGGTGCGCGCGGCGCGCGCCCAGTGCCGCGCCGAGCGGTCCGACAGCCGCGCATTCACGAGCGCCAGCGGCACGCCCGCGCCCGCGCTCTCGCGCAGCATCTGCGGCCACAGCTCGCTTTCCACGAAAACGCCCGCGTCGGGCCGCCAGTGCCGCAGGAACCGGCGCAGCGCGGGCCGCGTGTCGAGCGGGGCGAACTGATGGCGGCTGTTCGGCGGCAGGCGGCGGGCCAGCATTTCGGCCGAGGTGGCGGTGCCCGAGGTGATGAGAAACTCCGTCTGCGGCTGCGCGCGGCCCCAATGGGCGATGAGCGGCAGCACCGAGGCGCTCTCGCCCACGCTGGCGGCGTGAAACCACACCAGCCGCCCCGCGGGCCGGGGCAGGGTGGCATGCCCCATCCGCTCGCGCCAGCGGTCCGGGTCGGTGCCGTGGGCCTCGAGCTTGCGCTGCACGCGGCCATAGGCGATTGGCCCCAGCAGATCCGCCGCCGCGCCGTAGAGCCGCAGCGGCAAGGGCACAGCTGGCCCCGGCATCAGCCGCCGGTGTGGCTCATGTGGCGCGAGACGCGGCCCTCGACCGACTGGCGCGAATAGTCGAAATCATGGCCCTTGGGCTTCTTCTCGATGGCCGCGCGGATCGCCTCTTCGAGCGGCGCGTCATCGCCGGGATGGTTGCGCAGCGCCGGGCGCAGATCGGCCATGTCCTCCTGGCCGAGGCACATGAAGAGCTCGCCGGTGCATGTCAGCCGCACGCGGTTGCAGCTTTCGCAGAAATTGTGGGTGAGCGGCGTGATGAAACCGATCTTCTGCCCGGTCTCATCGAGCCGCACGTAGCGCGCCGGGCCACCCGAGCGCTCGTCGAGGTCGGTGAGCGTGTATTGCTCTGCGAGCCGCGCGCGCAGGTCCGAGAGCCTCCAGTACTGATCGAGCCGGTCCTCGTTGCCGATATCGCCCATCGGCATCACCTCGATGAAGGTCAGGTCCATGTCGCGACCGTTGCACCATTCGACCAGCGTGAACAATTCGTCCTCGTTGAAGCCCTTGAGCGCCACGGTGTTGATCTTGACGCGCAGCCCGGCGCGCTGCGCAGCGTCGATTCCCTGGATCACCTGCGGCAGTCGGCCCCAACGGGTGATATCGGCGAATTTCTTCTCATCCAGCGTGTCGAGCGAGATGTTCACCCGCCGCACACCGGCAGCGTAGAGATCATCCGCGAAGCGCCCAAGCTGGCTGCCGTTGGTCGTAAGCGTGAGCTCCTTCAGATCGCCGTTCTCGAGATGCCGGGTCATCGCGTCGAAGAACGTCATGATCCCCTTGCGCACCAGCGGCTCGCCGCCGGTGATGCGCAGCTTCTCCACGCCGAGGCGCACGAAGGTGGAGCACATTCGGTCAAGCTCTTCCAGCGTCAGGAGTTCCTTTTTCGGCAGGAAGGTCATGTTCTCCGACATGCAGTAGACGCAGCGAAAATCGCAACGGTCGGTGACGGAGACGCGCAGATACGAGATCGCGCGCTGGAACGGGTCGATGAGAGGAACGTCAGCCATGCCGCGAACCTAGGCCCCGCCGCGACGTGGGGCAAGGGGCATCTTGCGCGTTGCGGGGCGCGGCGGTGGCGGTTACGTTCGGAGCATGACCGGATTTCTGCGTGTCGTTCTCATCTGTTTGCTGACCGGGGGGTGTGCCTTTCCCGGTATGTTCGAGCGGTCCGCGGACCCGCCGCGCGACGCGGCCACCGACCGGCCCGCTCCCGGGGGTTCGGACGGAACCGCGGGCGACACCGAGGACGAAGCCGGTGCCGACGCTGCCGGGCCCGCGCGCGTCTTGCCCGCCACGACCGTTGCCTCGCTCGGCGACGTGGCCCGCCCGGGGCTGTGGATGCGCACGCCGCTCGTTACCGAACCGATGCCCGGACGGGTGAGCGACCCGGCCACCGGGGCCGTCGCGGTGGTCGAGCTCCTTCCGCTCGAGGCCGCCCCGGGCGCGGGCAGCCGTCTGTCCCTTGCCGCTTACCGGGCGCTGAACCTGCCCCTCACGAGCCTGCCGGAACTGCGGGTGACCGCCGCCGAATGAGCGCACGGGGCGCGCCGCCCCTGGCGGTGCCCCGGCTCCGGAAGGACGCGATCATCCCGGGTGCCGCGCGACCCTGATCGCGTCGGACGCCCGTCCCGGAAACAAGCCTGCGTCTCACTCCACCGTGACCGATTTCGCGAGGTTGCGGGGCTGGTCCACATCGGTGCCCTTGGCGATTGCCGTGTGATAGGCGATGAGCTGCGCGGGCAGGGCATAGAGGATAGGCGCGAGCACCGGCTCGGTCTCCGGCATGGTGATGGCACGGAACGTGCCGTCGCCCGCCGCCGCGACGCCCGCGGCATCCGAGACCAGCACGATCCGCCCGCCGCGCGCCATCACCTCCTGCATGTTCGACACGGTCTTGTCGAAGAGCGCGTCGCAAGGCGCCATCACGATCACCGGCAGGTGCTCGTCGATCAGCGCGATGGGGCCGTGCTTGAGCTCTCCCGATGCATAAGCTTCGGCATGTATATAGCTGATTTCCTTGAGTTTCAGAGCGCCTTCCAGCGCCAGAGGATACATCAGCCCGCGCCCAAGGAATAGCGTGCTCCGCGCCGCCGACAGGTCGCGCGCGACCTCGCGGACCGGCGCGTCGATCTCCATCGCGGTGTTGAGCGTGGCGGGCAGGCCGCGCAGCGCCGACAGCAGATCGGCGAGCCGCGCCGCATCCATTCGCCCGCGCGCGCGCGCGGCGCGCAGCGCCAGCAGCAGCAGCACCGTGAGTTGGCAGGTGAACGCCTTGGTCGAGGCGACGCCGATCTCGGCCCCGGCATGAATCGGCAGCGCGAGGTCGCTCTCGCGCGCGATCGAACTTTCCTCGACATTGACCACCGCGACGATCCCCGCGACCCGGTCCCGGCAGTAACGCAGCGCCGCCAGCGTATCGGCGGTCTCGCCGGACTGGCTGACGAAAACCGCCAGCGTGCCCGGCGCGAGGGGGGGCTCGCGGTAGCGGAATTCCGAGGCGATATCCACCTCCACCGGCAGCCCGGCCAGTTGCTCGAACCAGTATTTCGCGGTGAGGCAGGCGTAATAGGCGGTGCCGCAGGCCACCAGCACCAGTCGCTCGACCTGCGCCGGATCGGGCAGCGCATCGGGCAGCCGGATATCGTCGCCGGCCTCGGTCAGGTAGTGGCTCAGGGCGTTGCCGATGACCATCGGCTGCTCGGCGATCTCCTTGGCCATGAAATGCCGGTGCCCGCCCTTG
>Ga0102928_1001278_pt1 | contig 15954 bp, 16 predicted proteins | sample SalPonR1_B_D1_MG_FD_78504 | JGI IMG/M metagenome (GOLD analysis project Ga0102928, IMG submission 78504) | Salt pond soil microbial communities from South San Francisco under conditions of wetland restoration - Salt Pond MetaG R1_B_D1_MG | ecosystem: Environmental > Aquatic > Marine > Intertidal...
TCAATTCGAGTGCGCGCTTGACCACTTCCCGCGGATAGACCGGAACATGGTCCACAGTCCCGCGTGCCTGTTCCTCGTCGGCGATAAGGACGTTTTTCGTATCTAGAAAAAAAACCCGGAACTGTTCGGTTTCGCGATGTGCCATCGCAGTTCTGCAATAGTCAAGCAATGTCGACCAACTGCTTATCACCTGCCGGCGCATCACTCGCGCACGCGCGAGCCTATGAGCAGCGGCTTCGACAATCTTGAGTTCGGCCACGACCGCACTGCCAACGCCGTCTATTGAGATCAGGCGTTCCGGTGCTGCGGAGACAACCCCATTGAAATCTCCAAACTGATCCAGAAGCTGGCGCGCCAACGGTTTTACATCCCGGCGGGGGATGGCACGGAACAACACAAGCTCCAGCATCTCATAATCGGGGAGGGCGTTTGCGCCGCCGGCAAGAAATCGTTCGCGCAGACGCTTGCGGTGGTCGCGGATATAAGAGGGTTGCCCCCTGTCTGCCGGTGCGGCCCGAGAGATCGCTTTATCCGGTTCGAATAGTGGCAAGGCTGGATCTGAGAAACCGACGGGGCGCGACATGTCTCAAAAATGAGGCATAGATGGTTAACACCGCGTTAAACTCCGGCCAACGCGCCATTGATCCGCAGGCCCGTATTGTCGCATACCAAGGGCGAACCAGCCGAGGATATCGAAATATGGATCTTAGACCGATTACTGATGGCTTTGCCGTTGCACCGCAAATTCTGCCTGAAGATGTGATCGCAATTCGTGACGCCGGATATCACAGTATCATCTGCAACCGACCCGATGGCGAAGAGTACGGTCAGTGCAGCCACAGCGAAATCGAGACAGCCGCCCGGGAAATCGGACTAGAGTTCAAGATGCTACCAATTCAGTCCGGAATTGTTACGGAAAACGCCGCTGCTGAATTTCAAGATGCTTTGCAGACCTTACCCGGCCCGATCCTTGCGTACTGTCGTAGTGGGACACGCTGCACGATGCTGTGGAGTATTGTAAAATTCGGAGAGTTGCCACCGGAGGTCATTTTACAGAAAACCGCAGAGGCGGGTTACGACATGTCGGGTCTTGTCGCTCAACTCCAAGAGATGCAGAACCAATGACAGTGAGCTGGGTCGCTATTGGTCGATATGGGGACACGTGGTTGGCTTGCCTCATGGACGGTGCTGTTCTTGTGGAAGAGACATTTGAATCCACGAGGGAAGAGGCGCTTTTTGGTAAGAAGGTCCGGCCCGAACGTGTGATCGAAATTGGAGGCGATGACGCGGTTGCGCCGATTGCACTCTTGCCCGAAGCAGGTAAGATTTCAGAGGTTGTACAGGCGCGGCCAGCGGATCGATTGGCCGGCTGGACTCGTATTGAGATCGCTGGATTTCTTGATACGCGGCCAAATTGGGATGGTGTCATTTGTCGTGTGACCCGTGATAACACATACTGGATTCACGTTAGCGCCAACGAGATCGTCAGTTTTCAAGGATTTGCCACCGGCCGAATAATCGTCGCCTTGGGGGGCGCCGAGACTGCAAACATCGACGCTATGGACGATGCTATATCACGGCCCGAAACGCTTGCGTTGCTTCTGCGACGAGCCGAGCTGGCTGAGAAACCGGATGCCGTAACCGGCGCACTCTTGGGCGCGGAATTGGCTGCCACAAAGCCTTACTGGCTCGGTCAGGCCGTAGGGCTGATCGGATCGGAGTGGCCTTATGTCGCTGCGCTGGATCGAATGGCAGTGCCGAGCGAGCAAGAAGCGCCCGAGGACATGCGCGCGCGTGGTCTGGCTGTGGTCGCCCGGCGATTTGGGTTTGCAAAGCTTGACCCATAAGGCTTCTGAGGGCCACTTGAAGCAGACGACCAGCACATTGTGGTCGCCTGCTTTAGGTTAGTTTGCTGCGCCCATGAGCCCTACTGGCTGACCCACGACCACAAAGGTGAGTTGATCCGGTTTGAGGTATTCGCTCGCGGCACGGTTGACATCCTCGAGCGTGACAGCGTTCACCCTATCGTTTCGGGTCGCAATATAATCCACAGGCAAGCCTTCCATCTGCATACCGACGGCGATATTGGCAATCGGGCCGTTTCCGTCAAACCGAAGAGGGTAGGCACCGGTGAGATAGGTTTTGGCGTCTTCCAATTCGTCTTCGGTAACCCCGTCGTTGCGAATTTTTGCCCATTGATCACGGATCACCTTGATGGCCTCGGCTACGCGGTCGTTTGCAGAGGAAACTGAGCCTGCCCAGAGGTCGGCGCTGTCTTTGTTGACCAGATATGTATAGACGCCGTATGTTAGCCCGCGTTTTTCTCGCACTTCCTGCATGAGACGGCTTTCGAAGCCACCGCCTCCGAGAATGTGGTTGAGAAGATAAACCGCAAAGAAATCGGGGTGATCACGATCAATGCCGGGTTGCGCGAATACTGCGACAGATTGCGGCGTTTCGAATGGAATGACCTTTGTCTCGCCTGTTAAGGTCACCTCAGCGCGTGGGGGCAAAGGCGCGCCGGTTTCCGGCAAACCATCAAGCAAGTCATCGAGTAGCGTTCCCAACTCTTCCTTGGTAATGTCTCCCGCCGCGCTGACATAAAGTCTGTCGCGCGCCATGGTCGCGCGATGTGCGGCAACAACGTCCTCTCGTGTGAGCGAGGAAACAGACGAGAGCGTGCCGTTGCGCGATGTGGCATAGGGATGGTCATCGTAAATGAGCTTGTCGAGCGCATTAGAAGCAATACTGCGGGGCTCCTTCTTATCTGATCGAATGATCGACAGAATTTGCGCCCGGACCCGGTCGATGGCGTCTTGATCAAAGCGCGGGTTGATCAGGCTCTCTCGTAGGTGCGCTATGGCTTCATCACGATTTTCGCTAAGAAACTTGGCCGAGACGGTCAGCACATCGTCATACACATCATACTCGAATGACGCAGCAAGCTCTTCGGTGCGCTTTGCGAACTCGCGGGCGTTCATATCGCCCGCACCTTCCTCAAGCGTCGCGGTCATCAAGGTCACCGCCCCGCGCTTTTCCGGTTCATCCAAGGCCGCGCCACCCCGAAACCTAAGCTCCAGAGCAACAAAAGGGATCGAGTGCTCTTCGACCAGCCAAGCTTCTATTCCGCTGGAAGTTGTGAACTCAGTGATATCCACCTCTGCGGTTGCCGGAGCAGCAATCACAAGTGAGAACAGGAACAAAACGAATGCACGCATCATTGTGACACCTCCGAAGCTGTCAGCCAGCCGGTGACGGAGTTTCTGGCTTGGAAAACATCACGGGCCGCGCTCATGATCTCGTCCGCTGTGACCGCGTCAATTATATCTGGCCACGCCTGTATGTCCTCGACCGAAAGCCCAACCGCAAGGGCGCGTCCATAGCGGTTTGCCAAGGCTTGAACGTCATCGCTGGCATAGATGCGCGCGGCACGCAGTTGCATCTTCAACCGTGCGAGTTGATCCTCGTTCACCCCTTCGTCAAGAAACTCTGCAATCGCCTTGTCTAGCGCCGCTTCGGCCTCGACAAGAGACATGCCCTCGACGGGCACGACGGCAAGGCTGAACGTTGAATCATCAAGGGCCGTACCACTATACCAAGCCGAGCTTTGAACCGCGATTTGCTCCTCAAACTGAAGCTTCTGAGTTAGAACCGATGTAATACCACCCCCCAAAATTTCACTCAGAAGTGTAAGAGCTGCGGCTTTTTCCTGATCGTTGGAATCACGTTCGGGCGCAAGATATGTGCGAGAGACATACGGCTGAGCAACGCGCGCATCTTTCATCTCCATGCGTCGTTCCGCCAACTGCGGTGGTTCTTGCGGACGGTCTCGCGGGGGCAGGTCCTTGTTTGCGGGAATGGGAGCGTAGTGCTTTTCAGCAAGAGCGCGAACGCCCTCGGGCGTTACATCCCCGGCCACAACGAGGATCGCGTTGTTTGGCGCATAATGCGTTGAATAAAAGTCCAAAGCATCGTCAAGATCAAGCGCTTCCATTTCATGCCGCCACCCGATGACGGGGACACCGTATCGGTGATTAAGATACTGTGCTGCACGGCGCTGTTCGCGAAAGAGTGCGCCAGGGCTGTTTTCAACCCTCTGATTGCGCTCTTCGATGATCACATCCCGCTCGGTTGAGATATCTTCTTGTGAAAGCTGCAGATTGACCATCCTGTCGGCTTCCATCTCCATCATCAAGTCAAGACGGTCGGCGGCAACACGCTGAAAATAGGCGGTATAGTCATAGCTCGTGAAGGCGTTATCTGACCCGCCGTTGCGTGCGACCGTCGCAGAAAGCTCTCCCGGCTCAAGGTTTTTTGTGCCTTTGAAAAGGAGGTGTTCAAGGAAATGGGCCACGCCAGACGCGCCGGGAACTTCGTCGGCCGAACCGGCCTTGTACCAAACCATATGAACGACCACAGGAGCGCGGTGATCTTCGATGACCACCACCTCCATGCCGTTGTCCAATGTAAAGTCGGTGACCCCTTCCGCGGCTTGGGCGGGCAGGGCAGAGATCAGACAGGTCGCAACTATCGCAATCAAAGCGCGCATCGGTCCTCCAAAAGCAGGTGTTTCATCAGCGGATAGATACGCTCTTTCGACCCGCATTCAACCGCACTGACGAGGACGTGAGCAAGAACCAACTCGCGCTTATCATTCAGGCGGTGGTGCAGAGGGGGTGGCTATGCCTCGCCGCTGCAACCTTTGACGCTCGGCATCGGCATCAAGCCATTGGCGCTTGTAGGCCGTTGTATAATCGTCCACCGGGCCGATACGCAGGATATTGACCCGCCCGTGCTTGCGACGCACTTCCCTGTCTTCTCTTGCAAGAGTTTGGCGAATGCCGGGTGTGACGCCTTTCCGGCGCACATGATTTATGAGACCTGTCTCATTGGCGGAAACCCCGCGACTAAGGACAGCAGCGTTACCACCCAATGCCTCTATGCCTTCTGCTTCGGGGTTCTGATCGACAAGGTTTACGCCGCCCGGATTAGGGGCCGGCAAATTGTTGTAGCTGTCGGGTGATTGCAGGGGCTTCGTTGGCAGAATGGTGAATTCATCCGGTCCTTCGCCTGAGTTCTGAAAGCGCGTCAGCTTCACATCCCCATTGCGGTTTCCACACGCCGTAAGTGTGACCGCGACCGCCGTAAGCATGATAAAGATGTTAGCCTTGCGCATCATGTGCCTCCACAGGATTTGCCCGGAGTTCTAACGCATCGTGTGACCGGCGTCACGCGGGCTTTTCGGTATTGCTGAAAATCACCACACCTAGGGCACCGGCGAATACCGCAATATCTGCGACGTTGAACGCATAAGGGTTATCAAGACCGCAGCAAGACATGTTGAGAAAGTCTGCAACCGCGCCATAAACAATGCGATCTACGACATTTCCCAAGGCGCCACCAACCAAAAGCCCGGCGGCAATTTTTTGCCACCGGCCAGCGGGGTCCGCGCGGACCCACCATAGAACAGACGCCGAAATGACAATCGCAACGAGGATCAATACCCATCTTGTCAAATCCGAGTCGCCGGACAAGAGGCCAAAATTGATCCCATAGTTCCACGCCATGCGAAAGTTGATGAATGGCGACCAAACATCAATGGCGCCAACCTCGCGAAGGTTCATCGCATGAACGACGATGTATTTGGTCAATTGGTCCAAAGCGAAGGTGATCAGACCGGCCCAGAATACCAGACGCATCGAATACCTCCTCAATGCCTGAAATGGCGCATGCCGGTCAGGACAACGGCCAGCCCCGCCTCATCTGCGGCGGCAATCACATCGTCATCGCGCATTGATCCACCGGGGTGGATGACCGCCGTCGCCCCGGCCTCCGCCGCAGTCAAAAGTCCATCGGCAAACGGAAAGAACGCGTCGGAGGCGACGACCGAACCGCGTGTAAGCGGTTCGGGCAGGCCAAGCGCCTCGGCCATATCGAGAGCTTTGCGCGCGGCAATCCGGCAACTGTCGATCCGGCTCATTTGGCCTGCGCCGACACCAACGGTTGCCCCGTCCTTGGCATAGACAATGGCATTTGATTTCACATGCTTGGCGACTTTCCAAGCAAACAGCATGTCACTCATTTCCTGTTTGGTCGGTGCCCGTTTGGTAACGACCTTCAGGTCATCTTCAGAGATCACGCCGTTGTCCTTGTCCTGCACCAGAAAACCCCCGGAGACTTGAGCGATGGTGCGTGCCGCTGCCGCGGGATCCGCAAGGCCGCCGGTCGTCAGAAGGCGCAGGTTCTTTTTGCCAGCAAAGACAGTTTTCGCATCGTCATCTGCGCTAGGCGCGATGACAACCTCGGTGAAGATCTGGCAAATCTCTTCGGCTGTGGCTCCGTCAAGCGGTTGGTTTAGCGCGATGATCCCGCCGAACGCGGAGGTTCTATCACAATCGAAAGCCCGCATATAAGCTTCCTTGAGCGTCGCGCCACGGGCCACACCACACGGATTTGCATGCTTGATAATCGCACATGCGGGCCCCTCGCCGGGGGCAAGTTCGCTTACCAACTCGAACGCCGCGTCCGTGTCATTAATGTTGTTATAGCTCAGCTCTTTTCCCTGATGCTGCACTGCGGTCGCGACACCTGGACGCTTGGAGCCATCGACGTAAAACGCGGCATTCTGATGTGGATTTTCACCATAGCGAAGCTCTTGGGCAAGAGTGCCGGCCACCGTGCGGCGGCGTGGTGTGCGGTCCTGCTGCTGATCCGCCATCCAGCCCGAGACCGCGGCATCATACGCTGCGGTGCGCGAATAGGCCGTCATGGCCATTTTCTGCCGGAACCCGAGTGTCGTTTGCTGATCATTGGCGCGTAACTCGGCAAGCAATGCGTCGTAATCTTCGACATCAACAATGGTCGTAACAAAACCGTGGTTTTTGGCTGCCGCGCGGATCATCGCGGGTCCACCGATGTCTATGTTCTCAATGCAGGTTTCGTAATCTGCCCCTTCCGCGACCGTCGCCTCGAAGGGATAAAGATTCACAATCAGAAGGTCGATCGGCGCTATGTCATGCTCTTCCATGGCGGCCACGTGCGCTTCGTTATCCCGCAAGGCCAGAAGCCCTCCATGCACCTTGGGATGAAGTGTCTTGACCCTGCCATCCATCATTTCTGGAAAACCGGTGAGATCAGCGACATCTCTGACTTCGAGATCCGCGTCACGAAGGGTCTTGGCGCTGCCGCCCGTGCTGACAAGGTCGATCCCCATCTTTGCCAGTGCCCGGCCAAGCTCTACGAGACCGGTTTTGTCTGAAACTGAAAGAAGCGCGCGCTTTACGGGCGCAAGATCGGAAGAAGGCATGGGCGGCAATTCCTAGCTAGTCGTGTCAATCGGGTCCTCTTCCGGCGGGATCGGATCGTCAAGTGTAACGTCGCGAATACCGATTGGCGTATCCTGAGCCTTTGCCAGGGACCATCTGATGCGGGTCGCATACTCCATTGCGCGCCCGGATAGAACAATCTGTTTGGTCGCACGTGGCCTTAAACGCGATTTTTCCAGATAAACACTCGCTGCCACGGACATCTTGGCCGATCCATCGCATCGGAATACCCATATCTCACCACTTTTGAGCGCAACCGATATGGCGTTGCCACCCATGTCCATTGTGGCGTCGGCATCCGGGTGCAGGTGAAAGCGAATATCGAAGGCAAGCCCATCCAAAGTTGTCGCATCGAGCGCACGATCAAATCGGCTTTTGCCACGGGTATCAAGCGCGATCAGCATATCTTCCCCGGCGATCCCGCGACCATCGAATGTCATGTCGATACTGCGAGCGTGTGTTAGCCCGAAACGCCGCTCATATCCGTCATGAGCGCCTTCGAAACGCAACCCGTCACTCGCCTGATGTAGTTCGATAGGTACCTTTGTTGGTCCGGAGACGAGCCAATTCTCGCTGGGGCCTGGCGGGCCAAGACGCGCGCTTGATTCTCCTGCCAAAACCAATGTTGAATGCGAAGGTGTCGCGCGTCCCGCCCGCCGCCACTCGGGACCAAAGCTTTGGCCTGAACCACAATTTACAATGAGGGGGCGGCGCCCCGACGTAAGCTCGAACGCCAGCGTCGAGGCATGTGCTTCACCTGATGCCGCACCTGCGGGCGGGGCACTCGCATCAATTATGATGCTCGTTCGCCCTGCACTGAGGCGGGCAAACCCCATCGAAAGGCCGTCGGGCGCGCGCGTCTTGGTCCCACTTGAAGCCAGTGCCGAATCGAGCCGACCCTCCAGACCGCGCCCGCCCCCATGGAACCGAGCAAGCCCTCCGTCGGCGTGCCGTAAGGTGCGCAACGTCGGAGCAATGAGTTCTATTGCGTTTTGAAGGGGGTCTTTTGGCGTCTGACCCGCCTCTTCAAGCGCGGTGGCTGCCCATGTCAGCAACGTAAAGACATCCAGAAGGTCTTCCGGGTTACGTGATGGGAGCAAACCGGTATGGGAGAGCCCTGTGTCGCACTCTTTGGCAAGCGCCGTGTTGGCGGGGGTGACAAAAGCGCCCATCCCCTCAAGCGAAAGCCCGGCATATAACAACCCTGTGAGGGCTTCGATGCGGGGCAAGCCGGGGCGTGCAGCATGCCATCGTTTTCCAAGGAACTGTGCCTGCTGCCCGAGTGAGCGCATGAAGGCCTCGGATTGTTGGGTGTCCAGCCCGCGCATGATGAAAAAAGCGTGACTGATCCAGCGTATTAGGCGCCGACCGGTGAGGTCTGGCGTCCAACCGGGCCCCGAGCCGGAGCCATAGCGCTGGGTCCACTCCCAGATCCATTGCTGGGCCTTTTCGCGCGCGGTTATGTCACCCGTCGCCGCGAGATCATCAAGCCATGCGAAGCCGTGAAGCTCTTCTGAGAAGGGCTGATCCGGCGCTGGTACATCCCAAATGCTAGTGTCCGGAGCCTGAACAAGTTGCCCGGCAAAGAGAAAATTTCCCGAACAAAGTTGCCTCCCCTTGGCGAAGCTACCAATCGAGCGCGGCTCAGGTTGCGAGAGGAACGCCGTTGCGGGGCGCGTCATCGAAGCCCGCCAAGCCGTAAGCCGGTTCATGAAATGCGCCCAACGCGCGGATATCTCCCGGGACGTCCACATCAACCTAGCCTCTACGCGCTCTTGTCGGCGCCTCTCCGCTCAAACTATACATAGCAGGAACGGGTGAGTCACCGCCAAAGGCGTCACCGGCGAAGAAGTGCCATGTAAAAACCATCCATCCCGCCCCGTTCCGGCCAGTAATCGGGACGAAGGCGAAGTCCTCCTTCTTCGGTCACCCATCTCGGATCAACCCCCTCAATTTTAAGAGCGTCCCGGTCCACTGATAAACCGTCATGACGGGCAAGCGCCTCTTCGACTTGGCATTCGCCTTCATCGGGGAGTAGGGAACATGTGCAATACATGAGGCGGCCACCCGGCCTGAGCAGTCGCAGCGCATGATCGAGCATCTCGGCTTGAAGGGAAATCATCTCTCCTATATCCGAGCCATCCTTGGCAAACGGTAGGTCAGGATGACGCCGAAGTGTGCCCGTGGCCGAGCATGGCGCATCAAGCAAGATGGCGTCGAACAGTCCTTCATCATAGTCCTGTGCTTTCATCGTGATGCATGTCGCCGAAAGGCTGGTCCGTTCAAGGTTTTCGCGAACGCGACGCATCCGTTCTTCGGACATGTCCAAAGCAGTGACATCAGCCCCAGATGCCGCAATCTGAAGAGTTTTCCCGCCCGGTGCCGCGCATAGGTCGAGCACGTTTTCGCCTTGTTTAGGGTCTAGAATTCGGACCGGGAACGCCGCCGCCGCGTCCTGCACCCACCACTCGCCATCGGCAAAGCCGGGCATCTGGGATACTTGTCCAGGGCTCGTGACGCGCACGGACCCACCCGGAAGGACCATGCCATCGGTTTGTTGCGCCACATGCTCCGCGTCTACCTTCGGAGTCAGATCAAGCGGGGCACCGGCGTAATGCGCAGCCTCCATTGAGGTAACCGCACCCGGCCCATATGCCGTCAAAAGTGGAGACCGCAGCCAATTGGGAAGGCGGGGCGTTCTAAGATCGTTCCACGATCGTGGCGCCGTATCGCTCAACTTGCGTAAAACAGCGTTGATTAGACCCTTGTAACGAACCATCCGATTGTTTGATGAAACCATTCCGACAGCTTCGCCCACAACCCCATGAGCGTCCCCGCCACGAGCCAATTCAACCGTGGCAAGCCGCAATATGTTGCGAATGTGCAGGGGTGGCTTCTTTTGAATGTGGCGCCCAATGAGCCTGTCAGCGCGCTCGATGCTTCGCAGCGTGTCGGTTGCGAGGCGCTGCGCACGGGCTCGCTCTGCTGGCTCAAGTCGTAAAAAGCTGCTGGTGGTCAGCAAATCAGATAGCATGCGTCCATCACCAATTACCTGATCAAGCAGCCACACAGCACTTCGACGTGCAGAACCTTGTGGTTTGCTCATGTTGGCTCTCCTTGATCATTGCCAGAGGCGGCATATAACAATGACTGAGCAGTTAAGGAAGCCTGACATGAGTAAGCCCGAAAACAACCTGACCCCCGAAGCGCTGAGGGCTTTGGCCGAAGCCGAGGCCCGGAGACAGACTGAAAAGTCAGAACCCTTGCCCAAAGAATTGGGTGGTAGACAGGGGCCGGAGCCGGTGCGCTACGGCGATTGGGAAAAGAAAGGCATTGCCATCGACTTCTGACCGGGATGGCTTGCCTATCGAAGGACAAGGTCGGCGAATTCGCCCTGACCTCGATCAGAGATGAATCTCAACGTGCTTCCTTGCACCGCGACCGCCTGACAATTCGCACCGAGATTTCTCGACCCCCAATAAAGCTCGCGGCAAAAATAGCCCGAGGACCATTGCCAGGCACCACTGACCTCGCGACCGAAGGCCCGGCCTTCGATATCTCCGGTAGGCGTAACAGAGAGTCGAATTCCGAAACGGGTCAGGTCGCGGTTTTGGATGAGTGAAACAAATCGGTCCTTATTGTCGATCTTTATAAAATCTCCGGCGACCGCAGGCAAAGCCACGCCCACTGTCAGAACCATTACTATTAAGATACGCATGGGTTTCCCCTTTGCTGGCATACCTTCGGTCTACGTGCTGAAGTGACGATCAGATCAAAATTGGTGGACTTGAAGTTTTAGGTGGGGTGCTTAGGGCTCCCAGATCAAAAGGAGAAAATGATGGCCTCCCTACCGGATTTCAGGCTCGAAACCCATTTCGCCAAGTGGGAGTTTACGGCCCGCTATCACCTTACGGCGTCGGATGCTGAAAGCATGTCACTGCCTGAACTTCTGGCGATGGCATCGGATGAAGATAGGGCGGGTTTCGAAGAAATGTGGCTCGGATACACCGAAACTTGGGGTGCGCCTGATCTTCGTTCTGCCATCGCAAATACTTATAAAACCCAGACAATGGATCACGTCGTCTGCTTCGCTGGAGCAAGCGAAGGGATATTTGCGGCCAACTCGGTTCTTCTCGAAGCTGACTCGCATGCCATTGTTGTCACACCTAACTACCAGTCTCATGAAACACTCCCCCAATCTATCTGTAGCGCCACTGGCGTGCCGCTCGATCCGAATGATGGATGGTCACTCGATATCGATCGCGTGAAACATGCGATTCGCCCGAACACGCGACTTCTCACCATAAACTTTCCCCATAACCCGACCGGAGCTATCCTCCCGCATGACAGGTATCTCGCGCTAATTGACCTGTGCCTGCACCATGGAATCTGGATATTGCATGACGAGATATTTCACGGGCTTGGACCAAGCGACGCCGAGCATCTTCCTTTCATTGCCGATGAATACGAACGGGGGCTTTCCCTTGGTGTGATGTCGAAATCCTACGGGCTGCCAGGGCTCAGGGTTGGCTGGATCGCCTGTCAGGATCGGACGGTGCTCTCAAAAATGGAGCGATTGAAGCATTATCTTTCGATATGCAATTCCGGGCCGAGCGAGCGGCTAGCCCTGATCGCACTCAAGAACCGCGAAGCAATCCTGAGGCGCAACTGCGGGATCGTGGACGAAAACCTGCCGAAATGGGATGCGTTTTTCGCCCGGCACCCTGATCTTTTCGAATGGCAGCGTCCCGATGGCTCATGCATGGCCTTTCCGCGTTACCTTGGCTCTGAGGGCGTCGAGGAATTCGCCCGATCATTGGTCGAAGAGGCGGGTGTGCTTCTGCTGCCATCCACTATTTATTCTTCCAGTCTGACGGACACACCGAAAGACCGGTTTCGTCTTGGGTTTGGGCGGCGCGGTCTGGATCAGGGGCTTGCCGCGTTGGATGCCCATTTAAGATGAAACAGAGACTGATTTCAGCTTAAGCCAAGAACATCCAGCATGTCGAAGGCACCAGGCCCTTTGCCAATCCCCCAAAGCGCGGCCTTGAGTGCGCCCCGCGCAAAAATACCACGATCAGTGGCAACATGGCGTAAAACGATACGCTCGCCCGCTCCTGCAAAAAGGACATCGTGCTCTCCGACAATGTCTCCGCCACGAATTGCGGAAAAACCGATATGCCCGCGTTCTCTTTTTCCAGTGATCCCATCGCGCCCACGGTCCGCTGCGGCATCAAGCGATACGTTTCTGCCTTCCGCAGCGGCCTGCCCCAACATCAGCGCGGTGCCGGACGGGGCGTCGACCTTCTGATTATGATGCGCTTCGATCACTTCGATATCGAAATCCTCGTCAAGCGCTTCCGCGACCTTGCGAGTAAGTTGAACGAGGAGATTGACGCCAAGGCTCATGTTGCCGGCACGAATGATAGTTGCGTGGCGCGCGGCGGCGTCAATCTTGGCCGTGTCGTCTTCGGTCAGACCAGTTGTTCCAATCACATGAACAGTGCGGGCCTGCGCCGCGAGCGCGGCATAGTCGACCGAGGCAGCAGGCGAAGTGAAATCGATCACGGCCTGAGCCTGCGCGATGGGTTCAAGCGGATCATCCGAAACAATAACCCCCAGCTTGGCGCCGCCCATAGCTTCCCCAAGATCATGACCGATCCAAGCGTGCCCAACACGTTCGATGGCGCCTGATACGCGGGCTTTGCCACTTTCGGTGATGGTCCGGATCAGCATCTGGCCCATACGCCCCGACGCGCCAGTAATCACAATGCCCGGCAATTCTGTCATTTCTGGACTCCCCTTCTTTCCGCCCTTCCTTAGCGCCATGCCGCCGGCTTGGCAAAGGGCGTGAGAAGGCTTAGATGGGGCGAATGGCAAAGAACAAGTTTCATGACGGGCCCGGCCCTTCGCAAAGACAACTTCGCGTCGGAGAACTTATCCGGCGGACTCTCTCGGATGTGCTCATGCGGGGCGATATTCACGACCCGGACCTGAATCGTTTTTCGGTGACGGTTGGTGAAGTCAGAACATCACCAGATCTCAAGGTGGCCACAGCATATGTGTTACCGCTTGGCGGAGAGGGGCAGGATGAGATCGTGGGTCTGCTTGCCCGCAATCAGGGCGAGTTGCGCCGAATCATCGGTCGAAAGCTTTCGCTGAAATACGCGCCGGAACTTCGCTTCAGGCTAGATAGAACCTTCGACCGGATGGACGAGACGCGCCGTTTGTTCGAGCAAGACGACGTTCGCCGTGACGTGGAGGACTAGCCTCGCGGGCCTTTTGGGCCTGATTTTGTCGCCACAGGTGGCCGGTGCAGTGGAGTGTGAACGTGTCACGCATCGCGGTGCAGCGTTCACCATCTGCAAAGTCGACGTGACCAAAGAGCATGTCCGCCTTTTCCACAGTTACAACGGTGAGGTTCTGGGAAGCTTTCCGCGCGTTGCCCAACATGTGGAGTCCGAGGGAAAAACCCTCACCTTCGCTATGAACGCGGGGATGTATCACAATGATCTTTCGCCGGTCGGTCTCTATATCGAAGAAGGCGTGGAGGCCGCCCGCATCGTAACCTCCGATGGCCCGGGGAATTTTGGTCTGCTTCCCAATGGCGTCTTTTGCGTGCGCAGCGACCGCGCCGATGTCGTCGAGAGTCTGCGCTTTGTCGAGGAGCAACCGAATTGCCGCTTTGCCACTCAATCCGGCCCCATGTTGGTGATCGACGGAGAGCTGCATCCAAGGTTTCTTGAAGACAGCGATAGCATTCACATCCGCAACGGGGTCGGCACATCCCGTGACGGTCAAACTGTGGTTTTTGCGATTTCCGAAGACCGGATCAATTTCCACACATTCGGAACGCTTTTCCGCGATGTGCTCGAACTCCCAAATGCACTTTATTTCGATGGTAAGGTGTCGCGCCTATATGCGCCGCAAATGAACCGACATGATCGCGGTTTTCCGATGGGCCCCATTGTGGGCGTTGTGGAATAGCGGCAATAGGCGCCGTCTGACGTGGACCTTTTCCGCCTCCCTGCTAGTTAGCGTTGCGATGACACGCCACCGTTCAAAATGACTACGGATCAGGACCTCAATCGCGGTTCTGTCGGGCGGGCGCTTACACGTGTAAGCGCCCCGATGACCGTTGGCATATTGGGTATTTTGTCTGTTGGATTGGCCGACGCGTTTTTTCTTGCGCGTCACGGCGAAGCCTCCTTGGCCGCGATAGGTTTCATTTTTCCGGTAATCACGGCACTCACCTCACTGTCCATCGGTCTCTCGGCCGGGACAAGCGCCGTTCTTTCTCGCGCCATCGGCAGTGGCGCGCAAAGCGATGCACAGGTCCGCATGACACTTCATGCCATGCTGTTGGGGGCGGGCCTGTCTTGCGCCGTTGCCATCGTTTTCTACAGCGGTGCTCGTCAGTTGTTCTCGCTCATGGGAGCTCGGAACGAGGTGCTGGAGGCGGCCTTGGGTTACGTGCCCTATTGGTGTCTGAGTTTTCCTCTGCTCGTGATGGGCATGTCCCTGAATTCGGCCTTCCGGGCCGCCGGGAAAAGCGAGGTCGCGGCGATCGTTATGGTGCTTCAGGCAGCAGTCAATATCGCGCTCGATCCGCTGATGATATTTGGGCTTGGTCCCATCCCCGAACAAGGCACAGCGGGGGCTGGTCTTGCGACGCTGATCGCCCGCGCACTTGCTTTCACCGGCGTGTGCCTCTTCGCGGCAAAGGTCCGTGCGCTGCGATTTGACTGCGCGCCCTTTCGCAACATTTGGCTTTCGTGCCGCGCTATCGGCCGCGTCGGAGCCCCCGCCGCCTTGTCGAATGCCATCAACCCGGCGGGGATGGCAATTGTAACGGCCGCAGTTGCCACGATCGGCGACTCAGCGGTTGCGGGCTTTGGTGCGGCAGGACGTGTTCAGGCCTTCCTGATTGTGCCGATGCTGGCGTTATCTTCAGGCATCGGGCCGGTCGTTGGACAGGCATGGGGAGCGGACAAGACCGAGCGCGCAAGGAATGCTGTGCGGCTCTGTTTCCTGACCTGCCTTGTCTACGGGCTGACCGTGGCGGCGACACTTCTGGTGCTTGCCGATCCCGTCGCCGATCTCATGACCGGCGGCGATGGCGCAGCAGGTTATACCGCTTCGTACCTGAGATATGTGAGCTGGGGTTTCTTCGGATACGGCATATTGATCACGGCAAACGCCGCCATGAATGCCCGCGATCGCGCGCTTTGGTCCATGACACTGAGTGCTGCACGCATTTTTGTGATTTACGTACCGCTGACATGGGTCGCCGTCTGGGTGGTTGGTTATTCAGGAGTGCTATTCTCAACTGTTTTTGCGAATGTTCTTACGGCATGGGGCGCGCTAATCGCGTGTCAGGCGGTGGGCTTGCTGAGCGTGCGGCAGAGATTGATATCTGTGCCTGCTGAATGGGTTCGGACGAAGCTAGAGCGCGCTTGAATTGACAGGCCCGCGGGGCTGGGCTAGGCCGCGCCTTTCCGGGAAGCACGAGGATAGTTCGAGTGGCACGCAGACGTAAGGGACGGGACATTTCTGGCTGGCTGGTGGTGGACAAGCCGGCCGGAATAACGTCCACAGCCGTGGTGAACAAGGTCCGCTGGGCATTGCA
>Ga0102928_1001283_pt1 | contig 15884 bp, 10 predicted proteins | sample SalPonR1_B_D1_MG_FD_78504 | JGI IMG/M metagenome (GOLD analysis project Ga0102928, IMG submission 78504) | Salt pond soil microbial communities from South San Francisco under conditions of wetland restoration - Salt Pond MetaG R1_B_D1_MG | ecosystem: Environmental > Aquatic > Marine > Intertidal...
ATGCATCCGATAGCTTTATATACTCTTCCGTGGGGAATTTTGAATCTATGGGAAGCCATATGTCTGCATTTTTTTTGCTTCCGCCCGGCAATTTAACAGCAAACTCGACATAGCCGCCCTTTTCCGGATGTGTTTTTACATTCTTTCCATACTGCTCCGGAGCCAATATCATTTCCAAAATGCCCTGCAGCTGGTATTCTCCCAAAACGCCTTTTGTCTTTACATTGGAAAGCACCTTTTTAAGGTCTCCCACACCCGCCGCCAACGAGCGCATTTCCCCGAGGCCCTTCTGAACCTGCTCCAAATTTGCGCTTACAGACTTGAACGATTCCGAAAGCCTTGTTTCCAAAGTGCTGCTCAGCTTTTCATCGACTGTCTCTCTCATTCTTTCAATCTTTTGGCTGTTGTCTATTCTTATCTTCTCCAGCTTTTCATCTATCTTGTCAATAACCTGTCCAAGCTTTTCATCGTTGCTGTTTCTTATCCGCTCTATGCGAATTGTGAAAGAATCATACTGTTGCTTTTCCATGGACATGTTTTCACCTATCCTCTTAAGCAGCGAATCTTCAAATTGTTTGAGACTTATGCTCATTTCCATCCTGTTTGCCGCTATTTCGTTCTTTAAGCCCATTTCTATCCGGGCGCTATTCTGCTCCTGAAAATCAATTTTGCCTGCCAATGTCTCAAAATTCGTTTCCTGTTGCAATTTTTTTACTTTTCCAAGAAGGTTAATCACTATTAAAAGTAGAATTATTACAATTGATGCAATTATCGCTATTATAAAAAATGGATTTAAAATTATTTCAGCCATGACATACCCCCTTTCAATCATTACTATTTTAACACAAACAAGTGTTCTACACATCAATTTGACACTAAAATAATTTAAGCCATGGCTGCAATGAAACCATATATATGCAAGGAGGAAACCGATGATAAATTCCCACATGGAAAAATACAATATTTTGAATACATACAAGGATGACAATTATCAAAAAATCACCCTCGCAAGCGAAAAAGAAAATCCGGAAAACATTGTCCTCCTCAACTTAATCAAAAAAGAATTTCTTCATGATGCCGATTCACTGGATAAATTCAGGAATTGCATAGAAAGCCTTGTCTTTTCAGAAGAATACGAAGACGAGATAATTTTGGCGACTTCGTATAAAAAAGGTTTTCCCATTTCCAAATACATACAATATTACAATCCCATACTCAAAACAAGAATAAACTTCGTATACGAATACCTGAACAAAATAACCGATTACGATTGCCTTGACATAAAGCCGGCCAACTCGCTGATAAATGAATCTCAAGTCATTATTGAAAAAAATTCAGTCAAGTTCAACGATTTGCTTGTTGTAGACGATTCCTTTGAAAAAGCCGGCAGTTTCAAAGACATATGCAATACAGTTAATGAAACATTGAATCTTTTCATTTTCGGCGAATTGAAAATTCAGGCGGAAAAACTCAAGGGATTGCCCAACGAATTAAAAAATTTCCTCTTGGATTTAAAAGAAAACAATAGAAAATATTTGTCAATCAAAGATATTTTTAGGGATTTCAAAACTATTTACCTATACAACCTTTATCTCGACGATGCAAATTCCGCTCTCTTGATGAAAGATGTCAGGGATTCCGTTAAATCGTCTGATGAAAGGCCTCTTCCCATCTACAATCCCATTAATGCATTCGGGCTGACTTCAGACTCTCCAAAAATATCATTGGGCGAAAATATTTTCCCGAATGTACCTGAAAAAACCGGAGATGCTTTTACAGATGAAGATGGCGATGATGTAGAATATGGTGATGAAGATGGAGTTGGCGAAGATGGGCCAATTTTTGAAGACTACGGATCTGAAGACTCTATTGTAAACGCAAACCCGCATTACAGCAGCGGCAGTGAAGAGGATAAAACAAAAGAAGAGACCTATGACACTCACAATATTCCGAATGAAAATCCGGAAGACACAGAAAGCGCTTCCAAGCATGCAAACGAAGACTACAGCGTGGAAAATGAGAATGACGGCGTTATTTCGGGCCTCGCCTTTTACGATTATGATAAAGACTATCAAGATCTTTTCAATTCCAACGAAACAATTGATGAAACTCCAAAAAGCCCTAAAGAAAATAAAAAAAACAAAAGGGACAGAAACGTTGTCGTAATAATTCTGATTGCCGCACTTCTCGGAATAATCCTGACTGTATGCAGCAAAAACAATTTGTTGTTCTTCAAGGACGACCTGCCTGTCGCCTCATTTGAACACGAACGTCTTTACGATGAATGGATATTCCAGCTCGAAGATTCCGAAATCGACATACAATCGTATGAGTGGACTGTAAAACAAAACGGAAAAGATGTATTGACCGCAAGCGGGCCGGTGTTCAAGTTCAATGAGACAAAGCTTGAAGAAGGAGAATTCACTGTCTACCTTAAAATTAAAAATGAAGACGACAATTGGGAGCGGACGTATTCAGACAACTATTACAATATAGTAAGCGACATTGATTCCATAAACATAGATTCCAATCCGGAACAGATAAAAGAACAATTCGATTCCCTTTCAGTAGAGTATCCTTTTGAAGATTCCATTTCAAAAGACGACACAGTATTTCGGAACGGAATATATTCTCTTAAAATCGAGAGCCGCAATTCCAACGCGGAATCCAAATTGACCATAAGAGACCTTGTCATGGACAACAATTCTGTAATATCGATGTGGATTCTTTCGGACTCAACCGAGCCGTTCAAGGTTCTGCTGTTTGGCTATAAAGGCAATACACAAGCCTTCAAAAGAAGTGTGAATTTCAAGCCAAGCAGCAAAAATTACTGGGAACTCCTCAGTGTCAGCCAAGAAACAAACGATGTAGACAGAGTGGAGATTGTCTTTTCAAACATGTCGTCAAGAATATGGATAGACGATTTAGACATCAATTCTTATAAATAGAAAGTGGAAACAGCTTGCAGCAGGCAGTTGGCAGTAAAAGATTAAAGGCAAAAGAAAATGCAAAATTTATTGCAAGGCATTTGAGTCCTGAAGGCATTCGGGGTTTAAATGCTTTTGTATTTCCTGACAACTGACAACTGATTACAGCTTGCAGCGGGCAGGAAAGACTTGAATACAAAAGACAAGAACAGATGTTAGAAAAACAAGAAAACAAAAAATTAAAGCAAAGACAAAAGCCCGTACTTCTTCCCTCTGCTGGGATTCTGTCCGGGCTTTTTTATGCTTTTTTATCATTCTTCTCTCTAATCCTCTTTCGTAGTTTCGGAATCTACAATCTTAGGAACCCCGAACAAAATCTTGTAATCTCCGAATTCGTCAAGCTCGTCCACATCGTATCCGATGTAGCCGTTCTTAATAAGATTTTTTTGCAAGTCTATCTCGGTATTGTTTACAACGATGGTCTTGCTGTACCTCTTTACCATATTGTCATTTATGTCCCTGAAAAGTATATATCTCATCTTTCCGTCTATCTCGTCGGCTATTTTTCCGTATTTCCGTTTGATTTTCTTTATTACGAATCCTGACCTTATCATATTTTTTAAGCTGTAATAATTTATCGGTGAAACGGTTGAAATAAGATATCTGTATTCAGTGCCTCCTAGCTGCTCAAGTGCGTGCTTCATTGTCTTCCTCTGCAAACGGTTTCCCCTGTACTCAGGATGTACAATGGTGGATGTGAAATTGACCACTTTGTCAAGCTCTTTCCCCTTTAATTCTATATCCCTCCCATAATTCGCCTCCGTCCTTTTCGGAAAAGATATGTAGCGATAAGCTCTAAGCTTGCCTTTAACAAAAACGCCGAAAATCATGGCACCGTTCTTCATGTCTTCCAATATATCCTCTTTTTCATCGGGCGAATAGGCATCGGGGGACTCCAATCCCGCTATTATTTCCGATTCAAGTTTCTTCATCTCATCAACGTCATCCATGTCAAGCTTTATTATTGAAAACGGTTCAAACTCATGACCTTCCGCAATCCTTCTCTTTATGTATCCTTCCTCTTCCATTATTCTTTTCATAAAACCAGCTCCTCATGATTTGCTTTTTTCCAATATGTGGCTTGCAAATTCCTTGGCCGCACCTTTTATTCCTGGATAGTTGACAACAGTTCCTGGATCATTCGCTATTGCAGTCAATGCGAAATTTGGCGGAAGCTGTATGTTCTTGTTTACATTTAGGCTTCCTATAAGCTGCCTTGCCACCGAATCGTTTCCGGAATTGCCTGATACAATTATTGCGAAAATATTTTTTTTGTCGAACCGGGTCTTCCTGTACAAAACCGTTAGCCTGTTTACTATTGCCATTAGTTTTGCCGATATGGCGTCGTTGTAATTGGGACAAATCCAAACCAGAACGTCCGCCTCTTCTATCGCCGGCAATACTTCATTGGTAATTACCCCTCCGTAGTAGCAGCTGTCCTGATTCCCGTAGTGTATGCATTCTTTGAATGAGCACCCTCTACAATCAAGTATTTGGCCCGATTCCACATGCAATTCTTCTATTTCCGCATCTTTGAGATTTTTTTCTACCATTTTCCATAACATCAATGTGTTTGATGTGCTTCTCGAACTTGCATGCAAGGCCAATATTTTGGGTTTTATTATCTTTTGGGGTTCGTAATTGTCAAGCTTTTCCACCAATTCCCTTGATTTTGCCATGCATATGTCATGGAGAGGCACGTCCATATGCTTTTTCCATGTTTCAAAATTCATGTATTCTTCAATTGATTCGACAAGAGGATGTCCCGGAAAACGGCATCCCGCCCTGTTTAAATTGAAAATTATGCTTTGCGCGGTACTTTTTGTATTAAACTGTGAGTTGCTTCTAAGCATAAGCACAGCAGTACTGTTTTCAAGAGCATTTTTGCCCCTTGCAACCAAAGTGTTGACTATCTCGAATAAATCCATGCAATAACCCGCACAATCGAGCTCTGCCGCAAAAATTATCTTTGAATTTCTTAAATCGGGCAACTCCATACCACTTGGAATTTTAAGAATATCAAATCCCTCGGTTGAATACTCCACCATTTCTTCCAATACAGCGGAAGTTTTTTTTGATTGAATTAAAACCATCTGCCTATTCATACAAGTCCTCCAGCATTTCATAAGTCTCGTAAAGCTTTTTCTTTAAAGAAGGCGGCAAAGCCACTCTTTCTGGTTCTATCCCCATGAGGCTTCGCCTGTTTTTCGAACCCATGAACACGCCTCCTATGAAATGCGTGCTGTGGTGCCATTCTCCCCTAAGTGTTGCAAGTACTGACAATGCGCCTGATGAAAGCGCTGGAGCAACGAAAGGCTTGAAGCCCGTTTCACGGATTCTAAGGTTTGCGTGTTTTGCCGCTTCCGTCAATTCATCGGAGATTTTTTCGTCGTAATCGCTTATACTGTTTGCTATCAACAGTCCTTCTCCGTGAGGTCCGAACGCCCTTCCCTGTCTTTCATAATCTTTTGTTTCTTCTTTTAGATGCGAATAAAAACGCGCCCTGGCATGCATTACGCCTAATCCGTACCCTCTTATTTGGTCTGTCCCAAGGCCTGCGTAATCCATATTGCCATTTTCATCCGTATTGGAAACTTCCCATGCCTTTCTGCATAGAAGATCCACCGGATCGGACACCACGGCGAATATTCCCTTGAACCCTCTTTCCCTTGCCATTTTCGCATAGATTGAGAGTATCGCGGCATTGCCCTCGAACTGGACCATCCTTACATCTTTTTTCTCGTCTCCAACGGGTGGGACTCCCCTGCTGGCGCAAAATACAAACACGTCGCAGTCAAACAGGGCCTCTTCCCCTAGTTTTTCTATTTCAGGAAAAGGCATCTCCCCGGAAGGTCCGTAGATCTGTGATGTCTCGTAATACCATCTGTCCTTGTTTGATGGTTTTGGATCGTAGATTCCCACGCTTTTGACAATATCTCCGCCCAAAAGCCTCAGCCCTGTCAAAAGGGTCCCTCCTACGTCTCCCAGACCGACAAGGTTTATTCTGTAGGGTCCATTGGTGTCAGTGTGAAGGCAATCTGTCCAGTTTGGATAGGAAGTGTTCACTGATTTTACAAGCCCTTTTTTTATTCTTTCCAAAATCCAGCCGGGCCAATCGGGATAATCCTTCTTTGAAGGTTCATCAAACAAATCGACGGTTTCATTTTTGATATCAACCAAGTCCGGATGGTTAAGCAAAAAACTTCTTCTTGTTTTTCCCAAGGGCGAACGCGACAAATAGTAAAGAGCGTCCCCTTCCCTCTTAGCGCACTTTTCACCAACAGGCTCCAAGCAATTCAACTTCATTTCTTTATCCGTGAAAAGCACCATTGCTTTGTACTTGTAATAAAACATGTCAGCCCCCCTATTTTTCTGTGATTATCCTTTTGAGCTTTTCAAGCATCTCCATGTCATTCATAAGATAGATCGACGGGCTCAAGTTCAAGTCATGATGCATGTCCCTTCCGTGGTCGGGAAATCTGGGGGACATGAAAACTTCTGCCAGCGCCGCCATTGTCAAGCTTCTCTCGTTGACAATCTGATAGACTTTCTCTATTGTTGTAACAATTTCATATGCGTTTTCCAGGCATGTCTTTGACAATTCATAAACTGATTGTTTTGATGCTCCCCTTATATAATAGGGCGACATGTAGGGCAAAATAAGATTAACCGATGGAATCATGTTTCTCTCGTGGTATTCCCCTCTCCACAGCGTGTCTCCACCAAGGAATGGGTAGATTGAATTTTCATTAAACCAAGTCTTCAGCCGCGGTATGAAATAAGCCGTCTCAACATCCCTATTCTCTATTTCCATCAATTCTTTTCCCCGGCCCGAAAGTATTCCTACAATTATCTTCTTTACCTCTATATTCTCTTTTTCGAACAGAGGATTTACAGCCTTGAAACGATATCCTTTATGGAGCAGGTCGTCTATAAGGAATACTGGGCGGTTGAACGAACGGATTATTTTAACCTGATTTTCCAATTCGACATAGTAGGGGTAGGCCTTCATCTCATTGGTTTTCATGAAAGGTTCGAAGTACCGTTCCGTATGCATCGATTTTGTAACAGTATTGGGGACTATCTGCCCGTTCAAGACCTTTCCGAAAGGCACACACATGTTTTCCCCGGTCGTTTTGGGATAAACCGGATTGACCTGCACTCCGTTTTCCCTGCATATCATCTCAATCATTTTGTCGTAAATCATGCCCCTGTCGAAAGACAGCATCAAATGCCCCGGGTACAGCCTGGTCAGAGACTTCAAAAGTTTTTTCCTGGCTTCCATAATGCACTCCTGCACCATAGGATGGCTTTGGTAGGGCTCTTTTATAGATTTGCTGGCATCAAGTGTTATTATGCTTGGAGATATCATTTTTACAACAAAGACACTTCTTCTCCCTATTTTGTGGGGAACCTTTTGAAACCCGTTCAGTTCGAGGGTTTCATGCAGCTCGGGTGTTTCGTGCTCCTTGAATGTATTATAGTATATAGCGTAGCTGTAGTCTTTCTTCAAGCAAACTCCCAAAGTTTCGGTCAAAAGTATCTGGCTGTATGTTCCTTCTCTTTTTCTGGGATCCATGAAAAGGCCGTCTATCATTATTATGCGTCCGATGGAGTTTTCACGGATAAATTCAGACACTCCGTCATGTTTGAATTCCTGATAAAGGCTGCTTGATTTAACCAAATGGAACAACGAAAAAGCAATTATCCTGTTTTCATCGTTCAAATCCCTTATTATGAGCATTTTGGGGCTGTTTTTCATGGTGAAAAGCTTCAGCTTCTGAAACGCATCCAAACTGTCTTCAAAATAGCTGTTCGACAACTCTTTCAGAATCTCCGTGTCAAATTCAGTCAGCAATTCCACCTGCTTGGATTTGGTTCTCATGATTGTCTTGTACTGAGGCTCTCTTCTATATAAACCCTTTTCGTAAATATATTTTTGTGCCATCGGGTCTATAAGGTTGGATATGTCCCTTTTTTCGTCTATGTTCTTGCGTATCAAGCTTGAACTTATGTCCTCATATTCCGGTTTCAAAACAAGTCTCACTGCTTCGCCTTTCAAGCCTTTGCATGCCTCGTCAAGTCTTATGTCATCCTCTTCAGTCTCTACAAGCCCCTTCCTTTCAAAAATTATATGGTTGAATGAACGAATCGGACCGTCCGCTTTATATGCGCTGGCATTAAGCAGCACGTCGCTCCCTATTACAATATAGACCTTCGATTCCTCAAATATTCCGGACAGCTTTTCGAGATCCTCGGGATTCGCTATGTTTATAGGCATGTTCTCAGGAAAAAGATATATACCCAGCTCGTCAGCAACCGACATGCGAATTATATTTCTTCGGATTAGGTTCGGTTGTGTTCTCTTCGACCATGAAAATTCATCGACTGCAAGATACACTTCATAGCCTTTGTCCCTTATCTCTCTTGCAATTTCCTTGTGGCTGAGAGAAAACGGGTCGAATGTCCCCGGGAAAAATGCAATTTTATTGTTCTTGTTTATATGCATGCCTCCAAAAAGGTGGGTGTAATCTGAAATAAATCTGTAAATGTCGTTTAGACCGGCGGCATTGGTGAGGAAAAGCACACTTTCATCCTTGGCGTCCAGATCAAGAAGCGTCAAAAGTTTTTTTGCTATAAGCTCGAAAATCCTGTGTGTCTTTTGAAGGTCAAGACCATTGGATTTGAATATGTTTTTTGCAATCACCCCGAAAGCCACATACTTGACTCTTTGATTAAAGCTTACAATCCCGTTCATGAGTATGCCAAGAAGCCTTATCTGACGATTCTCGTATGCTTCTCTAGCTTCAGAAAAGTGTCTCCTGTATTCGGCATAATTCTCTATAGCCACCCCTATGGTTTCAAAAAGAAGCGATTCTATTTGAGGATTTGAGCTTTTCGCTTTTATAACCATGTCGTCAATGAATTCATCAAGTTCAACCGGCTTTAAGTAAAGTACCAGTCTTCCAAGATATGCCGGTATATACTTTGTGAATTGATAATTTTCTATTTCAAGTGCGCGAATCAATTCAACAGCTATATCATTTCGCTGGTCAAAAGAAAGGTGGTGGTAAATTTTAACAAGGGACTCGCCTGCCTTGTTCCTCACCGTTGGACTTGCCGAAACCTTAAGAAGGTTGCAATAGTGCATTGCTGTATGGAGACCGTTCTTTCCTATGTCCTCCATAGCTTTCTCAAGCATAACCTCGACATGGATCTTCTTTATTATCCACGGGGTTGCAGTCTTTAAATTGCTGAGGAAGAGGTATGAAAGCTTTTCATCGTCTCTTTTTCTATTCGATTTAAAATCTTTCACATCATCTTCAGGCAGCCCCGCCCCTATTGCAATTCTATGGTTGAGGAAATTTTCAGCAGGCAATCCTGAATATCCGAACTTGTCGTGGATTTGTCTTCTGAGCCTTTCAAAAAACGGATTGGAATCCTCTCCGCTTTCCAAAATATTATTGACAGCATCTTTTGCCGACACTCTAATTTGTATATTGTCGTCATAAATGCATTTTTCCAAAAATCTGTAGGGTTTTTCAACATTTCCATATTGGCAAGCACCAAGCCCTATCCTTTTAAGTATTTCAATAAAATACATTCGCTTGTTGACGCTTGTTTCTTTTTCAAGCTGCCCGCACATTCCAGATACAGTTTCAAGATAGTTTTTCTTTTGCGCCTGTCTGCATTTCTCAAACAGCGACTCGACCATCTTGCGGGCAGAATAACCTATCCAATACTGATGGATTGGAACAGTCTCAATGTCAGGATACAATGCCATTTGCAAATACTTGTCGAAAATCTGGTAACTTGAAATTTCAGGAGGATTTATTTTTACGCTTTCCGGAACCTCTTTTCTATACTCTTCATCCAATGTGGCAATAAGGACACCCATAAGCGATGCGCTCTGGTTTCTTATATCGTCCTCGCTATGGGTAAGCTGGTCATACAAAAAATTCAAAGTGGAAAGCTTCTGCTTCTGGGTCAAGTATGTCGAGTATTCCTCGATTACATTAAGGTATCCCCTCAGATTGTTTATGTCCGACTCGCTTCTGGCTTGCTCAAGAATTGCATTCAAGGACGATTCGTCCCTTAGCGAGTGCATGAGCTTTATGTTATGCCCGATGGAGCGCATCTTTATGCTCTCTATTATCGAATCCCCCTGAAGCATTGCCAGATCACTTTTTCTTTCTGTTCCCCCGCCCCTTAAATCTGCCGGCGGCTTTTCAACATCAATCTCCAAGCCTTTGCACCGCATGAAAGCCTGAAAATCCTTAAGCTTCTTGTATACCTTGTCGTATCTCTTTCGCTTCATGCTGTCGACATTGTCAAGCTTGTCCAGTATGACACGGAAGGACTCCTCGAGTGAATATACATGCATGTCTGTAAGGCTTCCTTCGACTTTTTTCTGTTTGACCCTGAAATCGCTGTATATTAACACAAGGGATTCTATCGGAAGCGCTTCAAGCTCCAGATCCCAAGTCGAATGATTGACCGCAATGTTTCTTATGTAGACTATGTCATGCTTCCTGAACCACTCGTCGGTATAGTAATAATGCAAATACGGCACCCTTTTCATTTCCGAACCCTTGCACCCGTATTTGCCTATGTCGTGACCCGCCGCGGCTCCTGAAACCCTGCCCAGGTCAATCGCCACTCCGGCTTCCTTGAGCTGTCTTGCGATGAAAAGCGCCAAGTGGTGAACTCCCAGTATATGGTCGAGGGTGCTGTATCCCAATAATTCCTGATTCAGCTTCATCATTTCATAGACATGGTCATATTTAAAAACTTCAATAAATTTTTCGTATTCGGAGCTGTTTTCCAAATCTTTTATTTCAGACTCTTTTAAAAATTCAAATGCGTACTTGCTCTGCCATGTTCCGTCTTCAGATTTCTTTTGACGTTCGGCTACTGCCGACAAAACATCAAAATACAATTCCGAGGCGCTGTCCAGTTCGCTGTTCATTTCTATCTGTACGGCATTTGGAAATGATTTTTCAAGAGCATGCTGGTATGTGTAACTTAGCCAGTCCTTAGGCTCAATTCCGCCCGAAAAACCAATCATTATCTCCTTCATAAGGGTAAGGACAGCTTTGCATGTGTAGTCTTTCTCTTTTTCTATCCTCTCGACCTCTGTTCGGAAAGCTTGTCCGCCAATTTTTTCCATGATCATGGATTTGATGCGGTCGTTCAAAGACGGATTGATGTATACATTTGTTTCGATAATGCTTTTTATGCTTTCAAATAAGTTTCCCATGCCTTTCCTCCCAGATTAATTGATTATAATTTCCTGATCAATATATCGGCTCAAATGCAGTTATCCTTGGTTTTCTTTATCGCAGGTATTTTCATTATCAGCCAAAGGTTCGGTTGCACTTGTTTCAAAAAACTTGAACGAATGGTAAATGGAATTGATTTCACCGCCAAGCATCAATACTATGCTGCTCATGTAGAACCAAACCATAAGAACTACCATTGCTCCCAGGCTGCCGTATATCAATGTGTATCTGCCGAAATTGTTTACAAACTCGGAAAACAAAGCAGACAGGGCAACCCATCCAATCATGGCGAAAAGCGTCCCGGGAATTACCTCTCTCAATTTGTCGTGCCGGTCGAATGAAACATAGTAGAAAAATGAGATTACAATAAAGAAAAAACCTATTATAAAAGGCCATCTGTAGGCCAAAAGTATTTTCACAAACCCCAAGTCAAGGCTGAAAGTATATTCAATGAAGTTAACAAAATCCTTGCCCATGCTCGGAAGCGTCAATGCGAATACTATGGCCGTCATCAATGTCATTGTGTATGCAATGGAAAGGACCCTCTTTCTCCAAAATTTTTTCACCGATATTACGCCATATGCCCTGTCCATGGCCTGTCTCAATGCATGAATTCCTCTCGATGCCGACCATATAGTGATTAACGCCGAAATTGATAGATAGTTAATGCTTGCCTGCGGAACAAGGTCCGAAACATAATCACCCATCACCATCACCACTTCTTTTGGGACAATTTTGGCGATTCCGTCAAAAAATCCGCTATAGGACATAGAAAGATTGGAAAGGATTCCAAACAAAAATATCATGAAGGGGAAAATAGACAAAACAAAAAAGTATGCCATCTGGGCTCCATAGCCGAATATATTGTGTTCGCCAATCCTTTTTATCAGTTCACGCCAGGCGAAGGCGTAGAACTTTTTTTTCCTCAACATATAATCGACCGCCTTAAATCATCTTCATATTCAAACTTATTTATTGTGCCTGAACGTCTCAATTTCAGAGACAAGCTTTTTGTACCCGGCTTCCATAAGGGACTGCGGACCGTCGCTGAGCGCCTTTTCAGGATTGTTGTGAACCTCAACCATTATTCCGTCCGCGCCGCATGAGAGCGCCGCCTTGCTCATGGGAACCACCAATTCCCTCAATCCCGTACCATGGCTGGGATCGACAACAACAGGCAGTCCAGTCTCTTTTTTCATTACAGGCACAGCCGACAAATCCAAAGTGTTTCTTGTGTAGTCTGAAAAAGTTCGTATTCCCCTTTCGCATAGGATTATATCGCCGTTTCCGCTAGATGCCAGATATTCGGCAGCAAGTATCCATTCCCTTATGGTGGCGCTCATACCTCTCTTAAGCATAACCGGTTTTCCGGTTTCGCCGACCGCCTTGAGCAATGCATAGTTGTGCATGTTCCTCGATCCTATCTGTATCAAATCTATCTGACCTACAAGCCTGTCTATATGATAAGGGTCCAAAACTTCCGTTACTATCGGAAGTCCTGTCTTTTCGCCGGCTTCCTTCAGGTACTCGAGTCCTTCCCATCCCAATCCCTGGAAATCATAAGGGCTTGTTCTGGGCTTGAAAACTCCGCCTCTTAAAAATTCGGCGCCGGCCTTTTTTACGATTTCAGCTATTTCCATTATTTGTTTTCGGGATTCGACTGCGCAAGGACCCGCTATCCTTACAGGAACATTTCCTCCGCCAATCCGCACTCCCCCCGCAATAACGGTTTTATCAGTCCCGTTAATATGAAAAGTCATCGATACCATCTCCATCTCTTTTGCCTTTAATTTCAACAATCAGCCTGTGGGGAAGGCAGACCAGAATTTCCCCGGGTGAATTTATTGTTCCGTCACGCACACATACCTGGTCTGGACAATCAGAGTACTTCATTCTCAGGCCGTCCCTGTCAACCAAAATTATGTTTAAACCGAACTGCGTATCCAGCTTTATTTCCTTTTCAAGCCCTTCCGTCCACTCAAACGACTCATATACTTCTCCGTCGACTTTTATTTCCACAAGCCTAATGTCCACAGGCCTTTCCCTGTAAATGCCCAAAGCAAAAAGAGAAATCGCCGAGAAAACAAGCAACAATATTATTATGATGAAATCCATTTTCTTCATGCAAACCTATCCCCCGATTTTTTTTGCTTATAATACACAATTCTAATATAATGTAGCTACAATGTCCAACATGGAGGCCTTTATGAAAACAAATAGATTTTTATGCCTTTTTATCATGCTTGCTCTTACAGCTCTTTCATTTTTCGGCTGCGCAGAAAATTCGGCCGGAAATCCACCAGCCACAGAAAGCAACCTTTTCATGGGTACCGTTGTGCAAATAAAAATATATGATTCGGCCGAAGAATACATCTTCGACAAGGCCTTCACGAAGATTGAAGACATTGAAAGCAGAATGAGCCTTAATCTTCCTGACAGTGAAATAAGCCAAATAAATCAAGCCGCAGGAAAAAACCCGGTCCATGTTTCAGTAGACACCTATGAAGTGATTGAAAAAGCGATATACTGCGGCAAAATTTCTGGGGGAGCTTTCGACATAACAATAGGTCCTCTGGTAAAATTGTGGAACATCGGCAAGGAAAACGCAAGATTGCCGGATCAATATGAAATCGACCAAGCGCTCCTTCACATAGACTATTCAAAAATCATATTGAATCCCGATGAAAAAACCGTATTCCTTGAGGATGAAGGCATGATGCTCGATTTAGGCGGAATCGCAAAAGGATATGCCGCCGATGAGCTTGCCGAAATGTTCGAACAGGAAGGCATAGAAAATGCAATAATCAATCTGGGCGGAAACATTTATGCCCTCGGGCAAAACCCTAACGGCGAAAAATGGCATATCGGAATTCAAGATCCGGAAGCCCAGCGGAGCGATTATATAGGAATTGCAAGCGTGAGCAACAAGTCCATAGTCACATCCGGAATATACGAACGTTACTTTGAATCGGGCGGAAATTCATACCACCACATACTCAGCCCGTTCGACGGATATCCTTTTGAAAACAGCCTTTCGGCAGTTTCAATAATAGCCGTCAAATCAATAGATGCCGACGCCTTTTCAACAGCCGCATTCGCGCTCGGACTAAGTGACGGCCTCAAGCTTCTCGAATCATATCCTGATGTGGAAGGCATATTCATAACCAGGGACTTCAAAGTCTACACCACATCCGGTCTGAAGAATTCCTTCGAAATGACCGCAGGCCAGTTCACTCTGGCCAATTGAGAATCAAGCTCTTCAATTTCATGATACCCAAAAACGTAAAAATGAAAGCCCTTTCCGGGCTTTCATTTATTGTTTAAGCTTTATGTCCATTCTCCTTTACCAGCTTGATTCAATAACCTTTGTTTGCATCGACAAGATTGACCATTTCACCCTCGCCTGATGCAAAAGCCTTCAAATTTTCTTTGAAAATTTTATATGCCCTTTCCATGTAATGAGGATTTTCTCCGCATATGTGGGGAGTCATTATAATATTGTCGAGGCTCCACAAGGGACTTTCCTCAGATAAGGGTTCCTTGTTGTAGACATCAGTCACTGCACCTTTGATGGATTTTGACCGGAGAGCATCTATCATGTCGTCTTCATTGACAGTATTGCCTCTCCCCATGTTTATGAATACGGCCGTATCTTTCATGGCGGAAAAGTATTTTCCATCTATGAAATTTATTGTGCTTTTTGTGGATGGAAGAAGATTTATCACATAATCGCTTTCCTCAAAGACCTTGACCATGTCTTTTCTTTCATAAGCGCGGTCAACATATTCAGGAACATTGCCGCTTGAGCTTTTCACTGTCAAAACATTCATGCCCAAGATTTTCGAGACCCTTGCTATTTCAGTCCCTATGCTTCCCATTCCGATTATCCCGACCGTAGATCCATGTATTTGTCCCTGCGAAACATTTCTTTCGTATTTCCCCTTGATTTGATTCCCAAACATTACATGGAAATTCCTCGCCATCATAATCATCGCCGCAACGGCATACTCCGTCATATGGATTTTATGGATGCCCCGCCCGTTTGTAAGCAGTATGCCCCGTTTTGCCATTTCCGCCATAGGCATGTGGTCGACTCCGGCGCTTAGGCTTTGAACCCATTTGATTTGTTTTGCCGCTTCAAGCATGTCCTTTGTAAACCATAGGCCGAACAATACATCCGCATCCGGAAGTTCAGCCATGAGCTCTTCTTTATTTTCACATACAACAAGCAAATCCTCCGGATAATCTCTTTTCATTTCCTCTACGAATATTTCAGGCATTACCATATGGGGCCTGAAATTATTTATGACTATCTTCATTGATTCATCCTCCTTAAACTTTTATATATTTTAACATAAAAAAAGCATTTAAAAGACAAGGGTTTCCCAACCGTCTTTTATGGAGCGTGTTCTGCATTACATTCACTTACATCGCACAAATAAAATCAAGCCATCCATCATCTTTTCGGATAGCTTGATTCAGCAGTTGTAAGCACTTTGATGTTGCTTTTTATATTCAGTTGTGTTCGTTGAAATTTTATTTTCTATCGCACATACCTCCTAAGTGGTTCTTTTGGTTCTACTTAAGAAAATGTTGCATTTCTTCAACTTCTTAA
>Ga0102928_1001288_pt1 | contig 15858 bp, 14 predicted proteins | sample SalPonR1_B_D1_MG_FD_78504 | JGI IMG/M metagenome (GOLD analysis project Ga0102928, IMG submission 78504) | Salt pond soil microbial communities from South San Francisco under conditions of wetland restoration - Salt Pond MetaG R1_B_D1_MG | ecosystem: Environmental > Aquatic > Marine > Intertidal...
ATTTTCAGGGATTTTCTGGACTTTGATTTTAACAGGCTCTTTTCGAGTGTTTTAATCCCTAGCTGTTCCGTATCAAAAGGGCTTAGTTCCATAAACAATTGTGGTTGGGGAAATGTCGTGCAGTTTTACATCAAGGTATTGAGATAAAAATCATTTTGATTCAATGTTCAATATATTGAATGCTACTCAGTAAATCATAAATAAGGATGCTGATTACCTGTAGCATTCAAAAAAGTAGACTATACATATATGTCCCGACATCCAGGAACGAAAAAAAGTCTTGGCCAGCACTTTCTCAGAGATGGCAATATGATTCGTAAAATTGTTGATGCAATTCCGGCAGAACCCGAAGACAAGGTCATTGAGATAGGTCCGGGTAGTGGTGCACTTACGGAGGAACTTGTAGATCGTTTTTCTGATTTGTCCGTCATCGAAATCGATCGGAGAATGGCTGAATTTCTTGGGGAGCGTTTTCCGGGACTCGATATTATTCAGGAAGATGTTCTGAAAACTGACTGGGACTCATTGCTGAACACGAAAAAAAATGTACATGTGGTAGGAAATCTGCCTTACTATATAACAAGCCAGATTTTATTCGGGCTCCTGAGCATCCGCAAGCAGATCTCTACAGCTCTTTTAATGATGCAGAAAGAGGTGGCAGAGCGAATTGTGGCCGTACCCCGTACTAAACAGTATGGGATCTTAAGCGTGCAGTGCCAGCTAATGAGCACGCCCGAAATTATGTTCGATGTACCGCCCCAGGTTTTTTCCCCGCCTCCAAAAGTTGATAGTTCTGTCATACTGTTGAAAATGGATCAGCCTGATCTTACATGTTCAGACGATCACCTTAAAACAGTGGTTCGGATGGCATTTAACCAGAGAAGAAAAAAATTGAGCAACGCCTTAAAGCGCCTGGATGCGGAGTTGCCCCAAGATGAATTCGATTTTAACCTGAGGGCAGAAGCACTTGAACCGGAAATGTATGAAAAGTTGACAGCAAGGCTTGAACAACTTGGCACCTTTCGCTGAAAATCCGTCAAGATTGGTTAAAGATTGTGTGAAAAGTACCCTTTTGGGCTTTCTGACAATTTCATTTTAACTAGAAGGGAATTTGGTACGGAAGTTGCTGATATACTCATCACAAGAATGAGGCGGTTGACAGTTGCCTCACAAAAAATTTAACTAAAAACAAAAACGTAAAAAACGAAGGAGTCATTTTATGGCCGCAATAAAACCATTAAGCGACCGAGTTTTGGTCCGTCCGGTTGAAGCTGAAGAAAAAACAAGTTCAGGAATCATTATTCCGGATACTGCAAAAGAAAAACCACAAAAAGGAACTGTAGTTGAAGCAGGACCCGGTAAAGTGGAAAATGGCAATAAAATCGAGATGTCGGTAAAGAAAGGAGATGAAGTTCTCTATGGAAAATATTCCGGCACAGAGATTACTCTTGATGGCGAAGAATTCCTCATTATGAGAGAATCTGATATTCTTGGAATTGTATCATAAAACAACTCCAACAAACAATTTTAATACTAACTAAACTTAATAAATAATTATGTCAGCAAAATTAGTTCATTACGACTCAGATGCTCGCGACGCCCTAAAACGTGGTGTTGATAAGCTTGCAAATGCTGTGAAGGTAACATTAGGCCCTCGTGGCAGAAACGTAGTGATAGAGAAATCATTTGGCGCCCCAACTGTAACTAAAGATGGTGTTACAGTAGCCAAAGAGATTGAACTATCCGACAAGGTAGAAAATATGGGTGCACAGATGGTGCGCGAAGTGGCTTCAAAAACCAGCGATATCGCAGGTGACGGAACCACAACAGCTACTGTATTGGCACAGTCTATCATTCAAACCGGCCTTAAAAACGTAACTGCCGGCGCGAACCCAATGGAATTGAAACGTGGAATTGACAAGGCGGTAACTGCTGTTGTTGCAGAACTTCGTAACCTGAGCAAGCCTGTAGGCGACAGCCTCGACAGCATTCGTCAGGTGGGAACCATTTCTGCCAATGGTGACGAAGAAATTGGCTCACGTATTGCAGAGGCCATGGAAAAAGTTGGTAAAGATGGTGTTATCACCGTTGAAGAAGCCAAAGGAACCGAAACATACCTCGACACCGTTGAAGGTATGCAGTTCGACAGAGGATACCTCTCTCCATATTTCGTAACCAACAGCGAAAATATGACAACGGAAATGGAAGAGCCCTATATCCTGATCTTTGACAAGAAGATTTCGAACATGAAGGATCTTCTGCCTATTCTTGAGAAAGTTGTTCAGTCTGGCAGACCGCTTCTTATCATTGCCGAAGATGTTGAAGGCGAAGCTCTCGCTACTCTCGTTGTAAACAAATTGAGAGGATCTCTGAAAATTGCTGCTGTTAAAGCTCCTGGCTTTGGCGACAGAAGGAAAGCCATGCTCGAAGATATCGCTATTCTTACAGGGGGTACTGTAATTTCTGAAGAGCGCGGTTACAAGCTTGAAAACGCAACGCTTGATTTCCTCGGTTCTGCAGATCGTGTAAATATTGATAAAGACAGCACTACAGTTGTAGGCGGCAAAGGTGCCGACAACGATATCAAGGCACGTGTAAATCAGATCAAATCTCAAATTGAGAATACCACATCTGATTATGACCGTGAAAAACTGCAGGAGCGACTTGCTAAATTAGCAGGCGGAGTTGCCGTACTATATATCGGTGCTGCTTCTGAAGTAGAAATGAAAGAGAAGAAAGCCCGTGTGGAAGATGCACTTCATGCAACACGTGCTGCTGTTGAAGAGGGTATCGTACCCGGCGGCGGCGTTGCTCTGCTTCGTGCAGTGAAAGTGTTTGGTGATCTTAAAGCTGAAAATCCCGATCAGGAAGTAGGTTTTAACATCGTAAAACGAGCTCTTGAAGCTCCGCTTCGTGCCATTTCAAACAATGCCGGTGTTGAAGGCTCTATCGTAGTACAGAAAGTGCTCGAAGGCAAAGATGCATTCGGTTACAACGCACGAACCGAAGTATACGAAGACCTTATTAAAGCCGGTGTTATCGATCCAACTAAAGTAACGCGAACAGCCCTTGAAAATGCTGCTTCCGTTGCCGGATTGATGCTCACCACCGAAGCCGTTGTTGTCGACAAGCCTTCTAAGAAAGGTGATGACGATGACGATGCCGGAATGGGCGGCGGAATGCCCGGCGGCATGGGCGGAATGGGTGGAATGGGCGGCATGATGTAAGCCGATTCCCCAATTCGCTATAGTATTGAAAGCCCTGCTTCAGAAATGAGGCAGGGCTTTTTTTTGCTTTATTTTTTTGGGAACAGACCTCCGCTTTCACTGATTTTTATAGACAGACTTTTACAGTTTTTTAGCTCAATTTTATTTAAAGTACTTGTTGATAAACGCTAACTAACAAGTACAGAAGAATGAGTGACCACAACAGACGAGAGTTTATTAAACTGACATCCCTTGCCATTGCAGGCAGCATGCTCCCCCTTAGTGCCTGCCGAACACAACAGGAACTTGCAATTGCACCGGCATTCGCCTCCGATTATAAAATTAAAGTGGGATTGATTGGTTGTGGGGGGCGCGGAACCGGTGCCGCCAATCAGGCGCTAAACGCCGACCCCAATGTGGAACTGGTAGCTATGGCCGATATTTTTCAGGACCAGATTGAAAACTCGCTAACCGTACTCGGACAAATTCATTCCGATAAAATGAATGTGCCTCAAGAAAGACAATTTGTCGGGTTTGATTCGTACAAAAAACTCCTGAATGAAGATGTTGACGTTGTACTTCTAACCGCACCACCCGCATTCAGGCCCGATCATCTGGAAGCCTCGGTTGCGGCAGGGAAACATATTTTTTGTGAAAAACCGGTTGCGGTAGATGCCGTTGGCTATCACAGGGTGGTAGATGCAGTTAAATCGGCTCAGCAACAGAATCTCTCAATTGTATCGGGGTATTGCTGGAGATATCACGAGCCCAAACGGGCATTTTTCGATAAAATCCTGGATGGCGGGGTAGGTGATATCCGCGCCGTTTACAGTACATATAATACCGGCGCTGCTCGCTTTGAGGAGAGAGAGTCTGGATGGTCGGATGAAGAGTTTATCATGCGAAACTGGATGTATTACACATGGCTGTCGGGCGACCACATTGTGGAACAGGCTGTGCACAGCATCGACTTTATGGCCTGGGCACTCGGCGATCAAACCCCGCTGAGCGCCATGGGAACCGGCGGCCGACAGGTGCGCACGGAGGATAAGTTCGGCTATATTTACGATCATTTTGCCATTACGTACGAGTATCCAAATGATGTAAAGGGATTTCATATGTCGCGACAGCAGGCCAACTGCGAAAACAGCTATAAAGCCGAAATTTTTGGGTCTGATGGAGTAGGGATTGCGAACGTAACCAGAAATGTTCATGCTATCCAGGGAAGAAACAACTGGGAGTATAGCGGTGAACAGAATAATATGTATCAAACCCAGCACGATGAACTTTTTGCGGGTCTGCGAAAGGGGATAATTCTGAATGACGGCATGAACATGGCTAACTCTACCATGGCGGGCATAATGGGCAGAATGGCGGCCTACACAGGCCAAAGGGTTACCTGGGAAGAAGCCGTTAATTCAACTGAAATCTTGATGCCGGAAAATGTAGACTGGGGAAATATAAAAGGCTCAGGTAAAGTGGCCATGCCTGGAATAACCGAGCTTGCCTGACTTGCAGTCCAAAACAGTAACTCTCATTTAATAAACGTCTATGAAACGAGACTCATTTCTCAGGTTGAGTGCAGCCACAATTGCAGGTCTGTCTGGAGGGTTTTCACTCAGTAAACGTCACGAAGCGCAAACCCGAAAACCGTTTGCAAAAGAGGATTTTCAGGATACTCTCAAAAAGGGATATATGCTCGACACATTCCCATCAAGAGATGAATTTTCACTGATGGAAAAATGTGCGATGCTGAAATCTGCAGGATTTGATGCAGTGGAGCCACCCAGCGGTCTCGACCATGATGAGATGATGGCCGCTGCGAAAAAGCATTCACTGGATATTCCAAGCGTAGTGGTTTCTACCCACTGGGCAAACCCGCTCTCGAGTCCCGATCCATCAGTCCGCGAAATGGGTCGGAAAGGCGTTGAGACAGCTCTGTATGACGCAAAAGCTTACGGAGCCTCGGTGATTTTACTGGTGCCGGGTGTGGTGAATGAAAACGTATCATACAAAGAGGCCTATGATCGCTCACGTGCAGAAATCGACAGGCTGCTGCCACTGGCTGAGGAACTGGAGATTGTGATCGGTATTGAGAACGTTTGGAACCATTTTCTGCTGAGTCCATTGGAGGCAGCGCAGTACGTTGACGATTTTAAATCCGAATGGATCGGCTGGTATTTTGATATTGGGAACATCATGAATGTTGGCTGGCCGGAGCAGTGGATTAACATTCTGGGCAATCGTATTGTGATGATTCATATAAAAGAGTTCAGCCGTAAAAAACGAGACGCCGAAGGCCTGTGGAACGGGTTCCGGGTACACTATACCGAAGGGGATAACAACTGGGAAGCCATTATGGCATCTCTGAAACAGACAGGCTACAGCGGATATGCGATTGCAGAGCCTTCATGGAGGGGAGAGTATCTGGAACCACATGTATTTCTTCAACAATATGTGTCGGAGAAAATGGACGATATTTTCATTCATTTTTAACTGAACCACGCTATTTCACGAGTCTCCGGGTGAACATAACGAAGATGTAAACGCATAAATGAACAGGTTCGACAAAAATAAGAAAAAATATGTGGGTAGATTTTACGAGTAGATGAATCAAAGAAGCGCTTTTCTGGCTATACGAAGCTGACTTTAACGGGAATCTATGGTGATGCTAAATTCTATTTAATTTATGATGACTTTTTATTAATCTGATTTATAGAAAAGAAATTCGAAATAAAGTCAAGCTTCAGAATATGCATCGCTGCTGTATGATGATAGAAAAATCTCCCGTTTTGTAGCAGGACGCTAACATTATTCAGAAACTTTTGAATACGCCTGCTCCATTAGAGCGGGCTTTTTTATGTCTGATCACATTCCAGAATATCGTTTAAATGTAATTCAGTAAATGATGACACACCAATCTGAAAAATATCGGTTAAAACTCAACATCTCCGAGCAGGATATTGCAGTGATGAATGAGAATTTCAACAACGCTGATCCCGGGGCTCTTCTCGAATGGGGTTACCGGGAATTCCAACAGAAGGTGGTTTTGGGAACCGGATTGGGTCCGTCGGGTGTGGTTTTGATGCATCATCTGCACAAGTTACAAGTTCCCATTAGGGTTTTCTGCCTGGATACCGGGCTTCTTTTTGGAGAAACCTACGAGCTATGGAAAAGACTTGAGCGTCGCTTAAATATCAACATCGAAAAAGTTTCACCCATTCTCACTCTCGAGGGGCAGAAGGGTAAATACGGTAATGAGCTTTGGAAATCGGATGCAGATCAATGCTGCCATATCAGAAAAGTGTTGCCTCTCAGAAAGTACCTGGCAAACAAATCCGCCTGGATTACCGGTCTGAGGCGCTCTCAGTCACAATTCAGGGAAAAAATCGATAAGATTGAATGGGACTCTACAAATAAGGTGGTTAAAATAAACCCCCTGGCAGACTGGTCGCAGGAAAACGTCTGGTGGTATATTAAAGAGTACGAATTACCCTATAACCCCCTGCACGATGACGGCTTTCCAAGCATTGGTTGTGTGCCATGTACATCAAAAGCATCAGACGAAAACGATGAGCGCTCCGGGAGATGGATGAACAGCACAAAAACAGAGTGCGGCATACATCTTCCCGATCCTGAATCGGATCAATAGCTCACCAAAGCCGGGTTATTCAGAAAAAATATCTTAATTCATTTGAACGAAATACAGGAAGCGGCCGTTTATCAATATTGAATAGTTTAATATCAATCAATAAATATAAACGACATGAGTGTAGAAGAAAAAATTACAGACGTATATAATCACGTACAACAGGGAAAAGCGATGGATGCGTTTGAAAATTATTACGCAGACGATGTAGTAATGATTCTGGAAGACGGTACCGAAGTTGAAGGTAAAGACGCAAACAGAGATCGTGAAAATGAATTCTTTGGAAGTGTTGAGTCATTCAACGGAATGGAGGTTGTGACCATTACCGCAAATGAAGATGATAAAACAACTGCCGTTGAAAGCTGGATGGATGTAACCTTTAAAGGTGGCAACCGCGTGAAACTGGAGCAGGTAGCCACGCAGCAGTGGGAAGATGGTAAAATTGTGAAAGAACGATTTTACGGTACACAACAGTAGTTGTGATTCCAGATAATCGCTAAAAAGGCCCTCAATGTGTAGGGCCTTTTTTATGTTCAACTACTTTTTTTGACTCACAACCCAGTTCACAAACAGAAATTCAATCGCGGCTGCCTCATATCCTTTCCATGCTCCAATCATTTCTGAAAACTCTTCATCTGAGGTATTAGCCGGATCACCGCCATAGCTCAGAATTATCCATTTGCGTAATCCCTTCTCCTCTCCCTTTTTCTGGTTTGACGGGAAAATTGCCTTCGTAGTATCCCGAAAAAGCATCAGGTCCTGCGCTGATGTTGGGCCAATTCCCCTGATGTTTGAGATCTTATCATAAAATTCCTCAGGTGAAGCTTTGGCATCGAGGTAATTAAGGTCTGTCTCTCCTGCAAGTATATCCTGAGCCAGACCAACCAGGTATTCACCTTTTCGCAGAGTCGGGCCCATTTTCCGGATTTGAGCAGGGTCAGCCTTGGCAAGCTGGAAAGGCCGGGGCCACGCGGGTAGTGCCTTACCTTCGTGAATAAGGTGCGTTCCGTAAGCCTCCCGCACTTTAAATGCCATTTTTCGTGCTGTGGGCTTGTGGGAAAGCTGCATCTGTATGATGCGATTGGTAATATCTTCCAGCAAGTTTGCACGCGACATACGCTTTAATCCGTAAAACTCCATGAGTTTTGGTTCCAGTACAGGGTCTGATGCCGCCTGATCATAAAGCGGCCTAAGATCAAGATTGGTTCCAAGCATACGTGCCAGCGTTTGATTTGCCTGTTCAACCTCTTTCTTCGTAAGATCTTCGGGCGTATCAATATGAAATTCAGGATGTTCAGGATCACCGTTGAAGAAAATTGTGGAAACAATATCTCTGTCCGGCAGCGGAATCGGTCGCGTAAATCCTTCTTCAAAGATCAATTCGGGGTTATGCTCATGGTCGAAATAGTTGTCGATATCAAGACAGATAAACCAGTCGTGAGGAGGTATAGATTTTAGTGACCAGGATGTTGGCATAATTATTTTTTTGATACGTTATAAAGCTCAAAAGTAAGAAACAATCACTGAAAGAAAGAGTTCCGATTTTTTCAGGTTCACAATTGTGTAACGTTTATGCACTTAACCAACCATTGATTAGTTTTTTTCCTATTGTAAGGATGAAAAGCATCCGTAAAATTAACGATGAAAAAAGCTGAACAATCATTTCAATCTTTTTTTGGGCTGATATTGCTCTTTTGTCTGATATCGTCTTGTCAGCAGAGTACCGGGACTGAAACATCTGAAGAAGTTGAAGAGATAAACTGGTTGCTTCCCGTTGATAAAATTCTGGATGGCGGACCAGGCAGAGATGGTATTCCATCGCTCGATTCACCGGTTTTTGCACCTGCGCGCGAAATAAACTACGTGCATGATGACAGAAAAGTTTTGGGAGTAAGCCTTGGGGGAGTCGAGAAAGCGTATCCTTTACAGGTTCTCGACTGGCACGAAATTGTGAACGACCGAGTGGGAAGCCGGCAGGTGACGATCAGCCACTGTCCGCTTACGGGTACGGGAATAGGTTTTAACAGGATAGTGAAAAACAGGCCGGTTGAGTTTGGTGTTTCTGGTCTAATCTATAGAAATAACCTGATTCCATATGACCGCTTTACCAATTCGAACTGGTCTCAAATGCAGATGCGTGCTGTATCTGGCGAAATGGCGGGTACTCTTCTGGAACCCATTACGATTATAGAAACGACGTGGAAAACCTGGAAACAGATGTTCCCCGATTCTCAGGTACTCACTACGGAAACCGGTTTTGTACGTCTGTATGATAAATTTTTATATGGCAGAAATTATTCAACAAGCCATTCCCAGTTTCTGTTTCCGGTAGAGAAATTTGATGACAGGCTGCCAAATAAAGAGCCGGTGCATGCTGTATTGCTGAACCCGGAACAGGGAGCAGAAGCGATGGTACGAGTATATCCGATTCTTGACTTTGATGAGGATGTTGAAATTATTAATGATACGATTGGCAATCAAAAAATTGTAGTTGCCGGCAGCTCGGGTTTTTCGTTTGGCACAGCATTTAAGTCAACGCTAAAAGACGGAACAGAACTCACGTTTGAGGCTTTTAAGGACTCCCTTCCCGTAATAATGACAGATCAGGAGGGAAATAAGTGGACACTCTTCGGCCTTGCAGTGGAGGGCCCGCGTGCCGGATCGAATTTGCAGGTGTTGCGTTCATATACCGGCTACTGGTTTGCCTTTGCGGACATGTTTTCGAATGTGGAAATCAGTGACGCATTTACTCAGTAAATTAGACCAGGCTTTCCGTTTTTGTACTGATTTCACAACTTTATGAAGAGTTTTGAATCTTTTGTGACACGTTCACACTCGTAATTAGCTACTCTTTTGTTGTATTAAAAAAAAGCAAAAGCAATGGCATCAATAAACAGAGACAGACCACTAGAAACGGGTTACACGCCGCCGGAAAATCGTTTTCTTGATGTTGAGCATGTTGTAGGGGAAATCACCAGAGAAACGACCGATCACATACAGCGCTATACTGTGGGTAAAATTCTGGTGTTGGCTTTTCTGGCAGGAGCATTTATTACCTTTGGTGCCCTATTCTCAGTATTACTATCCACCGGTGTGAAAACAGTTGGGTTAAAGCTGTTGCTGCAGGGGTTTGGCTTTTCTACAGGGTTCTTTATGGTGATTTTATCACATGCCGTTCTTTTTACTGAGACCAACGTCGTTCTTCCAGCCTCTTATCTAAACTGTACACGGTCTGACGTAGCCATCGGGGCATTGAAATTCTGGTTGCTGGCCATTGTTGGCAACGCAGCCGGCGCGTTTGCTGTGGGTGCATTGTTAACTTTCACACAAACATTTACGGCAGAAATAATCGAAAATTTTGGTTCAGTGATGGATAAGAAAATGTCGTATATGATCGGGGGTACGGCAGCTCACTGGTTTCAGATTGTAATTTCTGGTTTGTTTGGAAACTGGATGGTTGGGATGGCCGCAGTATTTGCACTCATGGGGCGAACCATTATTGGAAAATATATCCCGATATTTCTTTTGGTTACCCTGTTCGTAGCCGGAAACCTGCAGCACAGCCCCGCAAATATGGGATACTTTTCATTGGCCATGCCTCTTGAAGTTGGGCCGGGCTGGGGCAGCGCCATTCTTTGGAACCTCATTCCGGCAGCTATCGGCAATGTACTTGGAGGCACGCTGCTGGTAGCACTTCCGTTCTACTACACCCTGAATGCCGAAAAGGGAGAGGCGGCAAAACAGTAGCCGGGACGGTCTTATTGCCAAGTAAAAATCAGGCAACTATTTTTTCATTTCTTCGTGGAATGCAGGACATTACAATCCAGATTATAATATGTGTATGCAGAATCACCAAAATTATGTTATGGTGATATCTGTAAAAGCAACCACCTGATTATTTTGAAGAAATGCACCTTTTCATTAAAAAAACTGTGTTAGTCCCGTTTGCGAAAAGTAAATTGAGTCCGTCAAAAAGCTCATTGCTTGTCATGTTTACGGTTATTTTTTGTTTGGCAGATACATCTGCTCTCTTTAGTCAGGGCTTTAACTCTTTCAGCAACCGAAACCATCCTTATCTGAGTTGGCAGGTTGCTGAAACAGAACATTTTAAGATCATCTACCCACAGAGAATTGCCGATATTGAACCACTTGCAGCCGCAATTGCGGAAGAGTCATACAGTGCACTTTCCCAAAACCTGGAAGTGGAGTTTGAAAAAAAGATCAGAATCTATTTATCTGATGAAGACGAAATTGTGAACGGATTTGCAAACCCTATTGGAAAGGGGTATACCATGATTTGGGTGAATCTCAATGAATATGCAGACACGTGGACCGGGGACGTAAAGTGGCTCAGAAAGGTAATAGCACATGAACTGGGACATATTTTCCATTTTAAAGCGGTATGGTCAGACCTTGCGCTGCTGAACTATCTTGTTGCCGAACCGCTTCCCCGTTTCTGGACCGAGGGTCTTGCACAATATCAAACCGAAAACTGGGATTCGCAGAGGGGAGACCGATGGTTGCGCAAGGCCATTTTTGACAGCCGGCCAAACTATAATGACGGGCAGTCGATAGAAAATGGCAGACTGATGTACGCATCAGGAAATGCACAGCTCAGATATTTTACTGAAAAGTACGGTGACAGCACTCTCGTAAATCTGCTCTCTCATCGAGAGAACATGCTTGGATTTTTAGAATTTCACGACTTTTATGAAGCCTTTGAAACCGTGGTTGATGGCGGTTACCCTGCTTTTTTTGAAGATTGGCGAAAACACATGAATGTGTACTACAATACGCTGGCGTCGCAAATGGAGCGAACCGACTCCCTGGATACAAAACCTGCTAAAATTCCCGGACAGTTCGTTTTTGATATGGCTTTGAGTCCCGGTGACAGCCTGCTTGCAGCATTGACGTTCAGTTCTATTGACAGGCCGGTTCGGCGGCTGTACGTTGTGAAGAACGATTCGACGAATCATTCGGACATAGTGGCTGAAGGTGGTATTAATTCAGATTTAAGCTGGAGCAAAAACGGAGACTATGTCTACTATTCACGAACCACACGAGGAGAGAAATCGTCGCTGATAAACGATATTTTCAGGTACGAATTAAAATCGGGTAAGGAGGAGAGAATTACGAACAGCCGAAGGGCAATGTACCCTGCAGAAAGTTCCGAAGCGGGTTTTTTGGGCTATATAGTGAACGAAAACGGCACGGGAAATCTGTTTATACTGAATGTTGGGACGGGTGAAGAGAGACGTATTACAAATTACAACGGGGATGTGCAGCTTATCGATCTAACCTGGGCAGAGTCCCAAAAAAGCTGGCTGTTTCAGCGGTTTGATGAGAGTGGACACAGAAATATGGTTCTCTTGAACAATAAAAACGGTTCAGAAAAAATTCTGGATAACGGTGAAAAGGATAATCGCAATTTTGTACTGAGTCCCGATGGGAATAAAGTTGCATACACATCGCTGCGAGATGAGGTGCCCAACGTCTTTCTGTACGATTTTGACTCAGACACAGAGACACGGCTTACTAACCTGTTTACAGGCGGTGAAGCATATGCCTGGATACCACAAACCGACAGCACGGAAACAGGAAAAATCCTGGTTAAAGCGAGTGAGACAAAGCGAAAGGATCACGCCTGGTGGATCGATGCTGGCCGTAAACCGTATGAAGGCGAAGACAGGGTTCCGGCAGAATATTCGAGCTGGAGGGGCAAAAAGCCTCCAAATTTTATTTCAAAACATATAGAGCCCAACACCAATCTGGTTCAGACAAGATATTCATACAGAAGTTTCAGAAACATTACACACGCCTCAACGATATTGCTGCCATATTACAGTGACACCGAGAACTGGGGACTGTTTGGAACCACGGGCTGGACAGAGCCTCTCGGAAAGCACATGATTGCCGGTTCCGGGCTGTTCTCCTTCGGGGATGTGGATCAATCCTACGGACTGCTGAGCTACATCAATAATCAGCTTTATCCAACAATTACGGCATCGGTTTATAAAACACCGGGCAGCGCCTTTTTCTATGGTGACGAATTTCTTGTTGAAGAATTAATCGGTGGTGATATTGGCGTTAATATTCCCGTTGACGCGTTTGAAGCGCCATATCGTTCCGGATCTGTTTTTGCCCGACTGAGACACATTTTAGTGCGCCCATTTGATCGCGACCGTTTTTCCGACTCGTTTTTGTTGCCGGCTCCCGAGCGCGCCCGTCAGACCGATTTCACAGCCGGAATGGCGATTAAAAAACAGCGTCCATGGAAAAATAACGTTATTCATCCGCTGGATGGCTGGGGAGTACGCACGCTTTTTACAGCCGCTGATAAAATTCTCGCTTCGGACGTGCGTTTTGCCACTGCCGATATAAGCGCCTATTCGGTGCTGCCGGGGCTGGGGTTACAGCGATTTTATCTGTATGGGCGATACCAGCAACAGTGGGGTACACCGCTTCCACAGGATTATATCGGGTTTTCCAGATATGATAATGTGAGCCTGATTCTCCCAGGCGAGGTGCCTCTTGAACTGTTTAGCGAAGCTGAACGGGTACGAGGTTATCGCAGCTTTATTGCCGGAGAAAAAGTTGCGTTTGCAAGTCTGGAGTATCGAATACCCTTTTTGCCATCACTTGAAACAACTGTTTTGGGAGTTGTAAATTTGGGTGCTACATCAATCGCTCTTTTTACGGATGCAGGTGTTGTTTGGGATGCCCGGTTTGAGAGTGATACGTTTGGACGAGAGGAGCGGTGGGGAGCAGGGACAGAGATCAAAAATTCACTCAGCCTGTTTGGGATAAATATCGCCCAGTCGCTGGGAATTGCACAGCCTGCCGAAGTTCTTTTTACAGATGCAGATTATGATTTTTACTACAGGGTTCGTGCATCCGTTCCTTTTTAAAAGGGTAATTATTGTTTAGCACAGAGTAAATATAAAGTTGTTAAAAATCATGTATTCGTCAGTTTGTGACCAAAAGACATTAATCTAAAAGCAGGAATGAACAAGAACGATTTTTACCAAAAAGTATACGATATAGTGGCCGAAATACCCCCCGGTAAAGTAACGACATATGGTACGATTGCAGGATATCTTGGGGTTCGCTCGGGCGCAAGGATGGTTGGTTATGCACTAAATAATTTAATAAACAGCAAAGAGGGGGAGGAATATCCGGCACACAGGGTGGTAAATCGCTTGGGGCAGCTAACGGGCCGCGCGTATTTTCCCGGGGATGCCATGAAGGAGAGGCTCGAGCAAGAAGACGTTGAGTTTACGGAAGAGTACACCGTTAATATCGAAAAGCACTATTGGAACCCTGTTGAAGAGCTCGGTAAGTAAATGGCTCTTTACTTTACTAATGATGCCTGAGAGGTTTCAGTTTCTCTTTATGATGTAAGAGAGGATTATGAGTATATATTTCAAGGTCTTTTACCATATATTTAGCCTATGTCAGATCCAAAAATTTCTCTTGAAATACCAATCTTCAACGCTGATGACGCCGTTACTGCGGCCCGGTCCGGTGCCGATCGCCTGGAGCTTTGTGCTTCTTATACCGAGGGTGGACTCACACCTGGTGCCGGCCTTTTGAACGTGGTAAAACAGTATGTTGATATTCCGGTTTTTGTAATGCTGAGGCCAGTGGGTGGCCACTTTAATTATTCTGAACTTGACCTTGAGGTGATGGCCGAAGAGCTGAAGTTGCTGAAATTATCCGGTGCTGATGGCTTTGTTTTTGGCATATTAAGATCAGATAAAACTGTAAACAAAGAGGCTTGCGAAAAGCTCATTAACCTGGCAGAAGAACTTCCATGCACGTTTCACAGGGCGTTTGATGAGGTCTCTGATCCTTTTACAGCACTGGAAGATATTAAGGCACTGGGGTTTAAGCGAATATTAACATCAGGTCAGCAGCCGGGCGTGGGACAGGGAATCGATTTACTTAAAAGACTCCTGCAGCGGGCAGGAGATGATATCATTATTATGCCGGGCGGAGGTATGAAGCCGGAGTTTATTAACCCGCTTAACCAAAGCGGAAGGTTGAAGGAAATTCACGCGAGTTGCAGAAAGAAGGGTGAAACGGATAATGAATCAGTCCAAAAGAGAAGTATGATTGATGAAACTCTGGTTACTCAATTCAAAAAGGAATTAGCAAATTGTTAACCTTTCATGATAGAATGATTGCTCAATGATCACTTTCTTAACCAAAAAGTTATAAAGAAACAGGATATATAATGGAATCAGAAAGAATAGAATTTGAAGGAGCACTGGGTGAAACACTTTCAGGCAGAATCGACAAACCCGAATCGGGTGTTAAAGCCTGTGCACTGTTTGCACACTGTTTTACATGTTCAAAAAATTTGAAAGCAGTCGGGAATATTACCAAGGCACTCGCAGCAGAGGGGGTTGAAACCCTGCGGTTCGACTTCACAGGACTCGGTGAGAGTGAAGGTGATTTTTCTGACACGAATTTTAGCTCCAACGTCGACGACCTGATTGCAGCTTATGAGTATATGAGCAACAGAGGTAACGCACCCTCAATTTTGATAGGACATTCACTGGGAGGAGCAGCTGTTTTGCAGGCAGCCGGGCGCATGGATGCGGTAAAAGCCGTTGTTACAATCGGTGCTCCCTCAGACCCCGGTCATGTTGAGCACCATTTCGAATCAAAAAAAGAGGAGATTGAACGGACGGGCGAAGCCATCGTGAAGCTGGCGGGCCGCCCTTTTAAAGTTAAAAAACAGTTTTTGGATGATCTGGCAGAAGCAAAAATGGATGAGTATATCAAAAATCTCGGCCGTGCACTACTTGTAATGCATGCGCCACTCGATGATACAGTGGGGATTGACAACGCGGCCCATATTTACCGGAAAGCAATGCATCCCAAAAGCTTTATTTCGCTCGACAAAGCCGATCACCTTCTGATGGATCAAAAATACAGCCTTTACGCAGGCGCTTTAATAGCAGACTGGAGCACAATTTACCTGTAAATAAATTTTAA
>Ga0102928_1001291_pt1 | contig 15842 bp, 15 predicted proteins | sample SalPonR1_B_D1_MG_FD_78504 | JGI IMG/M metagenome (GOLD analysis project Ga0102928, IMG submission 78504) | Salt pond soil microbial communities from South San Francisco under conditions of wetland restoration - Salt Pond MetaG R1_B_D1_MG | ecosystem: Environmental > Aquatic > Marine > Intertidal...
GATGTCGAGGTGACGGTGACGCCGAGCGTGCGCGGCCGCGCGACGATCTTCGACGCCGACGTGCTGATCTTCTGCATCTCGCAGCTGATGGCGGCGCTCAACGCCGGCCGCACGGTGAGCCGGACGCTGACGCTGACCGCCCATGACCTTCTCCTGGCGACTGGCCGCGAAACCGGCGGCGACAGCTACCGGCGATTGCGCGAGGCCTTAGAGCGGCTGGCGGGCACCCGGATCACCACCAATATCGTGACCGGCGAGCGCGAGGTCACAACGGGCTTCGGACTGATCGAGGCCTGGGAGATCGTGAGAAAGACCCGCGCGGGGCGGATGGTGAGCGTCTCGGTGACCCTCTCGGACTGGCTTTACCAGGCGGTGCTGTCGCGGAGCGTATTGACCCTCAACAGAGACTATTTCGGCCTGAGACGCCCCCTCGAGCGGCGGCTCTACGAACTGGCGAGGAAGCACTGCGGGCATCAGCCGATGTGGCGCGTCTCGCTCGAGGTGATTCTGAAGAAATCGGGCTCGGGTTCGCCGCGCCGGGTGTTCCGGGCGATGGTGCGCGAGATTATCCGCGCCGACAGCCTGCCCGATTATCGCCTCGAGGAAGAGACCGGTGACATGATCGCGGTGATCCGCAAGGGGGCGGTGCTGGAAGAGGGCAGGGCGGGGCGACTGATGCTGAAGCCCGACACGCTCGAGGCCGCGCGGGCCCTAGCGCCGGGGGCGGATGTCTACGCGCTCGAGGCGGAATGGCGGGCGTTCGCCGCGATTTCGCCACCGCGCGCGCCCGATGCGGCGTTTCTCGGCTGGGTGGGCAAACGGTTGGACAGGGCTTAATTCTGCCCCCATCGTCGGTTAGCATCGCGATTTACTGAAAGGTTCCGAGTTCGCTGGGTCATGGCAAATTTCGTTCTCTTCACCTGGCCGTTTGTCGCCATCGCGCTGTTCGGCTGGCTCGGTCGGGAACGGGGCCTGATCTGGTCGGTCGTGGTGGGCTATCTCTTTCTGCCCGAGGCGATCACCCACGATCTGCCGTGGCTGCCGGACTACGACAAGTTGCTCGCGATCTCGCTCGGCGTTCTGCTTGGCGGGATGCTGTTCAATTGGAAGCCCAGTTTCGCGGTAAAGCTGGTCCTGCCTCCGTCCCGGGACATCCCGGGCGAAATTGCCGCGATATGGGGGGAACTTCTCGACATCGACGAAGTTCCTCGGGACAAGAGCTTCAATGAGCTTGGCGGCTCTGCCAGCCGGATGCGCGCGGCGATGCGCCGGATGATTGATATCGGCGTCGAGGCAACGGTCGCCCGAAAAATCTACGATGGCGCAACGATCGGCGATCTGGCGAAGGTCATGCCGCTCGAAGGACCGCGAAAACTGGGGACTCCCAGCATGACGGTGCTGAGCTACATCCTGTTCGGCGCCTTGCTGGTCTCCGCCTTCATGACCATGCTGACCAACGGTGACGCCTTGGTCGCCCAGTTCTCCGTGCGCCCGGCCCTCGGTTTTCGCGACGTGGTTAGCATGCTGGTCCAACCGGCGATCATCATGATTCCGTTTTTATTCGCCCTCGCCTATCTCCGGGGTCGCAGCCATCAGATGGAGGTGCTCAGGGCGATCGTCGTGATGGGGGTACTCTACGCGTTTCTCGCCGCGATCGAAACGCGCCTCAGTCCTCAGCTCAACATCTGGGTCTACGGATATTTCCAGCACACCTGGCTCCAGCACGTGCGCGATGGCTTCCGGCCGATCGTGTTCCTGCGACACGGGCTGTGGCTTGGGTTCTTCCTGCTCACCGCGGCAATGGCGGCCTTTGCGCTCTACCGCCATACCGAAGGGCCCTCCCGTCACCTCTATCTGCTGGCCGGGCTCTGGATCTTCGCGGTGCTGACGATCTCGCGGAACCTCGGCGCCCTGATGCTGGCGCTCATGTTCGTTCCGCTGGTGCTGTTTGCTCCGCGCTTCATCCAGGCCCGAGTCACTGCGGCGGTGGTGATCCTGTTCCTAGTTTATCCTGCGGTCTGGCAATCCCAGATCCTGCCCATCAATCCCTTTCTGGAGTTCGTGGCTTCAATCTCGGAAGAGCGCGCACAGACGTTCCAGTTCCGGCTTGACAACGAGGCCCTTATACTGGGAAGGGCGCTGGAGCGGCCATACTTCGGGTGGGGCGGCTGGGACCGCTGGCGGGTGTTCGATGAGCTAGGCCGCGATATCACCACCGCTGACGGAATCTGGATCATTAACCTCGGGCTACGCGGCTGGATCGGATACCTGTGCTTCTTCGGTCTCTTGACCCTGCCGCTCATGTTCTTGCCTCGCTCGCTGCGCCGCAGAGAGCCGTCTCACGTGATCCCGGCGTTGGAGCTGATCATGTCCGCGAACCTCGTCTACATGATCCCGAATTCGGCTCTGAGCCCAGTTGGCTGGCTAATCGCGGGAACGGTGGCGGGGTTCGTGCGCTGGCATCTGGTCGAGGTGAGCCCCGCGGAGGTGGAAGAGGAAGCGCCCCCGTGCCGTCAGTCCCTCTATACCCGCTTCGCGCACAACCACAGCCGTGGGACCGCCTGGGATGCCTAGTCGGGCTAGAGCCCCCAGAGCCTCTTCGTGTCGACGCCATACTCCTGCCGGAGCCGGGCCATCTCGCCGTCGAGCAGGATGGTGAGGGCGGCACTTTCCTCCTCGGTGAGGGAAAATCGTCCCTCGGCGGTCACCTTGCGGTCAAACAGCGACTTGATCCGATCTCGTGCGCGCGGCGGCAGGAGCGCTTTCGCCGCCAACAGGAGCTGCCGGTTCCGTGTGATCCTTCCCCAGACCGGATGGAGTTCCCTGCGGTTTTCCGATGCGTTCCGGGCTTCGATCTCTTCAACGGGCTCGGGCGGCTCAAGGTCGAGAAACCGCCAGACCGTGGCCAGGGTGGTCTCTGGGTCGGACGTCAGGTCTTCTAAGGTGAGCCAGTGCAGGTTATCGGCGGCCCGGGCCTGGGCGTAGGCGTCGAGCTGGGTGGCATAGGCCGAGACCATCAGAGACACCGGCGAGAGGCCCGCGTCGAGCCCGTGGTAGGGACGGGGGCTGACGATCTGGCCGATTTCCTTGCGTTTGCGCTGGGTATGGTTGGCATGGGACTCGATGCGCCTGAGCGGGTGGCGCATGATGTAGAGGAGCTTCACTTCGACGGACGGATCCGCCGTCATCCGGTTCCAAGCGCCTGTCACGAATGGGGTCTTGGTGTAATCGGTGCTCGCTTCGAGTCGGTAGCGGTGCACGTCGGGATCGAACTCGAACAACCCGTCGAACCAGTCGAACCCCAAGGCGAACTTCTCCTCGAAGGCAAAGAACCCCGGTTCCTTGTCGAGGCTGGGAGAGATGGCGGGATGATGCTGGAGAAGGTCGAACAGCGTCGTGGTCCCCGACTTCATCGCCCCGATGATGATGATGTAACGCCGCATCTGTCGTCTTTGGCCGCCCTTGCCGGCTTGTTTGAAGTCGCACATGTGCCTCTAGCGCACCGCGGCCCGGACTGCACAGCATGGCCGGCGGACCCGATGCGATTCGACGCATAAAGTCCGCTCAGTGACCGAAATGTCGCCTTGGCGAAGACGCAGCCGACGGGAAGGGGCCGCGGCCATGGCGCCATCCGGCCGGATATGCTCGAACCCCTGCCATGATGACCTGGGCAGATACCGAGGCCGGTCCGGTCACTGTGACGGTGACCGACGAAGCCGCGCTCCTGAGCGACCTGGCTCTGCGCCTCGAGGCGAACCGGGGTTTCACGGTGGCCACGATCAACCTCGATCACGTGGTCAAGCTCGGCCGCGACCGCGCCTTCCGCGAAGCCTACGGGCGCATGAGCCATGTCACCGCCGACGGCCATCCGATCGTCTGGCTGTCGCGTCTCGCGGGCCAGGGCGATGTGGCCCTGGTTCCGGGGTCCGAGGTGATCGAGCCGGTGGCGCGGCTGGCGATGGACAGGGGCGTGCCGGTGGCCTTCTTCGGCGCGACCGAGGCGTCTCTCGAGGCCGCGGCCGCGGCCATGCGGGCGAAAATCCCGGGAATAGACATTGTCCTGACCCTCGCCCCGCCGATGGGGTTTGACCCCGCGGGCCCCGCGGCCGGGGAAGCGATCGAAGCGATCGGGGCCAGCGGGGCGCGGCTGGTGTTTCTCGCCCTCGGCGCGCCGAAACAGGAGATCTTCGCGGTGCGGGCCGCCGACGCCTTGCCCGACGCGGGCTTTCTGTCCATCGGGGCCGGACTCGATTTCATCTCCGGGGCCCAGACCCGGGCGCCGGGCTGGGTGCGCGCCATCGCGGCCGAATGGCTCTGGCGGATGCTGTCGAACCCCGGCCGGCTGGCGGCACGCTACGGGGCCTGCATTCTGGCGATGCCGGGGCTGACCCTGCGCGCGCTCCGCGCCCGGGGGAGGGCCGGGGCATGATCGATCTGGCGGTCTCGATCATCAACTACCGCACCGGCGAGATGACCATCGCGGCGGCGGCCTCGGTGCTCGATGTTCTCGGCGACCGACAGGCCCGGGTGGTGATCGTCGACAATGCCTCGGGCGACGGGTCGGCCGAGGAGATCGCTGCCTGGATCGAGACCGCCGGCGACGATCGGCTGAGCCTCGTGCGCTCGGCGACGAATTCGGGCTTCTCGGGCGGGCACAACCAGGGAATGGCCGCGGCGCCGGGCGCGGGGTTCTACCTCATCCTCAATTCCGACGCGCTGCTCAAGCCCGGGTTTTTCGAGACCATCCTCGCCGCGGCCGAGGCCAACCCCCGCGCCGGCCTGATCGCGGCCCGGCTTGAATGGGACGACGGCACTCCCCAGCAGAGCTGTTTCCGCTTTGCGGGTCCGGCAAGCGAACTCATTCGCGGAGCGGCGACGGGGCCGGTGACGAAGCTTCTCTCCCGCTATGTTGTCGCGCTCGACCTGCCTCCCGAACCAGCGGCTATCGAATGGGCGAGTTTTGCCTGCATTATGCTCAGGGGTGAGATGGTTCGCGCGATCGGGCCGATGGACGAGGGATATTTTCTTTACTTCGAAGATGCCGAATATGCCCTCAGAGCTCGCCGGGCAGGTTGGAGCGTGATCCACGAGCCTCGCGCCCGGGCAGTGCATTTCCGCGGCGGATCAGGTCCAGTGAAGAAAATGCATGCGGCGAAGAAGCGGTTGCCGGCCTACTACTGGCGCTCACGCACCCGTTTCATGCGCCAAGCCTATGGTCCTATGGGACCGTTTCTAGCCAATTTCGCTTGGGGCCTCGGCCGGGCCATCTCCCATACAAGGCGGTTTGCCTTGAAGCCGGTGCCCCTGGCCCATGAGGCGGAATGGCGCGACATCTGGACAGGGATCACCGCCCCCCTCGCGCCGGCGCCGGAGACTCGCGGATGAGGCCCGACTTCATTATCATCGGTGCCATGAAATGCGGCACTACCACTCTCGCCGCCCAGCTTGGCGCGCAGAGGGGCATCTTCGTGACCGATCCAAAGGAGCCCTGCTACTTCTCCGACGATACCATCTTCAAGAAGGGGCCCGACTGGTATGACGGGCTCTTTGCCCCAGCGGCGCCCGGCGATCTCAAGGGTGAGGCCTCAACCCATTACACCAAACGCCCGGAACTGCCCAACACAGTGGAGCGGATGAAAACTGCCTTACCCGAGGTGCGGTTGGTCTACATGATCCGTGATCCCATGGCGCGGATTGTGTCGCATTACATTCACGAATGGAGCCAAGGGGTGTTGTCAGGCCCGCTGGAGATCGAGATCGATACTCACTGGCCTCTCGTCCACTATGGACTCTATGGTTGGCAGATTGCGCCGTTCGTAGAGGCCTACGGGGTAGAAGCGATCCTGTTGACGAGCCTTGAGCGGATGAAAGCCGACCCGGTTAGTGAACTCGCACGAGTTGCGATCCATATTGGCCTTGATGGGCCCGTAACTTGGGTGGACGAGAGGGAAGCCGAGAACGTTTCAGCTGAGCGGTCGCGTAAATTGCCGATGCATGGACTTCTGGTCGATAACCCTGTGGCCACCGCTCTCAGGCGCGCACTTCTACCGAAAATCTTTCGGACTTGGGTACGCCGTACGCGGCGGATGAAGGATAGGCCGGAGGTCCCGCCGGAGAAGGTGGCAGGTCTTTGTGCGCGATTCGCAGCGGATCGCGAGGTGCTTTCGGGATATTTCCCCGCCGATCTCTCACTCGATCTGGCCTATCCGTTCTTGGATCCGCTTCGGTGATTATCGGGACAAAAGTGGCCGCGATCGCGATTGGCCGGAATGAGGGCGACCGGCTCGTGCGCTGCCTAGCTTCGCTGAAGGGTTGCGCGTCGCCGGTGGTTTATGTCGATTCGGGCTCGATTGATGGGTCGGTGGAGGCTGCGCGGGCGTCAGGTGCTGAAGTGGTTGAACTCGATCTTTCGCATCCGTTCACCGCCGCCCGCGCACGCAACGAGGGGCTTGCTCGGCTCGAAGAGATCGACCCGGAAGGCAAATACGTCCAGTTTCTTGACGGTGACTGCGAACTTCGTGACGGCTGGATAGAGGCGGCTTTGGCCCAAATAGAGAAGAATCGAATGAATGCTGTGGTCTGTGGGCGGCGGCGAGAACGGTTTCCCGAAGCGAGCCCCTGGAACAGGCTTATCGATACCGAATGGGATACGCCCTTAGGCGAGGCACTAGCCTGCGGCGGTGATGCCTTGATGCGACGAACAGCCCTAGCGCAAGTTGGCGGTTTCCGAAGTGACCTCATCGCGGGGGAAGAGCCGGAGATGTGCTACCGAATGCGGGCAAAGGGCTGGCGCATCATTCGAATCGACGCGGAGATGACTTGGCACGATGCAGCGATGATGCATGTTGGCCAGTGGTGGCGAAGAAATCGCCGAGCGGGCCACGCATTCATCGAGGTGGCAGCGCTCCATAGATCAGATCCCGAGCGGCTCTGGGTATCCGAGACGCGCAAGGTGATTTTCTGGGGTCTCGCTATGCCTTTGGCCGCACTTCTGGGCCTTGCGATCACGAAATGGTCTCTGCTCCTTCTTCTCTCTTATCCCACCCAAGTCCTGCGACTCTGGTTGAAGGGTTTTCCGCGCGACAGTGCTCTGTTCCTCACACTGGGGCGGTTTCCCGAAGCCCAAGGGGTGCTGGGCTATTGGTGGGCTAGATTTTCCGGACGAAAGCAGGGACTTATCGAGTACAAGCAAACCTAAGCTGTCACCCCGATTCCGGCGGTGGCGAGGGTAGCGAACAGAAGGTCGCGATGGAGATAGAAGATCGTCCCGCCCGCAGCCACGACCAACACGCAGTAGAAAGTATCATGGAGGGGATCCCAGCCTTGGTAGCGGCGCACCGCAAGCACCATGACAGGGTAAAACAGCACCGCCGCGAGGACAGGGGCAAGAATCACGCCAACTACGCCGTAGGTCTGAGCGCCAAGGTAGATGAACCCAAGCTGCAGCACTGCCCCCACAGTCAGTATCCCCGCATAGCGACCTGAATCGCCTGCCGCCAGCGGTAGGCTCGAATAGCTTGACACGACGACCCGGGGCAGAGCAGCGAGCGCGATCAGGATCATGAGAGGCCCCGCTCCGTAATATCGCGCGTCATAGAGGGCGCGGACCAGCCAATCACCGATGACGGCGAGACAGCAGAGTGCACCTATTAGGGCGCCGGTGATGAGGAACCGCGCCCGGTTGATCTTTCGGCGGTTTGCCTCCGATGCCGAGGGGGGGCGGCGAGCATAGAGTGGGAAAATGACAGCCTGATTCAGCGCATTGGCCAAAAGCACGGGCACTGAGGCAAGAAAGAAGGCGATGTTGTAGATCGCTAGATCGCTTAGTGTGGTAAACTTGCCCAAGATCGCCTTGTCCCCTTGGCCGACGAAGAAGCCCGCGATAGTTGCTAGAAAGATATATTTTCCGAACCCGAAAAGGCGCTTGAGCGCGTCACGGTCGATCAGAAGCCGATTGCGGATGCCAGGGATAACCACATGGGAGAGCGTGGTGACGAGAAACGGCGCTACGAGTGAGCCGATCACCAAGGCCCAGACGCTCTCGAGCCACCACGCCAGAGCGATCATGACCAGAATGCCCGCGAATTGTGCACCGAGGTGCAGCCCTACCATTCGTCCGATGAAGAGCTTGCGTGACGAGGTGGCCAGCCGGGTCGAGGCGAAGCCTTGGACCACCGGAACCATGGCGGTCACCAAAAGGAGCTCGGCCAGTATCGGTGTTTCGTAGAACTCCGCGATGGGCCCGGCGCCCAGCACCACGATGCTGCCGAGGATGAAACCGCGCACGACCTGAAAGGTCCAGGCGGTGTTCAGGAAATCGGGGTTGTCGCCGCGCTCATCCTGTACGATCGAGCCCTTGATGCCAAAATCGGAGAACATCGCTACGCCGCTAAGCACCACCTGTACGATGGCCATGATACCGAAGGCTTCGGGGAACAAGAGTCGGGTAAGCACCAAGTTGGAAGTCAGGCGCAAAAAATTCTGCCCGCCGAGCTTGAGCACAGTGAAGCCCGTGCTCCGAATCGCCCGGGCGGCCATTCCGTCGTCGGAATAGACCGTTCTAATCCGCTGGAGCATGAGTCAGTGGGCTCCTTTCATGATGTCGCTCAGCGCTGCCTCGAAGGCGTCTGTGGAATCGTCCCATGAACACTCATGGGCGCGGGCATAGGCGGCGTCCGACATCGCCTGCCACCGATCGGGCGGCAGTGACAGAATCTTGATCAGGCCCGCACCGAGTGCTTCGGCATCCTCGACATCGGCAAGATAGCCGTTGACCCCGGGTACGATTAGGTCGGGTGCAGCCCCTGACCGCGTGGCTGCCACTGGCGTGCGGCAGGCCATGGCTTCTAGAAGCGGCAGCCCGAAACCCTCGGAGCGGCTGCCGAAGAGCCAGGCGTCGCAGGCGGCATAAAGGCCGGGGATGTCTTTCTGGGCGGGGCTGCGGTGATAATGGGCGCCCTTGGGCAGGGGAAAAACTGGCTCGGGGTCGCTCTTGCCGAAAGCCGTCAATTCGAGGTCGGGAAAGCGGCCACGGGCGATTTTGACGGCCTCAAGCATCACATCAAGGCCCTTGAAGATGGTCGGCGAATACATCAAGCCCACCCGGGGACGGCTGTTTCGCGCCCGGGGTGGAGCGTTGAATTGCTGGGTATCGACGGCATTGGGCACCAAGGCAACGTCCAAATCACCGTAGCGGGCGGACATCGTTTCGACGAGCCAGCCTGCGACCGTGATTTTCTTCAGCGGCAGAAAGTAGCTTCCGGCAGAAAGATCGTGGGGCAGATGGTCGTGTACCTCGTGGTGCTGGACGAAATAGGCCTTTGCACCCTTCTCAGGCGGCATGGAGGCGACTTCAAAGGCGGTCCGCCACCAGGTGGCTACGATGACATCGGCTTCGGGTACGTTGCTCTCGTCGAGAGGAAATTTGTGGGGCAGCTAGCGAAATCGGTCTCCCAAACCGCGGAAGTAGCTGTCACGGTCCTTAAGGGGCTGGGGTCGGGTGGACAGCCAGCCAAGCACCCGTCGCCGACGCGGGACCACGCGGGGCTTACGGCCAATGACGGTGACGTCGTGGCCGCGCTCAAGGAGTTTCTTGGCGTAGATCGCGGTAACGCGGCTGCCGCCGCCCTGGTTTACGGCTCCGCAGATGAAGGTGATTCTCAAGCTCTTGTCTCGCTGGTTTCATCGGCCAAGACTATTGCCGAACTGCCCCTTACCAGCAATTGGATTGGTACATGGCAGACAAAGGATGGGCAGATGGCAAATAGCGGAAGAATTCTGCGCGTATCGTGTTGAGCCAGCTTTGACGGCCATCTAGTCCTTGAAAAAGGCGAGGAGGTGCTCCGAAAGACGGTTGCGTGTCCTGGAACTGCGGCGAGCGCAGTTGTCCTAAGACGGGCAGACGCTGGGAAAGTATCGATAGGACGAGCCTTATATTTTGTCAAAGGCGGCGACAAATGCCGCCATTTTGCGGTGAGCGTCGAGGCAGCGGAAACGGCGCGCATAGTAGCACGGGTGGCGCGTGATTCGCGGCAGCGATGCGGTCTCGAGGTTGGGGAGCAGCGCAGAAGCCGGTGTCGGAGCAACACCGTCATGCACCAAGACTGAAACCGGACCACCCGATAGGGGCAGGCCAGTGCCAGATAGGACTATAGGCGAAACTGGCTTGATCGGGATGGCATGTCGCGACAGTCTCCACTCAATGGCGGGCCGCCCGGAGAGCGGGTCCCTGTGTCCTGCCGGATCAGCACGGCTCTCGGTGAGCCGTATCAGGAGTAGCAATGGTCCATCTACCTTTCTGGATCCGCAACAAATCCGGCGTCGCATTCTCCGATTTTCCGGAGAGACTTGGTGGCCGTATGCCAGATTTCTGCATTATCGGGGCGGCAAAGTGCGGCACGACAGCCTTGAACAGGATGCTCAGCCAGCAACCCTCATTCTACATGTCCCCAATTAAGGAACCCCACTACTTCTCCACCGAATTCATGCTCGAGAAGGGGCAAGACTGGTATCGAGGGCTCTTTTCTGAGGCTGAGCCTTACCAAGTCTGCGGCGAATCATCGACCTCGTACACGCGCTACCCGATCGTCGAAGGCACTGCCGCACGCATGGCCGACGCCAACCCAGACATGAAGCTAATCTACATAATGCGGGAACCTGTATCGCGGACGGAATCGGAAACACTACAAACCATGAAATACGCCAAGAATGTTCTTGGCGAAGACCATTCGACCATGCCGTTGGACGACTTCTTCTACATGATCGAGGAGCCGAATCATCCATATTACTCGGCGATTTTCGAAACAAGTTGCTACATAAAGCAGATTGAAGCCTTCATGGAATACTTTGAAGCAGAGAACATGCTGCTACTCCTGCAGGAGGATCTTAAGTCCAGCACAATCTCAGTTCTGGAGCGGGTCGCGAATTTTCTGGGAGTTGATCCCACAACATTGATCGAGAGCAACGTTTCCCGCAATGTCACGTCCGACTGGATAGGCGGCCTTGAGCGGGAACGGGCAGCGACCGGGTTTAGTAATTTACCATTCTACAACGCTTTGAAACCGTTTGTTTCCTTAAAGTTAAAGACTCGTCTTCTGAAGATCGCGGGAAACAGGACGAATCTGTCGGGAGATCTGCGCTTCTCACTCAAACTTCGCGAAGAACTTCGCGAAAAATTTCGTTGTCCCAACCGGCGACTGAGGGCACGACTGGAAACAGTTCCGGAGAATTGGTGGCTCTAAGCGCGTACGGAGAGCCATGAAGCACAAGCGGTTCAGCGATGAGAAGATCATCAACGTGCTGGAGGAGCAGGAGGCCGGAGCGAAGGTGGATGAGATCTGCCGGTGCCACAGGATCAGCTCGGCGACGTTCTATACCTGGCGGAAGAAGTACGCTGACATGGAGGCGGAGTGACATCAGGCGGCTGAAGACGGAGAACGCGAGACTCAAGCGCATCGTCGCCGAACAGATGATCGACATGTTGAATTGCCCTGTGAACCGCGCCGGGTTTGCCGGAGGCTGATTTCGGTTAGTTACGCGGCCATGGGTTCAGTTTCCAGATCTGCGTAAAAGTTGGCCTCGGCTTCGGCTGGCGGGATGTTCCCGATCGGCTCGAGGAGACGACGGTTGTTGAACCAGTCCACCCATTCCAGCGTTGCATATTCGACGGCTTCGAAGCTGCGCCACGGACTGCGCCGGTGGATGACCTCGGCCTTGAACAGTCCATTGATCGTCTCGGCCAAGGCGTTGTCGTAGCTGTCACCGACGCTGCCCACCGAGGGTTCAATCCCGGCCTCGGCAAGGCGCTCTGTATATTTGATGGACAGATACTGACTGCCGCGATCGCTGTGATGCACCAGCCCCGTTCCCTTCCCGGGGCGGCGATCATGCACCGCCTGCTCCAGAGCATCGAGGACGAACCCAGCATGCGCCGAGGTGCTGACGCGCCAGCCGACGATCTTGCGGGCATAGGCGTCGATGACGAAGGCGACATAGACGAACCCTTTCCATGTGGTGACGTAGGTGAAATCGCTGACCCAGAGCATGTTCGGGGCCGGCACCCGGAACTGGCGGTTGACCTTGTCCAGCGGGCACGGCGCCTTCTTGTCGGGGATCGTCGTCTTGTGTGGCTTGCCCCGGATAATGCCTTGAAGGCCCATATCCTTCATCAGTCGCGCAACTGTGCAGCGGGCGATGTCAAACCCTTCACGGCGAAGCTGCCGCCAGACCTTGCGCACGCCGTACACGCTCCAGTTCTCCTCGAAAACACACCGGATCTCGGGCCGCAGCGCCTCGTCCCGGCGCGCCAGTTCCGACCGCCGGGACGGATCGGCCCGCTTGGCCAGATGATCGTAGTAAGTGGATGGGGCGATCGGCAGCACAGCGCAGATCGGCTCGACCCCATGCGCATCCCGGTGCGCGTCAATGAACCCCACCATTACTTCGACCGGCGGTCGAGCTCCGCCATCGCAAAATAAGCTGACGCCTTCCTGAGGATCTCATTCGCCTGGCGCAGCTCTCGGTTCTCACGTTCCAGCGCCTTCATCTTCTCGGCCATCTCGGTCGGGATGCCCGCACGTCGGCCGCTGTCGACCTCGGCCTTCTTCACCCACTCGTTCAGGGTCTGCGCAGTGCAGCCAATCTTTGCCGCGATCGAAATCACCGCCCGCCAGCGCGACGCATGTTGACCCTCGGTCTCGAAAACCAGCCGCACCGCCCGATCGCGCACCTCAGAAGGCGCGATCTACGACTACCTGCTGCAGCACAACACCAAGCCGAAGCCCTTCGTCTGACCGTCAGCCGTCGCCAGTACGATGCCCGCCCGCCAAGCGAGCTTGCGCGGCGTGTTGCGGTTGGTGATCAGAGCTTGAAGTTCGGCACGGTCGGCGGGGCCAAGATAAGGGCAGATGTCGGAGCGTCTCATGTGCCGATCATGACACGACAGAGCAGGATTGGGAATCCTATGTCAGGCGCGGACCACTAGTGCTGGCGGGCAACCTCAAAGTGCTCTCCGGCGCGATCGTGGCGTTTCTGGCTGTCCTGACGGCGCCCGCGCCGTGCGCGAGGCTGTCTATGCGAAGGTCGAGGTGGTGTTTGACATCGCGAGGCGATCGTCTGGCTCTTCGACGGCTGAGACAGACGGGGGCAAATTGGGCGACGGACATCGTTCATGCGCGGTCGCTTTCCACAGCGCTTCTTCGAAGGGCAAGCGAGGCAACAGATGGTTGTTGTCCATGCTGCGGGCGCTGGAAGGTACAGCGGTTAGATTCAGCGATGCGAATGAATGCATTCTCGGTCAGAATAAGACCAATTCCAGAGACTTAGGAGCTGCCCGGATGGCTTGACGTGCTACGGCGCGCCGATAGGATGGCGATTTCGGCGAGGTAGAGAACGGGATGAGTGATGCGGAGACCTGATCATGCCGGACTCTTGGACGAATATGTCCTCGATCTCCTGGATTCGGTCAGCGCCGATACCGGTCGGCGTTTCGATCTTTCCGGGGTTGTTCGCCTGTCACGTCCTGACTTCAAGGCTGATGTCGCGGACGCTGTCGAGGTCTTTCTTGTACCCGGCCGCCAGCGCCGTGACGACACAATCCTATCTTTGTCGCCACCTGCCTTCCCCGAAGCTGTCGCGGCCGCGGTCGCGCGCACCGAAGCATTGGCTCGCCGCTTGCCTGATGCACTGGCGAACACGGTGCTTCTGCCCGAGCACCGCGGCAGCTACAGTGGTAGGAGCTTCGTGCTGTATAGGCGACTCCACGCAGTTTCAGAGAACAGGGTCCTTGGTTATCTGCAGAAACGCGCTCTGAGGGCACCCGTCATGCAATGGCTCGGGGATCTCGCGCAGGCATCCAGGTGCAAGTTGTCAGACAGGGCAGAGATCCACCGGCGATTTCTCGATCCGCTCGGGAAGTTGTCGGAAGAACAAGGTGCGTCAGACGCGCTTCGCGAGGCGGCCCGTGCTGCCGCCGAGGCCATCGCCGGAGGGGAAGTGCAGCCGGTCACCATAATTCAGCATGGCGACTTCTGGCTTGGGAACATCTTGCTTCACAGCGCTTGGCCTCGATGGCAGACCGGTCGGTATCCGTTCACAATCATCGATTGGGGAACGGTTAATGTAGACGGCTATCCGGTGGTCGATCTCATGCGATTTCTGAACTTGACGACGCGAGATCCTGGCGTTCGTACAGCGATGCTCAATGCCTATCTAGCAGCGACGGGCTTGGAGCGGGAGGCGGCGCTGCCGCATCTATGCACGGGAATAGCGTGGCTTGGAATGCATCGTAACCAGTTTCCGCTTTCGCGATATCTAGAAAGTTCGGAGAGGCTATTCCAAGGTACGCGCAAGGCACTGGGATAAGTCGGCTCTGATGGTGTGACCGCCCCCCGACGGCATCTGGTGTGCCAAGGTGGGTCATCAACGATCCACGAGGAGGACGGTCACACCATCAGAGCCGATCTACATCGGAACATTGAGCGCGTCACGGGGTGGCAACCTCATCAGAGGAACTCTCACTATTAATGTACTCAACGCGCCGAATTCCTGACGCCAATGCCTCAATGTCCCCATCAATCTCCATTTTTTGCATCCAGAATTCATGAGCACCAAGAATTTCAAGAGGAACGAGAGAAACGCCAAGAATTCGAGCGAAACTAAATCGATGATTGCCAGCCGCCGTTTTGAGGATGGAGCCGTCAGATCCGATCAGAGCTGTTCCATAATCCACGGCCTTTGTGTCATCGTAGCCACTCTCATTCATGCTCTCCACAAGATCTCTAACGTATCCCTCAAAGAAGTTGAGTACGTCAGCCTCACTTTTAAGTTCAAAATTTTTGTGATGTGCAACTCCATTATCTTTGATCTGCTGAACAATATCCCTGTACCAGAGTGATTCCTCCAGATTATCCAGATTTTGGATATAATTTAAAATTTTGGTATATCTAGGCTCGGATTCTATAGGGATCAGATTGCGCAAGAGGCGGTCCTTGATTGAAAACGGCTCTAGACTATAAATAGATTTGTGAATCCACGCTGTATATCTAGAAATTAGCGGAACAGCCGTCTCCAATCTCCATACTATGCTCCTTATCGATTGTGTGTATGGCAGATTGGAGCCGGCATAATACTGTATTTTTTTAGGATTGACCCAGACTATCAATCCCGTTCCAATCTCCCGGCGAACTCGATAACGATGCAGCACGACTACGAATCTCCGTTAGTCGACATTCCCCCATTGGCCTGCCGTTTGGTGTCGAGCATTGTTTGGTTTTGCCGGCTAATCAAGGGTTTTGGCTTTCCAAGCCTCGTCCGCCGTCGTAGGGACGCTTGTACTTGGCCAAAAACCCACATCATTCTGATCAGGAAGCGGCGCGAGGAGCCTTCATCTCGCGCAGCGGGTCAGGCGATTGCGGTGGTTTGGGTTCGGGCATAGTCAGCCGTGGTTTTGGTAATCCAAGGCCGAGTGTGGGCGCTCGGTGTTGTAGTCGGAGGCCCCGGCAACGATCACGACCCGCGCATGGGTCAGGTTGCGGAACATGGTCTGCGTTGAGCGGCTCGTCGCGCATGCGGCCGTTGAAGCTTTCCACGAGACCGTTCTGCATGGGCTTGCCGGGGGCGATGTAGTGCCATTCCACCTGACGATCCTCCTGCCAATTGAGCATTGCGTTCGACGTCAGCTCCGTTCCATTGTCGCTGACCACCGTGCAGGGCAAGCCCTGCATCTCGGCGATCCGGTCCAACTCGCGAGCGACACGGATGCCGGCGATCGAGGTATCTACTACGGCGGCCAGATATTCCCGGCTGAAGTCGTCGATCACGCAGAGGATGCGGAACCGGCGGCC
>Ga0102928_1001296_pt1 | contig 15788 bp, 17 predicted proteins | sample SalPonR1_B_D1_MG_FD_78504 | JGI IMG/M metagenome (GOLD analysis project Ga0102928, IMG submission 78504) | Salt pond soil microbial communities from South San Francisco under conditions of wetland restoration - Salt Pond MetaG R1_B_D1_MG | ecosystem: Environmental > Aquatic > Marine > Intertidal...
AAACAGAGTTGTATTATTGAGAATTTGCGAATTATTTTGACACTCGAATTAGACTCAGGTAATATTACTGATACATAACATTACAACACTCTGAGAGCCGTATTTTTTCAGGAGAACAGAGGGGGAAAGATCTTGATTTCCGGACCGCTCCGTTTTTGTTTTTTTCTCTTTTTACTCATAAAGGCGGTTCTATTCCGGAGGCAAAAGTTCAAAGACGGCCTCCTCTCCTTCCTTGGTCGTGGGACCTGATCCTCAAAAACCAGACCCTTGAATTTTACAAAACCGTGAGATTACGGAAACAATCTCTAAAATAAAACTGAATACTAAATCACCGGCAAATATTAACTGAAATCGAACTTTTAAATGAATCTTAAAACTAAAGTCAACAGGATTTTTCCCTGTAAATCAGGGAGATGCTTAAAAAGGTCCTTTAAAGAGTAAAAAGTTTGCGGACAGAGGGGAGTGTGGATTCGAAGAAAAGTTTTCTTGTTTAACCGGCAGATGTCGACATTTTTACAAAATATTCCAAACAATAGCTCAAAGAGGTGGTTAACCCAAAATGTTGAAGATAATGACAGGCGGTCTATGGAAGGCCCTTGCCTTCCCGCAAAAAGCTATAATGATCATTTCCTCTCTATCGGTATTGACTCTAATAGTAGTCCAGGTCTTTTTAAGATATGTTTTTGTAATGCCGCTTATGGGAATAGAAGAACTGGCTACCATGATAGGATTCTGGCTTTATTTCATGGGAGCATCATGGGGTACTGCCGACAGAAGTCATATAAAGGCAGATCTCGTGAATGCTTTTGTAAAGGATCCGAAAAAACTTGTCTGGATAAAAACTTTCACGGCTTTTTTATCTGTATGCCTGAGCCTTTTCATGACCTACTGGGGCTGGCAGTACGTGCTTTGGGGTTTTCAGAAAGGACAGACTTCTTCTGTTTTATTGATACCCATGGTCTATTCCCAGGTAAGTATTTTTATATGCGCACTCCTTATGGATTTTTACTTCACCGTTGAATTCCTTGACTATTTTGGCCAGGCCACTGGCAGAAGACCCCTTACTGTAGGAACCGAGCTGGAAGAAAGCATCCAGGAAGCGATCAAGGAGTCCGGTGCGGAAGATTTAGTCGGATCTGGAGACAACATTAGCAAAGACAGCAACAGGAATACGGAGGAATAGTTATGGTTATTGCTATTAATCTACTTCTGCTTATCGGACTCATAATGTTAGGCTTACCGGTGGCACTGTGTTTTATGACCGCCGCAATATATATGGGAATGGTTTACGGCTTCAGTTTTGGTTTCCTTCTTCCAGCAGGATACTACGCGCTTAACTCCCTTACCCTTCTATCAATGCCCTTTTTCATCATGGCTGGAGCTTTAATGTCATCCTCAGGAATTGCCGAAAGGCTCACTACCTTTGCCCAGGCTTTCCTCGGAAGGATGAGAGGAGGAATGGGTGCAGCCACCATAGTAGCCTGTGCAATTTTCGGTTCTATAGCAGGAACCTGTACCGCTGCTGTAGCATGTATTGGAGGCATAATGATACCCCGCCTTGAAACCTTCGGGTATCCAAGACCTTATTCTGTGGCAATAGTAAGTACGGCTTCAGTTCTGGGACAGCTTATTCCTCCCAGCGTACCGATGATACTTTATGCCTGGGTAACCCAGCAGTCAGTTGCAGCATGTTTCCTTGCCACGGTTGTTCCCGGTGTTCTTATGACCTTCCTGATGTGTGTGCTCAACTACTTTGAGGTGAAGAAAATACCTACGGTTACCGTTGAGCCTGCAATGCCCCTGGGTGAAACCATGAAACTGGTCGGCAGAGCAACAAAACACGGCATTTGGAGTCTCTTGATGCCTGTCATCATTCTGGGCGGTATCTACGGAGGAATTACAACTCCAACAGAATCCGCAGCAATAGCTATGTTCTATGCGATACTGGTAGGATTTCTGATCCACAGGGAGCTTAATCTCAAGACCCTTGGACACTCCCTGGTCTCTTCGGCTACTACAAGCGGAGTCTGCGCCCTTATGCTATTCTTCGTATCGATACTGGCCAAAATATATACCATGCAGCAGATTCCACAGCAGCTCGCCGATTTCCTTCTGGTTCTTTCAGACAACAAATACGTACTTCTATTACTGGTCAACGTTTTCCTTATAGTTATAGGTATGATGATGGACGATTTCAGCGGAACAATGCTTGCGGCTCCACTTCTTCTGCCCCTTATGCTCGAACTGGGAGTACACCCTGTCCATTTTGCAGCTATTGTAGGAACGAACCTTGGCCTCGGAAATGTTACTCCTCCATGCGCCCCAATACTTTATCTCGGAGGAAGAATTGGAAGAGCATCCTTTGATGAATACGTCAAACCTGCAGTTAAGATAATGCTTGTTGTACAGCTGCCTGTAGTTCTTATCACCACTTATTTCCCGCAGCTTTCCATGTTCCTGCCCAGGCTGCTTATGAACATCAAATAACACCCCGTAAAGAACTGAATCTGGGGATAATCATTCAAAAAACAAAGGGGGGAATGCCTGAATAAAAAGAGAGCGGAGATCAAGGGATAGAGTAAACGATAAGGAACAAATTTCAGGAGGTGTTTCGTAATAATGAAAAAGTTTTTAGCTGTTTTTCTGGTAGTAGCACTTGTGGTAAGTCTGGCGTCCATGGCAGTAGCAGCTCCAAAATGGAGATTCAAGGCAGGACATCCAAACCCTGTGGAAACACCCTATGATGAAACTGCCAACAAATTCGCCGAACTGGCTAAAGAGTACACCGACGGACAGGTAGAGGTCAGCGTTTTTCCGAACAACCAGCTCGGTGACTGGACAGAAACCTTCGAACTTATAATGAGAGGCAACGTTGAGATGGGCTTCCAGATAGCAAACGCAGCATATGATCCCAAGCTGAACTTTGCATACTACATGCCCTATCTTGTAAGAAACGTAGAAGAGGCCCAGGATGCCTACGGCCCTGACGGATGGGCTATGGAAGTTCTTCAGGATCTCTGGGCAGATCATGGCATCAAGGCTCTTGCAGTATTCCCGGTTGGTGTAGCAGGAGTATCCCTCAGTGACGTACCGGAAGCTCCAGGTGATCCCGATGTGGCCAAGGGTATGAAAATCCGTGTAATGCCCCTTAAGGCATGCGAACTCACCTACAAGAGACTTGGATATATAGCTACCCCTATCCCCTATGCTGAAACCTACAGTGCCATCCAGACCGGCATCGCTGATGGACAAATGGGCGGAGGATCCTTCCAGGCCTGGTCCTTCAGAGACGTTAACAGCGTTTGGGTAAGGTACAATGACTACTTCGAGAACCATTTTATAGTTATCAATATGGACAAGTGGGAAGATCTTCCCGAAGACGTACAGGCTGGCCTGCAGAAAGCAGCTGATGAAGCATCTGCTATTCGCTGGGAGCAGGTCGCTACCGAAGACCAGCATTACGTAGATATCCTTAAAAACGAATTCGACTGGACCATCGTAAATCTTACCGACGAAGAGCTCAGCGCATGTGCACAGGCCGTCCGTGAAGATGTATGGCCCGAACTTCGCGAGATGCTTGGAGAGGAACTTTTCAACAAGGCAATGGAAGGGGTAGGAATGACCAAATAACTCTTTCTCTTTATGCTTAACTGTAAAAACTCGAAAGGGGCGGGTATAAAGCCCGCCTCTTTTATTATTGGATAGCCGATTTTGACTTGAATCATTATCATTTTTCCTTCAGAATACCTGTAATAATTCAGAATAAAGGAGTTGAAAGTCAGTTGACTTCGAAAAAACTGGACAAATGCATGAAACTGGTTGAAGAGGACAAGGCTGTTACTTCTCCTGCTGCAAAGGTCCCCTATTACCCCCTTGTCGTCAAAAGCGCATCGGGTTCGATAGTAGAAGACGTTGACGGAAACAGTTATATCGATCTTCTTTCCAGTGCAGGAGCTATCAACACAGGTCACTGTCATCCCAAAGTAGTGAATGCTATAAAGAACCAGTCGGAAAAACTTATCCTTTATACCCACGCCTACATGTACCACGAACCGATCATTGAGCTGACAAAGGAATTGATAAAGATTTCACCGGGAGATTTCAGGAAGAGGGTTTTTTACGGCCTTTGTGGTTCAGATGCCAATGACGGAGCTATAAAGCTCGCCAGGACTGCAACTGGAAGACCCAAGGTCATATCCTTCATGAGAGCATATCACGGAAGCACATACGGGGCACTGTCCCTCAGCGCCGTGAGTCTTCCCATGAGGAGACACCTCGGCCCGCTGCTCCCAGATATCCACCAAGTTCCTTATCCGGATACCTACAGGACACCTCTGCCTGGAATGACAGAGGACGAAGTTGCAGATTTTACAATAAAGCAGATCGAAAATGCCTTTGAGTCCTATATCCCCCCAGATGAGGTTGGTGCCTTCATAATTGAGCCCATACAGGGTGATGCGGGACTTGTTATTCCACCCGTAAAATTCATGAAGGACCTGAAAAAACTTTGTGAAAAACACGGGATACTTTTCTTTTCGGAGGAAGTACAACAGGGTTTTGGAAGAACCGGCAAGTGGTTCGGTATAGAGAATTTCGACGTTGTACCGGATGGAATAATAATGGGGAAAGCCATGGCCTCAGGGCTCCCTCTCAGCGGAATGGTGGCAAGGGCAGAGCTTATGGAAAGCTGGGAAGCTCCTGCACACCTTTTCACTGCAGCGGGCAATCCTGTTTGCAGCGCTGCTTCACTTGCCACAATTAATGTCCTCAGGGATGAGAACATCCTGTCTCATGTGACCGAGACAGGGAACTACGCCATGGAACGTTTCAGAAAGATGCAGGAAAAATACGACATAATAGGTGACGTCAGAGGAATCGGTCTATCCGTTGCAGTAGACCTGGTAACTGACAGGGAAACAAAAGAACGCCACAGAGAAGCAGCTGCAAAGATCTGTTACAGATGCTGGGAAAAGGGTCTGCTCCTCTCTTTCTTCAGCGGTTCGGTACTTAGGTTCCAGCCACCCCTTGTTATAACAAGGGAACAGGTAGAGGAAGCCATTGGTAAGATAGACGAAAGTATCGAGGAATTCTACCGGGGAGATATTCCGGACTCTGTCCTTGAGACTGTAAAGGGCTGGTAGTGAAACAATAGCTGTAAATACGGGAGTGATCATAGTGACTGATAAAAAAATCCCGGCAGGAAGCTGGGTTCAGATCGAAACAACGATACTTGAGGCAGGAAAAAGGGCAGAGCATCTGCCAGAAGAAACGAAAAAACAGCCTCTTATGATGTGGGTAAAGGGCTTTCTTGAAAAAGATGCTTTTATTGGTGAACAGGTCTCTGTAACCACTATTATCGGACGTAAGATGGAAGGAAAACTTATGGCAGAGAATCCCCCCTACAGACACACCTTTGGGCGAGCAATTCCCGAACTGCTTTCCGTAGGTTCAGAACTAAGGGAACTTATCAAAAAGGGGGGAAGATAGATGAACGGCAGAAACTATAACGAAGTCATGGCCAGAAAGAACGAGATCATGAAAAAAGCCCTTGGCCTTGACTATAATGAATTTGAAGGCAAAGGCATCAGTTTCGATTATGAAGGAATGATGAACAAGGCCGGTTATTCTATCGAGGAAGTGCAAAAGATACAGGAAAGCACTAGTGTGGGCAACACCCCGCTTTTAGAACTAAAGAACCTCACACGGGCAGCGAGAACCCTTGCAGGACCGGGAAAAGGTGCCAGGATCTTTCTTAAAGACGAAGCCAGCAGTCCTTCCGGAAGCTTCAAGGCGAGAAGGGCTTCTGTATCCTGTCATTATGCAGCTGAAAAAGGCTATCCGGGAGTTATCGCAGCCACCAGTGGAAATTACGGAGCTGCTGTGGCTTCCCAGGCCAACATGAGAAACCTTAAATCCATCATTGTACAGGAAGTATTCGACAGCCGGGGATTTGGACAGCCCGAGATCCTCGAAAAGGGAAGAAAATGTGAGGCTTACGGAGCTGAGGTAATGCAGCTTACAGTAGGTCCTGAACTATTCTACCTTTTCCTGCTGACCCTTGAAGACACAGGTTTTTTCAATGCTTCCCTTTACACTCCCTTTGGAATAGCAGGGATAGAGACACTGGGATACGAATTGACCGAGCAGGTGAGGCAGAGATGTGACAGAGATCCTGATGCCGTTGTCGTAACACATGCCGGAGGAGGGAATCTCACCGGAACAGCGAGAGGGATGGCAAAGGCCGGTGTAAAGGATGCAAGGATAGTTTCTGCTTCTGTTGACCTGTCTGGTCTTCATATGGCAAGCGACATCGACTTCAACAAAAAGTCCTTCACTACAGGACATACAGGATTTGGAGTCCCTTTCGCTACATGGCCTGACAGAGCCGATGTTCCCCGTAATGCTGCAAGACCTCTGAGATACATGGAAAGATATGTCACCGTCTCCCAGGGAGAAGTTTTCTATGTTACCGAGGCCCTGGCACAGATCGAGGGTCTCGAAAGAGGACCTGCAGGTAACACATCCCTTACGGCTGCTTTTGCTGTTGCCCAGGAAATGAATGAGGACGAAGTTGTCGTAGTTCAGGAGACAGAATATACAGGAGCCGGGAAGCATGTCACTGCACAACTTACCTTTGCAAGGGAAAACGGCATAGAGATTCGGAGAGGAGATCCTGCAGACCAGGTTCCGGGAAAGAACATCATCATACCTGATAAAGCCTCTGTGATAGGGATAAAAGAGATAGATTCGGACAAACTCAGGCAGTCCTACATAAGAAACTGCGTAAAAAACAACGGCATCAAACCCTCAGACATATCGGAGGAAGAGATCCTTTTCCTCGCAGAAGAGGTCAACAGGGATGTTTCTTTCGTAAGGGAAAACCTGGAAAAAATATGAATAAAATATCTTAATTCTGAAACAAATGTGGGCAAAGCGGCAATTCTTTTTTTCAGCCGCTTTGCCCTGACACAAGATTCTAAATATCCATGATATCAAAGACAGACACCACAGGAGCATGATCCGAGGGTTTCTCCCATCCCCTTGGTTCCCTGTTTACATAACAGTCCACAGAATACTCACCGAGTTTTCTGGTTGCAAGCACGTGATCGATCCTCCAGCCTATATTTCTTTCGAGAGCATTCTTAACCCTGTAATCCCAGAAAGAAAATTCACCCTCTCCAGGCCTGTATTTACGGAAAATATCCACAAACTTCGTGTCTATGACCTTACTGAAGACAGATTTTACGTCATCATGGAAACATACATGGTTTTTCTTTGTTTCCGGCCTGGTAACATCGAGTTCTGTTGGTGCAACGTTAAGGTCCCCTACCCACAGGACTTCGTCTTTTCCCGGATAATTACCAACTATTTCACCGATCCTTTTCAGGAATTCCTGTTTGTATATATAATCTTCGTGATCTATGGACTTACCCTGTGGAACATAAGTATTCAGAATCCTGAGAGAGGATATTTTTGCCTGGATAATTCTTGTATCAGCATTCGGTTCCTTGCCGTCCCCAAAACCGTAAACCACTTCCTCCATGGGATAACGACTCAGTATAGCTACTCCGTTATATCCTTTCTGCCCTCTGAATGCAGCTTTAAATCCAAGCTTATCGAAAAACTCTACCGGGAAATGCTCGTCCACTGTTTTAGTCTCCTGAAGACACAAAACATCAACCTCTGAGGATGGCAGCCATTTTTCAAGTATATGGAGCCTGCTTCTGACAGAATTTACATTGAATGTGGCGATCTTTACTTGTGCCATAAAATCTAATCTCCTTTCTCGTCCTGTTCAACATTCAGGACCCATTCTACGATATAATTTGAATATAATAAATCTTTTCACGATGAGGGGGGATTCCCATATCACTTAAAATAGAAAAAAAGACCAAGGTTTTCTTTATTATTCTTGCTGCAGTGCTTGGAATATCTTTTACTGGCATGCACTTTATTGTAGGCCTCTCCTGGTCAGATTCTCTCTACTACACGGTGGTAACTCTCTCTACAGTCGGATACAACGCTCCCGGCGACCCGGGACCGGGAGGGAAACTGTTCATTGCTGCAATAATAGTCACCGGAATTGGCATTGCCGGCTATATCATTGGAAATCTCACACAGATGCTAATAGAGGAAAAACTGATACTTTCCCTCGGAAAGGGAGGAGACAGGAGAATGAAGGATCTCAAAAACCACTGGATAATATGCGGCCTTGGAAGATATGGGCAGAGGGTCACTTCCCTTCTTGCTGCGGAAGAAGTTGCCTTTGTTGTTATCGAGATAGATGAAAATGTTGTTCTTGAAGCCCGGGAAAAGGACCTTTTGGTTCTCCAGGGTGACGCAACAGAAGAAGCCGTCCTCCATGAAGCCGGCATAGAGAGAGCTGCCGGAATGATCATCGCCCTTGCGGATGAAGCAGATACTGTCTACACTACTTTAACGTCAAAAGCGATCCGTAAGGACCTCAGAATAATCGCCAGGGCAAGTGATGCCCAGGGAGTTGGGATGCTTTACCGTGCCGGTGCCGATAAGGTTATAAATCCCGTTATGGCAGGGGCAGCTTCGATGGTTAGAGCTTCTCTCCAGCCTTCAGTAGCAGATTTTCTGGAACTCGTGAATATATCCCGCAAACTTGACCTCGATTTTGGCACTCTGACTATAAACAGGGGCAACTACATGGCAGGGCAGAGTCTCGCAAAAGCACCCATCCGTTCCGAATACAGGACTACAGTTATAGCCGTAATGAAACCGGAAGGAGAAGTTATCTACAATCCGGAAGGCAGTTATGTTATAGACGAGGACGACAGACTTATAATTTTTGGAGAAAGGCACCAGATGGCAAGGCTTCGGGAAGATGTCTCCTGTATAAACTGCGGGGAAAGTATCGACATAGATAAAGCCGGAGGGAACCAGCTGTCGTGATCATCCTGTCCCTCCGGTTATAACAGGATCTTAGAGATTACTCAAAAAGATAGTCCTCACGGTCCACTTTTCCTGCAAACTTTTCACCTTTCAAAAAGGCAGAAACGTTTTTTCCTGCCTTGTCAAGAGCTTTTTCCATGGCACCTTCCACGTAATTGGAATTATGGGGTGAACCAATAAAATTTTCGAGATCGAAAAAAGGATAGTTTACGCTGAAAGAAGCGTCACTCCATGAAGGTTCCTGCCACCAGACATCAAGACCTGCCTGAAATTCCGGATTGGCTGCAAGGTGATCATAAAGGGCTTTCTCATCTATCAGAGGTGCCCTTGCCACATTGATAATAGTCCCGTCCTTTTTCATTCTTCTCAGTTCTTCTGCTCCGATCATTCCCTTTGTGTGGCGTGTCAGCGGAAGAGCTATAAGTAGAATATCCGAACTCTCGAGAAGAAAATCCAATTCGTCCATGGTTCCGATATAATCAACGTCCTCGTCTGTTCGGCCACTTCTATTGAGTGCATACACTTTCATGCCTAACCCTTTGGCAAGCCTTCCGGCATGTTTTCCAATTCCTCCATAACCTGCAATTCCGAAAACCTTTCCACTTACGTTACGTAAAAGAAAAGCTTCCCTTTTGAAGTCCCCCCTGGAAAGACGGTTATGAAGGGGCACGAGCCTTTTATAAAGCGCCATGGCCATTGCTATTGAATGCTCAGCGATCTGATACGCCCAGCCACCGGAATTAGCCGCTATTTCAATATGCTGGGGTATCTCCTCGAAAGGAAGGTAATCGACTCCTGCAGAAACGGCCTGAAGAAGCTCTGTGTTTGAAAGCAGGCTGTATTCTGACCTGTCTACCTCCCTGTTGAAGAAAAAGGAAACTATAACTTCAGTATCAGAAAGAATCTCTTCTCGTGGTGAATCTTCCTCGATAAAAACCACCTTATCCCTGTTTTCATTACCTACTGCAACCAGAAAGACCTCTCTGCCATTTTCATCGAGAGGTGCAGTGACGGTTATCTTGTTACCAGACATAAATATTCCTCCATTTCCTTAATACAGAACCTTTTTGGAAATATACCTTCAAAGAAGTTAAATTTCAAGCTAACCAGTTTACCCTGATTTATTAAGACCGGTCTTACCATAAGGGATTTGCCACTTGCCACTCTAAAGAATATAATTGATTTGGATTAGTTAAATTAAATTATACAGGGAGTGATAGTTTATGGCGGAATGTTTCGAAATGAAGGATGCGCTTGTATACGGCATAAAGGCCGAGATCGAAGCAAAGGAATTTTACACAAAGTGGGCAGATAACGTAACAGAAAATCACTACAAGAAAGAACTTCAAGAGATGGCTGACTGGGAAGGTGAGCACGAAAAAAGCTTGAAGGATTATTACGTACAACTTTACAACGAGGAACCCGAGGTAGACCCCAACATGATCGTATCACCTGAGCTTCAGGTCCAGACCAAAGATTTCAACGATACTACATCGATCCTTAGAATTGCCCAGGCGGCTTACCTTTCAGAGATGAGAGCTAATGAATTTTACACAAAACTTGCAAAAAAAGCTGACGGAGAAGCAAAGGTCATGCTTGAGAAACTGGCAGATATGGAAAAAGAACATATGGAAACCACAAGAAAAAGGTACATGAAGATCAGAGAAGATGTTGTAGGTTTCCATGCCTTTTGATAAAGCACGATCAAAGATAGAATACTCTCAGAGAGAGAGCCAGGATTCAGTTCCGGGCTCTCTCTCTGAGTTTTCTTCTCAATACCTTACCTGTAGCTGACAGGGGAAAACTGTCCAGAAATTCCACCCTTCTCGGCACCTTGAAATGGGCCAGCTCTTTTTTGCACTGCTGGATTATTTCCCTTTCGGTAACAGAGGTGCTATCTGCTCTCATAACGAAAACCTTTACAACTTCTCCATTTACAGGATGGGACATTCCTACCGCAACTGATTCTGATACCCCGGAAATTGAGTTAACTACAGACTCCACTTCCTGAGGATAAACATTGAAACCTCCGACAATTATTATATCTGTAGCCCTGTCCAGTATACGGACATAACCTTCCGGATCCATAGTCACGAAATCCCCTGTATTGAACCAGCCATCCTGAAACCTTTCTTCTGTCAGATCTGAAGACCTGTAATATCCATCTGTAACAGAAGGCCCTTTAACCCAGAGAATACCTTCTTTTCCCCCAGAAAGGACATTTCCATCCAGGTCCCTTATCTGTTTAAGATATCCAGGAATAAGGGGACCCACTGTGCCAGCTATCTTTTTATCATATGACCTGTTAACACAGACAACGGGAGAACATTCTGTCAATCCGTAGCCCTCTAAGACTCCAACCCCCATTACTTTTCGTACTCTTTCATCCAGTTGTACATTCAGCCGATCACCACCGACAATTATCATTCTGAGTTTATCAGGGACAGTAACTCCTGTGTTAACTGTTGTGGAGACTAGAAATGAGAGCATCGCAGGAACTGCAGCCAGAACAGTTACTTCCCCTTCTCTCATTGCTTCAAGGACCTTTGAAGGGGGCATAAAGGAAGAGAGAATAACCTGTTTCATTCCACACAGGAGGGGCATAATACCCGCTACGGTAAAACCAAGAGAATGAAAATTGGGAAGGACATTAAGGAAAATATCCTCTTCGTTCATATCCTCAAGACATTCAAATACGGTAAATGAATTGTCGGCTATGTTTCGGTGATAGAGTGGTACAGCCTTTGGAGCTCCAGTAGTTCCTGAAGTTGCAAATATCACGGCTACAGAGGGATCGTCCCTGTAAGAACTTTTTTCCCCAATAAATTTTTCGGATAGGGTATCTTTCGGTGAAAAGTTGACAGCAAAGCCCTTTCCTTCAAGATCTTCCGCAAGTTCCGGGAATATCTCGCTTATAACGATACCGTAAGGATCAGCGAGTTCCAGGGTTTGGGAAACTGCTCTGCTTCCACCGGCACCATTAAGAGTCACCACTGTACCTCTATTTTCCCAGACAGCAATACAAAGAGCCAGAAAAACAGGACAGTTGGGCATTATTATAGCCAGTCTGTCACCAGGTCCAAAACCTGATGAAACGAGCTTTTCACTCCATGCGCGGGAAAGCTCCAGAAGACGCCGGCTGGTCCACCATTCACCCTCCCACCACAGTATTTTCTCTTCGGGATCTCTTTTTAATCTTTTAAAAATATAAATTTCCAGTCTCTCCAAAATCACTCATCCTTTCAAAGATGAAAATCTTTATCTGGAACGATTCTATTCCTTTTCGCAGTCAGAGACCAGGTAGCATGCCACGTCAAAGGGTAGATATGAGACAAGGCGTGCTGGAAGACCTTTTCTTTCTGCAATATTTTCAAGTCCTCTACACCTGTAGGGGATCAATGGTTCGCCATTATCGTCAGTGCAGTCAAGTGGAGCTTTATATTCCGAAAAAGCCACGTGAAGATCAGAAGATCCTTCGATACAGTCCTTGAGTTTGTAGAGTTCATCCACTGTAAAGAACTCATCAATATATCCCTTTACTGCAGAAAGTGCTGTAGGATAGATGTTTTCTATTCCCTTTACAAGAACGGAATAGGGGGCCACTCTTATCCTCTCAGCTCGGAGAGGTACCCATAAGATCGTCCCTTCAGGCAGATCTCTGCCTGTGCCTTTAGTCCATGCCCGGTAAAGTTCTGTCATTGATTTATACCTCCTGATAACTGATCCAGTAACGGTTTAAAGCATACCCGTGATCTTAAGAAAAATTGTGGCAAGAATTCCTGCTCCTGCAGGAAGGATAGATTCATCTATATTGAACCGGGGATGGTGAAGAGGAAAATTATTTTCTCTGTCTTCGGAAGCTGTTCCGAGCATAAAATAACATCCCGGACGTTCCCTGAGGAAGAAGGAAAAATCATCAACTCCCATTGAAGGTTTTTCGAGGCTGATAACCTTCTCTTTTCCCAGAAATGTCCCTGCGGAGTCCCTGGCTATCCCTGTCATTTCAGGGTCATTCACAAGAGCCGGATAACCTTCTGTAAAAACTATATCTGCCTCAGCACCCATGGATGCAGCTATTGTTTTGACTATCTTTGCCAGTTCTTTTCTGATCATTATCCTTGTATTTTCATCAAGAGTCCTGATGATGCCGGACATTGTGACCTTGTCAGCCAGGATATTCCTTGCAGTACCTCCAGTTAACGTTCCAAAAGTTATAACTGCTGAATCGAGGGGGGACACTCTCCTGCTCACAAGGTGCTGGACAACATCTATGATCCTTGTAGAAACAACTATTCCGTCAACTCCCCTGTGGGGTTCCGCTCCATGTGATGAAAAACCGTGAACTGTAATATCGAACATATCAGCAGCTGCTCTCATTTTTCCCTCTTTATATCCTGCATGTCCTGCCGGAAGATCGGGAGACACATGGAGGGAAAAGATTGAGCTGACGTGCGGGTCTTCCAGCACTCCCTCCCTGATCATCCTGTCAGCACCTCCAAAAGTCTCTTCAGCTGGCTGGAAGATAAACCTTGCTGATCCTCTTGCCTCTTCCCTTTTGGAAGCCAGGATGTGAGCAAGTCCAATGAGGATCGCCATGTGTGCATCATGTCCACAGGCATGCATGGCACCTTTATTTACGGAGGCGTAGGAAAGATCGTTCTTTTCGCTCAGCGGCAGAGCATCCATGTCTGCCCTGAAAGCAACGTTGGGCCCCTCTTTTCCGCAATTCAAAAGTCCTTTTACCCCGTTGCAGGGCGTTATTTCGGCTTCAATGTCCAGCTTTTCAAGGACATCTAAAATATACCCGGCAGTATTCTCGACGTCGAAGTCCAACTCCGGATGCATGTGAAGATGCCTTCTTGTCTCCGTCATGGTGTTACTGTGATCCAATGCGATCTTTTTGATTTCTTCGATATTCAAGGATAATCTCCTTTCTCATAGATCCGAAAAAAGTACAGGGGTTGATAGAAAGGCCAAAAACAGTTATATTAAACCCCTGCAGGGTATGGCAGTTTTAAGTCCACAAATTCTTCGCAGTTTAAACAAGGGACAACTGCTATTATAATGTTATCCGAAATAAGTATTTTAGAACACCCTGCAGGAAAAGGATCCTGATCTTAGGGAGGTATTATAGTGACACAGAGAAGGAGATTTATCATTCTGGTCCTTGTGGCTCTGGCAGTTATGGGGACATTTATGCTCAAGGACGGAAATGAAGCAACCTCAGTGACAGAAGAGCAAGACCTTCCCGTACTCCTTGACCTGAGCATGGAAACCTGACCGGCATGCAAGGAAATGAAAAGAATTCTGGAAGAATTCGACAGGAAATACTCTAACTCAATAGAGACAAGGATCGTCGACGTATGGAAAAACTCGGACGTGGGAGAGCAGTACGGAATACGTGTTGTTCCCACCCTTATCTTCCTTGATCCCGACGAAAAGGAACTGGACAGACATGAGGGGGTAATGACAGAATCCCAGCTTGCGGCCAAATGGAAAGAACTTGGATATAAACTTGGGAAATCGAAAGAGCAGGCCCAATAATGATTGAATTTCTAAGTTCGGTGCAGAACGCCCTGGGGGGCAGCGGCTTTATAGTTCTTGGAGCTTCTTTCCTGTGGGGAATAATTGGAATGCTTTTCAGCCCCTGCAGCCTCATCGCAATACCACTGGTTATAGGCTATATTGAATCCCAGCAGGACAAGAGCACTTCCAATGCAACGCTGCTCTCTCTGGCATTTTCTGCAGGCATACTGATAAATATTGGTGTAGTGGGAATAGTAATAGCTTCTGCAGGGGCTCTTATGACAGATCTTTCAAGGATAACCAATTACCTTGTTGCAGCAGTTTTTATAGGTTTCGGCCTGCACCTGATGGAAGTTGTAAGGATTCCATGGATCAATCTTTCCGGAATGCAGAAACAAAGAGGGAAAGGCCTTTTCGGAGCATGGCTTCTGGGAATATTCTCTGGCCTTGCCATAGGTCCCTGTGCTTTTGCCTACCTTGCACCCATGCTGGTACTTGCAATGAAAACAGCCACAACAAACTTTATGACGGCAATCCTGATGGTCGTTATGTACGGCCTGGGCAACTGTCTTATAATAGTAATAGCCGGTACATCTGCAGGTTTCATAAACAGGTTCATGGATATGGACGAAAACTCCAGGTTGCCTGTGATCATGAACAATCTTTTTGGGATAATTCTCATAGCAGTTGGCCTCTATTTCATCTACACTGCTCCATGATGGAAATCTGGACTTATTCAGATCTGACGAGGAGAAAGGAGCCGGCATATTGTTTTTGGACCTGGTAAAGAAAAGGACAAGCACAAGAAGATATTCCCAAATACCTGTAGACAGAAAGGATCTTGACAGGTGCATAGAAGCGGCCAGGCTTGCTCCTTCTGCATGCAACTCACAACCATGGTCCTTTGTCATCTCCGATGATCCAGAAAGAAACCATAAGATATGTTCCAGCATTTTTTCAGGACCCTACAGGATGAACAGATTTGCGGAAGAGGCACCAGTTCTGATTTTTATAAAGACAGAACGCTCTCGTTATTCAGCTATGTTCGGAGGACTTTTCAGAGGTACCACTTTCAGTCTGATCGATATCGGCATTGCCTGTGAACATCTTGTACTTCAGGCCACGGAACTTGGCCTGGGTACCTGCTGGATAGGCTGGTTCAACGAAAAGGCCCTGAAAAAGGAACTGGGACTCTCGGGGAAACACCGATTCGATATAGTCTTAACCATGGGATATCCAGTCAGAGACAACGTTCCTTCCAAAAAAAGAAAGGACATCGAAAGTATTCGTCGTTACCTTTAAGAACATAAATTATTTCAAAAGACCTGAAAGATAGGGCT
>Ga0102928_1001304_pt1 | contig 15714 bp, 11 predicted proteins | sample SalPonR1_B_D1_MG_FD_78504 | JGI IMG/M metagenome (GOLD analysis project Ga0102928, IMG submission 78504) | Salt pond soil microbial communities from South San Francisco under conditions of wetland restoration - Salt Pond MetaG R1_B_D1_MG | ecosystem: Environmental > Aquatic > Marine > Intertidal...
AGCAAAAGAATCCCACCAAGAGCTCCCGTTCGACGGTCGGGACCGCCACGGAGGTGTACGACTACCTGCGACTGCTGTACGCTCGCGTCGGACGGACGATCTGTCCCGAGTGCGGGCGCTGGGTCCGGCCCGACACGGTCAGCGCGGCCGTGGACGGAACGCTCGAGGCCCTGCCCGACGGGACCCGATTCTCGGTCACCTTTCCCCTGCCGCGGTCGGAGGAGGCCGAGCACACGCCGCTCGTCGAGGCACTGCGGGCCCTCGGATTCCAACGACTGCTGGTGGATGGCGGGCAATTCGATCTGTCGGAGGATGCCGCGCTCGACCCGGAGACCGCGGAGACCGACCTGTCCGAGGCCGATGAGGTCATGGTCATCGTGGATCGCCTCGCGATCGGACAGGACGGTCTCGAGGAACGGCTCGCCGACTCGATCGGGACCTGCTTCGAGGAGGGGGAGGGGGAGTGCCGGATTCTCGTGCGGCGGCCGGACGAGGGCGTACCGGAGATGCTCGAGTTCACCGAGCACTTCCGCTGCCCGGAACACCGCGAGATCCGCTTTCTCGAGCCCACGCCGCAACTCTTCAGCTTCAACAATCCGTACGGGTCCTGCCCGACCTGCACCGGCTTCGGCGCCACGCTGGAGTACGATCTGGACCTGATCATCCCGAGTCCCGACCGGTCCATCGACGAGGGGGCCGTCGACCCCTGGACGAAGCCCCGCTACAACAAGGAGCGGGACAGGCTCCGCGCCTTCGCGCTCGACCACGAGATTTCGCTCTACAAGCCGTGGAAGGACCTCCCCGACGACTTCCGCGAGAAGGTGCTGCACGGCGCGAAGAAGGACGGGGACATCCCTGCCTTCCAGGGCGTGCTCCCCTTCCTGAAGAGCCGCGAGAAGAAGCGCTACAAGCAGTACATCCGCGTCTTCCTGCGGCAGTACCAGTCACCGGTGAACTGCGAGGAGTGCGACGGCGCGCGGGTGCGAAAGGAGGCGACGTGGGTGCACGTCTCCGGGTGGACCATCGGGCGCGTGTCCGAGCTCCCGCTGGACGAGCTGAAGCCGTGGCTGGAGGGGCTCGAGCTGTCCGGGTTCGAGGAGAAGGTCGCGGAGACGATCCTGCGCGAGCTGGAGGCCCGGGTCCGGTTCCTGATCGACGTCGGCCTGGGCTACCTCTCGCTCGGTCGCCAGATGCGGACCCTCTCGGGCGGCGAGGCGCAGCGCATCAACCTCGCCAACTCCCTGGGCTCGGCCCTCGTGGACACTCTCTACGTGCTCGACGAGCCCACCGTGGGTCTGCACCCGCGCGACACCTCGCGACTGCTGGATCTGCTCGAGCAGCTCCGGACCGCCGGCAATACGGTGGTCGTGGTGGAGCACGATACCGAGGCGATCGAGCGCGCCGACCACATCATCGAGCTGGGGCCGGCCTCCGGGGAGAACGGGGGGGAACTCGTGTTCGAGGGCGCGCCGAGCGGGCTCGCGGGCGCGGACACGGCGACGGGGCGATACCTCTCGGGGGCGAGCGCGATCGAGGTGCCTGCGTCCCGCCGCCCCACGGACAGGGGCTGGCTCGAGCTCGAGGGCGCGACGCTCCACAACGTCGAGGGCGTGGACCTCCGGATTCCGCTCGGGACGCTGACGACGGTGACCGGCGTGTCCGGTTCGGGGAAGTCCACCCTCGTGCACGACGTGCTGTACCGCGCGCTCGAGAAGGAGCTCGGCGACGGCGACACCACCGCGAAGGAGCACCTCGGCGAGTCGGTCGGGCGCTATGCCAGGCTCGACGGCGTGTCGCGGATCGACGAGGTGGTGCTGGTGGACCAGTCTCCCATCGGTCGCACGCCGCGCTCCAACCCGGTCACCTACCTCAAGGCATGGGGCGACATCCGGAAGCTGTTCGCCTCCCAGGCGCTCTCCCGGAAGCGTCGCTACAAGCCCGGCACCTTCTCCTTCAACACCAAGGGTGGCCGGTGCGAGGACTGCAAGGGGGCCGGCCATGTCGAGATCGAGATGGTCTTCATGGCGGACGTGTACGTCCCGTGCGACATGTGCCACGGGACGCGCTACAAGCCCGAGGTGCTCGAGGTCGAGTTCGAGGGCAGGAACATCGCCGACGTGCTGGAGATGACGGTCGACGAGGCGCTCCGCTTCTTCATGCGTGAGCGGAAGCTCGGGCAGACGCTCTGGCATCTGCAGCAGGTGGGCCTCGGCTACCTCCGGCTCGGCCAGCCCGCCCCGACGCTGTCCGGGGGAGAGGCACAGCGGCTCAAGATCGCCCGCGAACTGGCAGGTGTCTCGGGTGGGAAGGGCAAGCGCCTCTACCTCCTCGACGAGCCCACCACCGGGCTGTCCGGTGAGGATGTGGCGAAGCTGCTGACGGTCCTGAACAAGCTGGTCGATCAGGGCCACACCGTGCTCGTCATCGAGCACAACCTCGATCTCATCAAGGTGAGCGACTGGATCGTCGATCTGGGACCCGAGGCGGGAATCGGAGGTGGCCGGCTGGTGGCGGAAGGGCGACCGGAGGAGGTCGCCGAGGTCGAGGAGAGCTGGACGGGTCGGTACCTGCGGGGGGTGCTGTAGGGAACCGGGCGCCGGCCGAGGCCGGGGTCTCCAGATCATCCGGATCGAGGTTCGCGACGCCGTGCGCGGCTTGAACCTCGAGAGGCGCATCCGCCGCTCCCCCGGTACCTTGTAAAGGGCATCGTATCTCGTCCTTCCGGAGGTGCCTCCATGCTTCGACGGGTCCTGGCGCCCGCTGCGTTTCTCACCGCGATCTGGTGGACGCTGACCGGGACGCTCGTCGAAGGGCTGGTCGCCGGTGCGGTGGGGGTGGCGTTCGGTCTGGCACTGTTCCGTTTCATGGGGGGCGGCGGAAGGAGCGCGTTCCGTCCGCTCGGCCTCTTCGCGTTCCTCCCGTACTTCGCCTGGCAGTCGGTACGGGGAGGGTGGGACGTCAGCCGCAGGGCCCTGTGGCCGACGATGCCGCTGAATCCGACGGTCCTCCACCTCGAGCTCTCGCTTCCCTCCGATTCCGCCCGCATCTTCCTGACCAACGCCCTGAGCCTCATGCCCGGGACCGTCGGCGCCGACCTGCGGGGACAGACTCTGGTCGTCCACCTTCTCGCGGCGGGACCCGGCAGCGAGGCCCAGGTCCGCGCGCTGGAGACGAGGGTGGGCCGACTCTTCCGGTCCCCGGCCCGATGAGCGGCTTCCTCACCGGGCTGGCCGTCTTCCTGGTCCTGACGCTGGGGGCCGGGCTCGTCCGTGTGGTCCGCGGCCCCACGCCCGCCGACCGCATGGTGGCGGCCCAGCTCTTCGGGACCACGGGCACGGCGATCCTCCTCGTCCTCTCCCGGGCCATGCAAGCGCCGGCTCTGGCCGATGTGGCCCTGGTCTTCGTGCTTCTGGCCGCCGTCGTTTCGGTGGCGTTCGTGAAGCCGGGATGGATCCGGAGCAGCGGATCCGACTCGGACGAGCCCTCGACGCGGGGGGGGTGATGCAGATCCTTTCGGGTGCGCTCCTGGTGGCGGGTGGGTTCTTCTTCCTGGCGGGTACGGTGGGGCTCCTCCGATTCCCGGACGTCTACTGCCGACTCCACGCCATCACCAAGGCGGACAACCTGGGCCTCGGGCTGGTGGTGCTCGGGCTCTCCCTTCAGCCCGCGGAGTGGTCCGAGCGGCTCCAGCTTCTGCTCATCTGGCTTCTGGCCCTCGTGGCCGCGGCCACGGTCTGCCATCTCCTGGCCCGGGACTCGCTCCACCGCCGGATCGAGCCCAGAACGGGCCCGGGGTGCAGCGCGGCCGATGGAGTGGGGAGGGAAGGAGCGTGACCGGCCTGGCGTGGGCACTGGACGGAGCCCTGGTCCTCCTCCTCCTGGGTCTGGCGGCGCGGGTCGTCCTCACCCGGGACCTCTTCGAGGCCACGGTGCTCTTCATCGGGTTCGGCCTCACCCTCTCGCTGGTCTGGGTCCGCCTGGGCGCGCCGGACCTCGCGCTGGCCGAAGCGGCTCTCGGAACCGGCGTGACCGGAGCGCTCATCCTGTACGCCTACCGCCGGCTTTCCGAGCGGGAAGAGAGCTGGGGCAGGGAGGGCCGAGCGGGAGCCCGACGGACGAGCCGGGCCCAGCCTGCGGGGACCCGATGGCGCCGTCGCATCCTCGGTGTGGTGGTGGGGACCCTCGCCGCCGGCTTCGCCGTACTCCTGCTGGCGCTTCCGGGCCGGGCGCCGCTCCTGCCGTCGAGCGTGGCAGAGCGCCTGGCCGAGACCGGAATCTCCAATCCGGTCACCGGTGTCGTTCTGAATTTCCGGGCGTACGACACCCTCCTGGAAGTGGCGGTCCTCGTCGTGGCCCTGGTGGCGGTCTGGTCCATGGACCGGGGGAGTCGGGAATTCTCGAGGCTGGAGGAGGACGTCGGGTCGGACCGGGTCCTCGGGGCGTTCACGCGCCTCGTGGTGCCGGTGGTCGGGCTCACCGCGGTCTACCTGGTGCGGGTCGGCTCGGAGGCTCCCGGGGGGGCGTTCCAGGCCGGCGCCCTGCTGGCCGGGATCGGGGTCCTGCTGGCTGCCGGTGGCATCCTCCGTCCCGTCACGGCGGAGGATCCCCGGGTCCGGGCCCTGGCGGTGGCGGGCCTCGCGGTCGTGATCCTGGCAGGGCTGGTCTCTCAGGCGTGGACCGGCTCGTTCCTCGCCTACCCCGACGGCATGGCCCCCGCCTTCGTCCTCCTCATGGAGGCCGTCCTGACCGTGTCCATCGCCGTCATCCTTACGGCGCTCTTCGTGGATGTCACCGCGCTTCCCGAGTCGGAGCCGTCTCCGGAGCGCGTGGACCCGACCGGAGACCCTCTCGGTCGGGCGGTCGGGATCGGCGGGGCCCGGGTCCGGGCGGCCGAGGAAGGCGAATGAACGCCGCGATCCTCTACGCCCTGGCGGGGGGAGGGCTGTTCCTTCTCGGCCTCCTGGGTCTCCTGGCCCGGTCCCACCTCTTCTGGAAGGTCTTCGGGTTGAACTTCATGGGCAGCGGGATCTTCCTGCTGCTGGTGGCGGGGGCACCCCGCCTCCCGGACGGGGGCGCCGATCCCGTTCCCCAGGCCATGGTTCTGACCGGGATCGTGGTGGCCGTGAGCGCCACGGCGGTGGCGCTGGGCATGGCGCTCCGCGTGATGTCCCGTACCGGTGCGCCGTATCTCTCGGAGTCCGGTGGGAGGCCGGACTCCCTCGAGATCTCGGAGCCGGAGGAGGCTCCGTGAACGCCCCGGAGCTCTGGACCACAGTGGCGATCGTGGGCCCTCTGGCCGCCGCCGTGGTGAGTCTCGGAGGCGGGCGGCGGCACATTCTCGGCGGCCTCGCGCTGGGGGCGCTCGCCTCGTGCTCCGCCGCTGTGGCTCTGGTGCGGATCGTCTTCGAGCGGGGCGTTGTCCGTCACCACATGGGGGGATGGGGTCAGCCCCTGGGGATCGAGCTCCGGGTGGATGGCCTGAGCGTCGTCATGCTGGCCACCACGGCTGTGGTGGGGACGGCGATCAGCTTCTACGCGACGTCGTATTTCGGCGATGCCGCGGATCCCCGGGTGGAACGGTCGCCGGCGGGGCGGGGGGCCCGATTCTTCGCTCCACTGTGGCTCTTCCTCTGGACGGCCCTGAACGGCATCTATCTCTCGGCCGACCTCTTCAACCTCTATGTCACCCTGGAGATGCTGGGCCTGTCGTCGGCCGCCCTGGTCACCCTGGCCGTCTCGAACAAGGCCGTGGAGGCGGGGATGCGCTACCTCCTCGTCTCCCTCACCGGCTCCCTGCTGTTCCTCTTCGGGGTGGCGCTGCTCTACCTCGGCTACGGAACCCTCTCTCTCGAGGGGCTGGGGGCGCTGGAGCCATCGGGGACCCCGGCGATCTGGGCGCTCGCGGTCATGACGGTCGGGCTGGCCGCGAAGACCGCACTCTTCCCCCTCCATGCCTGGCTTCCCCCTGCCCACGCCGCGGCTCCCGCTCCCGCGAGCGCCCTTCTCTCGGCCCTGGTGGTAAAGGCGTCCTTCTACGTCCTGGCACGCCTCTGGCTCCACGTCTACGGCGTTGGGATGCCCGGGGGCGCGCTCGGGCGGCCCGCCCTCGTGGTCCTCGGGGTCCTGGGGGGGGCGGCGATCATCTGGGGATCGCTCCTCGCCCTGCGCCAGGTGAGCCTCAAGCGCCTCATCGCCTATTCCACCGTGGCTCAGCTCGGCTACCTCTTCATCATGTTTCCCCTCCTTCCGCCGGTGGAAGGGCTCGGGGGCGGAGGGGGGTGGTCCGTCCCGGCCTTCAGCGGGGGCATCTATCACGCCCTCTCCCACGCCCTGGCCAAGGGCGCCATGTTCATGGCCGCCGGAAGCATGAGCTACGCGGTCGCCGACGACGACATCCGCGCGGTCTCCGGGGTGGCCCACCGGCTTCCCATGTCGTTCCTCGCGTTCGGTATCGGCGGCCTCAGCCTGGCGGGGATCCCGCCGTCGGGCGGCTTCGTCGCCAAGTGGCTTCTCCTGACCGCGGCGCTGGAATCGGGCCGCTGGCTCTGGGCCGGGGTGATCGTGGTCGGGGGTCTCCTGACCCTCGCCTACGTCCTGCTGGTGGCTCGCTACGCTCTGGACGTGGAGCGCGAGCCGGCGTCGTTTCGCAGCGTCCCCCGGAGGATGGAGTGGGCGGCCCTGGGCCTGGCGGTCCTGGCGGTGATCCTCGGGCTCCGGGCCGTGGAGGTCCTGGAGCTCCTCTCGGTGGGCGGCTTCGCCCCATGGCGCTGACGGAGGGCTCGTGATCGAGGCGCTCGGCCCCGCGGTGGTGGGATGGAGCGAGCTCCCGCTCCTGGTGGTCCTGAGCTCCCTGGTGCCCGGTGTCATCATCATGTTCCTGGCCGAGGAACAGGTACGCCTCCGGAACTCGCTGAACCTCCTCGGGGCCGTCCTCAAGGTCGTCCTGGTGGGGCTCATGCTCCTGGGCGTGCCGCTGGGCGCCGAGTACGAGTGGACCCTGCAGGTACTCCCCGGCTTCGAGCTCTCCCTCGTCGGTGATTCCCTCGCCCTCCTCTTCGTCACCCTCTCGGCCGTCCTCTGGCTGGTCACCACCGTCTACGCCATCGGGTACCTGGAGGACTCACCGAACCGGACCCGCTTCTTCGCCTTCTTCAGCCTCTGCGTGACGGCTGCCACCGGCCTGGCCATGGCCGGAGACCTCTTCACCTTCGTCATCTTCTACGAAGCGCTCACCTGGACGACGTATCCCCTGGTGGTGCACCGGGGCACGGAGAAGGCGGTCCGTGCCGGGCGCGTCTATCTGATCTACACCTTCACCGCTGGCGCCTTCCTGATCCTCGGCGCCGTCTCGCTCCACGTCGTGGCGGGGACGGTCGAGTTCGTGTCCGGTGGGGTCGTGGATCCGACCGCGGTCGCCACGGCACCGGTCCGATACACCGTCGTCTTCCTCCTCCTCCTGGCGGGTTTCTCGGTCAAGGCGGCCTTCTTCCCGGTCCACGGCTGGCTTCCGGTGGCCATGGTGGCTCCGGCTCCGGTGAGCGCGCTCCTGCACGCCGTCGCGGTGGTGAAGGCGGGCGCCTTCGGCGTGATCCGCCTCCTCCATTCGGTGTTCGGGATCGAGGTCGCCGCCGAGCTGGGGATGGCCCAGCTCGTGGTGGGCCTGGCGGTATTCACGATCATCTACGGCTCGCTCCGGGCGCTGGGCCAGGACGACCTGAAGCGCCTCCTGGCGTTCAGCACGGTCAGCCAGCTCGCCTACATCGCCCTGGGCGTAGCGCTGATGGCGCCCGCGGCCCATGTCGGGGGGATCGTGCATCTGGTCCATCAGGGGATCATGAAGATCACCCTGTTCTTCTGCGCCGGGCTCCTCTCCGAGACCCTGGAGGTGAAGAAGGTGAGCCAGATGGCGGGCGTGGCCCGCCGGATGCCGCTCACCATGCTGGCGTTCACGATCGCGGCCCTGGGGATGATCGGCCTTCCGCCCGTCGCCGGCTTCCTGAGCAAGTGGTACCTGGGGACCGGTGCGCTCGCGGCCGGGGCCCCGTGGGTGGTCGCCGTCCTCCTGGCCAGCAGCCTCCTGAACGCGGCGTATTTCCTTCCCATCGTCCGGACGGCCTGGTTCGACGAGAGGGACAGCGAGTGGATCGACCGGGGACGAGGCCCGGGTGGCCTCGAGGCCGACTGGCGGCTGGTCCTGCCCGCCCTGGTCACGGCCGCCATGGCGCTGGGGGCGGGGCTGCTGGGCGGGCTCGACCTGAGTCCCCTGGGGTGGGCGCGCCTGATCGTCCAGCAGGGAGGACTCTGATGGGCGTGGGGGAGCTGCTTCTGATCGCGACTCCCGGGGCACCGGCCCTCCTGGGCGCCCTCTGGCCCGTGAGCCGAATGAGGAAGATCCTCGTGGCCGCGGCCCCCTGGGCGGCCCTGCCGGCCTTGGCCCTCGCGATCCTTCCCGGCGCCGAAGGGGCGACGGTCTCGGCGTCCACCCTCTTCACCGGTCTGCATCTGACGCTGGACACCACAGGCAGGGCCTTTCTCGTGCTCACGGCCCTGCTCTGGGTCTTGGCCGGAGCCTTTGCCCGCTCCTACCACGCCACAGATCCGCGCCGGGGGGCGTTCTTCGGCTTCTTCGTCCTCACCATGGCGGGCAACATGGGCGTGGTGCTGGCCGGCGACATCCTGTCGTTCTACCTCTTCTTCGCCGTCATGACCTTTGCCGCCTATGGCCTGGTGGCCCACCGTCGCGACGGTGAGGCCCGCAGAGCGGGACGGGTCTACATCGTGATGGCGATCCTGGGCGAGGTCGCCCTCCTGGCGGGGGTCCTTGCCCTGGGATGGGCCGGAGCGGGTGTTCCGGAGTTCGGATCCGCGACGGTGGAGGCGTGGTCGGCACTGCACGAGGCCGGATGGGCTTCCGGAGCTGCCGCGCTGCTGGTCCTCGGGTTCGGCGTGAAGGCGGGCGTCGTGCCCCTTCACCTCTGGCTGCCGCTGGCCCATCCGGTGGCGCCGACGGCGGCCAGCGCCCTCCTGAGCGGCGTCATGATCGAGGCGGGCGTCCTGGCCTGGGTCCGGTTCCTTCCCTCGGAACTGGCGCTTCCCGCCGTCGGAACCGGTCTGGCGCTCGTCGGGGTGGTGTCGATCTTCTACGGCGTGGCGGCAGGTCTGGCCCAGGACGATCCGAAGACCGTTCTGGCCTATTCCAGCGTGAGCCAGATGGGGTACCTGGCCATGGGCACCGGCGCCCTGCTTCGGACTGAGGGCTGGGCCACGGCGGGCCTGCTGGCCGTGATCCTCTTCGCTCTCCACCACGGGGTGGCCAAGGGCGCCCTCTTCCTCGCGGTCGGGGTGGCCGACCGGACACCGCCGAGCCCCCGATCCCGGTGGCAGCATCTCGTTCCTGCCGTCGCGGCGTTGCCGGCGCTGGCGCTCGCCGGTGCGCCGCTGACCACCGGGGCCATGGCCAAGACGACGCTCAAGTCCGGGCTCCGGGAGCTGGCTCCGGCCTGGTATGCGCCCCTGGATCCGGTGCTCCTGGGCGCGTCGGTGGGGACGACCCTCCTCATGGCCCGATTCCTGATCAGGCTCCGGGTCCGCATGACGGACCGGAGCCGACACCACCCGAACGGGTCGGGCGACGCCCGAGCCGACCGGCGGCAGGCTTTCGCGGGCCTGCTGGCTCCCTGGTTGATTCTCGTCGCGCTCGGCGTCGCCGGACCGGTCTGGCTGTCAGGGGTCGTCCCGTCGGGGGTGGACGCGGCTCTGCCCGGCCCGTGGGACGGCGCCGGTGAGGCGGCATGGCCGGTGATGGCGGGAGTCCTGGTGGCCGGGGTGGTCTGGCGTCGGCCCGACTTCCTGGGCAGGATCGGTCGCCTGCGTGTGCCCCCGGGCGACCTGCTGATCCCCCTCGAGTTCCTGGCGGGGCGTCTGCGCCGCCTTCCCTGGGGCGTGCTCGAGGAGGGGCGGGGTGGGGGAATCGTCCGGGCGATCCATCGTGGCCAGGTCTGGGTGCACGCCCGGGCGGCCCGCGCGGCGGAGTGGGACCTCGGCATGGCCCGCGGCACGGTCATCGGATTCCTGCTCGCGGGGCTCGCCGTCGCCCTCGCGGTCGCCCTGGCCTCACCCTAGAAGCCTGGCGAAGAGGTCCGCGGGTCCCGTCGAGAGCGACCTGGCGTTCCGGAAAGGCGCATCAGGGAGGCGCCGAGGTCGCGCGGAATGTCGCCACCGGCGTCACGACCCGCTCGCGGCACGCAGCACACGCGCCAGCTCCGCGCCGAGTCCCGATGCCCGGATCGGCTTGCGGAGTCGTCCCTGGAAGCCGTGCGCCTCGGGGTCTGCGAGGATGTCGCTGTCGGTGTACCCACTCGCGACGATCGCGGTCACATCCGGATCGAGTTCCCGGAGGCGATCGAGGACCTGAAGCCCACCGGGCTTTCCGGGAATGACGAGATCCAGGATGACCGCCCGGTACGGGGTGCCGGTTCGAAGCGCATCGGCATATCTGGCCGCCGCTTCGTCCCCATCGGAAGCGACGTCGCACCCGTACCCGAGGAAATCGAGCATCCGCTCCATCGCGACGAGGACGGGCCCGTCGTCGTCCATCACGAGGATCCGCCCCTCGCCACGCTGCACCTCGTCTCGGGTGTCGCGGCGTGGTGCCGCGGGTGCGTCGGAGACTGGCAGGTAGACGTCGAACCGCGCCCCCTGCCCGACCTCCGACTCCACGGTCAGTCGTCCACCGTGTCGTTCCACGATGGAGTAGGACGTGGCGAGTCCTAGCCCGCTCCCCTCCGGCTTGGTCGTGTAGAAGGGGTCGAAGATCCGGGAGATGATCGACTCCGGAATGCCGGCCCCCTCGTCCTGCACGGAGAATCTGACGTATGCGCCCGCGTCCAGACCCAGCGGGTTGTTGGTCCCGAGGACCTCGCGGGATCCGCGGACCTCGATGATGCCACCATCCGGCATCGCCTGTGTCGCATTGATCACGAGGTTGCTCACCACCTGGCTGATCTGACCGACGTCCACCTCGACGTGGGGCAGCCCGTCCGCGATCCGAAAGCGGCAGGTCGAGCCCGAGCCACGGGCGACGAAGGTGGCGGAGTCGACGACGAGCCGATCGATCGACATGACCTCCCGGACCGGATGCCCGCCCTTGGAGAAGGTGAGGAGCTGGTTCGTGAGGGACTGGGCCCGCTCGGTCGCGGACTCGATGTCGCGGGCCAGACTCATGGCGTGGGACGGGAGTCCCTGAATGTGGCTGAAGAGGGAAAGATTGCCCGATATGGCGGTCAGCAGGTTGTTGAAGTCGTGGGCGATTCCGGCAGCCAGGGTTCCGATGGCATCGAGCCGTTGCGACTCCTCGACCCGGGCCTGGAGTTTCCTGCGCTCGGTGACGTCGAGGTGGGATCCCTGCATCCGCACCGCGGTGCCGTCGTCGTCGCGAGTCACGGCTCCATGGGCGATGATCCACCGCCACGATCCGTCCTTGTGACGCATTCGGAACATCGTCTCGGAGTACTCCTCACCCTCGCGGATGGCGGCCTGAATCGAGGCGAGTGCCTGATCGAGGTCGTCGGGGTGGACGCGCGACTCCCACGCCTCGTATGCGTCGGCGATCTCGTGCGGAGCGTACCCGAGCTGCTGCTTCCACTTGTCGGAGTACGTGATCTCGTTCGTGATGAGATCCCAGTCCCAGAGTCCGACGCCCCCCGCCTCGATCGCCTCCTCGAGGTTGTGGAGAGCGTCCTGCAGGGCGCGCTCCTGCTGCCGGATCTCGGTCACGTCGAACCCGGTGCTGACGAAGTACCCGCCTACCGGGACGCTGACCATGTGGAGGACCTGCCCGGTGCCCGGAAAGAACCCCTCCCATTCGTGCGGCTCACCCGATTCGAAGATCGCCGAGACGATGGGGAGGAAGGTCTCGATCGGGTCACCGCCGACGAAGATCTCCTCGGTCGTCCTTCCGACGACGTCCCGGAGGTCGCGGCCCCAGGCACCGAGGGCGGTGGGGTTGGCGTCGACCAGGCGCCAGGTGCGGATCGCTCCCGCGTCGTCGCGGACGAGTTCCCAGATGTGGACTTCCTGGAGGACGTGCTCGAAAAGGCTGCGGTAGAGCAGGTCCCGGGGCGTGTCGGCCCTTCCGGCCATCGGTTTTCCGCCCATGTCGTCCCCGTGTCAGCCGCTGCCGATCTCCGACATCCGGAGCGCCCGCAGGACATCGGAGGAGAACCACGATCCCTCCGTGCCCGAAAGTGTCTCGACGGCCTCCGCTCGTGACTTGCCGCTGCGGAAGGATCGGTCCTCGGTGAGGGCGGTCCAGACCTCGGCCAGCCCGACGATCTGTCCGCCCATCGAGATCTCGTCCCCGCTCTTGCCGTCCGGGTAGCCCGACCCGTCGAGCCGCTCGTGATGTTCGACGATGTATCGGACGACGGGCCCGAGGTGCTTCATCGGTGCCAGGATCTCCGCGGCCTGCCGCGGATGGGTCTTGACCGCGTCGAACTCCTCCCGGGTCAGCTTCCCGGGCTTGTTCACGACCGCGTCCGGCACGGCGATCATGCCGAGGTCGTGCAGGAGCCCGGCGGTCTGGATCGAGGACACCTCCTCCTTCGGCAGCCCGAGGGTGTGGGCGATCCGCGCGGAGGCCCTGGCGACTGCCTGGCTGTGACCGCGGAAATGGGGAGTCCGAGCCTCCTGGGCGTTCAGGAGCGCCTTGAGCGTGCCCACCGTCATCGTCCTGATCAGGCCCGTCTGCCGGACGATCTCGTCCCGGAGCCAGGCCTCACTGGCGTGGGCGTATTCCTCCCGCGCGTGGGCCATGAACGCCTCGAGCACGATCTGGACGAAGTTGTCGGCCTGGAACGGCTTCGTGACGTAATTGGTCACGCCCGCCCGCAGAGCCGACTGGGCCACACTCTCGTTTCCGGCTCCGGTGACCAGCACGACCTTCACCACCGGATTCTCCTCGAGGACCCTCTCGGCCAGCTCCAGCCCGTTCATCGAGGGCATGAAGTAGTCGGTCACCAGCACCTTCGGCATCGTCTCGGTCACCGCGCCGAGTGCAGCCTCGGGCTCGGTGAACCGGTGAGCCTCGTATCCCGCGCGCTCGAGGAGCGTCTGCATCCCCCTCGCCATGTCGGGCTCGTCGTCGACCACGAAGACGGTCTCCGGGCCCTTCGGCACCGAAATGTCCGGAAGGTCCGGAATGGTGAGGCTGGTTGGGGACATCGGTGGGTTCCTGGCGGTGTTCATGCGGCGCAGCGTTCGAGCACGCGTGCGGAAACGCACGCATCCGCGACTACGTCACGCATCCGGGACTATGTGGCACACGGTCCTCGGTGGGGACGGTGATCGTGGCCCTGAACGTGATGCCGAAGGGGATCGGTTCGCAATCCTCGGAGGTGGCCCCCGTGTGCGTGCCGGACCGAGGCGGCTCGGATCGCCGTGGCCCGCCGGAGTTCTTACCTTGGGGCAGCCGGGCGATCGCGGGTCGGTCCCGCACGACGCCCCGAGAGATCATCGAATCCGGGAGATCCATTGGCGCGCATCTTCGTCGTCGACGACGAGCCCAGCGTTCGGGGGGCGATCGTCCGGATCCTTCAGGTGGACGGTCACGAAGTGGAGCCCCTCCCCGACGGGCGTGCGGCGCTGTCGGAGCTCCGGACGACGCGCCCGGATCTGATCGTCACCGACCTCTTCATGCCGGAGGTCGACGGCCAGGAGCTTCTGGTCGAACTCGATCGGATCGCGCCGGAGATCCCCGTCATCGCGATTTCCGGGGCGAGCACCGGGGGAGACGATTCTCCACTGAAACGCGCGCTTCACCTGGGTGCCGCCGCAACGATCGAGAAGCCCTTCCGTGTGGACGAGGTCCGCCGAACGGTGGATCGGGTCCTGGCGTCGAGCGCCGCCGAGACGTCGGCGGTCGAGAGGGCCGCGGGCGAGAGGTCGCTGGAGGCCGACATCCGCGGCGCGCGGATCCTCGTGGCCGACGACGACGAGCCGGTTCGCCGGGCTCTGACCCGGATGCTGGAACGGGGTGGTTATGGCCAGATCCGAGTGGTGGCCACCGGGACCGAGGCGGTCCGGGTGACCGTCGAGTGGGATCCCGATCTGGTGATTCTCGATCTGCACATGCCGGGCACGGATGGTTTCGGGGTTCTCGAGTATCTGCGCGAGGCAGCCGAGGGCCCGCCGGGGACCCCGGTGCTCGTGCTGACGGGTGACATCGACCCGAACGCCAAGCGACAGGCCTTCGAGGCCGGGGCGATGGACTTCGTGACGAAGCCTCCCAACACCGACGAGGCGCTGGCGAGGATTCACAACCTCCTCTCGACCCGCATCCTCCATCGACGACTCGCGGCCGAGCGGGACAACCTCGAGATCCGTGTCCACCACCGGACCCGTGACGTGGAGCTGGCCCACTTCGAGGTGGTCGATCGACTCGCCATGGTGGCGGAGTACCGCGACGATCTCACCGGAGCGCATCAGCGCCGGGTCGGGGAGGTCGCCGCGTTGATCGCGCGACGCCTCGACTATCCGTCCCGGGACATCCGGATTCTTCGGATGGCGGCGCCGCTGCACGACATCGGAAAGGTGGCGATCCCCGACTCGATCCTCCGCAAGCCCGGGAAGCTGGACGCGGAGGAGTGGGAAGTGATGAAGACCCACACGACGGTGGGTGCGGACATGTTGAGCGGTGGAGACTTCTCGCTTCTTCAGGCCGCACGGAAGATTGCCCTGAGCCATCATGAACGCTGGGACGGAGAGGGGTATCCGAACGGATCCGCCGGTGACGCGATTTCGATCGAGGGGCGGATCACCGCGATCGCCGACGTCCTGGACTGCATGACGCACTCCCGGCCGTATCGGGACGCGTGGCCGATCGAGGAGGCGATGGCGGAAATCGACAGGTGTGCCGGAACCCAGTTCGACCCGGCACTGGCGGCAGTCATCCTGCGTGCCTGGGAGGACGGGGAGGTCGCTCCCATCCTGAAGGCCGAACTCGACCCGGAGCATCCCGGAGCATGACCAGAGCGGAGGAGGACCGAGACCACGGCGCGGAACTCGACCGTTCCGCTCGTCTCGAGCTGATATACCGGATCGTCTCGGCCATCTCGCACGACTTCAACAACGTGCTGGCGACCACCTCGATGTACGCGGAACTGCTGCTCCAGGATCCGGCGGTGGAGGGGGTGACCGCCGAGGACGTGCGGGAGATTCTGGATGCGGCGCGGCGCGGTGCGGCTCTCACGGCCTTTCTTGCGGTGCTCAAGGACTCGCGTGGGGTGAGTACGGAGCCGGCTCTGGTGGGCGTCCAGCTCGGGCATGTCCAGAAGGTCCTCGGTCGACTCCTTCCTGACGGGGTGCGCATCGAGGTGGGTGTACCGACCGGGGACCTCGAGGTGCGGATCGACCGTGTGCGCCTCCAGCAGGCGGTCTTCGCGACCGTGTGGTCGCTCGGGGAGGCGCTGGCTGGATCCGGGGGGATCATCCGGGTCGGGGTCGCGTCGGACGAGCGGACCGTGACCATCGACGTCCGTGGGGCGGTCGAGGGAGAGGGGGAGGCGTCGAACGACGAGATGGACGGTGGTGTCCCGGTTCTGCCCGACGATCTCGTGATCTCCGAGACGCGGACCGTGCTGGAGGCCTTCGGCGGGGGGCTGGAAGTCGCCGGGGAGCAGGATGCGGCCGGCGGGTATCGCCTGGTTCTCCCCCGAA
>Ga0102928_1001308_pt1 | contig 15695 bp, 15 predicted proteins | sample SalPonR1_B_D1_MG_FD_78504 | JGI IMG/M metagenome (GOLD analysis project Ga0102928, IMG submission 78504) | Salt pond soil microbial communities from South San Francisco under conditions of wetland restoration - Salt Pond MetaG R1_B_D1_MG | ecosystem: Environmental > Aquatic > Marine > Intertidal...
GATCGGCGTGCCAGATTTCGGCAACGGGGCCGGGATAGGTCTGCACCAGCGTGTAGGTGGGCGATGGCACGTCCTCGCCGGGGGTGGTGAGGGCGCGAATCAGGCAGCGGGCGAAATGGGTCTTGCCCGCGCCCACCGGGCCCGAGAGCAGCAGCACGTCGCCCGGCCCGAGACGCGCTGCCAGGGTTTTCGCCAGCCCGCAGGTGGCGTCGGGGCTGTCGAGGCGGAGGCGGCGGACGTGCTCGGGCATGGCCCGAGACTACACGGCCCGCGCGCGCCTGCAAGCGCGATGCGGCGGGGTGGCGGCGATCAGGCGGAGAGCGTGGCGCGCGCGCGCTCCGCCGGGATGCGGCGGAGCGAGAGCATCGCCTGGCCCGGGGCGAGCGGCGCGAGGCTGAGCGCCAGGGCGCGCCCGGCATCGAGCGCCAGCCGCCCGGTCATCGCCTGCGGTGCCCCGTTGGCATCGAGGCGGGCGGCGACATCTGACCACAGCGTGTCATCGGGCAGGTGCGCGCGGCAGGCCGCGATCACCGCATCGCGTGACAGCCCGGCCGCGCGCGCGCCCGGATCGAGGCGCGCGAGGGTGGCGAAGCGGCGGTTGCAGAACACGAGCCCCGCCTCGCCCGAGAGCACCGCGACGGCCTCGTCCACCCGGTCGAGCGCGGCGAGCAGCACGTCGCGTTCGGCCCGCTGGTGGCGTGCCGCGGAGACCTCGTCGGAGATGTCCTCGATCAGGAAGGCGACCGCGCCGTCGGGATGCGGCCGCCCGGTGACGCGGTAGGTGCGGCCCGTGACAAGGCTCCAGACCTCGCGATACTGGCCGTCGCGGGCGGCGTCGATCATCGCGTCGATCTGGCCGCGCCAGCTTGCGTAATCGCGCGGCTCGGGCATCACCTGCCGGTCGCGCAGCATGTCGAAGAAGGCGAATATCTCGGGCCGTCCGCTGAGAAACACGGGGTCGAGCCCGGTGAGATCGGTGAGCGCCGGGTTGAACATGGCGAGGCGGCGGGCGCTGTCGAAGACGGCGAGCCCCGTGGGCAGGTCGGCGAAGCTGCGCCCCAGCGTCCGGACGAAGTCGCGGCGCGCCTCCTCGGCGCGGAGGATGGGGGTGACGTCGGTGGCGAAAACCAGCGTGCCGCCGGCGTCCGCGCGGGCGGCGAGATCGAACCGTCGCGGGGGCGACCCGAGCGTGACGGGCCCCGGGCCGGTGGCCGAGAGAAGCTGCGCGCGGTCGCCGGGCGGCAGCGCGGCGGCGGCGGCGTTTTCCCATGTCACCTCTCCGTCGTCATCGCGCAGCCAGACCGGCATCGGCATCTGCCCGAGCGCCGCGCCGCGCCGGTCCTCCGCGGAGAGGCGGGCGAGCAGCGCGTGGCGCGTGGCCGGACAGGCGGCGGCCGGATCGCGGAGGGTGAGGCGGGTGCGCGGGCCATCGGTCTCGATCTCGAGCGTTGCGGGATCGGCGTCGTGGTCCCGCGCGGTGCAGCGGCGCGTCCCGTCGGCGGGCGGGCCGGGCAGCGCGAAGCGCGGCGCGAGCCAGCGGGCGAGGCGCACCCAGTCGTCGCCGCTGTCGTCCTGCGGCGGCAGCGCGTCGTCGCCGGCGTCGGTGTCGATCAGCACGCCGTCGCGCAGCAGGAAGGTGGCCGCGGGCACCGGCGCGGCGGGCGGCCCGTCTTGGCCGCGGCGGGACGGCGGCGGAAGCGCCCCCGCCAGCCACAGCGCCGCGACCGAGATCGCGAGCGCCGCCGCCGCGAGAACAAGCATCTCCGTCACCGTCATCGCCGCCATCCGTCCGCTCCGCTGTCGCCGCCCGCAGCGTTGCGCAAACTGGTTAAGACGGGCTTAACGGCGCTCCGGGCGGTCAGCCGGAGATCGGGCGGTTCTCGCCCAGCCCCGCGGTGGCGTTCTCTTCGGTCACGGCGATGGCGGCGAGGGGCCAGCTGACCTCGACGAGCGCGCCGGGCGGGTCGGTGCCGTTGGTGAAGGTCAGGTCGGCGCCCGAGCGTTCCAGCAGGGTCTTGGCGATGAAGAGGCCGAGGCCCATGCCCTCGTAGCCGGGGCGGCGCGGGTCGGGGGCGGCGCCGCGACGGCGGATGAACGGCTCGCCCAGGCGCCCCATCATGCCGGGTGGAAAGCCGCGCCCGTCATCCATGATCCGCAGGGTGATGCGCCCGCCCGTCCAGCGGCTCTCGACGATCACGGTGTCGCGCGCGAAATCGACGGCGTTCTGGATCAGGTTGCGCAGCCCGTGGATGATCTCGGGGCGGCGCAGCACCGTGGGCTGTGTCGTCGGATCGGTGCCGTCGGCCCCGTGGCGGAAGCGGATGCGCTTGCCGCGGTCGACATGCGGCTCGGCGGCCTCTTCGACCAGCGCGGTGAGCGGCGCGCGGCGCAGGTGCAGGTCGTCCTTGCCGGCGCGGCCCATCGAGCGCAGGATGTCGCGGCAGCGATCGGCCTGGTCGCGAATGAGGAGCGCGTCGTCGCGGAGGTCGGGGCGGTCGTCGAGGTCGTCGGCGAGCTCGGCGCTGGTGAGCTTGATGGTGGCCAGCGGCGTGCCCAGCTCGTGCGCGGCCGCCGCGACCACGCCGCCCAGGTCGGTGAGCTTCTGCTCGCGCGCGAGCGCCATCTGCGTGGCCTGCAGCGCGTCGGACATGGTGCGCATCTCCTGCACGACGCGACGCGAGTAGACGCCCAGGAACACCACCGCGATCACGATCGCCACCCAGTTGCCGAAGCGGAAGATGTCGGGCACGCGCAGCACCTCGCCGCCGACCGTGCGCAGGTGCAGGTGAAACTGCATCAGCAGCGTGACGATGACGATGGCCATCACGCCGACGAACACGGTGGAGCGCCCCGAGAGCGCCGAGGCCGAGACCGTCACCGGGCCGACGATCAGGATCGAGAACGGGTTGTTCATGCCGCCGGTAAGGTAGAGCAGCAGCCCCAGTTGCAGCATGTCGAACAGCACCACGAGGAGCGCGTCCTGTTCCCCGAGGCGCTTGGTCTCGGCGAAGACGAAGGTGGCCACGAGGTTGGAGGCCACCGACACCCCCAGCACGAGGAAGCACAGCCCCATCTCGAGGTCGAGGCGGAAGACCTGTTCGGCGGCGACGAGGGCGCTGGCCTGCCCGGCGATCGCCCACCAGCGCAACAGGGTCAGCGTCCGCAGGCGGATCCAGTTGCGCCCGTGGCCGGGCGGGAAGCTGTCGGGGGAGATATCGGACATCTGCGCGCGTTGGTCCCATTGTGCGAGGGCGGGATGACGGATAAAGGTTGCACCGGAACACGTGCGAGGCAAGAGAGTCCGATGATCCGAATGTTTGCGATTGCCGCCGCCGCCATCGTCGTCGCGGGGCTTGGGGCCATGTATTTTGCCGGGTTCGGTGCGAGCGACCCCGAGGACGCTTTCGCGCAGTGCCGCGCGTCGAACGTGGCCGGCGGCGCGGGCCAGATCGGCGGGCCGTTCGAGCTTGTGAGCGAGACCGGCGAGACGGTGACCGAGGAGGACGTGATCGACCGCCCGACGCTGATCTATTTCGGCTATACCTTCTGCCCGGATGTCTGCCCGCTCGATGCCGCGCGCAACGCCGCCGCCGTGGACCTGCTGGAGGAGCGGGGATACATGGTCAGGCCGGTGTTCATCTCGGTCGATCCGGCGCGCGACACGCCCGAGGTTCTGGCAGAGTTCACCGATTACCTGCACCCGCGGATGCTGGGCCTGACCGGAAGCGCGGACCAGGTGCGCGCCGCGTCCAAGGCCTATCGCACCTATTACCAGGCGCAGGAGCCCGCGGAGGGGGCGGAGGAATTCTATCTCGTGGATCATTCCACCATGAGTTACCTGAGCCTGCCTGAACATGGTTTTGTCGAGTTCTTTCGCCGCGACGTGACGCCCGAGCAGATGGCCGACCGGGTGGCCTGTTTCGCCGACGCGGCCTCGTGACGCGATTGTTTTGACGCGGAATCATCCGCAGGCTACAACCTCTTGCACGGGTGCGTGCAAGGGAGGTCCGCGATGGCGGCAGATCAGCTCGATATCGACGGGGACAAGACACTCCTTTTGGTCGACGACGACGAATCGTTCCTCAGACGGCTGGCCAAGGCGATGGAGAAGCGCGGATTCGAGGTGGAGACGGCCGAATCCGTGGCAGCCGGGCGGGCGCGCGCGATGGCCCGTCCGCCCGCCTACGCGGTCTGCGATCTGCGGCTCGGCGACGGCAACGGGCTCGACGTGGTCGAGGTGATCCGCGAAAAGCGCCCGGACAGCCGGATCGTGGTGCTGACCGGCTATGGCGCGATCGCCACCGCCGTCGCCGCGGTCAAGATCGGGGCCACGGATTACCTGTCCAAGCCCGCCGACGCCGCCGACATCACCCACGCCCTGCTTGCGGGGGACGCCGACCTGCCGCCGCCGCCGGAGAACCCGATGAGCGCCGACCGCGTGCGATGGGAGCATATCCAGAGGGTCTACGAGCTGTGCGACCGCAACGTGAGCGAGACGGCGCGGCGGCTCAACATGCACCGGCGCACGTTGCAGCGCATCCTTGCCAAGCGGTCGCCGAAATAGGGCCTCGACCGGCTTGTTGCCGATACGGCAACAATCTCGGTAATTTTAACGATCTGCGCCGATGCGGGGTTGTCTTGACGCGTGCCGGGTAGTGTTGTGACGATCAGGCCATCCGAGGGGGCGATTTGGGTGTTTGGCAGTCATACCGGATGCGGCTCCGGCGCAAACGGGCCAAGATACGCGCGTTTCGCAAGCATTTCTCGTTGCGCCCCGTCTCGGACCGCACCCGGCAGATACGCCCCGGCGACGTGCTCTTGTTCTCGACCTTGCGCGACGAATACGTGCGGCTGCCCTATTTCCTGCAATATTACCGCGATCTCGGCATTGCGCATTTCCTGATCGTGGACAATGACAGCAGCGATGGCGGCACCGAGTACCTCGCCCGTCAGCCCGACGTGTCGCTGTGGACCACGCGGGCGAGCTACAAGCGCGCGCGCTTCGGCGTCGACTGGCTCAACTGGCTTCAGTCGCGCCACGGCCACGGGCACTGGACGCTGGTGGTCGATCCCGACGAGTTCCTCGTCTACCCGTTCTGCGACACGCGGCCCATCCGGGCGCTGACCGACTGGCTCGACAGCAGCGCCGTCAAGTCGTTCGGCGCGATGCTGCTCGACATGTATCCCAAGGGGCGGCTCGACGCGGTGCCCTATCGCGCCGGGCAGGACCCGATGGAGATTGCCGCGTGGTTCGATCCGGGCAATTACATGATCGCGAAGAACCGGCTCTACGGCAACCTGTGGATACAGGGCGGGCCGCGGGCGCGGGTGTTCTTCTCCGACAACCCGAAGAAGGCGCCGGCGCTCAACAAGACGCCGCTGGTGCGCTGGGACCGGCGCTATGCCTATGACAGTTCCACCCACATGCTGCTGCCGCGTGGGCTCAACCTCACCTACGACGAATGGGGCGGCGAGAAGGCGAGCGGCATCCTTTTGCACGCGAAGTTCCTCGACACGTTCTCGGCCAAGGCGGAGGAGGAGTTGCGCCGGGGCCAGCATTATGCCGGCAGCGTCGAATACAAGGCCTATGCCGCGCATGTGCGCGACAACCCCGAACTTTGGTGCAAGTGGTCGGAGAAGTATATAAACTGGCGGCAGCTGGAAATTCTCGGGCTGATGTCCAAGGGCAACTGGGCATGAGCCGGGGCACGGGGCAGGACAGGGCAGCGACATGAGCCTCGGCATCGTCATGCTGGTGCATACCGCCTTTGGCCGGGCCGAGCAGGTGGCGCGGCACTGGGCGGCGTCGGGCTGTCCGCTGGTGATCCATGTCGACAAATCCGTGCCGCGCAAGGCACATGCCGCCTTTGTCGAGGCGCTGTCGGACCTGCCGGACCTGCGCTTTGCCCGGCGCTATCGCTGCGAATGGGGCATGTGGGGGCTGGTGGCGGCGACGCAGGACGCCTCGGAGGTGATGCTGCGCGCGTTTCCCGACGTGCGGCATGTCTACCTTGCCTCGGGCTCGTGCCTGCCGCTGCGCCCGGTGCAGGAGCTGATCGACTATCTCGGCCAGCGCCCGCAGACCGATTTCATCGAGAGCGCGACGACGGCGGATGTGCCCTGGACGATCGGCGGGCTGGACGAGGAGCGGTTTACCCTGCGGTTCCCCTTCTCCTGGCGCAGGAACCGGTATCTGTTCGACAAATACGTGAGCCTGCAGCGCGCCCTGGGCGTCCGGCGGCGCATGCCGAACGGTATCGTGCCGCACATGGGCAGCCAGTGGTGGTGCCTCACGCGGCAGACCCTCTCGGCGGTGCTTGAGGACCCCGAGCGCCCGGTTTATGACCGCTATTTCTCCAAGGTCTGGATTCCCGACGAGAGCTATTTCCAGACGCTGGCGCGGCAGTATTCGCGCCGCATCGAGAGCCGGTCGCTGACGCTGTCGAAATTCGACTACCAGGGCAAGCCGCACATCTTCTACGACGATCACCTGCAGCTTCTGCGGCGGTCGGACTGTTTCGTCGCGCGCAAGATATGGCCCTATGCCAACCGGCTCTACGAGGCGTTCCTGACCGATCAGGCGGGGGCCATGAAGCGCACCGAGCCCAACCCCGGCAAGATCGACCGCATCTTTGCCAAGGCGGTGGAGCGGCGGGTGCGCGGGCGTCCGGGCCTTCTGATGCAGAGCCGCTTTCCCGTCGAGGGGCGCGAGAACCGCACCACCTGCGCGCCCTACTCGGTGTTCGAGGGGTTCGCCGAACTGTTCGAGAATTTCGAGCCGTGGCTGGCGCGGGTGACGGGGATGCGGGTGCATGGCCACCTCTTTGCCCCCGCGCGTGCCGAGTTCGCCGATGGCCAGACGGTGATGGCGGGCGCGCTGTCGGACAGCGCCAGCCTGCGCGACTACAACAAGCGCGCCTTTCTCACCAGCCTGATCTGGAACACCCGCGGCGAGCGGCAGTGTTTCCAGATCGGGCCGCGCGACGAGATCGCGCATGTCGAGTGGGACATCGCCAAGGACCCGCACGCGCAGATATCGGTGATTTCGGGGGCGTGGGCGGTGCCGCTGTTTCAGTCCAACGCCAATTTCGCCGACCTGCGCAGGCATGCGGCGCGGCTTCAGCATGTCGAGGCCGAACACCTCAAGGTGCTGCGCTCGCAATGGGCGCGGGCGCGGGTGCGGATATGGACGATGGCGGAGTTCGTCGAATCGCCGATGGAGCCGTTGCAGAGCATCCTCGACGAGATCGGCCACAACAACCCGCGGGGGCTGGCGGAGGTGCCGCGCATGGCCGACCTGAGCGGCTTTGGCCAGTTCCTGCAGAACCTCAAGAACCAGGGGATGCACCCCTACCTGATGGGCGATTTCCGGGCCGAGACCGGCGTGCACGAGCCGCCGGGAAGCCGTGGCCGGCCCTACCTCGTGCGGTAACGGCGATCATGGCAGCGTTCGATTATTTCGTGATTTTCGCGGAGATGCGCACCGGCTCCAATTTCCTGGAGAGCAACCTCAACGCGTTCGACGGGATCGAATGCCACGGCGAGGCGTTCAACCCGCATTTCATCGGATACCCGAACCGGACCGACCTGCTCGGCGTCAGCCGCGCCGTGCGCGACGCGGCGCCCGAGCGCCTGCTCGGCGCGGTCAAGGGGCAGTCGCGCGGGATCGGCGGCTTCCGCTTCTTTCACGATCACGACGCCCGGGTGCTCGACACGATTCTGGACGATCCGCGCTGCGCCAAGATCGTGCTGACGCGCAACCCGCTGGACAGCTACGTGTCGCTCAAGATCGCGCAGGCGACAGGGCAGTGGAAGCTGACCAACGTCAGGCAGCGGCGCGACAGCACCGTGCGTTTCGAGGCGGGGGAATTCGAGGACCATCTCGCGCGGCACCAGGCGTTTCAGCTCGTGCTGCTCAACCGGCTTCAGGCCAGCGGACAGACGGCGTTCTACATCGGCTACGACGATCTGCACTCGGTCGGGGTGATGAACGGGCTGGCGCGTTACCTGGGCTGCGCGGACAGGCTGGAGGCGCTGGATGCCTCGCTCAAGCCGCAGAACCCCGGGCCGCTGGAGGACAAGGTCGAGAATTTCGACGAGATGGCGCGGGCGCTGGCGCGGCTCGACCGGTTCGACCTGACGCGCACCCCGAATTTCGAGCCGCGCCGGGGCCCGGCGGCGCCCGGCTTTGTCACCGCCGCGCACGCGCCGCTGGTCTACATGCCGGTGCGCGGCGGGCCCGAGGCCGAGGTGCGGTCGTGGCTCGCCGCGCTTGACGGGGTGCCCGGCGACAGCCTGCCCACCAGCCTCAGCCAGGGCGCGCTCCGGCGCTGGATGCGGGGCAAGCCGGGGCACCGGCGCTTTACCGTGCTGCGCCACCCGGTGGCGCGCGCCCATGCCGCGTTCTGCGAACGTATCCTGGTGCCGGGGCCGGGCTGTTTCAACAGCATCCGGCGCACCCTGCGCAAGGCCCACAAGCTGCCCCTGCCCGCCACTTGGCCCGATCCGGGCTATGACCTTGCGGCGCATCGTGCGGCGTTTGCCGGGTTCCTCGGGTTTCTCAAGGCCAACCTCGCCGGTCAGACGGCGATCCGCGTCGATGCCCATTGGGCGAGCCAGGCGGCGGTGATCGAGGGGATGGCGCAATTCGCCGCGCCCGACGCGATCCTGCGCGAGGCGGAGATGGCCGAGGGGCTCGCCATGCTGGCCCGGCAGGCGGGGGTGGTCGCGCCGCCCGCCCCGGCGGAGGCGGCCCCGGCGGAGCCGTTCGCGCTGCGCGAAATACATGATGCGGAGATCGAGCGGCTGACACGCGCCGTCTATCAGCGCGATTATGTCACCTTCGGCTTTGGTGACTGGGGATAGGGCGCTCAGGCGGCCTGCGCCGCCTGGGCCTCGGTCACGATGGTGTAGAGCGTGGCGCTGTCGTGGTTGGCGCGCAGCTTGGCGCAGAACGAGGGCTCGCGCAGGGTGCGCGACACGAGCGCCAGCGCCTTGAGATGCTCGACCCCCGACTCGAGCGGCGCGAAGAGTGCGAAGACCAGGTCCACCGGCTGCCGGTCGACCGCGTCGAAGGCGATGGGCTTGTCGAGCACGGCGAGTGCGCCCACCACGCGGTCGAGCCCGTCCATCCGCGCGTGGGGCAGGGCGACGCCGTTGCCGACGCCCGTCGGCCCGAGGCTCTCGCGCTCGAGCAGGGCGTCGACAGCCTCCGCGTGCGGCAGGTCATACGCCGCCTCGACCAGCGCGCCCAATTCGTTCATCAGGCGCTTCTTGCTGCTGACGCCGGACAACGCGCGCACGGCCTCGGGTTTGAGGAGCATGGTCAAATCCATATGCTAAGACATTTTGACCGGCCCGCCGGTCATCCTCGATCAGGGGTCAATCCAGCCGATATTGCCGTCATCCCGGCGATACACGACATTGACCGTCTCCTTGCCTTCCTTGCGGAACACCAGCACCGGCGCGCCCGCAAGCTCCATCTGCATCACCGCCTCGCCGACCGAGAGAGAGGGAATCCGGGTCTCCATCTCGGCCACGATGATCGGCTGCAGGCTTTCGGGCTCTTCCGCGGCCGCGTCCGAATCCGATGAGAGGATATACGAGGACACGCCGGTGAGTTCAACAGGTTCCGAACGTTCCCTGTGGTGATCCTTGAGGCGGCGCTTGTAGCGGCGGAGCTGCTTTTCCATCTTTTCGCTGCAGGCATCGAAGGCGGCGTAGATTTCATGCGCCCTGGCCCTGGCCTGCGCGGTCAGGCCGGTGGAAAGATGCACGACGGCCTCGCAGGCGTATTCGCTGGCGTTGCGCGAGAAGGTCACTTGCGCGTCGGTCGGACGTTCGGCGTATTTCGACACCACCGCGCCAAGCTCGTCCTTGACATGGGTCTGAAGGGCCTCGCCGATGTCGATCTGCTTTCCACTGATTTGATAGCGCATCTTGCCTCCTTTTTTTCCACGGGCCGGCGCGGCACGGGGTGTGCGCGCGGGATCAGGCCCGGTTTTCGATGCTGATACCCGACATGGCTTGATCCTGGCCGAGGCCCGCCCCCGCGCGCGGGGATGATCGGGAATCCGGTGTGCGATCACCACATGTCATCCCTCAATTGACGCCCCTTGCCGGGCTTTTGTCAATCCGCTTTGCGCCCGCGATCACGAGATGCGGAAGCTGTCGCCGAGGTAGACGCGGCGCACGTTCTCGTTCTCGACGACCTCGCGGGGGCTGCCGGACATGAGCACCTTGCCGTCGTGCAGGATATAGGCGCGGTCCACGATCTCGAGGGTCTCGCGCACGTTGTGATCGGTGATGAGCACGCCGATGCCGCGCTTGCGCAGATCGGCGACGAGGTGGCGGATATCGCCCACCGAGATCGGGTCGACCCCGGCGAAGGGCTCGTCGAGGAGCAGGTAGCGCGGGTTGGCCGCGAGGCAGCGGGCAATCTCGACCCGCCGCCGTTCGCCGCCCGACAGCGCGAGCGCGGGGGCGCGGCGCAGATGCTCTATGGAGAACTCCGACAGGAGCTGTTCGAGCCGCTCGCGCCGCCGCGCGCGCTTGGGCTCGGATATCTCGAGGATGGCCATGATGTTGTCCTCGGCCGACAGCCCGCGAAAGATCGACATTTCCTGCGGCAGGTAGCCGATGCCGAGCTTGGCGCGGCGATACATCGGCAGCGCGGTCACGTCGCGCCCGTCGATGTAGATGTGCCCGCCCTCGGGATGAATGAGGCCGGCGATGGCGTAGAACGTCGTGGTCTTGCCCGAGCCGTTGGGGCCGAGAAGCGCCACGACCTCGCCCTGATCGAGCGCGAGCGACACGTCGCGGATCACCAGCTTCTTGCTGTAGCTCTTGCGCAGGTTCTCGACGCGCAGCCCGGTCGCGTCGTTGCTGTGCGCGAGGGTGATTGCCGCGCTCATTCGCTGTCGCCCGGTTGCAGCACGGTCCTGACCCGCCCGCTCACGCGGGCGGTGCCCGCGCCGGTATCGACGACGACCGTGTCGCCGGTGATGGCGTTGTCGCCCTGCACGAGCAGGACCTCGCCGCGCAACTCGATCATGCCGGTGGTGATGTTGTAATCGGCGCGCGTCGCCTCGGCGGCGTCCTCGCCGCTGACGAGGGTGACGCCGCCGCTGGCCTGAAGCGATTCGATGCCGCTCCGGTCCGCGAGATAGACCACCCGCACCCGCGGCGCCGAGAGCCGCATCCCGCCCTGCGCGATCACCACGCTGCCGGTGAAGAGCGCGGTGTTGTCGGCCTGATTGACGCTGAGCGAGTCGGAGGTCACCTCGACGGGAAGCGAGCGGTCGCTCTGCACCTGTCCGAAGGCCACCGGCGCGCCCTGTGCCCCGGCTAGGCCCGGAAGGCAGCAAAGCGCCGCCGCGGCGGCAAGGCGTGCAAGCATCGTCACTGGTCCTGCTCCTTTTCGATATTCGGGCGGTATATCAGCTTGACACCCCCGCTGAAAAGCAATTCGGCATCGCCGCTTCCGGGGGCTTCGCGCAGGATCATGCGCCCGGATTCCAGCTCTCCCAGCGGCCCTGTTGCGGTGACCGGCCCCGGGCTCTCGGCGTGGAGGGCGTCGAGCCGCGTGTCGAGGCGGTCGGTGTCGATCTCGTAGCCGGTCGTCGTGGTGATGTGGACCCCGCCCTCGAGGCCGGCGGTCATCGTCTGCCGGTCGAGCCGGGCGGTGTCCGCGCTCAGCCGAAGCCGGGCCCCGCCGACGAGGCCGATCTCGCCGCTGATACGCTCGGCCACGAGGAGATGCGGCGCGTCGCGCTCGGGACGGGCGATGTCGGCGCGCAGGGCGATCTCGTCGCCGCGCTCCGACACCCCGGCAAGGGCGGGGCGGGTCACGCCAAGGTCCTGCGCCCTCTGTTCGAGGTCAACGGGCGCGGTGGGCACCGGGGCGGAGGGATCGATCGTGTTGGAGATCAGGAACAGCGTCGACAGCATTCCGAGCGCCGCCAGCGGCAGGATGATCTTCATCCCCGCAACGACACGCGAATAGGTGTTATCCGCGCGCGCCATGCTCAATGGGCGAAAATGTCGGTCTCGGGCCAGCCTGCGAGGTCGAGCCGCGCGCGCATCGGCAGGAAGTCGAAACACGCCTGCGCCATGTCGCTGCGCCCCTCGCGCGCAAGGCGCCTGTCGAGTTCCGCGCGCAGGCGGTGCAGGTAGAGCACGTCGGAGGCGGCATAATCGAGCTGTGCCTCGGTGAGCGTCTCGGCGCCCCAGTCGGAGGTCTGCTGCTGCTTGGAGATATCGACGCCCAGCAGTTCCTGCAGCAGGTATTTCAGCCCGTGCCGGTCGGTATAGGTGCGGATGAGTTTCGAGGCGATCTTGGTGCAGTAGACCGGGGCAGCGAGCGCCCCGAAGGCGTTGTACATCGCCGCGATGTCGAACCGGCCGAAATGAAAGAGCTTGAGCACCTCGGGGTCGCGAAGCACCCGTTCGAGGTTGGGCGCGCCGGTCTGGTCCCTTGCGATCTGCACCAGATGCGCATGGCCGTCGCCGCTCGAAAGCTGCACGACACAGAGCCGGTCGCGATGCGGGTTGAGGCCCATCGTCTCGCAGTCGATCGCCACGACGGGGCCGAGATCGAGCCCGTCGGGCAGGTCGTTCCGGTGGAGGTGGTTCGCCATGAAATGCCCTTTCGCCCGTGCGGGGCCGCGTCCTGAAATGTCGGTTCCGGGCCTGATTAGGCGCTTTCGCCGGGCGTCTCAAGCCGGATATGGGGCGCGGCCCGGCGCACCGCCCCGCCCTGATCGCAATCCGGCTTGCGGTTGCGCGGCGGCTCGGCCACAAATCGGGCAACGGACGACAGAGGAGCCCGCGATGACCGAGGCCGCGACACGCGCCGCCGATTACCTTGCCCGGCGTCTTTACGAGGCCGGGTGCCGCCACGCCTTCGGCATGCCGGGAGGCGAGGTTCTGACCGTGATGGACGCGCTGGCGCGCGCGGGGATCGAGGTGACGCTGGCGCGCCACGAGAACGCGGCCGCGTTCATGGCCGAGGGGGTCTGGCACCGCACAGGCGCGCCCGGCATCCTGATTGCCACGCTGGGGCCGGGGGTGCTCAACGGTGTCAACGCCATCGCCAACGCGCATCAGGACCGGGTGCCGCTCATCGTCATCTCGGGCTGTGTCGACGCCGACGAGGCGCTGACCTATTCCCATCAGATACTCGATCACGAGGCGGTTCTGGCCCCGGTCACCAAGGCGACCTTTCGCCTGACCGCGCAGGGCGCCGACATCATCGCCGACAAGGCCGTGGGCATCGCCACCGAGGGCCGCCCCGGCCCGGTGCATATCGACATACCCATTTCCGTGGCCGACGCGCGGGTGAGCCTGCCGCGCCTGCGCCGCCGCCCCGATGCCGCGCCGATGGTGCCCGCAGCACCGGGGCAGGCACGCGAGTGGCTCGCGGGGGCGGAGCGCCCGGTGATGATCGTGGGGCTCGACGCGGTGAACGAGGGGGCGGGGGCGGCGATCCTGGAGGTCGCGGAACGCCTGAACATTCCGGTTATCACCAGCTACAAGGCCAAGGGGATCGTCCCCGAGACGCACCCGCTGGCCCTTGGCGGCGCGGGGCTGTCGCCGCTCGCGGACGGTGTCCTTGTCCCGTTCGTGGAGCGGGCCGACCTGATCCTCTGCGTGGGCTATGATCCCATCGAGATGCGCCCCGGCTGGCGCGAAATCTGGGACCCGGCGCAGGTGCGGGTGATCGACATCGCCGCTGTGCCCAACGATCAGTACATGCACCAGGCGACGATGAATATCGTGGGGGCCTGCGGGCCGTCGCTGGCGGCGATTGCCGAGGGGGTCGCGCCCCGCGCCACCTGGCCCGGGGGCGAGGTGGCCGAGGCGCGCGCGGCGCTGGCGCGGGCCTTTCCGGTCGATGACGACTGGGGGGCTGCGGCGGTGATCGACGAGGCGCGCCGCGCGCTGCCCGAGGACAGCATCATCACCGTCGACAGCGGCGCGCATCGCATCCTGCTGTCGCAGATGTGGGTGACGCATCGCCCCCGCTCGGTTCTGCAATCCACCGCGCTTTGCACCATGGGCTGCGCCGTGCCGCTGGCCATGGGGGCCAGGATCGCGAGCCCCGACGCGACGGTGGTGAGCTTTTCCGGCGATGCCGGGTTCCTGATGGTGGCGGGGGAACTCTCGACGGTGGCGGAGCTGAACCTGCCGGTGATCTTCGTCGTCTTCGTCGATGCGAGCCTCGCGCTGATCGAGAAGAAGCAGCGCGAGCGGCAGATGACGAACCTCGCCGTCGATTTCGCGCATCACGATTTCGCCGCCATCGGCCGCGCCTTTGGCGGCCATGGCGTGCGGGTGACGAGCCGGGCGGACCTGCGCGCGGCGCTGGAAGAGGCGCAGGCGGCCGACCGCTTTACCGTCATCGCCGCCGAGATCGACCGCGGCTCTTACGACAACCGTATCTGAGGAGATGCCCATGCCCGGCCCGCTGGATGGTCTTGTCGTTCTCGATCTCAGCCGCATCCTGGCGGGGCCGACCTGCACGCAGCTGTTGGGCGATCTGGGGGCCGAGGTGATCAAGATCGAGAGTCTTGCCGGGGATGACACGCGGCAATGGGGGCCGCCTTTCGCGGTGGACGAGGACGGCAACCCGACCGACCTGTCGGCCTATTTCATGTCGGTCAACCGCAACAAGAAATCGGTGGCGGTGGACCTGACCGACCCGGAGATGCAGGAAGCGCTGCGCGATCTGGCGGGGCGCGCCGACGTGGTGATCGAGAACTTCAAGCCGGGGGGCCTGCGCAAGTACGGGCTCGATCACGAGACGCTCTGCGCCGCGTATCCGGGCCTCGTTTACTGCTCGATTTCCGGCTTCGGCCAGACCGGGCCGAACCGCGACAAGCCGGGATACGACCTGATGGCGCAGGGCTATGGCGGCATCATGTCGATCACCGGCGAGGCGGGCGAAGAGCCGATGAAGGTGGGCGTGGGCGTGGCCGACGTGGTCTGTGGCCTCTATGCCGCCACCGGCATCCTCGCGGCGCTGCGCCACCGGGACGCCACCGGCGACGGGCAGCATATCGACCTGGCGCTGGTCGATGCGACCATGTCCTGGCTGGTCAACCAGGGGCTGAATTACCTGACCTCGGGCATTGCGCCCACGCGGGCGGGCAATGCGCACCCGAATATCGTGCCCTACCAGGTGTTTGCCACCTCGGACGGTTACGTGATCGTCGCGGTGGGCAATGACAGCCAGTATGCGCGGTTCTGCGACTATCTGGGGCAGCCCGACTGGGCGACCGATCCGCGCTTTGCCACCAACACCGCGCGGCTCGGCAGCCGCGACACGCTGGTGCCGATGATCGCCGGCGTGCTGGCGACCCGGACCATGCAGGACGTGATCGACGGGCTGGAGGCGCGCAAGGTTCCGGTTGGGCCGGTCAACACGATCGAGCAGGCGCTGGAAAGCGATCAGGCGCGGGCGCGGGGGATGACCGTCTCGCTGCCCGCCGATCAGGTGGCGGGGGGCGCGGTGCGGCTATTGGGCAACCCGCTCAAATTCTCGCGCACGCCGGTCAGCTATCGCCGCGCGCCGCCCGCCACCGGCGCGGATACAGGGGCCGTGCTGCGGCGGCTCGGGAAGGACCTGTAACCCCGGATCGCGGCCACGTGATTTGCCGGGACGGCGCGAGAGGCGTAGCCCTCCGGGTATCGAA
>Ga0102928_1001312_pt1 | contig 15669 bp, 12 predicted proteins | sample SalPonR1_B_D1_MG_FD_78504 | JGI IMG/M metagenome (GOLD analysis project Ga0102928, IMG submission 78504) | Salt pond soil microbial communities from South San Francisco under conditions of wetland restoration - Salt Pond MetaG R1_B_D1_MG | ecosystem: Environmental > Aquatic > Marine > Intertidal...
CCCTGCGCGGCCAGCCGCGCCAATCGCCGCCCGACCGCGTCCGCCGTGGCCCCGCCCACGCCGCGGTCGATCTCGTCGAAGATCATCGTGAGGCCGGCCTCGGGGGGCGAGCAAAGCCGCTTCCTGCTGGCGATGCGGCTGAGCGGCCCGGCCGGAGCGCCGGGATTGGTGGCGACGGTGAAGTTCACCGCGTCATGCCCGGAGGGCCCGGGGTCGGCGGTAGTGATCCCGGTGGTGAAGACCGCGCGCTCCATTCGCAGCGGGGCCAGCTCATGCATCACGGCGGCGTCGAGCCGGGCGGCGGCCTCGCGGCGCGCGGCGCTCAGGCTCTCCGCCTCGCGGTCGTAGGCCCGCGCGGCGGCCTTGCGCGCTTCGCGGCGGGCGGCGAGATCGCTGTCGCCCGCGTCGAGCGCGGTAAGCCGCGTGCGCAGCGTGTCGGCGAACTGCGCGAGGTCATCGGGCAACACGTCGTGCTTGCGGGCCAGCCCGCGAATGGCAAAGAGCCGCTCCTCGCAGCGCTCGAGCTCCAGCGGGTCAAAATCGAGCGCCTCGAGCGCGGATTGCGTCTCGCGGCCAGCCTCGTCCAGCTCTACCAGCGCGCGAGACAGCGCGGCCAGTGCGTCGTCGAGCCGCCCTTCGGCCTTGTCCGCGACAGCCTCGAGCCAGCGCAGCGCATCGCCCGCCGCGCCCTCGGCCCCCTCCGGGCCCAGCACCTGCGCGGCGCGGGCAATGTCCTCGCGGATGCGCTCGGCCCCCTGCATCAGGCGGCGGCGCGTGTCGAGCGTGGCCTCCTCGCCGGGCTGCGGATCGAGCGTGTCAAGCTCGGCCACGGAATGGCGCAGGAAATCCTCCTCGGCGCGCATCGAGGCGAGCGCCGCGTCGGCTTCGTCCAGCGCCTTTTGCGCGGCGGTGCGGTCGCGCCATGCCGCCCGGACCGCGCGGCACGCCGGGTCCAGCCCGCCGAACGCATCGAGCATGTCGCGATGGCCGCGCGGATCGAGCAGGCCGCGGTCGTCGTGCTGGCCGTGCAGTTCCACCAGCGTCGCGGAGAGCCGCCGGAGAACCTCGCCCGAGACGCGGCGGTCGTTGACCCACGCGGTCTTTCGCCCGTCCTGCGCGTTGACGCGGCGCAGGATCAGCTCGTCCTCGTCGGGCAAGCCGGCCTCGGTGAGGACCGCGCGGGCCGGATGGTCGGCGGCAAGCTCGAACACCGCGACCACCTCGCCGCGCTCGGCCCCCGCGCGGACGAGATCGGCGCGCCCGCGCCAGCCCAGCACGAATCCCAGGCAATCCAGCAGGATCGACTTGCCGGCCCCGGTCTCACCCGTCAGCACGTTCAACCCCGGACGGAAGCCGAGCTCCAGCCGATCGATGATGAGCATGTCGCGGATTTCGAGCGTTGCCAGCATCCGGTCATTCCGCGGGGCAGGGGCGCGCCCCGCCCTCTAGAGCCACCGGCCAAGCACGGTCTGGCGGTAGATTTCGCGCAGCCATCCGTCGCCAGCCGCCTCGAGCGTGTAGCCCTGCCCGGTCAGAAGCGCGTAGCTGTCCTCGTACCACTCGGTGCCGCGGAAGTTATGGCCAAGGATCGCGCCCGCGGTACGCGCCTCGTCCACAAGGCCCAGCGAGAGATAGGATTCGACCAGCCGGTGAAGCGCCTCGGCGGTGTGGGTCGTGGTTTGGAAATCCTCGACGACCACGCGGAAGCGGTTGGCCGCGGCGGAGAAGTTGTCGCGCTTGAGGTAGTAGCGACCGATCTCCATTTCCTTGGAGGCGAGGTGATCGTAGGCAAGATCGAATTTCAGCCGCGCGGCATTGGCATATTCGCTCTCGGGGTAGCGCTCGATCACCTCGCGCAACGCCTGAAGCGCCTCGAAGGTGAGTTTCTGGTCGCGACCGATCTCGTCGATCTGGTCGTAATAGCTCAGCGCCAGCAGGTATTGGGCATAGGCCGCGTCCTCGTCGGCGGGATAGAAGTCGATATAGCGTTGCGCGGCGGCGCGGCTTTCCTCGTAGTTGCGGTCACGGTGATAGGCAAACGCCTGCATGATGACCGCGCGCTTGGCGAATTCTGAGTAGGGGTAGAGGCGCTCGACCTCGGCAAAGCTCTGCGCGGCAAGCTTGGGTTTCTTGCGCGCAAGATCATACTCGCCGCGTTCGAATATCTGTTGTGCGGTGAATTTCTCATAGTTGATGTTGCCGCGCTCAACGCTTTCGCCACCATCGCAGCCCGCGAGAAACAGCACCACGAGAGCCGTCCCTGCAAACCGCACCGGACCCTTGCCGATTTTCATGCACATGTTTCCCGTCGTGTTTCGCAAAGGCGTTCCCGCCGCCACGGTCTCGCTCTAGCACATAAATCTGCGGTGCAAAACGGGTTTGGCGCGGGATCGGGATCGGAGGTCAGGCGACGTGGGGAATCTCGCCGACATGGACACCTGCCCCGGGCAGGCGTGCCGCCGTGGCCGCGTCGCAGGTGACGACACGGTAGTTCGCAGAATCGGAAAACAGCGCATGCAGCAAGTCGTTGGTGAGCGCGTGGCCCGCGCGCATTCCCTGGTAGAAACCGAGGATCGGCAGCCCGGCGAGCCCCAGATCGCCGAGCGCGTCAAGCATCTTGTGGCGCACCGCCTCATCGGCATGACGGAGCCCTCCCGGGCTGAGCACCTTGTCGCCATCGACGACGACGGCATTCTCCAGCGTGCCGCCGAGCGCCAGACCGTTGGCGCGCATGGTCTCGACATCGGCCTTGCGGCAGAAGGTCCGCGAATTGGACAACTCTCGCACAAAGCTGCCGTTGGACAAGTTCAGGCTCTTGGTCTGCACGCCGATGGCCGCGTCCTCGAACTCGATCGTGAACTCGATACGCAGCGTCGCATCGGGCGACAATCGCGCGCGCGCCGCGCCGTTGCTTACCTCGACCGGGCGCAGGACGCGGATGGCGCGCACTGGTACCGCCTGCGGCGTGAGGCCGGCCGCGAGTATCGCTGCGACGAAGGGCATGGCGCTGCCATCGAGGATCGGCACTTCCGGCCCGTCGATGTCGAGAATGGCGTTGTGGATTCCACAGCCCATGAGCGCCGCCATAACGTGTTCCACGGTCGAGACAGAGGCATCGGTTTCCCCCACAAGCCGCGTGCAGAGCGGCGACTGCACGACACGGTCCCACAGTGCCGGAATGGCGGGGGTGGCTTTGTCCAGGTCGGTGCGGCGGAACACGATGCCGGCTCCGGCGGGCGCGGGCCGCAGCACGAGCCGCGCAGGCTTGCCCGAATGCAGGCCGACACCGTCGAAGCTGATCGCTTGTCTGATCGTTCGTTGCACGCCCTGTCCCGATCTGTCGACCAAATGCCGCGAACTGCGGTGGCGCACCACGCGGGCCACCCATGACGCGAGCGCATGGTCATGAATTTTTAACTGTCATCGGTCTAAATGCTGCAGGGCGGGGTCTCAACTCAATCTTTGCAACCGTTTGAAACATCGCGTCGCATGCCGTGGGCGGGATTCTGCCTACATGATCAAACCGCTGTTTTAAAACGAAAAAGCCACCCCGGAGGGCGGCCAGATCGGGCGTGATGTGCCTGTTCTCAGTTGGCCTGTCGCCGCAAGAAGGCCGGAATCTCGATCTGGTCCTCCTCTTCCTCCTGTCCGCGCGGCGCAGGCTGAGGGGCGCGCGCTGTCTGCACGGGGGGCTGTTGCCGCGCAGAACGCGGGGCCTCCTGTCCGCCCTGCCCGGTCATCCGGTTGATGAGCGAATTGATCCCGAACCGCGACCTTTCCTCTGGCTCATCCGCCTCGCGCGACGGGGCGGGGGCGGGGCCGGACGCCACGGGCTGCTGCCGTTGCGGTGCCTGCGAGGGCGCATTACTGACCGCAGTCTGCAGTCGCTGCATTGCCTCGGGAGAGGGCGTGCCGGGCGCGGGTGCGCGCGGCGCGAGGAACGCGTCGAGCTCTTCCTCGATCTCCATGTCGGCCTGGCCCCCCTGGGCCACGGTTTCTTCGGCGCGGGGCTGGTAGGCGGGCGGGGGCAGGTCGTCATCGGCGGTCTGCGCGACGAAGGCATCCGGCCGGGCCTGCTCTGCCGGTGCGTTCCCGGCGCTGTCGAAGAGCGAGGGTTCTTCTGCCAAGGCGGCGGTCGCGTGCCCGTGCTCGGCGTGCATGTCGGCCTCGATGGCCTCGGGCTGGCGCAGAGGCTCGGCCAGCGTGCGGCGTGGGACGGGAATGTCGGTCGAGCCTTCGCTGGCGTCAATGCCGGTGGCGACGACGCTGACGCGCATCCGGCCCTCCATCTCGGTATCGAGGGTAGAGCCTACGATGATGTTGGCGTCGGGGTCCACCTCTTCGCGGATGCGGTTGGCGGCCTCGTCAAGCTCGAACAGCGTCAGGTCATGCCCGCCGGTGATGTTGATGAGCACACCGCGCGCGCCCTTGAGGCTGATCTCGTCCAGCAGCGGGTTGGCGATGGCCTTCTCGGCGGCCTGTACGGCGCGGGTCTCGCCATCGGCCTCGCCGGTGCCCATCATCGCCTTGCCCATCTCGTCCATCACCGCGCGCACGTCGGCGAAGTCGAGGTTGATGAGACCCGGGCGCACCATAAGGTCGGTCACGCCCTTGACGCCCTGATAGAGCACGTCGTCGGCCATGCTGAACGCCTCGGTGAAGGTGGTCTTGTCGTTGGCGAGGCGAAACAGGTTCTGGTTGGGGATGATGATGAGCGTATCCACCATCTTCTGCAGCGCCTCGACGCCGGCCTCGGCCTGTTTCATGCGCTTGCCGCCCTCGAACTGGAACGGCTTGGTGACGACGCCCACGGTCAGCACGCCAAGCTCGCGCGCGGCCTGTGCGATGATCGGCGCGGCCCCGGTGCCGGTGCCGCCGCCCATGCCCGCGGTGATGAAGCACATGTGCGAGCCGGCGAGATGATCGACGATCTGCTCGATGGATTCCTCGGCTGCGGCGGCACCGATGGATGCCTTGGCCCCTGCGCCGAGACCTTCGGTCACCTTCACGCCCAGTTGTATACGGCTCTCGGCCTGGCTCTGGCTGAGGGCCTGGGCGTCGGTGTTGGAGACAACGAAATCGACGCCGTCGAGCGCCTTGTCGATCATGTTGTTGACCGCGTTGCCGCCCGCGCCCCCGACACCGAAGACGGTGATCCGCGGCTTGAGGTCGTCCTGTCCTGGGAGTGAAAGGTTGAGTGTCATTGCTCTGTCCGCCTGTCTCTGGGCCTGTCTGCGCAGGCCGTTTTCCGCCTGATTGTCCCCATTCTTACCGATGGTTGCGTCAATCGTCACCAAAAAAACACCATGAAACCACCAAATATGCCCCGATTTCAGGGGTAATCTGCGGGATTTCGCTCATATTGCCACATATTGCGTTCACCAGTTGTCTTTGAACCATTTGACCGCGCGCCGCAGTGACCGCGCCGGGTAACGGTCCACGGGGATGTCGAAATCCCACCATTCGTCCTGCGGGTTGGCCGCGAAGAGACACATGCCGACGGCGCTCGCGAAGGCCGGGCCGGTGGCAGCCTGCGGCAGGCCGTGCACGCGCAGCGGTCGCCCGAGGCGCACCCGCTGTCCAAGGATGCGGCTGGCGAGCCCGTCGAGGCCCGGGATCTGGCTGCCGCCGCCGGTGAGCACGATCTGCTGGCTGGGCAGGTGATCGAACCCAGCCGCGTCGAGTCTTGCGCGCACCTCCTCGAGGATCTCTTCGACGCGGGGGCGCATTATGCCGATCAGTTCGGCGCGGCTGACCTTGCGGCGGTCATGTTCGTAATCGCCGGTCTCGCCGCCGGTCTCGATCATCTCGCGGTCGTCCATTCCGGTGGCCACGACCCCGCCGTAGAACGTCTTGATCCGCTCGGCGGTGGCCTGCGGGACCTGCAGACCCATGGAGATGTCGGCGGTGACATGGTCGCCGCCGATGCGCACGCAATCGGTATAGATCATGTGTTTCTTGATGAAGACCGACAGTCCCGCGCTGCCGCCGCCCAGGTCGATGCAGGCAGCACCGAGCTCCTGCTCGTCTTCCACCAGCGCGGCCATCCCCGTGACGTAGGCAGAACTGGCCACGCCCGCGAGTTCCATGTCGCAGCGCTTGACGCAATGGGCGAGGTGTTGCACGGCCAGCGCGTCCACGGTGAGCATGTGCATGTCGGTGGCCAGACGGTTGCCGATCTGGCCGCGCGGGTCGATCAGCCCAGAGCGGTGATCGAGCGCGAAATTCACGGGCTGCGCGTGCAGCACCTCGCGCGCCTCGCCGATATCGGGCACCTCGCAGGCGCTGAGCACGCGGCTGATGTCGTGCTCGGACACGGTCTGACCCGTCACGTCCACCGCGCCGGCGAGGCCGTAGCTCCGCGGGCGCGCCCCGGAGAAGCAGGCGATGATGTGGTCGACGCGGATCTGGGCCATCTTCTGTGCCGCCTGTACGGCGGTACGGATGGCGCGCTCGGTCTCGGCCATCGCCTCGATCTCGCCCAGCCGCACCCCGCGCGAGCGGGTCGTCGCCGCGCCGATCACGCGGAACCCGGCCTGCCCGGCCATGCGGCCCACCTCCTCCGCAGCGGCAAACCGCCCGGTGCCATCGAAGCGCAGCACGAGGCAGGAAATCTTGGACGTGCCCACGTCGAGCACCGCGACCACGCCGCGCTGGATCGCGGCCTTGCGCATGGCGCGCATCGCGCGCTGGGATTCGTAAAGCTCGATCATCTCGTGTCCGCCCCTGACGAAGTGCCTGGCGCGCCCGACGCGCGCGTGATGCGCCACCATTCCTCGGTGGCGTGTTCGCTCATGCGCACCGTCGGGCGCGCCCCGAGTCGCATGTCGATACTGACGAGGTCGCGGTCCAGCAGGTCGCTGGCGCGGTCGAGCACGACCACTCTCTCCACCGCGCGCACCGGCGCGCGACCAGGCAGGCGCACCCGCCTGCCGTCACCGAGCACGAGGTCCCAGCGCCGTTCGCCCATGCGCACGAGGCCGCGCAGCGGGCGTCTCAACGCCGCCGCCGCCTCGAGGATGTCGATCCCCTCGGCCACGGCGCGGTCGGCACCTGTGCCCGCGAGTACCGGCAGGTCGGCGCGCGCTGAGCGCTCCGCGACGGTGGCGATGGCCGCGCCGGTCATGTCGAGCACTTCGAACCCGTAGCGCGTGCGCCACAGGGCGACCGGCACCCGTTCGGTCAGGGCGATGCGCAGCACGCCTCCCTGCCGGATGCGCAACTCGGCCCGCGCGACGGCGGGAAGCCCCTCGATCAACTCGCGGATCGCAGCCATGTCGAGATCGAACGAGCTCGCGGGCAGGTCGTAGGGGAAAATCTCGTGGATATCCTCCTGCACCCCGGCGCTGGCACCCTCGAGTTCGAGCAGGTGGACCATGAATTCCGGCCGCGTCTCGATCTGTCGGCGTATGTCGGCGATACGGTCGGCGATATCCGCGCGCCGGTCGGTATCGTGGAAATAGCCCACGGCGAGCCCCGCGATGATCAGCAGCGGCAGCCCCAGCCGCGTGAGCCGCCGGTAGGCGGGGGTCAGGCGCATCCGCTCCACCCGGTAACGCAGCCGCGAGGGCGAAGGATCGGCGCGGGGGATCACCGGTCGCATGAGGCGTCCTCCACCATCCAGCGGCACAGGTCGGGAAAGGAAATCCCCAACACCTGAGCCTGTTCGGGGCTGAGCGAGGTGGGCGTCATGCCCGGCTGCGTGTTGGTCTCCAGCAGGATCAGCCCATCCGTCCCGCGCGTTTCGTCCCAGCGGAAATCCGTCCGGCTGAGCCCGCGACAGCCGAGCGCCTCGTGGGCGCGCTGCGCGTAGGCCATGCAGGCGTCGAAAATCTCTTGCGGCACCTCGGCGGGCACCACGTGTCGCGAGCCGCCGGGGGTGTATTTCGCGTCGTAATCGTACCAGCCCTCGGTCAGGATATCGGTGACCGTCAGCGCGCGGTCGCCCATCACCGTGGTGGTGAGCTCGCGGCCCGGGGCGTAGGCTTCGACCATCACCGTCGCGGGCATCTCGTCTGACAGTTGTGGCGGGCCGTTGGTGGCCTCCTGCACAAGGTAGACACCCACGGATGAGCCTTCGTTGTTGGGCTTCACGACATAGGGTGGGGCCATGACGTGACGGCTGCGCACCTCGTCGCGCGGGGCGAGCAGGCTGGCCACCACCGGCAGACCGGCGGCGCGGTAGGCGGACTTCGTGCGCTCCTTGTCCATCGCCAGAGCCGACGACAGCACGCCGGAGTGGGTGTAGGGGATACGCAGCCATTCCAGCAGGCCCTGCACGCAGCCATCCTCGCCCCAGCGACCGTGCAGGGCGTTGAACACCACGCCGGGGGAGATGTCCCTGAGTTGTGCGCAGAGAACGGCCCCGGCGTCGATCTCGACGACCCGGTAGCCTGCTTCCCGAAGGGCTGCGGCGCATTCGCGCCCGGAGGAGAGGGACACCTCGCGCTCTGCCGAGGGGCCGCCCATCACCACCGCAACCGTCGGGGTTGTTCTGCCCGAACCAACCACCTTTGCCTCAATTCACCGGACCGCTTCGCGCGGTCGCGTTATCGTTCTGACTGCTCTTTTTCGGGGCTGTCGCCCGGGACCGGTTCACCGACCCTCATGATCTCCCACTCTAGCTGTATTCCGCTGTTTTGGAAAACCCTTTTTCGCACCTCCTCGCCGAGCGTCTCGAGGTCGGTCGCGTTGGCACCGCCGGTGTTGATGAGGAAATTGGGGTGTTTCTCGCTCATCTGCGCAGCCCCGTGCCGCGCGCCGCGAAGGCCCGCGCGGTCGATCACCGACCATGCCTTGAGGTCGTGCACGTCGTCGGCTCGCCCCGTGCTGCTGAAGCCCGCCGGGTTGCGGAAGGTGCTGCCGGCGCTGCGCTCGCGGGTGGGCTGCGTGGCGTCGCGTTTGGCGACCTGCGCGTCCATCTTGGCGGCGAGCCCCGCAGGGTCGGCCATGGGGCCGCGGAACGTGGCCCCGGTGAGGACGCAGCCCGTGGGCAGGTCGCTGTGGCGGTAACCGAAATTCAGCGCGTCGGATGTCAGCGTCACGACATCGCCCTGCCGCGTCACGGCCTGCGCCTCGACGAGGTGATCCGCCACGTAAGAGCCGTAGCAGCCCGCGTTCATCCGCACCGCGCCGCCGATGCTGCCGGGGATGGTGCGCAGGAAGGTGAGGTCCACGCCCGCCTCGGCCGCGCGGCGTGCCACGTGCGCATCGAGCGCCGCCGCCCCGGCGGTCACGCGGTCGTCCTCCACCCGGATCGTGTTGAAGCCGCGGCCCAGCCGGATCACCACGCCGCGAATGCCCCCGTCGCGCACGATGAGGTTGGAGCCCACGCCCATCGCGAACACCGGCACGCGCGGGTCGAGCGCGCGCAGGAAACACGCAAGGTCATCGGCGTCGGCGGGCTGGAACAGCCAGTCCGCCGGGCCGCCCACGCGCAGCCAGGTGAGGTCGGACAGGGGGCGGTCGCGGCTGAGCTTTCCGCGCGGCACCGGCATGGTCGCGGGTATCTCGGTCATGGCGTCGCTTGTGCCCCGGCGCGGGCACGAGGTAAAGCCCGGCTCAGTTGCGCGGCGGCACCAGCTTGCCGGGGTTGAGGATGTTGTCGGGGTCGAGCGCCGCCTTGATGGCCCCCATCATGGCCCAGCCCTGGCCGTGCTCGCGCGCCATGTAGCCCAGCTTGCCCACGCCGATGCCGTGCTCGCCGGTGGCGGTGCCGCCCATCCCGAGCGCGCGCTCGACCATCCGGTCGGAGGCTGATTTGGCGCGGGCGATTTCGGTCTCGTCGTCCATGTCCACCATCAACACGACGTGGAAATTGCCGTCGCCCACATGGCCGAGGATAGGGCCCGCCACGCCCGCCTGCGCGAGATCGGCGCGCGTCTCCTCGATCGCTTCGGCCAGGCGCGAGATCGGCACGCAGATATCGGTGACGATGGCGCGCGCGCCGGGGCGGCTGGCGAGGACCGCGTAATAGGCATTGTGGCGCATGGTCCAGAGCGCGCTGCGCGCCTCGGGATGCGTCGCCCAGTCGAAGCCCTTGCCGCCGTGGTCGGCGGCGATACCGCCGAAGGTCTCGGCCTGTTCGCGCACGCCCATATCGCTGCCATGGAATTCGAGCAGCAGGTGCGGGGCCTCGGCGAGATCCATTCCGGAATAGGCGTTGACGGCCCGCACGCTGCCCTCGTCCATCAGTTCGATGCGCGCCATCGGCACGCCGCACTGGATCGTGTCGATGACCGTGGCGACGGCGTCGCCCACGCTGTCGAAGGCGCAGACCGCCGCCGAGATCGCCTCGGGCTGGCCGTGAAGCCGCAGGGTCAGTTCGGTAATCAGGCCGAGCGTGCCCTCCGAGCCCACGAAGAGACCGGTGAGGTCATAGCCCGAAGAGGATTTGCGCGCCGCCGTGCCGGTGCGAATCGCCTCTCCTGTCGCCGTTACCACCTCGAGCCCGAGCACGTTGTCGCGCATCGTGCCGTAACGCACGGCGGTGGTGCCGCTCGCGCGTGTCGCGGCCATCCCGCCCAGCGCCGCGTTGGCGCCGGGGTCGACCGGGAAGAAGAGACCGGTGGCGCGCAACTCCTCGCTCAGCGCCTCGCGCGTCACGCCCGGCTGCACGCGGGCGACCATGTCGGCCTGCGCCACGTCGAGGATGCGGTTCATGCGGCTGAAATCCACCACCACCCCGCCGGAAAACGCCTGTGACTGCCCTTCGAGCGAGGTGCCGGTGCCCCAACCGACCACCGGTACGTGGTGGCGCGCGCAGATGGCCATGATGCGCGCGACCTCGTCGGTCGTCTCGGGATAGGCGACGGCATCGGGCGGGCTGAGCGGGAAATACGACTCGCTCTGCCCGTGCAGGTCCAGATCGGACTTGGAGAGGCTGAGCCGTTGGCCTAGACAGGAGCGCAGATCGTCAAGTGCTTTTTGCGTGTCCATTGGGCAACTTTCATTCGTGAGTGTCGCGATAGCCTAGGCGATGAAGCCGCGATGCGAAAGCAGTGCGGGCCGCGCCCGGTTGGATGGTAACGTGACGCAGCCGAGGGACAGATCGTTTTTTGCGCGTTTGCGCAGACAGGCGGCGACCCGCCTGCGCGGTGGCTGGCGGATGATGCGCCGGCGCGGGCCGAGTCAGTTCCAGTTCTGGGTGATCGCGCTGCTGCTGGGAAGTGCCGCGGGCTACGCGGCGGTGCTGTTCCGCAAGGCGATCTCGGCGCTGGAGGGGCTGGTCTATCAGACAGATGACATGGCAGGGCTGCACTCGCAGGCCGAGCATCTGCCGTGGTTCTGGGTGCTGATGGTGCCGGTCGCGGGCGGGCTGATCGTGGGGCTGATCCTGCACCGGTTCACAGATGACGGTCGCGTGCGTTCGGTCGCGGACGTGATCGAGGGCGCGGCGCTGAGCGAGGGCCGGGTGGAGCGGCGGGAAGGGCTGGCTTCGGCTTTCGCGTCGATGATCACGCTGGGCACGGGCGGGTCGTCGGGACGCGAGGGACCTGTCGTGCACTTGGCGGCGGTCATCTCCTCGTGGGTGAGCGACCGCATCCATGCGGACGGCGTCACTGGGCGCGACCTCTTGGGCTGCGCGGTGGCTGCCGCCGTCTCGGCCTCGTTCAACGCGCCCATCGCGGGCGCGCTCTTTGCGCTGGAGGTGGTGCTTCGGCATTTCGCGATCCATGCCTTCGCCCCCATCGTGATCGCGAGCGTCGCGGGCACGGTCATCAGCCGCCTGCATTTCGGCGACGTGACCGAGTTCGCGCTGCCTTCCACGAGCGTACTGGCCTTCTACGTGGAATTGCCCGCCTTCCTGATCCTGGGGCTTGTCTGCGGTCTGGTGGCGACGCTGATGATGCTGTCGGTGTTCGTGGCCGACGACGTGGCCGGGCACCTGCAACTGCGCCTGCGGGTGCCCCGTTGGCTGCGTCCGGTGGCGGCGGGTCTGATGCTGGGGGGGCTGGCGATCTGGTTTCCGCATATCATCGGCGTGGGCTACGAGACCACGTCGGCGGCGCTCACCGGACGGCTGGTGTGGCACGAGGCGATGGTGTTCGCCGTGCTCAAGGTGCTGGCGGTTGCGATCACGCTCGGCGGGCGCATGGGCGGTGGCGTGTTCTCCCCGTCGCTGATGGTCGGCGCGCTCACCGGGCTGACTTTCGGGTTGCTGGCAACGGCGGTCCTGCCTGACTATTCCGGCTCGGCCACGCTCTACGCGCTGGCGGGTCTGGGTGCTGTGGCGGCGGCGGTGCTGGGCGCGCCAATTTCGACCACGCTCATCGTGTTCGAGCTGACCGGCGACTGGCAGACCGGCCTCGCGGTGATGGTGGCGGTCTCGACCTCGGTGGCGCTGTCGGCGCGGCTGGTGCGGCGGTCGTTCTTTCTCACGCAGCTCAGGCGGCGCGGTATCCGGCTGGCCGCCGGGCCGCAGGCGTATCTGCTGGGCATGTTCATGGTGTCACGGCTGATGCGCGCCCCCGATAACCCCCGCGCCGCGGATCCCGACAAGTGCTGGGAGCTGATCGAGCAAGGGGTCTATGTCGATGCCACGGCCACGCTCGAGACGGCGATGCCTATTTTCGAGCGCGCGGGCGTGCCGTTCATCCCCGTGGTCACGCTCTCGGGAGGCGACGCCCCGCCCGAGCTTGCCGGGGCGCTGTTCCATGTCGATGCGCTCAAGGCCTACAACCGCGCGCTGGCCGCCGTGTCCAAAGAAGAGCACGGCTGAGCGGGGCGCGCACTGTCCGGCGCTCAGATGCGCTCCACCGCGACCTTGTCGGTGCTGTAGAAGGCGATGTGCCCGGCGATCTCTGCCGCCTCCGGTTTCGGGTCCTCGTAGCTCCAGGCGGCGTTCGCGATGGTCTGGCTCTTGGTCTCGATTGAGAAATAGCGCGCGTCGCCCTTGAACGGGCAATGGCTGGTCTGTTCGCTTTCATCGAGGAAGGCCATCGCGATATCCTCGCGCGGGAAATAGATCACCGCCGGGTATTCGCCCTCGGTCAGTTCCAGCGCGTTGCGGCTCTCGGCGAGGATCGCCCCGCCCGCGCGCACCGTCCATGTCCCGTCCGCCTTGCGGATCGTGATCTTGCTCATAAGTCGTCCCTCCTGTCGTTCCGGTTCTTTTTCCTGGGTCTTGTGCCGCCCGAGTGTCACACGAATGTGTCACAGCGGGTCGGTCTGCCGTTCCAACCATAGCCGCGAGCGCGGCGAAAGCAGAGGCCCGATCTTGTCGCGGCAGGCGGCGTGATAGCCGTCGAGCCAGTCACGTTCGGGCGCGGACAGCATGTCGGCCACGATCAGGCGGCGGTCGATGGGCGCAAACGTGAGGGTTTCGAAATCGAGTTGCGTGGCCCCGTCGCCGCCTGTCACGGGCGCGGCGTTGCGCACCACGATCAGGTTCTCGATACGGATGCCGAAGGCCCCTTCGCGGTAATATCCCGGCTCGTTCGACAGGATCATGCCCGACTCCAGCGGCACCTCCGACTGGCGCGAGAGGCGCTGCGGCCCCTCGTGGACGCAGGAATAGACGCCCACTCCGTGTCCGGTCCCGTGGCCGTAATCCATATCCGCGAGCCACAGCGGATAGCGCGCCAGCGCGTCGAGATCGCGCCCCGCGAGGCCCGAGGGAAAGCGCAGGCGCGAGATGGCGATCATGCCCTGCAGCACGCGGGTAAAAGCCGTGCGCTCGTCCTCGCCGGGGGTGCCGGTGGGCAGGGTGCGGGTGATGTCGGTGGTGCCGTCGAGATACTGCCCGCCGCTGTCGAGAACCGTGAGGTTCCCGTCGCGAACCGTGCGGTTCGTGGCCTCGGTGACGCGGTAATGCGGCAGCGCGCCGTGGGGGCCCGAGCCCGCGATAGTATCGAAACTGATATCGAGCAACTGCCCGGTTGCGGCGCGGCACTGTTCCAGCTTCGTGACCATGTCGATTTCGGTGAGCGTGCCGACGGGCTGGTCGTCGAACCAGGCGAGGAATTCGCAGACCGCCGCGCCGTCGCGCAGATGCGCAGTTCGGGTGGCCGCGATCTCGGCGGCGGTCTTTTTCGCCTTGGGCAGGACACACGGGTCCCCGCCCCAGACATGTGCGACGCCTGCCGCCTCAAGCCGCTGCACGACCCAGACCGGCACGCTCTTGCGATCCAGCCGCACCGGGCCACCGAGCGCGTCGAGCGCGGGGCCGAAGGCATCGGGTGCGGCGCAGGCCACATCGGTGCCCAGGTGCGCGCGCGCGGCGTCGTCGAGCTTGGCGGGATCGGTAAAGAGCGCCACCCGCCCGTCATCGTGCAGGATGGCAAAGCCCTGCGGCACCGGATTGCGAGGGATGTCGCTGCCGCGGATATTGAGCAGCCAGGCAAGCGAGTCGCTGAGCGTGATGACAGCCGCGCGCGCGCCCGCCGCGCGCAGGTCTTCGCCCAATTGCGCGCGTTTCCCGGCATGGGGTGCGCCGGCGAGGTCCTCGGGCCAGGGCCGGATCGGGCCGCGCGGCGGGGCGGGGCGGTCCGGCCAGACGGCATCCACGAGGTTCTCGGACGGCACGAGCCGGACGCTGTCGGGCAGCGCCCCGGCGATCTCGTCGATCTGCCCGGGCGTCCACAGCCACGGATCGAACCCGACCGGCCCGCCATCGGGCAGGTGCCGGGCGAGCCACGCGCCGGGCCGCGTGTCGGGCCAGGCCACCGGGGTGAAATGATCGGTATCGAGCTGCGCATGCGCCTGCACGCGGTAACGCCCGTCCACGAACATCCCCGCTGCGTCATTGAGGACCGCGCAAATCCCTGCCGAGCCGGTGAAGCCGGTCAGCCACGCCAGCCGGTTGTCGCAGGCTGCTACGTATTCGCCCTGATGCGCGTCGGCCCGCGGCACGAGAAAACCTGCGAGCCCCGCCTCGGCCATCGCCCGGCGCAGGCGGGCAAGTCGCGGCGGGCCCTGCTCGGGGCCCGCGGTCTCGGCAAAGCTCTGGAACAACGGGATGTCTCTCTCGTGGTGCGGGATGCGCTTTAGTGCTAAAGAAGAGACCGTAGAATGGCAATAACCGGGACGGGGCGATGGAAAGTCGGGTGCGCGCGGGCGAGAAGCTGGTTGAGGCACCGGAGCCGCGGAATGCAGCGTTGCATTTCATCGGGCGCATCCGCACGCCGTGGACCGAGCGCAAGGATTGCCCCCGGCAGGGCCGCCTCGAAGGCCCGGAATGCCGGGTGGAGGTGTACGAGCCATGGCAGGAGGCGCTTATGGGGATCGAAGACTATGCTCATCTCGATATGCTCTACTGGCTAGACCGCGCCCGTCGAGATCTGGTGGTGCAGAACCCCGGCAAAGATGGGGAGCGGTATTTCGGCACCTTTGCCCTGCGCTCGCCGCAGCGACCCAACCCCATCGGGCTCTCAAGGGTGAGGTTGGAGCGGGTCGAGGGGGCTACGCTGATCGTTCGGGGCCTCGATTGTCTCGACGGCACGCCGCTCCTCGACATCAAGCCGGTGACCTGCGAATTCACCCCCAAGGCCCCGCCGAAGAGCTGAGCGTTGCGGTGGTTCCAAGCGCCGGGCGAAGCTGCTAAGCCCGCCCTCGACGAGCGCATGAGGCGAAAATGACCACGATCAAGCTGCACAACACCCGAACCCGCAAGAAAGAGGTTTTCGAGCCACTCGATAAGGACAATGTGCGGATGTATGTCTGCGGGCC